>ERZ779843.3764-NODE-3764-length-12329-cov-2.617077_pt1 | contig 12329 bp, 10 predicted proteins | sample MGYA00511560_ERZ779843 | MGnify/ENA primary metagenome ERZ779843 (study PRJEB29588, sample SAMEA2158062) | human gut metagenome | biome: human gut; feature: human-associated habitat; material: faeces | place: Denmark | collected 2008/2010 ... | reverse complement strand
TGGCTGGTAACTTCGTGGCTCATAGTAGCAGCAGTAATTATAGTTGGCGTGGGCGGAATAATCCTTTTTATGAATGGGTTATATCATAAGGAAATGCGTAAGGAGAACGCACAGCTTCCGCAAATGTTAGAATCAAGCAGGGATGCAAAATGGGCATATGCATTTAATGGGGAATCGCAGACAGAAAGTGAGTCAGAGTCTGAGTCACAATTAGAAAATGACTCACAATCAGAGAGCAAATTACAAACAGAAAGTGAATTACAATTAGAAAGTACTGAAGAACAAAGTATTGTAAGCACAGTCATTGAAAAAGAAGAAACACAGACGCAGACACAGGCAGATGTTTCTTCTAAGGCTGAGCCGGCACATAATGTTGTGATAGGTGATGTTAAGTCAGAAAAGCCAACATATGTAAGTCTTGTCGCAGTCGGAGATAATCTAATGCACTATGATGTGTCAATGAGCGGACTTCAGGCAGATGGAAGCTATAATTATGATTACAATTTTGCTTATGTCAGAGATATTGTACAGGCAGCTGATTTGGCAGTCATCAATCAGGAGTGTGTCATTGGAGGTGATCAGTGGGGAATCAAAGATTATCCTTGCTTCAATGTCCGTACTGAGGTAGCAGCAGCAATTGCAAATGCTGGATTTGACGTTGTACTTGCGGCAACAAATCACGTCCTTGATATAGGAAAGGTCGGCAGTCTTTATATGGTTGACTTTTTTAGAAACAATTATCCGCAGCTGACGCTTCTTGGTATTCATGACAGTTGGGAGACACGGGACGAGATTCACGTAATTGAGAAAAATGGCATAAAAATTGGAATGATCAATTATACAGATATTTTAAACTGCAAGGGAGATTATAATGCAGACGGACAATATCTTGTAGATATGCTTGACTATGATCGTCTGGCAACATTAATTCAAAGGACAAAGGAAGCCTCTGATTTTGTGATTGTGTTTCCACACTGGGGTACCGAGTACAATTTGGGAACAGATGCTTCTCAGACTGAGCAGGCAGCTTTTCTGGCAGCACAAGGAGTTGATCTTGTAATAGGAACGCATCCTCATGTTGTAGAGCCAATTGATTACATAGATCGTCCGGATGGTGGAAAAATGCTGATTTACTACTCACTTGGAAACTTTCAGTCCTTGCAGCGAAAAGAGGCAACTCTTCTTGGAGGCATGGCAAAGGTAACAATTAAGAAGGATTTTAAGGGAGCAAGAATCGTTGACTTTGATATGGAAACACTTGTGACAGATTATCGCCTTGGCGGTGTACGTGTCACCGATTATTTTGATATCATTACAACTTATCCGTGGAGTAAATATTCCAGAGCAATTGCAGAATCAGGAAATATCGGCAATGGCAATGCGAATTTTAACTTAGATTATATGTTCCAGCTTCAGGCCGAGCAGGCAGCGCAGGTACACGAGGCCAGACAAAAGGCAGGACTGGAATAAGCACGTAAGTGCAGAAAGGGAGGATATGAAAAATGGACAGCACCAAATTCAGTAAACCAATCAGTCTAAAGCGTATTCAGCTTGATGGTGGATTTTGGAAGCCAGAGATGGAGTTGGTAAGAAAGGAAGTAATTCCTTATCAGTGGGAAACGTTAAACGACAGAGTACCAGAGGCAGCACCAAGCTACTGCATGCATAATTTTAAAGTAGCAGGACGGATGAATAAAGAAAAGAGAGAGCTTGGAAGCAGGTATCAGGAACCAACATATACATTTCGTGGTTTTGAGGCACTTCCAGATGATCCAAGACATCCTGATGATGATAAGTTTTATGGATGTGTCTTCCAGGACAGCGATTTTTCCAAGTGGATTGAGGCAGTGGCATATTCATTGACACAGCATCCAGATCCAGAGCTTGAAAAGATTGCAGACGGCGCAATTGATATTGTGTGTGCAGCACAGCTTGAAAATGGATATCTTGATACCTACTATATTATTAATGGTATGGATAAGATGTTCACAAACTTAAAGGATCATCATGAGCTGTACTGCTTTGGCCATTTAACAGAAGGTGCTGTAGCTTACTATCAGGCAACTGGCAAGGATAAGCTGTTAAAGGCAGCAATGCGTTTCGCTGATTTCATTGCATCATATTTTGGAACAGAAGAAGGCAAATGTAAGGGTTATCCTGGTCATGAGATTGCAGAGATGGCACTTGTCCGTCTGTATGAGGTTACGGGTGATGAAAAATATAAAAAGCTAGCTGAATATTTTGTCAACCAGAGAGGCACGCAGCCGTATTACTTTGACAGTGAGGGCAAGGTTACAGAAAAGGAAAAGAAGACAAAGATCCGCTATCAGTATTATCAGGCACATTTGCCAGTGAGAGAGCAGAAAACAGCGATGGGTCATGCTGTTCGCGCCGTTTATCTCTACTCTGGTATGGCAGATGTGGCAAGACTGACAGGAGATGATTCCTTGTATCAGACATGCGAGACGCTTTGGAATAACATCACTACAAAACAGATGTATGTGACAGGAGGAATCGGACAGACGCATCATGGTGAGGCATTTACATTTGATTATGATATGCCAAATGATACTATTTATGCTGAGACGTGTGCATCTATCGGTCTTGTTTTCTTTGCCCGCCGTATGCTTGAGATGAATCCAGATTCAAAATACGCAGATGTTATGGAGCTGGCGCTTCACAATGGCGTTTTAAGCGGTATGGCACTTGACGGAAAGAGCTTTTTCTATGTCAATCCGTTATCTGTCAATCCAAGAAGCTGTCATGATGATCCAGGCAAGCAGCATGTAAAGCCTGTTCGTCAAAAGTGGTTTGGCTGTGCCTGCTGTCCGCCAAACTTAGCAAGATTGATCAGTTCTATTGGTTCCTATGCATACACAGAAAATGAAGATACCTTGTGGGTACATTTGTATGCAGGCGGTACTGTTGAAAAAGAGGTAAACGGACAGAAGGCGCAGGTTGTTATTACTTCTGGCCTCCCGTGGGATGGAGATGTGACACTCAAGGTAGAGAGTGAACAGCCAGTTACAATGACAGTAGCACTTCGCATTCCAGGCTGGTGCGGTGAAGATTTCGAGCTGGAAGGTGCTGTTGGCAAGGAGTGCCGTATGGAAAACGGCTATCTGTATGTCAGCGGTGAGTGGAAAGAAGGGGATTTGTTAAAGCTTCGCTTTGCAATGAAGGTAAAGGTAATGCAGGCAGACAGCAGAGTTCGTCAGGATGAGGGCAAGGTTGCCATTATGAGAGGACCGGTTGTTTACTGCTTAGAGGAAGCTGACAATGGACAGGGATTGCCGCTTGTGCGAGTAAAGCCAGATGCCGTCTTTACTGAGGAAAAGACTGATGAGCTTGGCTTTACGATGATTATGCTGCGTGTAGACGCAAAAACAAAGAAGCCGGTAACAGTAGAAAATGGCTTATATCAAACATGGCAAAAGCCAGTATATGAAGGAAAGGAACTTCGTTTCATCCCTTACTATGCATGGGCAAACCGTGGTGAAGGCGAAATGGAAGTTTGGGTAAATCAGCTATGATTAAGGTACAGGTAATTAACAAAGAAGGAACAATTATTGCAGAGGCTGCAGGAACAAGGGAAGTAAACTTACCAGTTTCACGTACATATGAAGAAGGGGATCGCGTTGTATTTTTGGCAGATGAGACTCCGGCATTTTATGTATTTCAGGCAGATGATGCATTAGGAGAGGCACTTGTCTATGTGACAGGCGAGGTTTCTTATGAGATTCCATTTGGAGAAAAGAAGGTGTGCTATTCACCGAAGATTTTCTCGGGTGAGAGTCATTTGATTACTGCCAGAAAGGCAAGAGAGTGGGAATACGAGTCATACCGCAATTTGGCAGTCAATGTGATGGATCAGCACGGAGATACTAATTGCTATCCGCACGCAACAGCAAATGTTGAAACTCGCGGTGAGTCCGTGTTTGCAGCACGCAATGCCATTGACGGTGTAACCTCAAATCATTCTCATGGCTACTGGCCATATGGTTCATGGGGAATCAACAGAAATCCACAGGCAACAATGCGTGTTGACTTTGGAAGAGAAGTAACAACTGATCGTATCGAAATCTATACACGTGCAGATTTCCCACATGATGCATGGTGGACAAAGGCAACTGTACGTTTCTCAGATGATACTACAATGATTTGTGATCTTGTTAAGACAGACGAAGGGCAGGAATTTACATTCCCGCCCAAGAAAGTTCGCTGGGTACAGCTTGAGGAATTGATCAAGGCAGATGATCCGTCTCCGTTCCCGGCATTGTCACAGCTAAAGGTATATGGTAAGTAATACGACGTTAATATTTTTTCTTCTTATAGTCTTCTCCAAAACGGCGGATACGCTTACGGCGTCTTTGGTTTGCAGTAAGAGCAGCAGTCAAAAGAAAAACAACAAATAGAATTAATACAATCGCAGCGGCAGCAAACAGTCCGGTCATAAATTTATGATCGCTCTCGATGACTGGCGCTGCGCTTTCGTTTGGTTCATCAAGTGAAGCATTCTGTGTTTCAGATTCAATAGATTCAGAAGTATCATTTTCAAATGAACTGTCCTCAGAGACGTTCTCATCGATAGAGTTATCAGTGCTAGACGACTCCTCTTGTGTCGCAGCGCTTGCAGCAGCCTTGCCCGCGGCAATTCCTGCCTCTGTGTTTGGAGAAATGTCAAGAAGCATTCCGGTTACGATTGAGCTTGCATCATGCAGATTTTTCTGGACACGGCCAGGAAGCAGTTCATTTAAATGATTTAGATCATCAAATTCTGTATGCATGATCTGACCGCCGGTGGAGGCAAACGCTTCATTTGCTGTCTGGTAGTGGCATGTTAAATGTGTTTCATCATTGCCGCCTGTTCCGTCATCATTGCACCAAAGACTTGCTTCCATATAAAGGTAAGGAATGCCCTCCTTGGCAAAATAGTAGCTGTCACTTCCAAGAAGTCTTGTCGGAGACTGAAACTCAGTAACTTGTTCTGGAAGTGTGTAAAGGTCAAGTCCTAGATCATCTGCAATAAGATTAGCTTCGTCATAGACCCATTCACGAGTAAGCTTTCCGTCCTCATCATATTCACCGCCATAACCATAGAGACGATCACCACCTGCGATGGAATCAATATTGATGCAGCAAAGCACATCATCAAGCAGGTTATTTGTCATCAGGTAGGTGTAGACAAAGCAGCTTGAACCGGCATATGCACCATATTCTTCTGTGTCAAAGAATACAAACTGCAAAGTACAAGGTGTGTCCATATCATAAAAACGATGGGCAAGCTCAAGAAGAACTGACACTCCAGAGCCATTGTCATCGACACCGGCAGTTGGCATGCTGTCATAGTGAGCACCGATTATGATTGTCTTGTCAGACTTACCTGGCTTAGTGACAAAATAGTTGGTTCCTGTAAAGTTAAAATGAGTAAAATCATGTGTAGAAACCTCATAGCCATAGCTTTCAAGCTGTGACTGAATCCACAAACCTGCATTAGTGACATTCTCAGAACGATTGTTTTCGTCATTAATTCGCTGTGGGAAATTCTGATAAATAGCTTCCAGATTTGCGTAAGCCTCAACACCATAGAGATCTTCTGTTTCACTTGCAGCAGATTCTGTATCTTGTGATTCACTAGATGTCATATCTGTTTGTATGTCAGCGCCAAGGGCAGAGGCTGGAGAAAGAAGAATAGCCGCTGACAGCGTGCAGACAGCTATTTTTTTGAAAAATGTGCGAATGCGCATAATGTAACTCCCTTCCTAATGTGGTATAATAAGTTCGGTATTACATTATAAAAGAATTTAAAGAAAAATTCAACTATTGTTTAACGAAAGGAAAAAGAGAATGAAATTATTAATTGCATCTGACATCCATGGCTCTGCCTACTGGTGCAGCAAACTGATGGATGCATATCAAAATGAAAAAGCAGACAGAATGATACTGTTAGGTGATATTTTGTACCATGGACCACGAAATGCACTTCCAAAAGAGTATGATCCGCAGCGAGTGTGTGATCTGTTAAATCAAATAAGCGACCGTATTCTTTGCGTTAGAGGAAATTGTGATGCAGACGTAGATCAGTGGCTCATTCATTTTCCGATTATGGCTGATTACAGCTGGATCATGGAAAAAGATCGCGTGATTTATCTGACACATGGTCATGTGTATGGAAAAGATTTCAGAAAAGACGAAAGCTTTCCGCCGCTTCAAAAGAAAGATGTGGTGCTTTCAGGTCATACACATATTCCGATCACAGAACCGACTGACGGAGGGCTGTTCTTTAACCCGGGTTCCGTTTCAATCCCGAAAAATGGAAGCAAAAATGGTTATATGACGCTTGAGAATGGTTTATTTATCTGGAAGAGCTTTGAAGATGGTGAATACGCAAGATACAAGCTTTGAAGAACATAAGCATTGCAAACTTGCGAATGTCTGATATAATGATTGTAACTATTCAGATTCATGCAAACTTGAGTTATGTAAATAAAATTCTGAATAGTTACGAATATATTGAACAAAAACGACAGAAAGGAGAGCGAGAATGGCAAAGCGTGATGACGAGTTTGAAGGACGCGATACAGTAACCCTGACACTTGATGATGATTCTGAGTTAGAGTGTATCGTACTAAATATTTTCAAGGGCGGAGACAGAGAGTATATTGCACTTCTTCCAACTGAGGGAATTGAAGCAGAGGAAGGTACTGTTTATCTGTATCGTTATGAAGAGGATGAGCAGGGCAATCCAAACCTGACAAATATTGAGTCCGATGAGGAGTATGAGATTGCTTCTGACGCATTTGATGAAATGCTTGACGACGAGGAATATGACGAGTTAGTCAGTGAGGAAGAACTTGCAGCAGAAGAAGAGGATGCAAAGAAGTTTTAATTGCATTTAATACTGACAAAATAAAAACCTTAGGCAGATATAGCAATTGACTAATCTGCTTAAGGTTTTTTACATTTCATTTAGTTCTTCTAAAAATCTGCTTGGAAACTTTTCCTTTCCAGAGGCTTCACCGACACAGTACAAATGAAGATGTTCCTTTGCACGTGTAATGCCAACATAAAAAAGTCGGCGCTCCTCCTCGAGATCGGCATCAACAGCAGCACGAGCGTGAGGAATATTGTCTTCATTTATATCAGGAATGAAAACAATCGGATACTCTAATCCCTTTGCACAGTGAAGTGTGCAAAGACAGACACCGCTTTCATTATTTGCATCCTTTGAAGCAGGGCTTTTTGCCTGCTTTTGCAGTTCCTCTGTATAAGTGTCGATATAAGTAAACCACTCGGCAAAGGTGCGGCATGACTGGCTGCTTTCGTGAACGGCATTTAGCACATCAAGAAGTTCCTGTTCATTAATGTGATGCTCCTTAGCATAGTCTTTTAGATAATCCTGATACTTCATTGCATTGGACAGATAGTGAATTGCAGCATAGGGCGACATGCGTTTCATGATCGAAAGATCATATTCAAGACGGTCAAGGCGCTCAAGCATCCAGTCCTTATCCTGATAATATGCTTTTAATTGTGCTACGCTGATATCAGATGTAAAAGGCGCAAGAGCCTCACGCTTAATATATCGGTTAGGGCGATTCATAATGCGAAGCCAGTTCGCCCTTGTGTTTCCAGTACCAGAAACAAGGCGAAGATAAGCAATTATATCAAGTGAAATCCAATGGGCAAAAAGATTCGGTATGGCATCCTTCATATGAAATGGTATTCCGCCTTTCATAAGCGCATCCATAACAAAGCGGATTCCAAGATTAGTACGAAATAAAATTGCCATTTGCTCATAAGCATAGCCTTGTGCATGATAATCGCGAAGCTGAGCTGTCAGATATCTATTTTGTTCAGCAGGATCACGGCAGGGCTTTAACAGGACAGGGAAGGCTGCCTGATGAGAAGCACGGATTTTCTTTGGAAAACGAGCTGTGTTATGCACGATTAAATGATTGGCAGCTGCCACAATGTAGGCATCTGAGCGATAATTTATATCAAGCAGGATGCGGATGGCATTTGGATAATCCTTCTCAAAACCAAGCATGATCTCAGGCCTTGCACCGCGAAAGCGATAAATTGACTGATCATCATCGCCAACGATAAAAAGATTATTTTTCGGTGCAGCGAGCAATTGAATTGTTTTATACTGCACAAGATTTATATCCTGAAACTCATCAATTAGAATGTACGAAAAGCGTTGGCGCCAGGCATCTAAAATATCACGCCGTTTAGACAAAAGGTCATAGGTCATTGTCAAAATATCATCAAAATCGACTTTGTTAGCCTGACGAAGCTTTTTTTCATAAAGGCGGTAAACACGGCGAAACACATTTTCAGGGCAGCTTTTTGCATAGTAATAGTCAAGTGACAGACAGTTGCTTTTGACAGCAGAGATCTCTCCGAGCAGGTTAGAGGCAAGCTCATTAAAATCAGGTGCGTCCATATCAAGTTCATCGATGATACTCTCAATCATTTTATACTGTTCCTTTTGCGTCAAAATGTTGGAGGCATCATATTGGTAAGCATGCTTTAAAATGCGGTAGAAAACAGAGTGAAAAGTGCCAAAAGTAACGCCCGTGGAGCGTGCTGCATCCAAACGGGCGTTTCTCTTCTGGTAAAGGGTAAAAAAACGGCTCTGCATTTCTTGTGCCGCAGCTCTTGTAAAGGTGATAACAAGAATACGGGATCCCGGAATATGATAGCGCTCAAGGAGCGTCACAATCCTGTTTGTGATCACAGTTGTCTTGCCGGAGCCAGGTCCTGCAAGAACAAGAGCGGGGCCATCTTTATGCGCGATGGCCTGCGTCTGGGTATCAGAAAAAGCCATGAAAAACCTCTTTATACATTGAAACGGAACAAAATGACATCGCCATCCTGAACCACATAGTCCTTTCCTTCAAGACGAACAAGACCTTTTTCTCTTGCGGTTACGTAGGACTGGCAGTCCATAAGATCCTGATAGCTTACAACCTCTGCGCGGATGAAGCCTCTCTCAAAATCAGAGTGAATCTTTCCGGCAGCCTGTGGTGCCTTAGTTCCCTTTGTGATGGTCCAGGCTCTTGTCTCATCAGCACCAGATGTCAGATAGCTGATCAGACCAAGCAGAGAATAGCTTGCAGAAATCAGCTTGTCAAGACCAGATTTTTCAAGACCAAGATCCTCTAAGAACATCTTCTTTTCATCATCGTCAAGCTCAGAAATTTCAGCTTCGATCTCAGCACAGATAACAAATACCTCACTGCCTTCCTTAGCAGCAAACTCGCGTACAGCTGCAACGTGAGGATTGGAAGCACCATCATCAGCCAAATCACTTTCAGATACATTTGCAGCATAGATAACAGGCTTGCTTGTTAAAAGATTTAAGCTTGCGATAAAAGCAGCCTCATCCTCATCATCCGGCTCAACAGTCTTAGCCTGACGGCCCTCTGTTAAAGCATCCATCAGCTTCTTTAAGGTAACAAGCTCCTTTGCAAGACTCTTATCATTCATAGCACTTCTTGTTGTTTTTGCAATACGGCGCTCAAGAACTTCCTGATCAGCAAAAATCAGCTCAAGCTCGATAGTTTCAATATCATCAACTGGATCAATATGACCATTTACATGGATGATATTAGAGTTTTCAAAGCAACGTACAACATGTACAATTGCGTCAACCTCACGGATATTTGCAAGGAACTGGTTTCCAAGACCCTCACCCTTAGATGCGCCCTTTACAAGACCGGCGATATCAACAAACTCAACAACTGCCGGTGTAACCTTTGCGGAGTGATACAGCTCACCTAAATTTTTAATACGCTCATCCGGAACTGGAACAATACCAACATTTGGGTCAATGGTACAGAACGGATAGTTTGCAGATTCCGCACCTGCCTTTGTCAAAGAGTTAAATAAAGTCCTCTTGCCGACATTCGGCAAGCCTACGATTCCTAATTTCATAGTAAAAATCCTTCCTGTCTGGTCATGTAGTACATGTGACCAGTAACATTTTTAATTCTAGCATATAAAAAAAAGAAATACAACCGTTTCTGTCGGAAGAAATTCTGAAAAAAGTATTGTCATTTTTAATAAACTAATATAAAATAGATTTCATAATCAGAGATAGCATTTTGCCGTTTTTGATAAATAATATAGCAGAAATGACGGGAAGAAAAAATGGTTCTTATGACGAAAGACAGGAGCCGTGTTTTTTGCCGTGCTTTTTTAACAAATACAGTTAGTGACCATGCACAAAAAAGTGAGTGGTTAATTTTAATACACAGCGAAAGAAAAAAGGAGTAACATGGAATTTGTTCATAAATCAATATTGCTGGATGAGGTGATCGAAAACCTAAACATCCGCGAGGATGGATGTTATGTAGATGGAACGCTCGGCGGTGCCGGCCATTCCTATCAGATCTGTACGCATCTTGGAGAGAAAGGAAGACTTGTCGGAATAGATCAGGATGCAGATGCTATACAGGCAGCGACAAAGCGTCTTGAACCATATAAAGACAAGGTAAGCATCGTAAGAAGCAACTATGTAAACTTTGACAATGTTTTAGATGAGCTTGGAATTGATAAGGTAAACGGAATACTCCTTGACCTTGGAGTTTCTTCTTATCAGCTTGATGAGGCTTCACGTGGCTTTACCTACCGCGAGGATGTGCCGCTTGATATGCGTATGGATCAGAGAAATCCAAAGACAGCGGCTGATATTGTCAATGAGTACAGCGAGATGGAGCTTTATCGTATGATACGCGATTACGGAGAAGACCGCTTCGCAAAAAATATTGCAAAGCACATTGTTCGCGCACGCGAGAAAAAGCCAATCGAGACTACTGGTGAGCTGTGTGAGATAATTAAAGCAGCAATTCCGGCTAAAATGCGTGCCGGCACGGGTCATCCGGCAAAACAGACATTTCAGGCGCTTCGCATTGAATTAAATCATGAGCTTGATGTGCTGACACAATCAATTGACGGTATGATTGACCGTTTAGCACCGGGTGGACGTTTTTGCATCATTACATTCCATTCACTGGAAGATCGAATTGTAAAAACAAGATTTCGCACGAATGAAAATCCGTGCATTTGTCCGCCGGGCTTTCCTGTCTGTGTGTGCGGACGCGTTTCAAAGGGAAAGGTGATTACAAGAAAACCAATTCTTCCTTCAGAGCAGGAGATGGAGGAAAACAGCCGTTCAAAGAGCGCGAAGCTTCGCGTTTTTGAAAAGGCATAAAAAAGGTAGAAAGGACTGGAGTCATGCAGGAAGGGGAACCGAAAAATGGATACCGCGAGCAGGAAGCCGCAGGCGGAACCTATGCGCCAAAAAAAGTGCCAGAGCTCGAAAGACAGCGCCAGGCACGTATTAAAAGACTCCAGGAACTGGAGCGTCAGCAGATAGAACTGCATAAACAGCGAATTATAAATGGCACACTGAGCAGGCGTTATGATGCAAGAGCATATGATGGACTGACTGCCATAGTCGCTTTTTTGACGGCAGTATTGCTGCTTTGGTCAGCAATAGGCTATGTGGGGAGGAATGCACAATTAAATGCAAGTAATAAAAAGGTGGCATCGCTCAAGGAGACTTATCAAGAGCTGCAGACGGATAATGATAACCGTGAGGCACTTTTATATGCTTCTGTCGATGCAAAACAGATTTACCAGATCGCGACACAGAGACTTGGCATGAGCTATCCTGAAAAGCATCAGGTAATCACTTATCATAAAACAGAAAGTGGGTACGTTGCACAATATGAAGACATTCCGCAGTGATGAGAATCAGAAAGAAAAAAAGACACAGACAACGCAGTCAGTCAATACAAAACATACTGTGAAGAAAAAGAAAAAAAAGATTTACAGCGCTAAGGCAAAGAAGGATACGGGCAAACTTGCAAATCGTATAAATGTCAGAATGAGGCTTGTAGCAGGTTTGGTTGCGTTTTGTATGGCTGCTCTTGTTGTTTACATTGGTATACGCGCTGCACTTACAAACGAAGTGTATGAGCGAAAGGCACTCAGCCAGATGAATTACAGCAGCTCAACTTTAGTTGCAAAGTCTGGCGAAATTTATGACACAAATATGACGCCGATTGCAGTCAGCAGCCGAGTTTATATTTTGATTATTGACCCAAAGGTAATCATGGATACAGAGGCAATTGATGGGCGAAAGGGAACGCTTGAAACAACTGTTAAGGCGATTGCGCAGTGTTTTGACTTAGACGAAGCTGCGCTTACGAATACAATTCCCCAGTCAGCCGATAAAAATTATATTCGTTATGTGCCAGAAGGCTGGACAAGCAAAAAATATCTTGTTACAGAAAGCCAAAAGGAAGCATTTGATG
>ERZ779843.3749-NODE-3749-length-12368-cov-3.245026_pt1 | contig 12368 bp, 8 predicted proteins | sample MGYA00511560_ERZ779843 | MGnify/ENA primary metagenome ERZ779843 (study PRJEB29588, sample SAMEA2158062) | human gut metagenome | biome: human gut; feature: human-associated habitat; material: faeces | place: Denmark | collected 2008/2010 ... | reverse complement strand
CGTGCGCCGCTTGGGCGCAAGGAGGAGCTCATTGAGTCCGACCCCGCGTGGGGGCAAATCGTCTGCCGCTGCGAAACGGTGCCCGAGGCCGAGATCGTGGCCGCTATTCACCGCCGCCCGGGTGCGGTTTCGGTCGAGGGCGTCAAACGTCGCTGCCGCGCCGGCATGGGTCGATGCCAAAGTGGTTTTTGCCAGAGCCGCGTGGTGGCAATCCTGGCGCGCGAGCTGGGCTGCGACCCCAGCGAGGTGCTGTTGGAGGACACTGGCTCGTGGCTCGTTGAGGGACCTTTGAAGGGGGTGCGCTAGGATGGCGGAATTCAAATCGAGCACGATTGATAGCGATGCCGTTGTGGCAATACCCACGCAGGCCTTCGACGTGGTTGTTATCGGCGGCGGACCTGCTGGCATGGCAGCCGCACTTGCCGCGCATAAGGCCGGCGCGCGCGTGGCTATCGTGGAGCGCGAGCAACACTTGGGCGGCATCCTGCGCCAGTGCATTCACCCCGGCTTTGGACTATCGCACTTTAAGCAGGAGCTCACCGGCCCCGAGTATGCGCAGCGCTTTATCGACCAGGTGCGCGCGACCAACATTGCGCTGTTCTTGGACAGCATGGTGCTTGAGATTGATTCGGGCGAGTCCACGGAAAACGCCGCGGACCACACCGTCACGCTCATGAGCCCCACCGGCATGTTGCAGCTCACCGGGCGCGCGGTCGTCCTTGCCATGGGTTGCCGCGAGCGCACCCGCAGCGAGATCAAGATCCCCGGCAGCCGCCCCGCCGGCGTGTTTACGGCCGGCCTGGCGCAGCGATACATCAATATAGAGAACCTCAAGCCTGGCTCGCGCGCCGTCATTTTAGGCTCGGGTGACATTGGGCTGATTATGGCGCGCCGCTGCACGCTCGAGGGGATTTCAGTCGAGGGCGTGTACGAGCTCATGCCCTACGCCAACGGCCTGCGCCGCAATGTGAAGAACTGCCTGGACGACTTTGGCATTCCGCTGCACCTGTCCACAACCGTGACGCGCGTGATCGGACACGATCGCGTGGAGGCCGTCGAAGTAAGCCAGGTTGACGAGCATCTTGCGCCCATACCGGGAACCGAGCGCATCGTTTCGTGCGACACACTGCTGCTCTCGGTGGGCCTGATTCCCGAGAACGAGCTTTCGGTTGCCGCGGGCGTTGAGCTTGACCCGCACACGCGCGGCGCCGTGGTGGACCAGAGTCTGCAGACGGGCGTGCCGGGCATATTTGCCTGCGGCAACGTGCTGCACGTGCACGACCTGGCAGACAATGTGACGACCGAGTCCGAGCGTGCCGGTGCGGCTGCGGCGGCGTACGCGCTGGGTGGCAGCTCAGGGGCCGACGTGGACACTGCGGGCACAAGCTGCGAAGCGGGCACGAGTTGCCAACTCACGGTCTCCCCCGCCGGCATCGCAAGCTACGCACTGCCGGGTCGCATTACGGCCGTCGGGCTCACTAAGCTCAACTTCCGCGTACGCCGACCGGTCAACGCCGCCCGCGTACGTATTCTGGCAGGCGACGAGGAACTGTTTGCAGGCAAGGTCCGCCCGTTTAAACCGAGCGTCATGGAAAGCTTCCCGCTGCCGGCAAAGGTGATTCAGCACGCACTCGACCTGGGTGCCAGCGAGATTGTCCTGTCCGTTGACCCTATTGAGGAGGCGTAGGGCCATGAGCACAAACACGATCGAGACACTGCAGTTCAACTGCACCACCTGCCCATCCGAGTGCCTCCTGACCGTGGAGGTCGAGCGCAGCGCAGACGGCACCGTGGTAGAGGTACGCTCCGTAACCGGCAACAGCTGCCCGCGCGGTGATAAGTTCGCACATCAGGAGCTCACCTGCCCCATGCGCGTGCTCACCACCACCGTGGCCGTATCCGGCGGCGACGAGGCGCTGCTGCCCGTGCGCACGGCCGAAGCCATCCCGCTCGAACTCCACGCCCAGGCAATGGACCTCATCCGCGACCTAGTGGTCAAAGCCCCCATCCGCATGAGCGATGTAGTCCTCCCCAACCTCCTTGACACAGGTACCGACCTCATCGCCAGCATGGACATCGAACGAGCCTAAGTAGCTAATTTGGGACGGGGCTCTTTTAGCTACCCCGCCACCCACCCCGCCCCTCCTCAATTGCGGTGAAATAGTTCCTGGTTCCAGCCAAAACCCCGGCATCAAGGAACTATTCCACCGCAACTATTCTTTGAATCGGAATTTAGCCTGTGCCTACTTTAGTGCCATTTCAAAACTATGCTGGATTACGGGGCTGATTCGGAGACCCCCATCCATACCGGCAATTTTCGATTTTTGATAAGCCTTCTACCTGCGGTTTTAATTTCGCGATTTTTCCTATGGTCAAGTAATACAGGTCCAGCCCCGTAATCCGCCATAGTTTTGAAAGCAGCTAATTCGGGACGAGACTGTATTGACTACTTTTACCTATCAGCCCGCCCCAGAAAAATCATTCCGTATGTTTGACGCAGCTAAAATAGCCCCGTCCCAAATTGACTACCCTGGCATTGGGGATACCATGGTGGCACCCTAGCGAAAGGACGATGTATGGCACATGTCGATGACCAGCGTGTGGCGCGCGTGCTCGATGCGCTCGAGGCACAGCACCCCGGCGCGCAGCTGCTCGTAAACGACCCGTGGTCGATTTATTACCTGACCGGCTTTTATGCCGATATGTTCGAGCGTTTTTGCGGCGTACTGCTCGTACGCGGTAGCGAGCCCGTAATCTTGGTCAACGCGCTGCATCAGCTGCCCGAGTATGACAATGCCCGCGTTGCCTACCACACCGACACCGATGTCGTGGCCGACGCCATCGCGAGTGAGATCGACCCGACCAAACCGCTCGGTATCGACACCGTCATGCGCTCCGGCTTTTTGATGCCGCTTATGGAGCGCCATGCCGCGAGCGATTTCTTCCTGGGCGACTTTGCCGTCACCGCCGCACGCACCCACAAGGACGCCGCAGAGCAGGAGCTCATGCGCGTGTCCTCGGCCGCCAACGACGCCGTGATGGCCGACGCCATCAAGCTCGTTCACGAGGGCATGACGGAGCGCGAGATTGCCGACCAGATGCTCGGCCTGTACCGCAAACACGACTGCGAGGGCTTTAGCTTTCCGCCCATCGTGAGCTTTGGCGCCAACGCAGGAGACCCGCATCACGAGCCCGACGACACCGTACTCAAGCGCGGCGACGTGGTTCTGTTCGACATTGGCGGACGCCACCGCAACTACTGCTCGGACATGACGCGCACATTCTTTTGGGGCGAGCCGGACGAGGAGACGGCACACATCTACGACATCGTGCGCCGCGCCAACGAGGCCGCCGAGGCGCTCATCTCCCCGGGCGTGCGCATGTGTGACCTGGACCGTGCCGCGCGCGACGTGATTGAGGACGCTGGCTACGGCAAGTACTTCACGCATCGCCTGGGCCACTCGATCGGTCTGCAGGACCACGAGCCAGGTGACGTTTCGCTTGTCAACGAACAGGTCGTAGAGCCGGGCATGACGTTCTCCATCGAGCCGGGCATCTACCTCCCCGGCCACACCGGTGTCCGCATCGAGGACCTGGCCCTGGTCACCGAGTCCGGCGTCGAGATCCTCAACGCCTACCCCCACGATCCGGTCCGCCTCGACTAGCCCTTACCCAATAGCCCCTCAATAAGTTGCGGTGGAATAGTTCCCAGGTTGGCCCATAAAGGCATAATCCAGGAACTATTTCACCGCAACTGTCATGGGGCCAAGTCGACCAATTTGACAGTCTAGAGATGCGCCACGAAAACGGGCTATCTACTACGTTTAACCCGCATGGGTCGACCATGCGGGTCTTTTTTGAAAATTGGCAAGCCTTCTACCTGCGGTTTTTATTTTGCAATTCTCGGTGTGTTCGGGGGTGACCGGTCAAACGTAGTAGATAGGCCCATTTCGTGGTTAGCAGGCCAACTAGCTGCCCAGCGGAAAGGCTCTAGCGGAGCAGGCCGGCTACTTCGCCGGCTAGGGTGATGGTGCCGGCGGCTACGAAGGGCACGCCCGCGGCATCGAAGGCCGCGAGGGCCTCGGATACGCTGGGGTACACGCCCGTGAGCTTGTCGGCGTCCACAAGGGCAGCGAGTTCCTCTGCCGGCAGGGCGCGATCGGAATCGGTCTGGGTTACGACCACGCGCGGGAAGGCCGGAATCAGCACATCGACGATGCCCGCCACATCCTTGTCGGCCAGCGCAGCGCACAGCAGCGTGGGGCGATTCTCCACGCACGGATCGATCTCGTCCAGCGCGCTCACAAAGTTCTCACAGCTCTGGGGGTTATGGCAGGCGTCAATCAGTTTGAGCGGATCGGTTCCCAGAACATCAAAGCGGCCCGGCGTGGGGCAGCCCATAAGCGAAGCGTCGAGTGCATCGTGGTCGAGCTCGCGGCCCAGATAGCCCTCGCACAGCATAATCGCGCACGCGGCATTCTGCGGCTGATAGGCCGGCTTGACCATGCTCGACGTATAGATCGCACGCGGCGTGGTGCAGCTAAACTCAACCGTATCGCCCACGTGCTCCGGCACCTTGGTCGTGGCATGGTTCACCACCAGCGGCACCACACCGCACTCGCGGCAGCGGGCATCCATCACGCGCTGAACGCTCGGCTCATGCGTGCCCTCGCCCAGCACAACCAGACGTCCGGGCTTGATGACCGCAGCCTTCTCCCCTGCAATGGCCTCGAGCGTGTCGCCCAGGATGCGCGTGTGGTCAAGCCCGATGCCGGTGATGGCAACGGCGACGGGGTCGGTCGCACTCGTGGCGTCCCAACGGCCGCCCATGCCAACCTCGAGAACGGCAACGTCCACTGCAGCCTCGGCAAACACCACCAGTGCGGCAGCCGTCAGCAGGTCAAACGGGGTAATGGTATAGGCGTGCTCCCCCGCCGCCACACGACGAGCATTCACGCGATGCCCCGCCTCGACGGCGGCAGAAACGCCACGAGCAAAGGCCTCATCACTCACAACGCGCCCATCGACCTCCATGCGCTCGGGATAGCGCACCAACTGCGGAGACGTATACAGCGCGGTCTTTAACCCCTCACCGTGAAGGATGGCAGCCGAAAAACGCGTGGTCGAAGTCTTGCCGTTGGTGCCGGCGACCTGAATGCAATCGAAATACTCGTCCGGACGTCCCAGCTCATCGAGCATATCGACAACCGTCTCAAGCAGAGGCCCAGCATCCCCAGAAATCCGCCCCGTATCAGCAGCCAGCCCAACAGCCTCACCAAACGAAAGCAACTCAAACGAGAACGGCACAGAATACGACCCAGAACGCTTAGCCATAACCCAAAGTCCCCTCAACATAAAAAGAGGCCCGTACTAAACAACGAGCCCCTCCCATTCAAAATATCAGCCAAACACCGCTTTGCAGCGAAATCAAGGCCACAACCAAGTGGCCCTAACCTACCAGTTGCAAACAACAACGTAAACGAAGAAGGAGCGGCCCGATGCTTTGCTCGCCGCAAGTTCCGCACGCAAAGAACAGCACTTAATGTGCTGTCCGTCTTGCGCAGGACTGTCCGCAGCGGAGAGCAAAGCATCGGGACGCGCCCCCAAGTTAGACCTACGAGAAGTCTGCAACCTGAGCAGTCAGCGCCGCCAGGATCTCCTTGAGCTCAGCTGCACGGTCCCTCTTCTTCTGGACCACCGCGGGCGCGGCCTTGGCCACAAAGCCCTCGTTGGCGAGCGTCTTCTCGCAGCCGGCGAGCTCCTTCTGGGCCGCGGCGATCTCCTTCTCCAGGCGTGCCTTCTCGGCCGAAAGGTCAACCTTGCCCTCGAGTACCACAAAGACCTCGACGCCGCTGTCGACCACAGCAATGCTCGCGGCCGGCTTCTCAACGTCGGTGCCCATGACCAGCGAAGCCGTGTTGGCCAGCGGCTCGATGGTCGAGCGCAGGCTCTCGAGCTTCTCGATATCCTCGGCACCGGCGCGCACGACCACGTCGAGCTCGGCCTTGGGGCTCAAGCGGTAACGCGAACGCGTGGCGCGGGCGGCAGACACGACGGTGCGGCACAGCTCAAACGCGCGCTCGGCGTCCTCGTCGACGTACTTGACGTAGTCGGCGGGCTCAGGCCACTTGGCGATCATGAGCGCCTCGGCGCGGTCCACGTTGCCCTCGGCGTCCAGGTCGAGCACGCTTGCCGGCATGTTGTCCCAGATCTCCTCGGTGACAAACGGCATAAGCGGGTGCATCAGGCGAATGGAGGTGTCGAGCACAAAGATCAGGTTGCGCTGAGCCTGCAGACGGCCCTCGCCCTTCAGGCGGGCCTTGGTGACCTCGACGTACCAGTCGCAGACCTCGTTCCAGAAGAACTGCTGCACGCCGCGGGCCATGTCGCCAAAGGTGTAGTTCTCGATGCCCTCGGTGACCATCTTCACGGCCTTGGCCAGGCGGCTGAACATCCAGGCGTCGGCCGGCGTCTCTACGACAGGCTCGCCGGGCGTGTAGCCCTCCATGTTCATGAGCAGGAAGCGGCTGGCGTTCCAGATCTTGGTCACAAAGCTCTTGGCCTGGTCGGTACGCGGGCTGTCAATGAGCTTCTTGGTCTTCTTGTCGATGTTCGCGTCGAACTTGACGTCCTGGTTGTTGGTGCACAGCGTCAGCAGGTTGAAGCGCATGGCGTCGGCGCCGTACATTCCGATGAGGTCCATGGGGTCAACGCCGTTGCCCTTGGACTTGGACATGCGGCTGCCGTCCTTGGCCAGGATCGTCGGGTAGATGACGACGTCCTTAAACGGCACCTCGTCCAGGAAGTACAGCGAGCTCATGACCATACGGGCGACCCACAGCGCGATGATGTCGCGCGCGGTGACCAGCGCCGTCGTGGGGTGATGGCCCTCGAGCAGCTCGGGCTTTTGCGGCCAACCCTGCGTGGCGAAGGTCCACAGCTGCGAGCTGAACCAGGTGTCCAGCACGTTCTCGTCCTGATGCACGTGATGGCCGCCGCACTTGGGGCACACGTCGGTGTCCTCGGTAAGGGCGTCCTCCCAGCCGCAGTCCTCGCAGTAGAACACGGGGATGCGGTGGCCCCACCACAGCTGGCGACTGATGCACCAGTCCTTAAGGTTCTCCATCCAGGTGGTGTAGGTCTGCGTCCAGCGCGCGGGATGGAAGGTGACCTTGCCAGAGTTGACAGCGTCGAGTGCCGGCCCCTTGAGCTTGTCGACGGCGACAAACCACTGCTCGGACAGCCACGGCTCCAGCGCGGCGTCGCAACGGTAGCAATGCATGACGGAGTGGTCGAGGTCCTCGACGTGGTCGAGCAGGTCGTGCTCCTCGAACCACTTGATGACGGCCTCGCGGCACTCGTCGCGATTCATGCCGGTGAACTCGCCGTAACCCTCGACGACCACCGCGTGCTCGTCGAAGATGTTGATCTGCGGCAGGTCGTGAGCCTGACCCATGGCGTAATCGTTGGGGTCGTGGGCCGGGGTGACCTTAACAAAGCCGGAACCAAAGTTGGCGTCGACATGCCAATCCTCAAAGATGGGAATCTCGCGGTCGACGATGGGAAGCTTAACGGTCTTACCCACAAAGGCGGCCTTCTCAGGATCCTTCGGAGAGACGGCAACGCCCGTGTCGCCGAGCATGGTCTCGGGGCGCGTGGTGGCGACGACGATGTAGTCCTGGCCGTTGACCGGCTCGGTCAGCGGGTAGCGAAGGTGCCACAGGTGGCCCTTCTCGTCCTTATATTCAGCCTCGTCGTCCGAGATAGCGGTGGTGCAGTTGGGGCACCAGTTGACGATGCGCTTGCCGCGGTAGATCAGGCCGTCGTGGTACCAGTCGCAGAAGACCTTGCGCACGGCCTGGGCATAGTCCTCGTCCATGGTAAAGCGCTCGTTATCGAAGTCGACGGAGCAGCCCATGCGCTTGATCTGCTCGACGATGATGCCACCGTACTCGTGGGTCCAGTCCCAGCAGGCGTCGACAAACTTGTCGCGACCAATATCCAGGCGGCTGATGCCTTCGCTCTTGAGTTTCTTGTCGACCTTGGTCTGCGTGGCGATACCGGCGTGGTCGGTGCCGAGCACCCAGCGCGTGGACTTACCGCGCATGCGGGCCATACGGACGATGGCATCCTGGATGGAGTCGTCGGTGGCGTGCCCCATGTGGAGCTTGCCGGTCACATTGGGAGGCGGAATGGTGACGGTGCAGTCGCCCACGCCCTCGCGGCGCTTGTAGTAACCGCCGTCGAGCCACTTCTGCAGGATCGCCGGCTCATTGGTCGACGGATCGTAGTTCTTGGGCAATTCTTCCATATATCTCTCCCTGTCCCGCCGGGGAGGAATGTTGGCCCGATTTTCGCTCGGTCAAGTCCTGGCTCGCGCGAAGACCACATTAAGTGGTCTTCGGCTCGTGCGGAATCTACGAAAATCGGGCCTACATTCCTCCCCTTAGGTATCGATTACTTCAGTCTGTAATGACTTCGCTGAGGCTTAAACAAACACACAGAATAACACAGGTAGTTGGGGTTATTGCGCATATATAAAATAGCCTCCGACCGCGGGTGGTCGGAGGCTATTTGCAAACACGTTTTAGGCAGGTCTAGCCGTAGATGCGCTGGGGCTGTTCTTCGCCCTTGACGGCGGCTTCTGTCACGATGACCTTGGCGACGCCCTCCTCGCTGGGGAGGTCGAACATCGTCTGCTGCAGCACGTCCTCGCAAATGGCGCGCAGGCCGCGGGCGCCGGTCTTGCGGGCAAGCGCCATGCGAGCGATCTCGTGCAGGGCGGCGTCCTCAAACTCAAGCTCAACGTCCTCGAGCTGGAACATCTTGCGGTACTGGCGCACCACGGCGTTCTTGGGCTCGGTCAGGATCGACACCAGGTCGTCCTCGTCGAGCGCCTGCGTCTGGGTGACGACGGGCGTACGTCCCACGAACTCGGGGATCATGCCAAAGGCGTTGAGGTCCTGCGGGAGTACCTGACGCAGCAGGTCGTTCTCGTCGACCGAGGTGGGGCCGGCGATCTCGGAGTTAAAGCCCACGCCCTTGTTGCCTACGCGATCGGCGATGATCTTGTCCAGACCCACAAAGGCACCACCGCAGATGAACAGAATGTTGGTCGTGTCGATCTGCAACAGCTCCTGCTGGGGATGCTTGCGGCCGCCCGTGGGCGGAACGCTGGCCACCGTGCCCTCAAGAATCTTAAGCAGCGCCTGCTGAACGCCCTCGCCCGAAACATCGCGGGTGATGGAGAGGTTCTCGGCCTTGCGGGCAATCTTATCGATCTCGTCCACGTAGATAATGCCAACCTGCGCGCGCTCAATATCGCCATCGGCGGCGTTGATGAGCTTGAGCAGGATATTCTCCACGTCCTCGCCCACGTAACCGGCCTCGGTGAGCGCGGTGGCGTCGGCGATGGCAAACGGCACCTCGAGGATGCGCGCGAGCGTCTGGGCCAGCAGGGTCTTACCGGTACCGGTGGGGCCAAGCAGCAAAATGTTGGACTTGGCGAGTTCCACCTCGTCCATGTCATCGTCAAACTGGGCGCCCATGCCCGATGCCTCGTCAAGGGCGGACACCGCAGCACCGCCCTCGATCACGCGACGGTAGTGGTTGTACACGGCCACCGACATGGCGCGCTTGGCGTCCTCCTGCCCCATAACATAGGCCGAAAGCTCGTCATAGATCTCGTGCGGTGTCGGCACGTGCGTAATCACCTGACGGTCGTCCTCAAGCTCAAAGCCCTCCGTCTCGGGGTCAACGGCGGGCTGAGACGCAGCCTGGCCGTGGTCGTTGAGGAAACCCGGGAGATTGCCGTTGCGGGCGGCGTCCATAAAGTCCGAAGCCAGCGACTCCTCAAGAATCTCGGAGCAGGCGGCGACGCACTCGTCACAGATAAAGATGTTGGTCGGACCCTTAACAAGGCGGCGAACCTGTCCCTGCTCTTTTCCGCAGAAGGAGCAGCGGATGGGGTTGCCGTTCTCGTCAAAGTTGTCCTGCATGTTACCTGCCATCCTAGGCGTCCTTCGCGGCGAGGTCGCGCGAGGTGACGATACGATCGATCAGGCCGTAGTCGAGGGCCTCGGCAGCGGTCAGGTAGTTGTCGCGCTCGGTATCGGCCTGGACCTTCTCGATGGGCTGGCCCGAAGCGTCGGACAGGATCTGGTTGAGCTCGCGGCGGGTCTTCTTGATCTCCTCGGCCACAATCTCGATCTCGGTCTGCTGGCCCTGGGCACCGCCGCTGGGCTGGTGAATCATGACCTTGGAGTGCGGCAGGCAGAAGCGCTTGCCCTTGGCGCCGGCCGAAAGCAGCACGGCGGCCATGGACGCGGCCATGCCCACGCAGATGGTGGAGACCTGCGGCTTAATGAAGTTCATGGTGTCCAGAATCGCCAGACCGGAGTAGACCTCGCCACCGGGCGAATTGATGTAGAGCGAGATATCCTTCTCGGCATCCTGGCTCTCAAGATGCAGCAGCTGGGCAACGACCAGGTTGGCGCTGACGGAGTTGATCTCCTCGCCCAAGAAGATGATGCGATCGTTGAGCAGGCGCGAATAGATATCGTAGCTGCGCTCGCCGCGCGGCGTCTGCTCGATAACGTATGGCACGAGGGCGGAATCGAACTTAGCGATCATACGCATCTCCATTTCTCTTACGGACCAATAGTGGTTCTAGACAAACGTACGGTGCCCGCATGCTATGCATTGGCTGGCACCGTACGAAGCAACCGGATAACCGGCTTATAACTTTACCCCATCACGGGCGCATCCATGCGCTCGCGGGAAAGGTGGCGAGAATTACTCGGCGTCCTTGGCGGTCTCGTCGACCTCGGTCACCTTGGCGTTCTCGACCAGGTGATCGACGGCCTTGGAGCGACGGATGGACTCGCGGACGGCAGGCATGCGGCCATCGGCGATGAACTCGGCCTTGGAAGCCTCGACGTCCTTGACGCCGGCCTTCTCGAACTCGGCATTAATGTCGTCCTCGGTGACCTCGATCTTGAGCTCACGGGCGAGAGCGTCGAGAGCCAGGGACTCACGGGCAACGTCGTTGGCCTGCTTGTGCAGGTCGCCGATGAACTGCTCCATGGTCAGGCCGGAAGCGGGCAGCCAGGTGTCCAGGGTCATGCCGCGGGCAGCGAGGTTGGACAGGAAGTTCTGGCCGAGCTCCTCAAAGACGGACTGCTCGTAGTCGGCGTCCATCTCGTCGAGCTGCAGACGCTCGGCGAGAGCGGAGACGCAACGGTTCTCCTTCTCGGCCGGCAGGCGGGAAGCCTTGTCCTGTTCGATCTCGATCTTGATGGCGTCGCGCATAGCGTCGATGCTGTCAAAGCCAAAGTCGGACTTGACGAGCTCGTCGGTGAGCTCGGGGGTGTTGCGGACCTTGATGCCCTTGACGGTGACCTCGACGGTGTGGATCTCGGCCTCCTCGCCCTCCTCGACCTCGTCGGTCCAGGTGACGGTCTTGACGTCGTCAACGTTAGCGCCGATCAGGGCCTCGTTGAACTCCTTGGGGTTGCTGTCGCTACCGGCGATGAGCATGCGGCCCTCAGCGGCGAAGTTGTCGGCGTTCTCGACGGCCTTGAGGTCGACGGTAACGTAGTCCTCGGCCTCGACGGCGCGACCCTCGACGTCCTCGAAGGTGGCACGGTAGTTGAGGAGCATCTCGACCTGGTTGTTGATCTCGGACTCGGTGACCTCCGCGGGAGGCATCTCGATCTCAACGGCGTCGAAGGAGGAGAGCTCGGCAGCAGGACGCAGGGAGAACTCGACGGTGTAGGTGTAGTCCTCGTGATCCTTGGCGAGGTCGAGCTCCTTGTAGTCACCGCTCTTGGTGGGGACGATGTCCAGCTCGTTGAGGACGACGGGCTCGTTGGCGGCGATCAGGTCGTTGGTGGCCTGAGCGAGGGTAGCCTCGGCGCCAAGGGCAGAGTCGATGACCGGACGGGGAGCCTTACCGGCGCGGAAGCCCGGGAAGCGGTACTTCTTGGCGGTGTCCTTGTAGGCCTTCTTGATCGCGGCGTCGACGTCGGCGGCCGGGATGGTGACCGTAGCGGTGAGCTTGGCGTCCTTGACGTCAGAAGCGGTGATGTTCAACACGTTCCTCCTCATACTGCCCAGCTTATCTGAGGTGCTGGTACCTTTATGCAACAAAGAGTCGCGACGGCAGGAGCCGACGCAGGTGCGTTGGTGCGGGCGAAAGGACTCGAACCTTCACGGGAATCCCACCAGAACCTAAATCTGGCGCGTCTACCAATTCCGCCACGCCCGCATGAGCGCACAGACAAGGAATGATAGCAGATACGAACGGCAAGCGCACGCACACGTTTTACAGGCTCACGACCTCACCACGAGTGCAAAAGGCGGGGCGA
>ERZ779843.3727-NODE-3727-length-12455-cov-2.471210_pt1 | contig 12455 bp, 8 predicted proteins | sample MGYA00511560_ERZ779843 | MGnify/ENA primary metagenome ERZ779843 (study PRJEB29588, sample SAMEA2158062) | human gut metagenome | biome: human gut; feature: human-associated habitat; material: faeces | place: Denmark | collected 2008/2010 ... | reverse complement strand
GAGCTGCCGCCGTTGTAGTCCTGTTCGTCATCCCAGTCGAATGAATCATCGTAATCGCCATTTGAGCTCCCGGAAGCGTCGATCAGAGAATAAACCGCATTGACAAGCGGATCATTCAGGGAAAGCTCGGAGTAATACTTTGTGATATCCTCGCCCAACGCACTGATCTCATCGCTGGAAGCGTTTTCGATATCCAGCAGCTTGTACTCGCTGCCGGGCTTGGGAGCGATCTCCCCGGAAGCCTCGTCAACGCTGATGTAGTAAGTCAGCCCGCCGATGTTCTGGGCGTTCATTTCGACGGTGCAGCCAACGCCCTTTCCTTTAGGCGCGATGGTAAGTGAAAGCTCGGAGCTTCCCGCGCTGCCAGCCATCTCAGACGGCATATCCATCTCATCCTCAAGGAACTTCCGTGTGTCCTCAGCGGAAATGTTCATCGTGAACGTTCCGGTGGTCACAGGAAGCCCGAACACGTTTGCAGTGCCGAGGTCGCGGTAGTCAACCTGGAAGCTGATGTCCTCCTTCTGACCGTCGTATGTAGTGTTGGTGACGGTGGCGGTCACACTGCCGGATGTCGCGCTTTCGCTGAGCACACGAGCCTGGAACAGCATGTCGCCGTTCTCGGAAGCGTTCATCTGAGTCTCGTTTCCGGCTGTCAGGAAGCGGAACTGAGCGGTGTTATCTCCGGAGCCGTAAACAGTGAAATCCGCGCCTGCAAGCGTGTTGTCGCTGTTGATGTAATACTTAATCTGCGCGGACGCCTGGCTGCTGTCTGTGCGGAACTCCCCGACCTGCTTCGCAAGGTCGTTGAATGCGTCGGCGATCTCCAGCTCCGTCATAGAATCGTCAAGGGAACTCAGATATGCGATAAGGCTGTCGTCGCCCCGCGCCGCATCTATCACTACCATGGCAATGCTGCACAGGTCTGCCTTGTCAAGGTCGATCTGCACGGTCATTCCGGAGAAGGTCAGCGTGCCGAGTTCGGTGGTGCCGTTCTCGCATTTTATCTCGAAGTTCTTGAATGCTTCCTTCAGACCGCTGCTTACGTTCCCGTAGAACTTTCCGAAATCAAAGGAAGCCGCGGCCGAGTTTTCATTCATGCTGTGAGGAGCCAGCTTCGTGGAAAATCCAGTGGAGGACATTCCCGGGAATATGAGCGAAGCCGTGCCGTCCTCCTCGTAGCGGAGCTGCGCGTTTCCGAGAGAGCCGTTCGGCGTCCGGACGTCGACTGCGTATTCCAGCGCGCCGCCGCTGTCCTTTTCAGAGAACGACAGGGTGAGGTCGATGTTGTTCAGGATATTTACGATCTGGTCGTATTCCTGTTCGGAGTAGTTCTCCTGCGCCATCAGAGCGTCTATAAATGCCTGCTCGAACTCAGCCCTGATGCCAAGCTCCGATGTCACTCCGCGGGTGCCGGTGGCGTGGTTTATCTGCCATGCCGCTATTTCCAGAGCCTTTCCGATCATCTCCTCGTCGAAAACACCGAAGCTGTCGTCGAGCGTGCCGTCTGTGATGTCGCTTCCGCTCAGCTCTGCGCCGGACTGAGCCGCCAAGAGTCCCGCGCTGACCGACTGCTGAACCGCGTTGCTGATAACTTCGCTGTTCTCGCTGATTCCGGAAAGGGCGTTCATCGTCACGGAGTGCGCGTAGCCTGCGTCGCCCATGATGAGCTTTGAAACCAGCGGCTTGTTGAAGTGGCAGAACGCCGCTCCCGCACCGCCGAGCACAACGACAGCACCCGCAGCGATACACAGACCTGGTATCAGCCGGTTCTTTTTTCTGACGGGCTGAACTGCAGGAGACGCCGGAGGAACCTCTGCGGAATATCTCATCGGCTGAATATCCTGCGCGCTCTGAGCCGCGTTGAACTGCTGCATGGGCTGCGCGTACGCCGCCGGCTGACCGGGCTGGTCAGGGGTGGCAGGTTGGGTAGGCTGAGCCTGAGAATTCTGCACGGATACTGCGGATTGACGGTCGGAACGCTGGGCAAAGTCGCTTCCAAAGCTGCCGGAGCTTGAGCTGACCTCGTTCGGGATAAACGAGGAAACCGCAGGAGAGGGCGGGGCAGTAGGCACAGTCGGAGCAGTCTGCGCGGAAACGGCACTCATTGCCGGAATTCCTGAGGTCTGCGCCGGTGAAGCCTGCTTCGAGAGATTAATAGTCTGTGCCGCCTGAGAGGGCTGTGCTGACTGTGCAGGCTGAGCTGTCTCAGCAGGAGCTGAGTTGTTCGCCGGAACTGACGCAGCTGCGGCGGCCGGGACGCCTAAGTCGGGAAGCTCGACCTTTGTGCCGCAGCTTCCGCAGAATTTGGCGGTGTCAGAAAGCTGAGCACCGCAGTTCATACAAAACATAATATCTCCTTTTCCAATGTACCAGGCCAAATCACTTGTTGTATTTATTATAGCATATCCGTAATGATATGTTATAATTTGACAATATGAATAGAGTTCGCCGAAGGCGATCGTATGCGCAAGGCATTTAAATTTATAATAAAACGCCTGCGTTTTCATTATGCCATAGCCGCCAGGCTGTGGCATAATTTGCCGATATGCGCGGAGTTCGCCGAAGGTGAACGTATGCGCAAGGCATTTTGATTTATAATAAAACGCCTGCGTTTTATTATAGCACATATCAGGTGATATGTCAATATTTGGCGTATTACATATCCTTTAGTATGATTATAGGAATCGGCGGGCAGTTGGGACGGTTCACGAAGGGCATCTCAATAACGGTGAAACGGCTGCTGTCGATGGTAGGGAGGTACTCAAGCAGCGCGTCGCGCTCTTCAAATCCGGTCTCCCTGCCGTAGTAGATTATGAGAGTCATCATGCCGCCGCTTTTCAGGAGCTTCAGCCCCTTTTCGATCGCCGGAATGCTGGTGGATTTGTTCGTAAATATATTGTGGTCGCCCTTGGGAAGCCACCCGAAATTGAACGTAATGCAGGATACAGTGCCTTCCTCGCATACCTCGTCCATCTCGCTGTGGCTCTTTAGGAGCACGTCCGTGCGGGAGGTCATGCCGTGCTCCTCAAGTAGCTTTTTCGTGCTGTCTACCGCGTCCTGCTGTATGTCAAACGCGGTGACATGCCCGGTCTCGCCGACAAGCTCGGCAAGGAAAAGAGCGTCGTTGCCCCTGCCTGCGGTGGCGTCTATGCATAAGTCGCCGGGCTGGACGCGCTCCCTGATTATCTTGTGTATTATGTTGAGTGCGCTGAAATGTTTTCTTGGATCCATGTTGTCCTCCGTAAATTTTAAATATCAAAATAATTATATCACATTTTCCCTGGTTTGTAAACCTGAACGACTTCGTGTTTTATTTTTCGCCGCCTATTGACATACTATTTTAGCAGTGTTATAATTATAATGGATATAAATGGGGAATGCGCGGGGATTCGGCCCGTGCCTTACAGACAGATAAACGGAGGGCTTCATGGTCTTTTCAGACTTGTTTTTCATATATGTATTCCTGCCAGCGGCGGCGATATGCTACGCGCTGGGGCGGTGCGGCGATCACTCCAGAATGAGGAGGCTTCGGGAGTACGGTCAGCCTCGGATACGCTGCGAATGTCCGTATTCTAATGCGGTGCTCATCATTTTCTCGCTGATTTTCTACGCCTGGGGAGAGCCGATATACGTCGCGCTGATGATCGTCAGCGTGTTCATGAACTACGTGGTCGGCGTGTTCATCGACGACGGAAGGCACAAATCAAAAGCCGCGCTGATCGTCGGACTTATCCTTAATATAGGTATCATCGCGGTGTTCAAATATGCGGACTTCCTGGCGGAAACGCTCAATGCCGTAGGCGTCCCGGTGCCAAAGCCCGGTATCGCGCTTCCTATCGGTATCAGCTTTTTTACATTCCAGTCGATCTCATACATTATAGATGTTTACCGAGGTCAGGTCCGGGCGCAGAAAGACTTCTTCTCGCTGCTGCTTTATATCTCAATGTTCCCGCAGCTTATAGCCGGGCCTATCGTCAGGTACTCCACTATTTCCGCGGAAATAAACCGCCGCAGCATCTCAATGCACGACCTCGCCGAAGGCTCATTCAGGTTTCTTGTCGGACTTGGAAAAAAGGTAATTCTCGCAAATCAGCTCGGGGAGCTTTCGGCTGCGTTCCTCGACGGAGACTTCGCTTCGCTTTCCACCGGCGGAGCCTGGATAGGCATTCTGGCGTACACCATGCAGATCTACTTCGATTTTTCCGGCTATTCCGACATGGCTATCGGCATGGGGCGCTGCATGGGATTCCACTTTGACGAGAACTTCAATTACCCATACGTGACCCGCACCATTACGGAATTCTGGCGGAGATGGCACATCACGCTGGGGCGCTGGTTTCGCAACAACATCTACATCCCGCTTGGCGGAAATCGTGAGGGGCGCTGGAAGACCCTGCGCAATACGTTTTGCGTCTGGGCGTTCACCGGACTATGGCACGGCGCAAGCTGGAACTTCGTGCTCTGGGGACTGATTTTCTTCGTGCTTATTATGCTGGAAAAGAACATTTACGGAAAGCTGCTGAACAAAACACACGTGCTCAAGCATGTCTACATCATCTTCCTCATTCCGCTGACGTGGATGGTATTCGCCATCTCCGACATGCACCAGCTCGCCACCTACTTCACACGCCTCTTCCCGTTCCTGTCCTCTGACACCGTTACGGCGAACACACGGGACGTTATGGTGGCACTGCACAATTACTGGAAGATTCTCATCCCCTGCGTTCTGTTCAGCACACCGCTCCCCCTGCATTACTATAAGAAGTACCGCAAGAGTGCATTCTGCATCATTCTCCTGATTGTGATTTTCATTCTCTCCATTCGTGCGATGATGACGCAGACCAACAACCCGTTCCTCTACTTCCAATTCTAAGAGCCTATAAGGAAATGATGATATGACACCTTTCAAAAAGATTTTTCAGAATTTTTCTATGCTCCTGATATTTCTCGGCGCCGTTGTCGTGGTCAACATCTGGAGCTTTGCGCAAAAAGCCGATCAGCAAAAAGCCGTGACTGCACAGAAACCGGCGGTGACAACGGCGGTCAGTGAGGAAACTACCAGCCAACCGCTTTTATCCGCCGGAACAGAAGCTGTCACTGGTACTGCACCTGTCTTAGCCACTGCACCGCCGGCACTCACATTTCAGACGGTTGACCTCTCCTATTTTGACGACGCCCTGTTTATCGGCGACTCTCGCACAGAGGGCTTGGCGCTGTACGGTGACCTCACCAATGCCGACTACTTCTGTAACATCGGACTTTCCATTTATGAGGTCGGGGATGTCGTGGCAGGCAACCCCAACGAGGGGGAACAGTGTACACTGGCGCAAAAACTGGGGCAGAAAAAATATGGCAAGGTCTATGTGATGCTGGGACTCAACGAACTGGGCACAGGCACCACTGAGGAATGGGCACAGAAGTACAAGGAAGTGCTCGATCAGATCCATCAGGCACAGCCGGATGCCATCATCTACATCCAGAGCATTCTCGTGGTATCCGCAGCACAGGACGACCCGTCCGGATACATCAACAACAACAATGTGCGCACCAGAAACGAAGCTTTGAAAGCGCTGGCAGACCAGCAGACATTTTTCTATCTGGATGTCAACGAAGCTGTCATGGATGCTAACGGCTGCCTGAATGCAGATTACACATCAGACGGCATTCATCTTCTCGGCAACTCCCTCTCCCTCTGGAAAAACTACCTGATGCAGCATGCCATTGTCAAGGGCGGCGCTGCGACATTCTCCACACCGGTACAGACCACGACCACCGCTGTTGGTACTGGCACACCGCCGGATGGCGGGACAATTCCGCCGGTCACCTCTGCACCGCTGCAAACACCGTAATCAAACGAATCCGTAAAAAGCAAACGGCCCCATGAGTGTAATTTCTCACAGGGTCGCTTTTCTATGCATCAAAATCCGTTGAAACTCAACCGATGACGCCGGTAATTCCGCAGATCAGCACCAGAACGCCGAGAACGATACGATACCAGCCGAACACAGTAAAGTCATGCTTCTTGATGTAGCTCATCAGGAAACGAATCACCACGATGGAAACCACAAACGCAGAGATCATACCGATCAGCAGCATCGCCGTTTCCATGCCGGTAGAAGGCAGACCGCACTTCACCAGCTTCAGCAGGCTTGCCCCGAACATTGCCGGAATCGCCAGAAAGAAAGTGAATTCCGCTGCCGCTGTACGGGAAACGCCCAGCAGCAGTGCTCCCACGATCGTCGCACCAGAACGGGAAGTTCCCGGAAAGATTGCCGCAATCAGCTGAAAGACACCGATCATTAAAACGGTACTGTACCGAAGTGCGCCGATGCTGTTCATCTTGGGTTTCTGATTCTTGTGCCACTTCTCAATCCAAATGAATGCGACACCAAACAAAATCAGCATGATCGCAACTGTCCATGCGTTGTACAGATGCGCCTGACTCCAATCGTCCAGCAGCAACCCGATGACCGCTGCCGGCACAGTTGCCACAATGACCTTGCACCACATCTGGAGAATGTCTTTCTTGACGCATGCACCGAAGCCAGAGGTTGTCAAAGGCTTTGGATTGTTCTCCCGTCCAAAGGGCCAGAGCTTTTTCCAGTAGATGACCACAACCGCCAAGATCGCACCCAGCTGGATGACAACGTCAAACATCTCCTTGAAATTGTCCGATGCCTTCAGCGACAGAAATTCGTCCAGCAAAATCAGGTGGCCGGTACTGCTGATGGGGAGCCACTCTGTAATGCCCTCCACGATACCAAAGACCAGTGCCTTCAGCAATTCAATTACCATATCTTTCGATCCTTTCCGTGTTCTGTATTTCCCAAACACTGCTTTTCATTGTAACACACAATCCTCCATACGTCAATGATTTTTCGAAAAGTTTTTTGGTTCTCATTGCCGCAGCTTCCGCATATGTTGTACAAATACGACAACTGGAGTGAGGTATTATGAAAGAGCAGCCGGAAACTCGAGCAGTGATTCTCGGCGAATACATTGTACAGCAAAAAGCCACCGTTCGTGCAGCTGCGGAATGGTTTGGCGTGTCGAAAAGCACCGTACACAAGGATGTGAGTGAACGGCTGGAACAGGTTCAGCCGGAATTATATGCACAGGTCAAGGAAATTCTGGAGCAGAACAAACAGGAACGCCACATTCGGGGCGGACTCGCCACCAAGCGGAAATATGCCCTGCGGAAGCAGCAGGAGGAAGAAGAGATCTCTCACAAATAGTCCCACACACCAAAGCAGACCGCCTCTCCGAAAACGGGAAGCGGTCTGCTTGTGTCATTCGTTGAGAAAATTCTTTACTGCGGCAGCGAATTTACCAGATGTACCAGGAACTTCAGCAGCGTCATGCTGTCGTCGCTGGAGACGATGCCATCCTTCTGGCAGTCTGCGTTTGCCTTTGCAGCAGCGTTCAGCGAAACCTGTCCGGCAATTGCCTTGTTCATCAGAACGGCATCCGACAGATCAACGTCGCCGTCCAGGTTTACATCGCCGTAGAGATCAGCCGAAGGCTCGGTGCTCTCATCGGTGCTTACTGTAGTAGTTTTTTCGGAGCTTGTTGTTGTTGTATCGCTGGAAACGGTGGTTTCCTCTGTGCTCTTTGTGCTGTCGCTGGTCGTCACGGTTGCTTCAGTTGTTTTGGTGCTCTCATCCGTGCTGGCAGTTGTTGTTTCTGCGCTGGTTACAGTTGTATCGTCTGTGGTTTCTGTTGCTTCTGTTGTCGTGGTTTCCTCAGCCGTCGTGGTTTCTTTGGTTTCAGTGGTCGTTCCGGGCGTTGCACTGCCATAGAGATCCTTCGGCAGTTCGTCCAGTGTGATGCAGTAATCGCTGTTGTAGGTGACCTTCAGCTCATCCGGATCATTGTAGGTGCTGGACATTAGGTGATCGCCGTACCATGGGCAGAAATACAGCCAGCCAGCATTCTCAATAGTCATGTTTTCCACAGACGGGATGGAGTCATTCTCTGCCATTGCCACCATCTTCTTGCCGTCTGTCAGCTCGTAGAGGTAGTTGAAAACGGAGGAGATTGCGCTCAGGTTCGGTGTGCCAAAGCTCAGACCGTCGTCACGGTTGTATTCGCAGTTGTACTTGTCATATGCCACAATGTCTACATAGTCATCGCCCGGATACCAGGTATCGGAGTTTGCGTAGTTATAGCTGTTGTATTCCCAGATGATGTTGTGGAGATTATACTTTTCTGTCAGCGTGTTGTACAGCAGCTTCCACAGTTCCTTGTAAACCTCTGCGCCACGGTCGCCCCACCAGAACCATGCGGTGCCGTCGCCGTAGTTGCCCTCGTTACCCTGTGCCTCATGCAGCGGGCGGAGAATGATCGGAACGCCGGCATCCTGTAACTTGGTCAGCTGTTCTGCCAAGTCCTTCATGCACTCCTGGAAGTACTCGTACTCCTTGGTGCCCTCTTTGACAGCATTTGCAGTGTTAAAGGTGCTGTTGGAAGCCTGATAGTTCTTATAGGTGCACTTCTGCCAATCCACTTCGTCGCCCAGTTCATATTTGTCAAAGTCAATGGGGACGTTGATGTGCCACGATGCGGTAACAATACCATTTCTATCCTTTGCCCACTCGATGGCACGCTCTGTGGTACCGTCTTCCCAGCCGTACAGCGGATTGTAATTCATGAAGTCGAAGCCACGGATTGCCGGCAGCTTTCCAGTGGTGTTCTTGATATAGTCGAATTCCAGTTCCATGTTGTTGTCATGACCACCGCCATAGATCTCCTGCTGACCGGAGATGATGTGCGAACCGTAAACACTCTTCAGGTAGGTCATGAGCGCCTGTGCCTGAGAGGTTGCCTTGGCATCTGTCAGAACATCCGTTGCCTTGTCGTATTCCGGCTTCGGCGTCTTGGAAAGCGTCATGTTGTCGTACAGGCAGTAACCCCAGCCGCCGCCAAAGGTGATGGTGTTCTCGCCCTTGGTCAGCTTGATGTCGCCCCAGCTGTAATCGTTCCAGCTCTCTGTGTGGGCGATTTTCACGTCCTTAGACCATGTGCTGTCATCCGAACGTGTGACGCTAATCGTTGCCTGACGGGTTTCGCCAACGTTGCCCAGATACACCAGGCATCTGGTCATCAGGCGGTACATGCCCGTTTCCGGCGCATCGATGGTAAAGGACATCGTACCGGCACTGGTGACCCAGACGAAGCCCTCTCCGGTGTAGCCCGGATACTCATCGTTGTACACCTTTGTCGCAACAGTTGCATCGCTGGACAGAGTCAAGTCCTCGCACTCCGAGGAGAACAGCGGTTCATCTGCCGCCATTGAAACGAATGAGGTCGGTGCGACCTGTAAAATTCCGGCAAGCAGTGCTGCGGCAATGCCGACGCTGCCTGCACGTTTCCAAAACTTACGCATATTATCTTCCTTTCCTTTTTCCATATCGAAGATGATGTTCGGCTGTTCCGAACAAATCTCACATATATCATTATACATCATTCCTATTTTCTTGTCAATCCTCACAAAAAAATATGACATTTTCACCAGATTTGCGCTATAAATTCTGTGAGAATTGACAAGCAACCGGAATTATGCTATGATGAAAGACAGGACAGATACCGCATGAACCGTGCGGGATTTGCTCCGAATTTTTTAGATAACGAGGCGATTTTGCTTGTACAATCCCAACTCACTCCATGCAGAAGAATTTATCAATCATGCAGAAATTATGGACACTTTGGAGTATGCCCGAACACGCAAAAATGATACCACGCTGCTGTCGGAAATTCTGGCAAAAGCACGTCTTCACAAAGGGCTCTCCCATCGGGAAGCTGCGGTGCTCCTGCTGAACGAAGATCCGGCAGTGGCAGAACAGCTGTACAAGCTTGCCAATCAGATCAAGCTGGCATACTACGGAAACCGCATCGTCATTTTCGCTCCCCTCTACTTGTCGAACTACTGCGTCAACGGCTGCACCTACTGTCCCTACCACGCCAAAAACAAACACATCTCCCGCAAGAAGCTGACGCAGGAGGACATTGTGCGGGAGGTAACAGCACTACAGGACATGGGACACAAACGACTCGCCATTGAAGCCGGCGAAGACCCGCTGCACAACCCTATCTCCTACATTTTGGAGTGCATCGACACCATCTATCACATCCGTCACAAGAACGGTGCCATCCGCCGTGTGAATGTCAACATTGCAGCGACCACTGAAGAGGAATACCACATGCTGAAAGAGGCTGGCATCGGCACCTATATTCTCTTTCAGGAAACTTACCACAAGGAGAGTTACGAAAAGCTCCATCCCACCGGGCCGAAACACAACTACGACTACCACACCGAGGCAATGGATCGTGCCATGGCTGGCGGTATCGACGATGTGGGACTTGGCGTTCTGTTCGGGCTGGAAAATTATCCCTACGAGCTGGTGGGGCTGCTGATGCATGCTGAACATCTGGAAGCAGTACACGGTGTCGGCCCCCACACCATCAGCGTCCCCCGCATCAAACCGGCGGAGGACATCAATCCAGACGACTTCGACAACGGCATCAGCGACGACGTTTTCGCCAAGATCTGTGCTCTGATTCGTGTAGCAGTTCCTTATACCGGTATGATCATCTCCACAAGAGAGAGCCAGGCCGTGCGGGAACGTGTCCTCCCGCTGGGCATCTCCCAGATCAGCGGCGGTTCCCGCACCAGTGTGGGCGGTTACGATGTGCCGGAGGCAGCGGACGACAATTCCGCACAGTTCGATGTCAGCGACCGCCGCACCCTGGACGAGGTGGTGCGCTGGCTCATGGAGCTGGATTACATCCCCAGCTTCTGCACGGCATGCTATCGGGAGGGACGCACCGGCGACCGTTTTATGTCGTTCTGCAAGAGCGGACAGATTCTGAACTACTGCCATCCCAACGCTCTGATGACGCTACAGGAATATCTGGAGGACTACGCTGCGCCGGAGACCAAACGAATCGGTCAGGCGCTGATCGCCCGCCAGATCCGGCAGATTCCCAATCCGGCACGGCGGGAAAAGGCGGAGGCGTATCTCAAGGAAATCGCCGCAGGCATGCGTGATTTCCGGTTTTAAGGAGAAAGCGCATGGAACAGGATCGCAATCAGACACCCCGTGCCAACCGCATTCACATCGGATTCTTTGGCAGACGCAACGCCGGCAAGTCCAGCCTTATCAATGCCGTCACCGGACAGCAGGTGTCCGTGGTTTCGGACATTCTCGGCACAACAACGGACACCGTGGAGAAAGCAATGGAACTGCTGCCCATTGGGCCGGTGGTGCTCATCGACACCCCCGGTCTGGACGACAGCGGTGCGCTGGGAGAATTACGGGTACAGCGGGCAAAGCAGACGTTTTCCCACACGGACATTGCCGTACTGGTCGTGGATGCATCGGTGGGAATGACGCAGGACGACCGCCGGATTTTACAGGCGCTCACGGAAAAGCACATCCCCGCCCTATCGGTTTGGAACAAGTGGGATTTGGCGGAAAATACGGTGCTGCCGGAGGGGGCGATTGCCGTCAGCGCAGCGACTGGTGACGGAATCGAGGCGCTGAAAGAACGGCTTGGCGCATTCTACCGTGAACGGACTGCCACGCAGAAACCCAGGCATTTGTTCGGGAATTTCCTTGCGCCAGAGGATGTGGTAGTACTTGTCACGCCCATCGACGAATCCGCCCCCAAGGGACGCATGATTCTCCCGCAGGTGCAGGCAATTCGGGAGATTCTGGACGGGCACGCCATCTGCCTGGCAGCGCAGCCCCAGCAGCTTCCCGCAGTGCTCCGGCTTTTGAACCGACCGCCACGCCTTGTGGTGACGGACAGTCAGGCGTTCGGACAGATCAAGGAGATCGTTCCGGCGGAGATCCCCCTCACCTCCTTTTCCATTTTGTTTGCACAGCTGAAGGGCGTACTGGAACCGGCGAGAAAAGCAGCGCAAACACTGGAACAGCTCTCGGACGGCAGCCGTATCCTGATTTCCGAGGGCTGCACCCATCACCGGCAGTGCAACGATATTGGCACCGTCAAGCTGCCCCGCTGGATTCAGGCGCACACAGGAAAGACGTTTCAGTTTGCGTTTACCTCTGGGAACAGCTTTCCGGAGGATCTCACACCATACCGCCTTGTGGTGCACTGCGGAGGATGCATGCTGAACCAGCGGGAGATGGAGAACCGTGCAGCACGGGCCGCAAAACAAGGTGTCCCCTACACCAACTATGGTGTGCTGATCGCCTACCTCAACGGGATTCTGGCACGAAGTCTTTCCATTCTGGAAAAAATCCAGCAGAGATAATCACAAAGCCCACGCTCAGATTCATAGAGCGCGGGCTTTTTTGGGTTGTTATGGTTTGGCTGTGTTACTTCGTCTTTTTCACAGCGGCAACGATTGCCTTAACGATCTGGATCAGTATCATCGAGCCGAAGCTGAAGCCGTAGATTGCACCGATGAGCACGCCTGCCAGATTGTT
>ERZ779843.3719-NODE-3719-length-12475-cov-8.602979_pt1 | contig 12475 bp, 10 predicted proteins | sample MGYA00511560_ERZ779843 | MGnify/ENA primary metagenome ERZ779843 (study PRJEB29588, sample SAMEA2158062) | human gut metagenome | biome: human gut; feature: human-associated habitat; material: faeces | place: Denmark | collected 2008/2010 ... | reverse complement strand
TTCCCGAGCTGACCGCCCGCGGCTACAAGAAGGCTTTCGTCTGCTCTGACCCCGATCTGATCAAGTTCGGCGTCACCAAGAAGGTCACCGACCTGCTGGACGCCGCCGGCTTTGCCTACAGCGTTTACAGCGAGATCAAGCCCAACCCCACCATCCAGAACGTTCAGGACGGCGTTGCCGCCTTTAAGGCTGCCGAGGCTGACTGCATCGTCACCATCGGCGGCGGCTCCTCCATGGATACCGCCAAGGCCATCGGCATCATCATCAACAACCCCGAGTTCGCGGACGTCCGCAGCCTGGAGGGCGTTGCCCCCACCAAGAAGCACGCCGTGTTCACCATTGCGGTGCCCACCACCGCCGGCACCGCTGCCGAGGTCACGATCAACTACGTCATCACCGACGTCGAAAAGAAGCGCAAGTTCGTCTGCGTGGACACCAACGACATCCCCGAGATCGCCGTTGTCGATCCCGATATGATGTCCAGCATGCCCAAGGGCCTGACCGCCGCTACCGGCATGGACGCCCTGACCCACGCCATTGAGGGCTACATCACCAAGGGCCACTGCACCATCTCCGATATGTTCCATCTCGAGGCCATCAAGCTGATTTCCGAGAACCTGCGCGGCGCTGTGCAGAACACCCCGGAGGGCCGCGAGGGCATGGCTCTGGGCCAGTACATTGCCGGTATGGGCTTCTCCAACGTCGGCCTAGGCATCGTCCACAGCATGGCCCACGGCCTGTCCGCCCTGTATGACACCCCCCACGGCGTTGCCTGTGCCATCATCCTGCCCACCGGTCTGGAGTACAACAAGACCGTGGCCGGCGAGCGTTACCGTGCCGTCGGCAAGGCGATGGGCGTGATCGGCATTGATGAGATGAACGACGTCGAGGCCGCCGATGCCACGATTGCCGCCGTCAAGAAGCTGAGCGCCGATGTGGGCATCCCCGCCGACCTGAAGGGCATCCTGAAGGAGGAGGACATCCAGTTCCTGGCCGAGTCCGCTTTTGCCGATGCCTGCTGCCCGGGCAACCCCCGCGACACCAGCGTTGAGGAGATCAAGGAGCTGTACCGCGGCCTGATGTAATTTAGCATTACATAATGTAAGAGGGTATCTGCTGAAATGGCAGATACCCTCTTTTTTGCTGTTATGTCGTTTTATGGGTGGTCCGTAGGGAGGGGTCTTGACCGCTCCGGGAACGTGACGATGGCCGCAAACAGCCCGGAGGGGTCAAGACCCCTCCCTACAAGCAGGGTAGGGGCCGCACATGTGCGGCCCGCAACCTTACGGCAAAAGCAATTTTACCGGAAAGCCGCGGGCCAGGCGTGCCCGGCCCCTACCAATATTGTGATTTTGTTTGGAATTTCTTCGGTTCCTTCTTTGCAAAGAAGGAACAAACCCCCGTTAAGAATCCGAATCCAGCTTCAGCACCGCGGTAAACGCCTCGCTCGGCAGGGTCACGCTGCCCAGCTGGCGCATCTTCTTTTTGCCTTCCTTCTGCTTTTCCAGCAGCTTCTTTTTGCGGGTGATGTCGCCGCCGTAGCACTTGGCCAACACGTCCTTGCGCATGGCCTTGACTGTCTCGCGGGCAATCACCTTGCCGCCCACGGCCGCCTGCACAGGAATTTCAAACAGTGCGCGGGGAATGTTCTCCTTCAATTTTTCGCAGATGCGGCGGCCCTTGGCGTAGGCGTTGTCCGCAAACACGATCATCGACAGGGCATCCACGACCTCGCCATTGAGCAAAAAGTCCAGACGAACCAGCTTGCTCTCGTGCCAGCCTTCCCACTCATAGTCATAGCTGGCGTAGCCGCGGCTGCGGGATTTGATGGCGTCGAAGAAGTCATAGACGATCTCACCCAGCGGAAGCTGATAATGCAGGTCAACGCGCGTTTCGTCCATGTACTTCATGTCTACCAGCACGCCGCGCTTCGTCTGGCACAGGTCCATCAGCGGGCCGACATAATCGTTCGGCGTGTAAATGTGGGCATTGACAAACGGCTCCTCCTGCTTGACGATGCGGGTCGGATCGGGGTAGGCGGAGGGGTTGTCGATGATCTCCACCGTGCCGTCGGTCAGCGTCAGGCGGTACTGAACGCCCGGCGTCGTGGTGATGAGGTCCAGATCAAACTCGCGCTCCAACCGCTCCGTGATAATTTCCATGTGGAGCAGGCCGAGGAACCCACAGCGGAAGCCGAAGCCCAGCGCGGCACTCGTCTCCGGCTCAAAGGTCAGGCTCGCGTCGTTCAGCTGCAATTTTTCCAGCGCGTCTTTCAGATCGGGGTAGTCCGCGCCGTCGGCAGGGTAGATGCCGCAGAAAACCATCGGCGTCACGGTGCGGAAACCGGGCATCGGCTCGGCCGTCGGGTTGGCGGCCAGCGTCACGGTATCGCCGACGCGGGTGTCGCGCACGGTCTTGATGCTGGCAGTCAGGTAGCCGACCTCGCCGGCCTCCAATTTGTCGCAGGGGGTCATCTGGGTCGCGCCCATGTGGCCGACCTCCACCAGCTGGAACTCCGCGCCGGTGCTCATCAGGCGGATGGTGTCGCCGGGCTTGACGGTGCCCTCAAAGATGCGCACATAGACGATGACGCCCTTATAGCTGTCGTAGATGGAGTCGAAGATCAGCGCTTTCAGCGGCAGCGTCGGGTCGCCGGTGGGGGCGGGAACATCCCGCACGACGCACTCCAAAACGTCCTTAACGCCGATGCCCAGCTTGGCGGACACGCGCGGGGCCTCCATGCAGGGCAGGCCGATGACGTCCTCGACCTCCTTCGCCACGGCGTCCGGGTCGGCGCTGGGTAAGTCGATCTTATTCAAAATCGGTACGACTTCCAGGTTGTGGTCCAGCGCCAGGTAGCAGTTTGCCAGCGTCTGGGCCTCCACGCCCTGGCTGGCGTCCACGACCAGCACTGCGCCCTCGCAGGCGGCCAGGCTGCGGCTGACCTCGTACTGGAAGTCAACATGGCCCGGGGTGTCGATGAGGTTGAACTCGTAGGTCTCGCCGTCGTCGGCCTTATAGCGCATCGTCACGGCGCGGGCCTTGATGGTGATGCCGCGCTCTTTTTCAATGTCCATGTCGTCCAGCACCTGGTCGGTCATCGTGCGCTTGTCAACGCTGTCGGTCAGCTCCAGCATACGGTCGGACAGGGTGGATTTGCCGTGGTCGATGTGTGCGATAATGCAGAAGTTGCGGATGTTTTTGCGGGCCATCAGGTTTCCTCCAAATCGTTCCAGATCTCGCAGATCTTGCCGTTCTCTTTGTATACGCGGGGCACGCGGCGCGCCAGCCCGCAGACAATTTCGTAGTTGATGGTCTGGGTCTTGGCCGCAATGGTGTCGGCGGTGTCGCCGCCGCCCGGGCCAAAGACTGTGACCTCGTCGCCCATCTTGACATCAGGAATGTCCGTTACATCGAGCATAGTCTGATCCATGCAGACGCGGCCCACCACGGGGGCAGCGTGGCCGTGTATGTTCATGACGCCAAGCCCGCCGGACAAACGGCGGGGGTAGCCGTCGGCGTAGCCCACGCAGACCGTGGCAACGCGCATCGGGCGCTCGGCTGTGAAAGTGCGCCCATAACTCACGCTCTGGCCGGGCTGCAAGTCCTTGACAAAGGTCACAACGCATTTCAGCGACATGACCGGCTGCAGGGCAGGAAAGCGGACGTCGTCGCTGGGGTCAAGCCCGTACAAAATGATGCCCGCGCGGGTCATATCGTGCCGCCACTCGGGGTGGCGCAGCTGCGCGGCCGAGTTGGCACAGTGTACGGTGCCGGTGGCAAAGCCATCGGCCTGCAAACGCGCTACCACCCTGGCAAACAGCGCATACTGCTCGTCGGTGTAGGCGGTGTCCGCAGGGGTGTTGCTGTCCGCCACGGCAAAATGCTGGAACACGCCGCAGATATCCAGCCCCGGCAGGGTATACAGGGCTTCCAGCTCGTGGATAGTTTCATCAAACCCGGAACGCACCGCAAAGCCAATGCGGCCCATGCCGGTGTCGATTTTCAGGTGTACCTTGGCCTGTACGCCCGCCTTGACGGCGGCAGCGGAGAGTGCCTGCGCGTACTCGGTAGAAAAACAGGCCGTGGCTATGTCGTTTTCTGCCAACACTGCCGCATAGGACGGGTCAGCAAAGCCCAGAATCAAAATCGGTTTTGTGATGCCGCTGCGGCGCAGGTGCCGCCCCTCGCCCAGGCTGCTGACGGCAAACGCCGCCGCACCGGCCTGCTGCAAGGCGTGGGCGATGGTCGTGTCGCCGTGGCCGTAAGCGTCGGCCTTGACAACGGCACAGATATCGCCGCCTACCGCGCGGTGGATATATTCAAAATTGCTGCGCAATGCTGTCAGATCGATCTCCGCCCAGCAGTGCTTTTCCAGTGCAAGTCTACTCATAAACGCCCATTCCTCCATAACACTTAATTATACCATGGAAACAGCGTTCCCGCAACTAATTTTCGCCGTCATCGTTTGTGGTAAAATGCTTGGCATCCGTCTCGGACCAGCGGCCGTGGACCCGCTGCACGCCCACAATGCGCAGCTTGGAGTGCAGAAAGTGCTGCTCACGGTAGAGGCTGAAATAGCTGGACAGCATGTACGACACCGCACAGGCCAGCGCAAACAGCGCAATGCACTGCCCGCCGAATACTTCAATCGCCAGGCAGATGGACGCCAGCGGGCTGTTGGTGCAGCCGCAGAACAGCGCCACCATACCCAGCGCCGCGCCCAGCTGCGGCGGCAGACCCAGCAGCGGCGCAGCTACACAGCCGAACGTCGCCCCGGTGAAGAAGATGGGCACGATCTCGCCGCCCTTGAACCCTGCACCCAGGGTCAGCGCGGTGAACAGCATTTTTAAAAGGAAGGCGTAGGGTACGGCCTCGCCGTTGATGGCGGCCTCGATGACGGCGGCACCGGCGCCGTTGTAGTCGGTCGTGCCGAGCAGCTTTGTCAGCGCCAGAATCAGCACGCCGCCCGCCGCAACGCGCAGATAGGCGTTGGGCAGAAATTTTTTGTAGAGCTTGGGCGCGGTGTGGAGCAGCTCACAGAAAAATATGCTCAGCGCCGCCAGCAGAGCCCCCAAAAGGATGACCCGCACCAGGTTCAGCGGTGTGGCGGCGACCTCGGCTTTCAAAACGAAGGATTCCGGCGCATGGCCCATCTGCCCGCTGATAAAAACGCCCAGCAGTGCCGAAACCAGGCAGGGGAGAAGGGCCGCGTATTGCATCGAGCCGACATCCACGACTTCCAGCGTGAAGATGGTGGCCGCCAGCGGCGTACCGAAGATGGCCGAGAACGCGCCCGCCATGCCGCACATCGTCATTAAACGGCAGTCTCGGTTTTCCAAGTGAAACGCCTTGCCGATCTGCCCGGACACCGACCCGCCCAGCAGCAGGGCCGCGCCCTCGCGGCCGCTGGAGCCGCCGAACAGATGGGTCATGACGGTGGAGGCGAAGATCAGCGGCGCGGTGCGCAGCGTCATGGGCTTTTGCTCTCGCACCGAGACGAACACCTGATTGGTGGAACCGCCGCCGTCGGGGTCGAAGTGGCTGTACAAAAACACGATGACCAGGCCCGCGATGGGCAGCAGGTACAGCAGCCACGGCTGGGCCGCGCGGGTGGCGTTGGCCCAGTTCAGCGCCAGTCCGAACGCTGCACCCAGCGGCCCGACAACACAGCCGACCAGCGCGGCCAGCGCCAGCCACCTGGCGCACACCGCCAGATACCCCGCCGCGCTGCGCAGACAATGCCTGACCTTTCCCATAAAGATTCCCTCCCGAATATTCCGAAATTTGAGATTATTATAGCGTTTTTGCGGGGAAAAGACAACAGAAAAATACCCTGCCGGGGGCAACTCGGCAGGGTATCGCTTCCATGATAAGGTTATGCAGCACCACGTATACAGGGGCACAGGCTTTGCAGCGTGGCAGCGTAGAAGAACATATACTTGAATAGCTGGACAGCAAAGGCGCGTATCTGTATGCAGCGCGGTAAAAAATGCGGTATAATACAAAAAGACCACCCGGAAACAAACGTTTCCAGGTGGTTTTCTGGTATCGAGGTGACAGGACTCGAACCTGCGGCCTCGTGGTCCCAAACCACGCGCGCTACCAACTGCGCAACACCTCGTTCTTATAACTTACTTATTATAATACACAAGCGGCGCGGGCGTCAAGCCCTGGCCCAACAAAAAAGCAGCCCTGTCGTATTCATATTTCAGGTACTCGGCAAAGGTGATGGGCTTTTGGTCGGCAAAAAATGTTTTTCCCGGGGGAAAATTTCCTCTCTGCAAGTTATTTCAGATTTTTCCGCAGTGCGGCCAGCAGGGCGTTCACGCTGATGGGTTTGGAGATATGGTCATTCATGCCGGCGTCAAACGCGCGTTGCTTATCTTCTTCAAAGGCGTTGGCCGTCATGGCGATGATGGGCACGGTGGACCGGGCATCAGGCAAAGCGCGGATGGCCTGCGCTGCCTGGTAGCCGTCCATGCGGGGCATCTGGATATCCATGAGCACGGCGTCGTAGTACCCGGCGGGTTTTGTACCCAAAAGCTCCAGGCAGCGGATGCCGTCCTCAGCGCGGTTAACGATCATGCCGTTCTCCTGCAGGATCGTCAGCGCGATCTCGGCGTTCAGGTCGTTGTCCTCGGCCAGCAGCAGGTGCTTTCCTGCCAGCCCAGCGGCGGGGTCGGCGGGCTGCTCGCGCTGCTGGGTCAGCTCTTCTTTGCTGATGACAGGGAAGGGGATAACGACCGTGAAGGTCGAACCCTTACCAACAGTGCTCTCGACATCGATGGTACCGCCCATAAGCTGGACGAGCGACTTGACGATGGGCAGGCCCAGGCCGGTGCCGATGACGCGGCTCTCGGTGCTGGTGTGCTCACGAGAAAACTCCTCAAACAGGTGGGGGAGATATTCCGCACTCATACCGATGCCGTCATCCTGCACGACAGCCTTGTAACGCACGGTGCCGGGCGTTTCGCCGGGCAGTTCGGTCATGGTGAAATCGACGCGGCCTCCCTCGGGTGTGTACTTGATGGCGTTGCTGATGATATTTAAGAAAATTTCGCGTACCTTCGTTTGGTCGCTGCGCACATAGGGATGTTGAATATCGATGGTGCAGGTGGTGGTGATGTGCTTTTCGTCGGCCAGTGGGTCAAACACGGCTTTCAGCGAGGCGGCAAGCTCGTTGATGTCAGACGGCTCAAGCTTCAAGGCAGCCTTGCCGCTCTCGATGCGGGCCATTTCCAGCACATAGTTAATGAGGGAGAGCAGGAAATCGCTGGACGAACGTATTTTTCCCAGATAATCCAGCGCACGATCCCGCTCGTCCAGGTGGGCTGCCAGTAGCCCTGCATAGCCAATGATGGCGTTCATCGGGGTGCGGATGTCATGGCTCATATTAAAAAGGAACCGCGTTTTGGCAACGTTGGCGGCCTGTGCCTCCCGTGCGGCCTTTTCCAGCTCGGCGGCGTGGACGGCGTCCTTGTAGCGGCGCAGTTCAAACTGCCAGTAGCCGGCTGCGGCCAGCGCGGGCAGCACCAGCAGCAAAAGCACATCAAAGGCTTCCTGGGTCGGGGTGATCCAGCCCGTGGCCGGGCGTATCTCAAAATACCAGGTATCGTTGGGCACGGCGCAGGCAACTTCCAGTGTGTTCGGTCCCACGGGGCGGTCGCCCTGGGCAATGACGATCCGCTCACCGTTGTGGCCCTCCTTCCAAATCAGGTACTCGTAGGAGGCATCCTGTAATTTGTTGATTTGGATTTCATCGAGAAAGCTCTCCCAGTCCAGCACCAGGACGGAGAAGCCCCAGTATTTTTGGCTGCCGTCCGCGCCGGTGGTGTAGATAGGATCGAACAGCAGTGCGCCGGTGCCGCCCTGCACCAGCTGAAACGGCCCGGCAATCGTGTACTGGCCGCTCTCCTTGGCAAGGTTGGCTTCAACTTTGCGCTCGGGGTGCCGGAGCATATTCAGCCCCAGGACGTCGGCGTTGTTCGCCTGCGGGTAAACGCTGCGCACGACGCCGTTCGGGGCCAGCTCTACGGCCTTGATAATGCCGTCCTCGTTGTACATAAGCTTGGACAGTGCGGCAAAATCGCTGTCACTGATTTCATACCCGGACTCAACGATGTTTTTCAGCAGCTCGGACTCCGCCAGGTAGCGGTTGAGCTGGGCCTCCACATTGGCGACGGTGGCCTCCGCCGTGTAGGACGCCTTGAGCTGTTCGCGTATGACGATGCTGCGGGTGAAAAATGCCAACGCCGCCAGCAACACAAGAAACATGAGGATAAAGACGAGAACTGCCCGTTTTACAATGACACTCTGGTCGTTTCTCTTTTTCATATCTTCAACTCCCTGTGGGGGATTTTTATGCAAAGTTATACATATCCATTATAGTTGTTTGGCGGGCAAGTTGCAAGCAGGGCCTGAAAATCTGAACAAAACCCTGAACAAAACCGAACAAAAAAGCCGTATGCGGCAAAGCATACGGCAAAATTCACGCAAGGATCCGGATCAGCCCCAGCACCAGCAGGTGTGCCGGGTAAAACGTATAGAAGAACCACTTGGAAAAGCTGCGCCCCCGCCGGGCACGCTGCCCATTGTAAAGGTAGAGGATGACAAACCCGGCAGTGAGGATGGGCACCGCGCAGCCGACGGTTTCCGCCAGCGAGCCGCTGCCAAGGCCTGCCATGCCGCCATAGAGCACTGCCGCCGCGGCAAAGGCAAGTTGCTTGCGCGGGCGGGAATCCCGCGCCCAAATAAACAGCAGTGTGAACACCGGGGCCAGCAGTGCCCAATCGCAGAAGAGCGACGCGCAGATCAACAACACAATGGCCGCCCCGCGCAGCACGCGGTTGTGGATTCTTTCCTGCGCCAGCAGCACCAGAAAGCAGAGCAGCAGGGTGAACAGCATATTGAACTGCACAAAGCCCGCAATGCCATTTTCCGGGAAAGCCAGCTGGTAGGGCAGCTGTGCCAGTACAGCAAACCCCAGCAGCCGCCCGGCGTATTTGCGTTTGGAGCGGGTGTAACCGTACCCCTCGACGAGGAAATAGCACATTGTCACGGCGGTAAAATAGCCGATGTAAAGGCACAAATTGGTATACCACATCCCGGCGGGCAGAAACACATTGGCAATGTGGTTGATAAGCATGGTGAGCATGGCAATATATTTGATGGTGTCGCGGTTCATGGGAAAACCGACCTTTCGTTGCAAAAATGCGGGCATCCGAAGCCCTGCTATAAATACGGAGCTCGAAGTGGAAATATTGCAAAAGGTAAAAACATAGTATAACGGAGGCGGACGAAAATTGCAAATGGGGGACGCAATGCACGCGTTATATTGCAGCACACGCGGTTTCCTTTTTGCACAAATCGGACTCGTTTTTTTGTGCGTATGGGAAAATTTCAAAAAATATCGATTTATTGTTGACAGAAGCAAGTGGGGGGGGGGTACAATGTCATAAGACGGAATACACTTTTAGAAGGAAGGAACCCACCATGAGAAAACGTACCTATAAAAAGGCTGCGTCGTTCGTGCTGGCGTTGGCGATGGCCGTTTCGGTCTGCACCGCTGCGCTGGCGGATAGCAGCACCGAGCCCCCCACGTCGGAAACGACCGTGAGCGAGCAGAACGGTGCCCCGGAGCAGGACAACACCGCGGCAGGGGAGAATACCCAGCCGGAGAAAACCGCCGACGAGGGCGAGAGTGAGAACAACATCGCCGTGCAGACGGCGGGTGTCGACAGCGCTGTGGCCGGGCAGGACACCGCGCAAGGGTCGAACAGCGTCACGGTGACTAACGGTGAGATCCTGTCGCTGGATAAGTTCAACAGCCTGACGAAGATTCCCGCGGACGTCACGAAACTGACGGTTGAGTTGGGCAATATTGATATTACGCAGCGCACTGTACTTGGTAACGAGAACATTGCGGACGAGTACTATGTAAAAAAGAGCTCGGAAACGCTTGAAAATGATGAAACCGTTATTGTAGACAGAACCAATGAAAATGGAAATGATTACGGATACATCGTTTGCAAAAAGAAGCCTGCAATTACAATTACTTTTGTAAATGGTACAGTTCAGGGCGATAGTAGTGTGACTTCTTTCCCCGCAAATTGTAACTTAACTGTGCAAGTACCTGACAATGCCGATATTATTTTTGACGGGGTTACTTTCAACGGTGGCGTAAGAAGTGGATTTGGCTGGAATCAAACTAAAAATTTTGGCGGTGGTGTATTTGCGCATAGATACAATAGCATCACAATAAAGAATAGCACTTTTAACGGTGCGTGGCTACATAATGGTGAGATTGCCGCACAGAAAGTGACTTTTGATAATTGTAAGTTCAATTCTGCAGCGTATGAAAGCTCTATCAGCCCAATCTGGATTCAGAACTTTGGCCAGTTTACAACCGGGCGCGAACTGACGATTCAGAACTGTATATTTGAAGCATCTGGTCCCATTAAGGTGACAGAGCACGAGACATGCGGCATGGTGTTGAAGGTGTTAAACAATACTTTCAATATGCACAACAAGAATAAAGCGAACGAATTTCGCAACGACGCAATCTATTTCTCTGGCGGCGGTTCGACGCTTGGTGATGTCTTGATTCAGGGCAACAAACTCACAGGCGACGCAAATGCACTGATTGCTACGCCGCAGCATAGAGATGAAAACGGCAAGGAAGACGGTACTCCTGATGACACTGCTATAACAATGCTTAACGACGCAAAAATCACCATTAAAGACAACGAGCTGAATGGTGCGACATTTAGCGTCCTTTGGAAAACAGGTATCGAACATCAGCCGAGTTACTTTAACGTTATCAAACCCGCCGTCGAGCAGCCTGCTACCCCGGCACCCACGGCCGCCCCGACTGCTGCACCTACTGCCGCACCGACCGCTGCACCGACCGCTGCACCTACTGCCGCCCCGACTGCTGCACCTACTGCAGCCCCGACTGCTGCACCGACTGCCGCACCGACCGCAGCGCCGACCGCGACCCCCGCGCCGAAGGACGATAACCGCTATTACACCTGCACCGCTTGCGGCCACCACAACTGGACGGCGACCGCCGCGGGCTATAAGTGCGACACCTGCGGCCACATTGAGACAAAGCAGCTTTCCGGCTATGCCAACGTCAAGGGCGTCTATACGCCGCAGACCGCCAGCGCCGCCAAGGCCGCCGAAACGTCCGCCATCCCGCAGACAAGCGACGACATGCCGATCGTCCCGATCGTTGTGATTGCCCTTGCCGCCCTGCTGGGTTTGGGTGTGACTGCATACAAGAAGAATAAAAACTGATTCAGCCAAGCCCCCGCACCGCAAAAGCCGTGCAGGGGCTTTTTGTGTGCTGTAGAAAAACATTTTTGCATACCCTTTCTTTTCCTACGCATCTGCGTTATAATAAAACGCGGTGAAAGGAAGATACAGGAATATGGAACAATCTACAAAATTCAGCCGCAAGGTGTTCTGTGACGGTATGCGAGACGGGTTCCCCATTGCCTTGGGGTATTTTGCCGTCGCGTTCTCGCTGGGCATTGCGGCACGCAATGCGGGGCTGACCCCGGTGCAGGGCTTTTTAGCCAGCATCCTCAATAACGCTTCGGCGGGGGAGTATGCAGCCTTTACGCTGATCGCGGCCGGGGCCACCTACTTGGAGGTCGCCGTCATCACCCTCATTGCCAATGCGCGGTATCTCTTGATGAGCTGCGCCCTGGCCCAGCGGTTCTCGCCCGCGACGCCGTTCTTTCATCGGCTGCTCATCGGGTATGATGTGACCGACGAGCTGTTCGGCATTACCATCGCGCGGCCCGGGTACTTGAACCCCTACTACACCTACGGCGCGATCCTGCTGGCCGCGCCCGCCTGGGCCATCGGCACGGCGCTGGGCATTATCGCGGGCAATGCGCTGCCGCTGCGGGTTGTCAGTGCGCTGAGCGTGGCGCTGTACGGCATGTTTTTGGCTATCATCATCCCGCCGGCCCGCAAAAACCGCATTGTGGCGGCGCTGGTGGTCATCAGCTTTGTGCTGAGCTTCGCCTGTGAGTATCTGCCCGGCATCTCGGCATTGTCCGGCGGCACGCGGACCATTATTTTAACGGTGGCCATCTCGGCGGCAGCTGCGGTGCTGTTCCCGGTCAAGCAGGAGGCAGACCATGAATAACTACATTTATATAGCGGTCATGTTCGCGGTGTCCTACACCATCCGCATTTTGCCGCTGACGCTGATCCGCAAGCCCATCAAGAACCAGTTCATCCAGTCGTTCTTGTACTACGTGCCCTATGTGACGCTGGCGGTCATGACCTTCCCGGCCATCATTGAGGCGACCCAGACGCCCATTTCCGGCGCGGCGGCACTGGCGGCAGGCATCCTCGCCGCCTGGTGCGGCGCAGGGCTGTTCCCGGTATCAGTGATCTGCTGTGTGCTGGTGTTTGTGATTGAACTATTCGTGTAGGGCGAGCATTGCTCGCCCGC
>ERZ779843.3714-NODE-3714-length-12487-cov-3.982867_pt1 | contig 12487 bp, 10 predicted proteins | sample MGYA00511560_ERZ779843 | MGnify/ENA primary metagenome ERZ779843 (study PRJEB29588, sample SAMEA2158062) | human gut metagenome | biome: human gut; feature: human-associated habitat; material: faeces | place: Denmark | collected 2008/2010 ... | reverse complement strand
GCCAGATCGAGGCCAAGGCGCTGCGCAAGCTGCGCCACCCCAGCCGCAGCAAGAAGCTCAAGGACTTCTTGAACTGAAAAATCGAGAAACGAAAAATCAAAATGCATGGTCAAGTTGCAGAAATGCGATTTGACCATGCTTTTTTCTTGCATTTTGCAGGATTTCCGTCAAAAATCCGCTCAATTCTCTCTCAATCACTGTAAACCTGTGAAATATTTATGGTTGACAGTCAAGAAGTTCTCTGGTAGATTGTAAACATCATTTTTCTTGGAGGTTTACAATGTCAAAGACCAAGCAGCTTGTATTTTGCAGCCTGTTTACAGCGCTGATCGCTGTGGGCGCATTCATCAAGATCCCCGTCCCCGTCGTCCCCTTTACCCTGCAATACTTATTTACGATGCTCGCAGGGCTCATTTTAGGCCCGCGCCTCGGAACGATCTCCGTGACTGCCTACATGCTGCTGGGATTGGCCGGCCTTCCCATCTTTACGGAGGGCGGCGGACTGTGGTACGTGCTCAAGCCGAGCTTTGGCTATATCATCGGCTTCTGCATCGGGACCTACGTGACCGGCACGCTCGCCGCTAAGCTGAAAAAGCGCACCTTTGCCCGCTATCTTGCTGCCAATCTGGCAGGCCTCGCCGTGGTGTACGCCGCGGGGATGATCTACTACTATGTGATCTGCAACTACGTGCTGAACACCCCCATCGCGGTGGGCCCGCTGTTCCTGTACTGTTTTGTTCTCGCCGTTCCCGGCGACACCGCACTGAGCGTTCTGGGCGCAGTTCTCATCAAGCGTCTCGCTCCGCTTCTGGAGCGCAGCGGCATCTGGACCGTCTCCGGAACGCCCAATATTCCTCAGGCGGCAACGGCAGCAAGATCTTGACAAGCACACGGAGGTAACGCGATATGGACATACTCAACCTGGCACAGGAGATCATTCACGGTAAGCGCCTGACACGCGAGGATGACCTCTCTTTCTTTCTCACCTGCGATTTAGAGCCGCTCTGTCAGGGTGCGGACGAGATCCGAAAGGCCTGTGTCGGCGACAAGGTCGACCTCTGCTCGATCATCAACGGTCGCAGCGGCCGCTGTCCGGAGGACTGCAAATACTGCGCGCAGTCCGCGCACTATCACACGGAATGCGACGTTTACGACTTTCTCCCTGAAGAGGCGATCTTAGAGGCCTGCAAGATGAACGAAAGCGAGGGCGTGGACCGCTTCTCTATCGTCACCGCGGGAAGAGCCCTGACCGGCGAGGAGTTCGATCAGGCGATCCACGCTTATGAGACGATGCACCGCGAGTGCAAGATCGACCTGTGCGCGTCCATGGGCTTTTTGAGCGCCGAGCAGCTTCACCGGCTGCACAAGGCGGGCGTCACGAGCTATCACCACAACATTGAGACCTCGAAGCGGAACTTCCCGAACATCTGCACCACCCACACCTACGACATGAAGGTAGAGACTCTGAAAAAGGTCAAGGCGGAGGGCATGTGCGCCTGTTCCGGCGGCATCATCGGCATGGGTGAAACGTGGGAAGACCGCCTGGACATGGCGGTCAGCCTTGCAGAGCTCGGCATCGACTCCATCCCCATCAACGCGCTGATGCCCATCCCCGGCACCCCGCTTGAGCATCTGCCCTGCCTGACGGAGCAGGACATCCTGCGGACCATTGCCTTTTTCCGCTACATCAATCCGGAGGCGAACATCCGTCTGGCGGCGGGACGCGCGCTGCTGACCAACGACGGTGAGAGCCTCCGCCACCATCACCGGCAACATGCTGACCACTGCCGCCTGCGCAACGATCCGCAGCGACCGCAGCATGCTCGCGTCTCTCGGGCGGGACGTGACCCCCGCCTATTGGAAGGAGGCGTGAGGCATGGCAAAGGCTCTTTTTGTCACGGGGACCGGAACGGACGTCGGCAAGACCTATGTCACGGCGCTGATGGTAAAAAAGCTGGCGGAATCCGGAGAGAACGCTGCATACTATAAGGCCGCCATGAGCGGCAACCGGCGAAGGAGCGACGGCAGCCTCATCCCCGGCGACGCCATGTTCGTACAGCAAACGGCGGGACTTTCGCAGCCGCTTGGCGAAATGTGCCCTTATGTCTATGAGCATGCGTGGTCGCCCCATCTGGCGGCGCGCTATGAGGGGAATCCACCCGAGCTGCCGGTCATCCGGCAGGGCTTTGAGGCCGTGTGCAGCCGCAACGATTATGTCACCGTCGAGGGTAGCGGCGGCATTCTCTGCCCGCTTCGCGCAGAGAACGGCAAAACGCTGTGGCTCGAAGACGTCATTCGTGCGTTGCAGCTTCCAAGCGTGATCATCGCGGACGCGGGTCTTGGTACCATCAACAGCGTGGTGCTGACGGCAGAGTATATGCAAGGCAAAAAGCTCCCTGTAAAGGGAATCCTCTTTAATCACTTTCATCGCGGCGACACGATGGAAGAGGACAACATCGCCATGTGCCGACAGCGCACGGGCCTGCCCGTGCTCGCCTGCATTCCCGACGGCGCACAGGAACTTCCGATGGAACCAACCGATTTAGCAGCACTGTATGAGGAGGTATCGCTGACATGATCTGGTATCCGTATGAGCAGATGAAAACCATGAAAGCGCCCTATAAGATCATCAAGGCAAAGGGCGTCCATCTTTACACCGAGGATCAGGAGCTGATTGACTCCGTCTCCTCCTGGTGGTGCATGATCCACGGCTATCAGCACCCCGAGCTGACGGCCGCCATTCAGGAGCAGGCCGCCAATTTCTGCCATGTGATGCTGGGCGGACTCACCCACGATCCGGTCGAAAAGCTGTCGGCCAAGCTGGAAGAATTTCTGCCGGGCGATCTGAACTACTGCTTCTTTTCCGATTCCGGCAGCGTGGCTGTCGAAGTCGCCCTCAAGATGGCGCTGCAATACAACACCAACCAGTGCGACGATCATCCGGAGATGAAAAAGCGCACGCTGATTTTGGCGCTGGAGCACGCCTACCACGGCGACACCTTCAAGGCGATGGAGGTCGGCGACGACGAGGACTACCACTTCGCCTTCGACAAAAAAGAGGGCGTCGTCCATATCCCGACCGAGATCCCCGCGCTCGAAGAGGCCTTTGCCCTCTATCACGACAAGCTGAACTGCTTCATCGTCGAGCCGCTGCTGCAGGGCGCCGGTGGCATGAAAATGTACGACATTTCGTTTTTGAAGCGCGCCCGCGAGCTGTGCGACGAGTACGGCGTGCTGCTGATCTTCGATGAGGTCGCCACCGGCTTTGGCCGGACGGGCAATCGCTTTGTGGCCGACCTGGTCCTGCCGGACATTCTGGTGCTCGGCAAGGCGCTGACCGGCGGCTACATCGGCCATGCGGTGACGGTCGCCAACGAAAAGGTTTTCCGCGGCTTTTACAGCGACAATGACCGCCACGCGCTGATGCATGGCCCCACATTCATGGGCAACGCCCTCTCCTGTGCCGTTGCGCTCAAGGGCATTGAGATTTTCGAACGCGAAAACTACATGGGAAAGATTCAAAAAATTGAGGAAATCTCCAAGCGCGAAATGCTGGGCTTTTCCGATGAGCGCATCAAGGAGGTGCGTGTGATGGGCGGCTGCACCTGTGTGGAGGTGTACGATCCCAAAACGCTGGAGGGCTTCCAGCAGTATGCCTATGAGCGCGGCGTATTCAGCCGTCCGTTCCTGAGCTATATGTACTCCATGGTCCCCTATGTCATTGAAGAAGACGAACTGGTGCAGATCTTCACCGTCATGAAGGACTGGTTCCGCCGCGGATGACTTCCCTCCCCTCTCGAAAAGCAATTAAATCAGAAAAAGGCAAAGGCCGGTCACTTGCGTGACCGGCCTTTGCCCTATGGTGAAGGTTCTATGGCTGCAATTTTTTATTCGCCGTCGGCGAGGAACTTCTCTTCCAGCACGAGCTGATAGGCCTTGTTGATGTCGTCATAGACACTGCGGTTGCTCTTCATCTCGGGAACGACGGCTCGCAGCACATCGTAGGCCTTCTGCGTACCCTTGCCAAGGTGGACGTAGTCGCCGTTATCGTCGCTCTTACGCAGATCGACGGCCTGAGAGGCGAACAGCGCCTCCATACCGACAAGGTAGCGCAGGTTGTCGACCATCTGGCGGCACTTGGTCACGGCCAGCGGCAGGTTGCTCGCGTGGTCCTCAATGGAGCCCTGCATGGGATAGAAGTCGACGGACGACGGGGTCGTGAGATAGCGGTTCTCCGCATCGAGGCAGGAGAGCACGTTCTGCACCTCGTCATAGCCGTGGGCGCTGCCGTTGCGCGGAGCAAGGAAGCGCGGCAGGTGTGTGAACTCGGGCATGCACATGCGGATCAGACGGTAGTTGACCGCGCGGGACAGGTGCGCCAGCGCGATAGCCAGCATCTCGACGCCGATGACGAGCGACGTCGTCTCGAAGTTCGAGTTGACGAAGACGTCCTTCTTGTCGAGCATGATGCAGGGGTTGTCCGAGGGGGAGTTGATCTGGATGCTCAGGAACTTCTTGACGTAGTCCAGCGCATCCTCGACCGCGCCCGTGATGATAAAGCCGCCGCGGAAAGTCAGCGGGTCCTGCAGCGCGTGCTCAGGGCGATTGTCGCTGTAAAGGTAGCTGCCCTCAAGATCCTTGCGACAGCGGGCGGCGCAGCGGATCTGGCCGGGCAGGCCGCGCAGCTCGTTCACGTCCTCGCGCATCGGCTCGATGTTGCCGTTGAGGCCTTCATAATCGAGGCAGAAGATGCGGTCGGACATCTTGACGAGATTCTCGACCTCGTGAACAAGGATGGCCGCGGTGCCCTCGCCCTGGCTGTTGGAGAGCATGATGGTGTGCGTGTCCTTGAGCTGGAGATGCAGGGGCTTGAGGCCCTCCTTATCCATGGCTTCCTTGGCGCTCACGACCTTGCCCTTGTAGTTGACGTCCTCCTCGCCGATGAAGGCAAGGCCGATGTGGGTGATGGTGGTGATATCTGCCTCGCCGACGGCACCGCGGCGCGGGATGCGCGGCGTGATGCCGTGGTTCAGGAAGTCGCGGTAGCTGTTCGCCAGGTCATCGGAAGCGCAGGATGCGCCGATGAGCATGTTGTTGAGGCGGATGACCATCATCGCGCGCACTTCCTCGTCCGTGTTGAACGGCGGAAGGCCGAGGGAGTGGGAGCGCAGCATCATGCGGTTCTGCGTCTCCATGAAGTCCTCGTCGATGGTGACGTCCTTGTTCTGGCCAACGCCGCGGTTGAAGCCGTAAATGGCCTTGCCACCCTTGGAGAGCTCCTGCATGATCTCGCGGCCCTTGGCGAGGCGCGCGTAGGCATCGGCTGCGATCTCGACCTTGCGGCCGTCGTAAGCGACGTCATAGACGTCCTGCAAGGTCAGGTCGTGGCCGTTCAAAATCAAAGTGTCCATACTGCTTGTCCTTTCGTAATTTTCATTCAGTCGTTATGTTTAAGCATCGTGACCGCGGCCAGTTCTTCACTGGCGTTGATCTCAATCTGATCTCCGGTTTTTACTGCATTGTAAAATTCGTCCTCCACGCGGTCGACCATCGGGATCTCCATGATGATAGCCGTAGAGACGAGCACGGTGTCGGGCTCGTGCACAATAAAGCCAAGCGGCGCGGCGCCGTTGAGTTCAAGCTTGTAGAGCCCGTCCATCTGCACGACGGAGCTGCCCTTTCCGCCCGGAAAGACGAGAATCTTATCCTTGACGCTCACGCCCTCGAGCGCGTGGCCGACTTCGGTCACGACGCCGGTCTTCGGGTCAGTGTGGTAAAAAAGGATCTGGTCGGTGCAGGTGAGCACCTCGCCTCTCACCTTGCCCGCGGCGATCTGGCGGCAGGAAAATGTCTTTTTCATCAGCACACCCTCCCCTGCTTTGCCCAGCGGATGCAGGTGGCCGTGTCGTGCACGGCCATGCGGATGCCCGCCGTTTCCATGTAGTATGCGCCCTTGGGCGAATCCGTCACGCCGGGCTTTCCGGCAAGATAGCCCCAGCAGCATGCCTCGTCCACGCAGGTGTCGGCGATCAGGTCCGCGCCAAGGTCCAGAAGCCGGTCCTCGAGGCCGCTTTCTTTCGCCTCGCGCTTGATGGCGGCGGACGTCAGGATATGGATGTCGGCCTTCGCCTTCTCGCCGCCGAGCAGTCGCTCGACTTCTTCGATCTGCGCATACGTGTAGTGCGGGCAGCCAAGAATGCAGTATTCGATGCTGCCGTCCGCCGAGGGAGAGAACGCCTCAAGCGTCTGCTCCAAGTCAGACTGTGTGATGGTGACCTCCCTTTTCGGCGCTTTGCCGCCAAAAAGGTCGAACCCGTGCGCGGCCTCCGCCGTGACATTTGGAATGTGGTAGAGGTCGTAGCTGCCCGAAACGTTCAGCTCCGCGCCGAGCGCGATGAGCGCCTCGGTGCTGATCTTCTCGGGAAGGCCAAGGAACGCCGGAATACCCTTGCCGATCTTCTTTCCGCAAAGGCCGAGGACGGCGTAGTCAAAGTCCGACTCCATCTTCGCGTCCACGCGGACGGCGATGTCGGCGAAGCGATTCTCGCTCAGAAGCATCCCGTATTCGGGCGCGTAGCCTGTCACGGCAGCGCAGAGGGCGCTGGCCGCGCTCTCGCGGTTCGTGCGCGCGCCGAGAACGGCGTTGGCGTAAATCGTGGCGTTCGTCTCGGAAAAGGCGATGATCTCGCCATACGACGGGACGTTATCGGCAAGATACGGCGTGCAGCAGTACGTCAAACGCGCGCCGAGGCCGCAGTAGATACGCTCGGTCTTTCGCATGTTTTCGACGGCGGCATCAGTCAGCCGAGAACGAAAATAGTCGACGGAATAGCCGGGATTGACAGTCGGCGCGATGGCGCAGGAAGCCCCCGCGTCCAGGAGCTTGCCCGCAAACCAGATGTCGGCCTCCTGCGCACTGAGGGATACGTGCGCGCGGCTGACGGGAACCAGGCGCTCCGCATCAAAGCACTTGCCCACGCCGATCTGGATCCGCATCGCCATGGCCTTGCCCCTGCCGAACGCGCCGTCCAGCATTTTCTGCTGGTGATCCGTGAGTTTCATGGACCTCTCCCCTGCTTACTTCTTGCCGACGTCCAGGTTACCGGCCTCGGTGTCGTAGCCGGAGTAGAAGCCCTGGCCGGTCTTCATGCCGAGGTGGCCCGCGTCGATCATTTCCTTGAGCTTTGCGGGCGGCTTGTCGCGCTCATCGCCGCTGGCGGCGTAGTAGGAATTTTCGATGTTGTAAATGGTCTGAAGGCCGATGAGGTCCATCAGCTTGAACGGGCCGATGTTGCTGTGCCACTCGGTCATCCAGCCGCGGTCGAACTCGGCGACGTCGGTGACATAGCCGTTGGCCCACAGGTACAGGCACTCGCGCTTGACAGCGCGCCACACGCGGTTGATGGAGTAGCCCTTGATCTCGCGCTCGGTGATGACGGGCTCAAAGCCGAGGGTGTGATAGTGCGCGATAGCGGCCTTCTTCGTCTCCTCAGACGTGCTGGGGTTCCACATCATCTCCAGATAGCTGTTGCGGATGGGGTCGTCGTGGTCGACGGAGAAGGTCATGGCCTTGCGCTCGTCGCTCACATCCTTATAGATATCGCTCATCAGGAGCGAGGAGGTGTTCGAGTTCAGATAGCAGTGCTTCGGGCAGACCTCGTCGAGCTGCTTGAAGACCGCCTGCTTGACTTCGATCTTCTCCGGCACGTTCTCAACGACGAGGTCAGCGTCCTTGCAGGCCTCTTCGAGCGTCGTCGCGTAATGGATGCGGCCGCGGACAGCGTCGGCCTCGTCCTTTGTCAGCTTCCCCTCTTCAATGAAGTGAGCGAGCCACTTGTCGATCTTATTCTTGCAGGTGTCGATCGACGGCTGCGTGCGGCTGTAGCCGGTCACGTTCTTGCCGTAGAGCGCGTTGCGGAAAGCGATCATCGACCCCTGCGTGCCAATGCCGACAATGGTTACGTTTTTGATGTGATCTACTTCAGACATATTGCACCTCTCAAATTCCGGAGGGAGGAACTTCTGCGCCTCCGTTGTGATGATGGTAGTATAACACGCAATCGTTGAATTCGCGTTTATATTTCAACGCTATCAATAAAAATTTTTTAAGGAGCCGCTTTCGGCCCGCTTTTAAGGGAATGACCTGCCCTATCGCCCGCCAGATCAGCAAACGATAGAGCAAGAGAAGGCAAACCCGGAAAGGTCTGCCTTCTCTTGGAGCATTTGAATTACTTCTTCTGAGCAGGAGTCTTACCGAAGGTGAAGACCTGATACAGATAGCGCAGGAAGATCGCGGTGGTGGAGATACCGGCAACCAGCGGGGCGACCCAACCGATGATCCAGTCGATACGGTTGATGATGCCGAAGCTGTAGAACGCGGCCAGCGCCACATAGACAAGGCACAGAGCGCCGTCGATGCCGAGCCACTCGACTTTGATCTCCTTCTTGTACTCTTCCTCGCTGACGGGGCCGGAGGAGGTCATGATCATGCCCTTCTCAATGTTCACGCCGTCGGGCTTGGCAAATCCGGTGTTGAGAACCTTACCGAACTGGTTGCCAATGAGGAACGCTACGAAAGAAATAGGCAGAGACACGAGCATCGGATCGACGTTACCGCCGAGGGCTTCAATGCTGAGGGGATTAAAGTCAAACCAGAGCCAAGAGAGGATACCAACGATCATGGAGCAGAGGCCGGACATGTTGGTCTTCTTGCCATCGTACATGATGGCAGCCATCATGGGAACGAACAGCGCAGACATGGAGAGACTCGTGACAAGGATCATCGCATCATAGACCAGCTTGAACTTGAACGCAACGCTCAGGCCGATCACGCCGAACACCACGCAGGCAATACGGGAAATGAAGATGGACTGCTTGTCGGTAAGGGGCTTTTTTCGCAGGACGCCGATGATATCGTTGGACACGATCTCGCCGCCGACCAGATAGTAGGTATCCATCGTGGAGATGATGGCACCGAGCATCGCGAAGACGAACAGGCCGCGGCCAACGGGAGGCAGACCGCTGAGAACGAGCTGCATGTAAGCAACCTCGGGCTGGACGGTCAGCGCGGGATCCATCGCGCGGATGACGATAGCGGTGAACATCAGGCAAACGTCCATGCTCAGCCAGATGGAGAAGCAGGTCAGCATCGCGCGCTTACCGGTCTTGGGACCGTTGGAAGCGGTGAAGCGCTGATAGAACGCGGGGTCCTTATAGACGTTGATGCAGATGAGGATCAGCACGATGGCACGGCCCAGGGGGATGCCGCCGAACGGGGTCATCATCGCGGGATCAACCGTGCTGAAGATCTCGTCGAGAGCAGCGAAGCCGCCCACACCATAGAACGCGCTGGGGAAGACAAAAGCGACAGATACGATCATCAGGAAGAAGAAGATCATATCGGTGATGGCGACGCCGAGCAGGCCGCCAACGCAAGAAAGGCCGATGGAAATGGCAATGACGATGGCTGCGGCAAGGAACTTGTTCATGTTCCACGCAGCAACACCGACGTAACCGCAGGCGCCGATCTCAGAGATGGAGAGGCAGGTCGCCAGCAGGACAATCGCGCCGATAAAGGAAGCAATGCGGCCGTAGAAACGGTCGAGCAGCTCGGTCATCGTGGAGTTGACCTTGACGGAAATGCGGGGAGCAACCCACAGAGCCAGCGGGAAACGCACAAGGTGCGCGCCGATGGACCAGATAAAGAATGCGGAAAGGCCCATGGTGGTAACATAGCCGACCGTACCGATCGTACCGTTGCCGCCGTACCAGGATGCAGCGATCGTACCGACCGCGAGAGACCAAGGCAGAGCCTTGTTTGCGTGATAATAGGCTTCCATATCAGTGTTCTTCTTGCTCATGAAGATGCTGATGGCAAAGATGCCGACCACGCACAGGACAATTGTAATATTGTCAATCAGTGTAAGCATTTTCTCCTCCTGTTGTTTCGTTGCAGAGAGGGATCTGCCTTCCTCCCTGCGAAGTTTGAGCGGGGTGCCTATTTTTTGCGTCTTCCTTACCGCAAAATTCGTTGCCTTTCCCGCGATGACGACACTATAGCACAGTAAAGTTGGAAAAACGTTGAATCGTTTGAACGGGGTAAATTTTTTTCTTTCATAATTTTCAACGCTGTTTTGACGGCTCACTATTATAATATAAACAATCAAAGTGACAACAATTTGTTTTATTTACCGCAAGGAGGTTTTTACAAAATGAGCGAAACTCTGATCTTAAACGGAAAAGACCTGACGCTGGAGAATCTTTACTCCGTCGTTTATGACTGCCGCCCCGTCCAGATCGACCCCGAGGTTGTTCCCCTCGTCGACAAATCCCGCCAGGTGCTTTTTGACATGGCGGCTGACGGCAAGCCCGTCTACGGCCTGAACCACGGCGTGGGCTGGAACAAGGACCGCGAATTCAGCCAGGACTTTTTCGAGCAGTACAACCGCAACCTCATCAACAGCCACTCCCTCGGCGTTGCGCCGTTTGCCAGCGTCGAAGAAGTGCGCGCGATGATGTGCATCCGCCTCAACACCGCCCTCTGCGGCCGCACGGGTATCGCCTCGAACATTCTTAAAATGTATGAGGAGTTCTTAAATCGCGGCATCCATCCCCGCGCCATGCGCCGCGGCGCCGTCGGCGAGGGTGACGTGAGCACGATGAGCATGATCGGTCAGGCCATGATCGGCCAGGGCGAGGTCGAATATCACGGCGAGATCATTCCCGCGATCGACGCCATGCGCGCCGAGGGCATCGAGCCCGCAATCCTCGGCCCGAAGGACGGCCTTTCCATCGTCTCCTCGAACGCGCAGGGTGAATCCATGGTGGTCCTGCTTGTCAAGGAGGTCGAAGAGCTCATCAAGCTGAGCGACGCCATCTACTGCCTGCACCTCGAAGGTCTCAACGGCGGCCTCCAGCCGCTCGGCGAGCGCGTGAACGAGGTGCGTGGCCTGCCCGGTCAGATCCATTGTGCCGCAGAGTGCCGCCGCTTCCTCGAGGGCAGCTATCTTGAGCATCCCGATTCCAAGCGCGCGCTGCAGGATCCCCTCTCCTTCCGCTGCGGTGCGGCCATCAACGGCTCTGTCTACGATTCTCTTGAGTACGTCAAGAATATCCTCGAGCTCCAGATCAACCGCACGGACGATAACCCCTGCATCCTCTATGAGGAGGGAACCACATCCGTCAGCCCGAACTTTGAGGTAACGACCCTCTCTCTCGGCGTCGACATGCTGGCCGCGGCGCTGTGCCACATGTCCCACGCCATTACGAACCGCCTCTACAAGATCGTCGACCCTGGCTTCACGGGTCTCAACCGCTTCCTGACCCCGCACGAGGTCAAGACCATCGCGTTCTCCACGATACAGAAGACCTTCGCCGCGCTCGACGCCGAGAACCGCTGGCTCGCCAACACGACGACGCTCGACATCACTTCCTTCGCCAACGGCATCGAGGATCACGCCAGCAATCTGCCGCTCGCCGGTATGCGTTCTCTCCGCATCGTCGACAATCTGCGCTACATGCTCGGCATGGAGCTCATGCACGCCGCTCAGGCCGTCGAAATGCGCCGCGACCAGCGCGCTGACAACCTGCTCAAGCTCGGCAAGGTCACCGGCCCTCTCAAGGACGCTTACCGCAAGACCGTCCCCTACTACGATGCCGACCGCAACCTCAGCATCGACATTGAAAAGTCCTATCAGGTCATCAAGGACGGCTCGCTTCTCAAAGTCATCGAAGAGGCCGAGCGCGCGTAACATACAATCGCAAATGAAAAAGGACGCATCCGACCGGATGCGTCCTTTTTCTATGCTGTTTTTCGCGTTACAGGCGGCTCATCAGCTTGGCGAAGGTATCCGCCGTCAGGCCGCGGGCGGCCTCAGTCTTATAGAGGCGATTTGCCGGGCGGCAGTTGTTGTGGATGGTCTCGGCAACCATCGGCGTGATCTCTTCGACGAGCTTTTCATCGAGCACGCGGCCGCGCATATACTCCTCTGCGTCCGTCACGCGGATCGGCGTGCCGCCGACCGCGCCGAGCGACAGTCTCGCCTGTTCGACCTTACCGCTTTCGTCGAGCCTGACGGCGGCGGCCAGTCCCTCGCGGGAGATGGACACGCGCTCGCGCGAACCGATCTTATGGAACGCGCTGACAAAGCCCTCAAACTGCTTCAAGTCGATCAGAATGGTCGTGACGGCCTGATCCGGCCGCAAGATCGTCTTCTGCGGGCCGGTGATAAAGCCGTTCACCGGCGTCACGCTCGCCGTGCCGTCGGCGTTCATCAGCTCAAGCTGCGCATCATACAGCCACGAGACCGGAAGCATGTCACCCGCGGGCGAGGCGTTGCAGAGGTTGCCCGCCATCGTGCCCTTGGCGCGGATCTGCGGCGAGCCGACGTCGGACGCCGCGTCCGCGATGGCGCAGAACGCCTTGTCGTCCTTGAGTGCGGCGGTGATGCCGTTCATCGGCACCGCCGCGCCGATGCGCAGGACGCCG
>ERZ779843.3713-NODE-3713-length-12488-cov-2.847503_pt1 | contig 12488 bp, 13 predicted proteins | sample MGYA00511560_ERZ779843 | MGnify/ENA primary metagenome ERZ779843 (study PRJEB29588, sample SAMEA2158062) | human gut metagenome | biome: human gut; feature: human-associated habitat; material: faeces | place: Denmark | collected 2008/2010 ... | reverse complement strand
CGCAAAGCGCCGCTGCCGCAATGGCTGCCAACAGCCCCAAAACCGTCTTTTGAGCTGCCGGCAATTTCATCTCAGAGCTTCTTTTCGTTAATCAGAAACTCGACCAATCCGTTCATACGCTGTACGAACATATCGGCATTATATTCCGAAACGGCGATTTTATATGCCTTTTCGGCTTTTTCGGCACGCGCTTTCGGATTATTGAGGTACTGATTGTATAAAGCCTTCAGTTCATCCGCGTTTTTGAACATCGGGATCGAATCGCCGAAAACGGCTTCGATTTCCTTGTTGTACGGCGCAATCATAAAGCCTTTGCTTGCGGCAATGTCATAAACGCGCGACGGAATCATGCCGATTTGCGACTCGTGTTCGGAAACGTTGACGAGATTGATTTTCGCCGACGAGAAATAAGCACCGAGGTCATTGTCGTGAATATATTCGCCTTTGATATAGGAATCGTCGATATTTCCAGCCCAGAAACGGCCGAATATTTCCAGCGGCAGCTTGGCTTCCACCGCGGCAGCAACCGCAGGGCTCGGGCGTTCGTTATCGCCGACATACAGCAAATCGCGCTCCAATTCGGGTTTCGGCGCCGGATAGAATACGGACGGATCCGTCAGTTCCGGAATATACGCCGCAGCATATCCGCTGCCGAGCAGATAGTTGTAGAAATCGCGCGAAGACGTAGCCACGCCGTCATAAACCTTGATTTCATTCTCAAACAGAGAATCGTAGTCGCGGATATAGACGATATTAACCGCCTTTTTGTTGGTCTTTACCTCATTAAACGGACCGTAGCCGCGAATATACAGGTTTACGCCGGCATCGGCTGCCGTATCCGGATACAGATTGTCTTCGGTAGCCGACACAACGTTATAACCGACGCGGGCAAATGCCTTTTCCATCGCCGCATTGACGTCGGCACGCCCCATCGTGCGATACTGCCGCAGTTCGCCGATACGCAGCGCCAGCTTGTTCAAATCGGCCTTTACCGAGCTGCCTTTCATCGCCACCAGGCCGACAATCAGCGCCAGCAGGATGACGGTCAGGACGGAAAGGATTATCTTCATAGTCTTGTCACTCATCGTTTTCTCCCTTATATTGCATTCTGCCTGTCAGTTTATGCGCTTTGCCGGGCGGCACAAGACAAAAACTTTTTATTTACACAGCTTTTAGCATTTGACATCGGCAAATTCTCTCCCTAAATATAATTTGTTTGAAACAATTTGAAAAGGACGAAAAAATAATGAAATACATTTGCACAGTCTGCGGACAGGTTATCGAAAGCGACACCTTGCCGGAAGTATGTCCGGTCTGCGGCGCCAAAACGTTTAAGGTTATGGACGAAGAAAACAAGGCTTATGCCGACGAACACAGAATCGGCGTTGCCAAAGGCCTGGACGAACGCATTGTTGCCGGCCTGCGCGAACACTTCACCGGCGAATGCAGCGAAGTCGGCATGTATCTGGCGATGAGCCGCCAGGCCGACCGCGAAGGCTATCCGGAAATTGCCGAAGCCTTCAAGCGCTATGCTTTTGAGGAAGCAGACCATGCCGCACGCATCGCCGAGATGCTGGGCGAAGTCGTTACCGACTCTACGGAAAAGAACGTTGAAATGCGCGCGGCGGCAGAATTCGGCGCCTGCGACGGCAAGAAGCAGATTGCCACGCTGGCCAAGGAACTCGGCTACGACGCCGTTCACGACAGCATTCACGAAATGGCCAAAGACGAAGCCCGCCACGGCAGAGGCTTTGACGGCCTGCTGAAGCGCTACTTCAACAAATAAGGCGCTGAGAAGCGGTTTTCCTAACCGGCGCAGCCGGTACAGGGAAAAGCATTTATAAATAAAAGCCAGCTGCGTCATAAACCGGCCGGCTTTTATTTTATATATTCCGAGGCAGTTTTTATTTCTGCCTGATTTTCAAAAACGGAATAAAGCCGAAAAGATAATGACGCACTTTTCCATGCTTGCTGACTTTTCTGTATACGGGCAAAACCCCGAATAATTTACAGACTGTTGTCTGTCCGGCATTTTTATCATCAATCTCAAGCAATGGAAAAAAATCCCGGCGGCTTGAAATCTTTTGCAAGACGGTTTTTTCTTCCCTTCGCCCATAACGCTTTTCGTGAATGCACCCCAATTCTTCCGCCAAAAGCTGTTTGTGCGTCGAACTTATTCCGTCGAGATAAAAATTTGCAACATACCGTTCCCCATGCCGGAACAGGCAGCCATTGTTTACAAACATAAGCCACTTATCCATGTCGGCGGCAATCCTGAAAGTTTCATCATACATACCAAAACGCCGAAACAGACGGCTCCGGATAAAAGATGCCTGATGATTGACCGATTTATTGTAAAAAAATACCTTATCTACGACATCGGGAAATTCTGATTTTCTGACACCCCCGTCTGGAAGCATCCGGTTGAAATCACCATAGATGACGTCTGCGGCCGGGTTATCTCCGGCAAAACGCAAAAAATCTCCGACAATACAGTTATCGGCAAACGTATCGCCGCCGTTCATAAAATTTATCCATTTCCCTTTTGCCAGGCGTATCCCTTTGTTCATCGCATCATATATGCCGTTGTCCGGTTCCGATATCAGAATATCAATACGTTCTTTGTAGTGTTTTATCACCTCCAAAGAACCGTCCGTCGACCCGCCGTCAACCACAATCCATTCAAAATCCTGACAAGACTGGCTGACAATGCTTTCGCAGGTGCGCCCTATATCCTTTTCATTATAGCACACGGTAACAATTGAAAGCTGCATTTACTCCCCCTTTCCCTTTTCTTCATACGTCAGCAGGATTTTTTTGCGTTTGGCATAGTCCCACTCCCAAATTTTTTTCTTCATTGTTTCCGGATATGCAAGCTTCGCCTCTGGCTTTATCCTTTTATAGCGGTATAATCCAAGCCATTTGCCACGTCCCAAAGGTATATGCACATTCAGCTTACAGTCAAAGTCATTAATCCAAGAAGCCTGAAAATGATGAACGCAAAAACTATCCGGCGTATCCACGCAAAAATACCAATCGGGATAAATGCGGGACTTGTTATCAATCTCAATTATCCGTTCATTGCTGTAGACGTTCACTATACCATATTTTTGGAACACAGGCACCAACCGAACCGTATTCGGCGTCAAATCCGGAATTCTGTTTTTGGGTATAAAATCAAGATTTTCATAAACAGACAGCATATCTTTTATAATCCCATTACCTGCCGCAGCGCCTATCACCGCCGTACCGATACTCTCAAAACGCCCGTGCTTTTCCGAACCGATAAAGAAATCCCCTCCAACAGCGGGGAAAACGTTTTTCTGACTTCGACATCGGTATCCAAATAAATTCCCCCTTCTTTATACAAAGCAAAAAGACGGAAGACATCCGATACAAAAGCCCATTTTTTCGCCTCATAAGCCTGCCGGACATACCGGTTATCGGAAAAACGGAATAAATCTTTTTCCGACCATTCGCGAATTTCATAATCGGGGAGAACTTTTTTCCAGCTTTCCATGCAAAAACGTATCTTTTCGTTTTTCGGGGAGCCGCCGAACCAGCAATAATGGATAATTTTGGGAATCATCGTCATTCCCCTTTCAGCTTGACGGCTGAGCGGTAACTGACCAGCGGCAGGCAGGCAAAGAGGAGAATTTTTGTGCGACGGGCATCGCGGACAATGCGCAGCAGAGGGATAAAACCAAACAGCCGCCAGGTTCCGGTATAGCGCGCCCGTTTTTCAAATTCACGGTACAATGCCGGGTTTTCTGCCTGCACCATAGCGCGGACAGCGTACGACGCATCGTGCATCTTCTGATTTTGCACAATAGAGGTATTGCTCTCGTGCCAACGGTAATGCAACAGGATATCGGGCAGGTTATAAAACTCCGTATGCGGCAGCAGCCGGCACCACAGCGCATAGTCTTCCGCCGGGCTGAATTCTTCTTCATACCGGATATGATGCTGCTGTAAAACGCTTTTTCTTATCATTGCCGCAGGGTGTGTCAGGGCGCAGACCGTCATCAGCGACAATTTAATCGCATGGCTGGTTTCGGGATTATGCGATGCTTTATTTTGGGGGATTTTCAAAACCCGGCCGCTGACAACGCCGACTTCAGGGTGGGCGTCCAGATATGCGGTCTCCTTTTCAAGCCTTTCGGGGAGCGAAATGTCGTCATGGTCCATAACCGCAAGATATTCCCCGCGCGCCATATCAATCAGGAGGTTGCGGCTGGCCGATATGCCGAGATTGGCCGGATTGCGGGAATATCTTATCCGGCCGTCGGCATAGCTTTTTATGACGGCTTCGGCGGTTCTGTCCTCGGGACAGTCGTCCAGCAGCAGCAGTTCAAAATCGCGAAAAGCCTGCGACAAAATACTGTCGATACAAGCGCGCAGATATTCTTCCCGCGGACGGTAAACCGGCACCAGAACCGAAACTTTCGGCGCCGGCGTTTCTTTGTTTATAGTTTGGCTATTCATCAGGTATCCTAAAAACTGTTGAAAAAATACGAACCATAAAATTCAACAGCCTGCACAAAAATATTATTGTGCAAAAACAAAAGCTTTTGATTGCCCACATACAACCTGAGATGTAGAAATAAAACGTTCGTTTAATATCAGCAGCCGAAAGTATAAAAAAATCCCCGCAAGCCGAAGCCTGCGGGGGAGGAACCGTCCGAACCGGCAGAAGGCCATAACCTACGGGCGTGCTGCCGAAGTATTTGCATCAGCCGGCTGCTTATTTTGCGGCTGTTCCTTATGAGGCTGCGCATTTTGCGGCGCGGCAACAGAACGCAGCGGCGACGATTTCGGTTTAAAGTTCTTGGCATAGCGGTTAAAGTCTTTTACCTGCTGATTGCCCCAGCCCATTATATATTTATCACCCATAACGATAAACGGCGTGCCGAGCGACTGTTCGGACACCTTGAACTTTTTGGCATAGCGCAGCAAATACCCCATATTATTGCCCTCGCGGATATTCAGCCGTTCAATGTCATAATTCCGGTAATAGCGGCTGATATATTCCTCAGCGTGTTCGCAATGCGGGCAGCCGGGCTGCGAAAAGACATAAATCCGGTTGGCGGCGGTTTCTTCTTTGCAGGCGCCGAGCGCCATGGTCGCAGCCAAGGCCAAAACAGTAAATATACGCTTCATTTGGGTTTCCTTTTCAATCTTTATCAAACGGTATCAGTTTATATAATAAAGAGTTAAAAAAAGTTAAAGAGGAAGGACAACGCATAAATTTCTCCCAAACGCCGCTGAAATTTCCCGATGCCGCCGGCAAAACCGGTGCCATGGCTTAAACCGGAACGATATTTTATACACTTATATTCTTGACAGCAGGCATTTTTTGGTGTTTACTTTGGGCGGTTTAAAAACAATTACATAAAAGGATATTTGGTTATGGCTCTGAAGAACATAAGAGAGAACAGCTATCCGGACTGGTACCAGAACGTGATAGCCGCTGCCGATATGGCCGAAGTTTCGTCCTCGCCGGGGTGTATGGTTATCAAACCCTGGGGATACGGAATTTGGGAACGTATCCAGCGCCTGTTGGACGAAAAGATTAAGGAAACAAATCACGAGAATTGCTATTTCCCGCTTTTCATCCCGTTAAGCTATTTCCAAAAAGAGGCAGAACACGTTGAAGGTTTTGCCAAAGAAATGGCTATTGTTACGCACTCGCGCCTCAGTATGGAAGACGGCAAACTCATGCCGGCAAGCCCGCTGGAGGAACCGCTGATTGTGCGTCCGACTTCAGAAACCATTATTGCCGACTCATTTTCCAAGTGGGTACATTCGTACCGCGACCTGCCGGTCATGATTAACCAGTGGGCGAACGTTGTGCGCTGGGAAATGCGCCCGCGCCTGTTTTTGCGCACCCGCGAATTTCTGTGGCAGGAAGGGCATACCGCTCATGCAACGTTTGAGGAAGCGGAAAAAGAAGCCGAAACGATGCTCGGCGTTTATGAAGATTTGTGCGTCAACGATATGGCGATGCCGGTGATTAAAGGCAAAAAGCCGGAATACGACAAATTCCCGGGCGCGGTTACAACCTACTGCATTGAAGCGATGATGCAGGACGGACGGTCGCTGCAGGCGGGCCCGTCGCACTTCCTCGGGCAGAACTTTGCCAAGTCGGCGGATATCAAGTTCATTAACTCCGACAATGCGCAGGAATATGCCTATACGACGTCGTGGGGCGTTTCTACCCGGCTTATCGGCGGATTGATTATGACGCACGCCGACGACGAGGGAATGTGCGTTCCGCCGAAACTCGCACCGCAGCAGGTGATTATCGTGCCGATTGTCAAGGACAAGAGCAAAGCCGAAGCCATCAATGCCTATGCGGAAAAGCTGCGCGATGCACTCAAGGCCCAGACGTTTGCCGGTGAAAAAGTTCGCGTCCGGCTGGACAACCGCCCGAAAGAAGCGGTCGACAAGATGTGGGAATGGACGCGCAAAGGCGCGCCGCTGATTGTGGAAGTCGGTGCCAAGGATTTGGAAAAGAACGCCGTTATGTTCCGCAACCGCATTAAAATCAACCGGGACGGCTGGAAGAACTTTGAAGACGTGGACGTTTTCATTGCGACAATCAGCGAAAAGCTGCAGACAATTCAGGACGAAATGCTGGCACGCGCCAACGAACGCCTGACGCAAAACGTGGTTACGGATATTAAGACCGCAGCGGAATTTGAAGCCTATTTTGCCAACGCCAACGTTTATCTGGAAAACGGCGGCAAAGCGCCGAAAGTCGCGTTCGTATGCGGCAAATGGAGCGGAGACGAGGCAACGCTGGACAAGCTTAAAGAAATGCGCCTGACCATCCGCTGCATTCCGTTTGACCAGAGCGGCAGCGAAGGCGAATGCCTGCTTTCCGGCCAAAAAGCAACGCTGGACGTAATTTACGCGCGGTCGTACTAAGATGATCTGATGCCGGATAAATCATCTCTCCGGTTACAGGTATGAAGCAAGCAAAAAACAGCCTCTTTGCGGGGCTGTTTTTTTATGACGCGAAGATAACGCAGATGTAGCGCAAAGATGCATATTTGCGCGAATATAGCGCAAATATCGAATATGGCGCGGATTTGCGCGAATATTGAATATGGCACGGATTTAGAAACAAACGGCTTTGCACCGGAACTGTTTTTATGGTGTGGATTTGAGACGGGTAATCTGATATACGCCTTAATGGTTGTTTGAGATAAACGTAATTGGGGAATGCCATACATTTTAGACAAAACCAATATTTTTCTATTGCAAAAAATATTTTTTTATGCTACAAGGATTGCAATTAAATACCTTTATGTTTTACTTTTTAAAAATTTTTTTGTATATGAACAGAAAGAAAAACAAGGGTTTGAACAGCATGCCTGTTGCAGCCCGCAGAAAAAAATCCTCTGCTAAAACAGCAAATGCGGCAAAGACCAACGCCTTGCCGAAACCGGTATCCCCGTTTATCGTTCTGCGTTGTCTGGCAGATATTTACGGCGTAGACAAAAACACCCTGTCTTTTGCGGTTGCGGAAATACCCGACGGCGAAGACGGCTTTGACCTGCTGCCGGTTGTTCTGATTGCCAATTCAGGCGAGTATATCGATTTGGTGCACGGCATCAAAGTTTCCATGAGCCATTCGGCGGCAAGAGCCGGACGGCACAACTTTTTTGCCGCGGTAGTCAAATACGACAATGGTGATTTTGTTTTTTCCGCTCCGCGGACCGAAGCCAAAGTAAACAAAAGCACTTTGGTCAGACACTACGGGACGGCGATTGTTTCATTTTAGCACATAAAAATATGGCACACATCAAATGCGGCGGCGAGTGCCCCCTTTACCCGGCACCGCCGCGGCCGTTTATCAACTGCTATCATTTTGCAAAGCTGCTGCGAACAGAGGCTATTTATCTCGTCTGCGCTTTCCTTATGCCCAAGGAAGAAAATGGCAGGAAAAAAGACGGCAAAACCGGGCAGCCGGTTCCCGTCATCTGCGTGCCCGAAGATGGCCTGTATGTTATTCTGACCGGCGGACGGGATAAAATTCAGGCTTTGCGCCTCTGCAAAGAACAGACTTTCGTCTGGGCCAGATGCCATTTTTCACTGCTTAAGAGTGCTTTTGTCTTTACGGCATTCGACGATATGAAAATAGAAATTTCCGTATCGCTTAAAGAATTTACGGAAAGGTTTTCAACAGAAGCCGTCGGTGGTATGCAGCTGACGCGATACAATTGAAGCCCTATAATCCCTAAACAAAAAAACAGTTCTCCGCATGAGAACTGTTTTTTTTTGTTTAACGCGGCGGCAAAATCCGGTGCCGAATGATTCATTTTTTTCGCGTCCGGCTTTCCCGCAACAGATTTTCCCACATCAGGCTTTTCGCATCAGGCTTTGCGTTCAAACCCGCGTATCGGGTAAGGGCTGAACTTAACATACGTTGCATGGTCATGCAGGCCGGTATAATGGTAGACAGCTTCTTTTTGAATGCTTTCCAACTCATATCCGGCTCGGAGCGCCACATTTGCCGAGTTATAATTATTTACGTCGCAGCAAATAACAACCCGGTGAATCCCGGCGGCAAACAATTCCGCTTCCACGGCTTTGACTGCTTCGGTCATATACCCCTTGCCGGTTTCCGACAAGCGCAGCCAATAACCCAATTCCGCGGACCGGTTCAGAAAACTGATGTTGTGCACACCGATACAACCGAGAAAATCATTTTCAGGCACACTGTACAGGCTGTAACACCATTCACCGTCTTCATCCCAGGCTTTGAAAAACATATCCGTTGCCTTTTCGACATCGGACAGCGACTGCGTGCCGTCAACCCAAAACAGATATTCGCGGATGAAAGCCCGGCTTTCTTCTATCGCCCGCCACATTTCCTCATCGTGCTCGTGGCTGCGTTTCAGCAGTATCAGGCGGTCTGCCAAAATACTCTCACTTAATTTAAATTTTTCCATAAATCCTCCGTTTTTAAACAGTTTATATCCGGTTATTTATTTTCGCAATTAAAAACATCTTTTTTGAAAATCCGCCCGTTTTGCGGCTGGCCTGTGCGTACCACGGCAGCAACAGAGCCCCCGCGGCAAGACTAAAACCGGCAGCGGCACTAAAACACCAGCAGCGATATCAGAACAGCCTGCAGCGGCGCCGAAGCAACCAACGGTACACCTAAACGGACGGCAGCGCCCGCGTTCAAAAAAATCCCCTGCCCCGCAAAACGCGGCACAGGGGACTAAATCCAACAAACATTACGGACAATCTTCTTCCGACGGCGTCTTTTCCAAAGCCTGTTTGCGCAACAGATGATATGTCTGCTGGGCTTTGGAACGCAACCCGTATTTTTCAAAATACAGGCGGGCCAGTTCAAAATGTTTTTCAACCAGCTGCAACTGCGCCGCATCGGAGGCCAATTCCTTTTCGCCGATATAAATTTTAATCAATTTCTCCGGCGCCTTGTCTACCAGAAAATCTTCCTGTTCTTTGCTCAGGCGCGCCTTTTGCAAAACGTACCGCACAGCAAAACTTTCCGGCAGAAGAATCAATTCGGCCAACAGCTCATCGGTCATCATATCGCGGCAGGTATTGTCGACATAAGCCTTAAACACCTCTATTCCCGTCATATTCTTTGCCTCTGCCATACCCAGGATATAATTATGTTCGGCGACTTCATGAAAACGTCTCGACGCATCAAAATATCCGTTCGGTGTCAGATAACTTTCCAAAAACAATACGTCGTTTTTGGAAACCAAAAGCTGTTCCTGCTCTCTGTTCAGCGTGTTGTTTTTTAACAATTCGCGGATAAAAGCCTGCGTATATTCGTCATCAACGTCCGCCAAATCGGATAAAATATCCGTTATCTGGCAGGAGGAAAGCTGATGCCGACGCGCATACTTTTCCAGAAGATTAAATTTTTCACGAATTAAAAAATCTACAATATGGTCGTCCAAACGATGTTTTTTAATCCACCACGCAAACAACCAAGTGTTCCCGAATACTTTAATCAGGATTTCTTGAAGAAAAATTTTTGTTTTCATACTCTATAATATATTAATAGTTTGACATAAAATTATTAAATTTCGTCATATTTAGCAAGTTTTTACTTATTTGTCAAGTATTTTTTATTTTCGGAAACGGCGAAAGGCGATTTTGACGGCAGAGAGAACTGAAAAAACGGAACGGACAACAAAAATCCCGCCATACCTTTTACGATATGGCGGGGTTTTCAAACAAAAGCCGGCTTAATCCGGCAGGAAAAAAAGCTTTCAGAAAAAGACAACCTTTCCCTCTTTCAAGAATTCCATGCGTTTTTGCAAAAACAGCCTTTTGGCTTCCGGCAGACGGTTCATTTCTTCCGCCAGCAGGGAGATACCGATACGGCGCGTTTCCGGCGACGCATAGTTGTCGAGATACTCCTTTAACGTCAGCAGGGCATTCGGCGTACAGAAATTATGAATCAGCTGCTTTTTGCACAGCGCCATAAAATCTTCCCCTACCCGGCCGTTGCCATAACAGGACGTGCAAAAACTCGGCACATACCCCAACTGCATCAGCCAGCGCACGACTTCGTCCAAGCTGCGGCGGTCAGCAGTTTCAAACTGGGCGCTGTCCGGTTCCGGCTCCGCAGGCGCGGCATAACCGCCGACGCTGGTTTTGGAACCGCCGCTGATTTGCGAAATACCAAGCCTTAGTGCTTCCCGGCGGATACGCTCTCCTTCGCGGGTCGAGATAATCATTCCCGTATACGGCACCGACAGGCGCAGCAAAGCGATGATTTTAAGAAAAATATCGTCAGGCAGCGCATTGGCAAAATCTCCGGTATTGATGTCATCTGCCGGACACAGGCGCGGAACGCTGATTGTATGCGGCCCGGCACCGTAAACGGCTTCCAGATGCTCGGCATGCATCAACAGACCGACGAATTCAGACGCATAGTTATGCAACCCGAACAAAACGCCCAAGCCGACATCTTCAATCCCGGCCTGCATGGCACGATCCATCGCTTCGGTATGCCAGGCATAATTTGCCTTCGGCCCGCGGGGATGCAACTTTTCGTAATCCTCCCGGTTATACGTTTCCTGAAACAGGATATAGGTTCCGATTTTGGCGTTGTGCAGGCGGCGGTAATTTTCTACCGTCGTTGCCGCGATGTTTACATTAACGCGGCGAATGGCGCCGGCTTTGTGTTTTATGCCGTAAATCGTATCTATACTTTCAAGAATGTACTCCAGAGGATTCAGTACGGGATGTTCTCCCGCTTCCAGAGCCAGGCGCTTATGCCCCATATCCTGCAAAGCGATAACTTCCGCCTTTATCTCTTCCTGCGTCATCTTCTTGCGGAAGATGTGTTTATTTTGGGAGTGATAAGGGCAATAGGTACAGCCGTTGACGCAGTAGTTGCTCAGGTACAGCGGCGCAAACAGGACAATCCGGTTGCCGTAGTAAGCTTCTTTGACTTCTTCGGCAAGCGTACCGATTTCCGCGGCGACTTTCGGGTCTTCGTTCAAAAGCAAAACTGCGGCTTCGGTATGGGTCAGCCCTTTTTTTTCGCGTGCCTTGTCCAGAATAAAGCGAACCATAGAGGCATCGTTGCCGTATTTTTTCGCATAAGCCAGTGTGCGGTTGATTTCCGCAGGGTTGATAAAGCTCTGAGCCTTATCCGACATTAAATCATACTTTTCCATACATATCTATATTTAAGTTATTATTTATCGTTTACGGTATACGACCGGCAGCGGAAATTGTCAAGCTTTTCTGCCGCGGGAAAAGGCGGCGGGGCTGTAATGGACATAGCTGCGGAACCGTAACGGACAGAGTTCCGGACGAAACTGCCGCGGGAAAAGGCGGCGAGATTGCAAGGCGGCGTGAGGCGGACGGCACTGCCGCAGAAAAAGATGGCTGGATTGCTGCGTGGCGTGTGGCGGGGCACCTGTTGCGGCAATGGCTATTCCGCCAGTGCGACCATCGCCTTAACCATCGCGTCAGCCCCTTCGCAAACTTCCCTGACAGATTTAGCCAGCATATAAGCGGGCGTCGTTACGACGCGGTGCTTTGCATCAATACAGGCTTCGGTTACCGGCGTATCCTGATGTCTGGCTCCGGTCAGTTCTATGGTTTTGGCGACGGTTTTGTCATTGCCTATGGTTACGGTTATGCCATATTTACCGAGAACTTTGGATACCGTTACGGGAGCAATGCACATTGCACCGATGACCAGTTTGTTTTTATACGCGTCTTCCAGGACTCTGCTGACGGAGCTTTCCACGGTGCAGTTAATCCCCTTGTCGGCAAAATCGCACCAGTTGGTAACGGCGCCAAGGCCGCCGGGAAATACGATGCAGTCGAAATCCCCGACGTTCAGTTCATTCAGAGGCTTTATATCACCGCGTGCGATACGGGCAGACTCGACAAGGACATTGCGGCGTTCTTCCATTTTTTCTGACGTCAGATTATTTATAACTGCCGCCTGTTCGATATCCGGAGCGAAA
>ERZ779843.3707-NODE-3707-length-12503-cov-8.277876_pt1 | contig 12503 bp, 8 predicted proteins | sample MGYA00511560_ERZ779843 | MGnify/ENA primary metagenome ERZ779843 (study PRJEB29588, sample SAMEA2158062) | human gut metagenome | biome: human gut; feature: human-associated habitat; material: faeces | place: Denmark | collected 2008/2010 ... | reverse complement strand
GCTAATGTAAAGCCTTTTCCTGTGAGGGTTTTACGCTGCCCCCCCCCCCGAAATCATTACTATGTCTGCTTTTTGCATACATTCCCTCCTTCGTATACATATTTTATTATAACACTTTTCACTGCCCTTTTCAAGAATAAAATGTATTGAAAAAATATTATCAGTAATATAAAATAAAATAGTAATTTACCCTTATTACAAGAAAGAAAGACTGGGATATATGACAAACACTAACGAAAACATAAGAAATATAGCAATTATAGCACACGTTGACCACGGGAAAACTACTCTAGTTGACTGTCTTTTAAAACAGGCAGGTGCATTCCGTGAAAATCAACAGGTACAGGAACGAGTACTAGACAGTAACGATTTGGAAAGAGAACGCGGAATTACAATTCTGTCCAAAAATATTTCAATTAATTACAAAAATACTAAAATTAATGTTGTCGATACACCGGGCCACGCAGACTTTGGCGGCGAAGTTGAACGTGTACTGGGAATGGTTGACGGTGCGCTGCTAATCGTTGACGCTGCTGAAGGCCCTATGCCGCAAACAAGATTTGTTCTCTCCAAAGCACTTGAATTAGGTTTAAGAATAATTGTCGTTATTAATAAAATTGACAAACCTGCCGGTGAACCTTTAACTGCTCTTGATAAAGTTTTCGACTTATTTACAGAATTAACTGACAGAGAAGATTTAATTGATTTTCCATTCATTTTTGCCAGCAGCTTAAACGGATTTGCAATAAAAGATTTGGACGATGAAAGAAAAGATATGATTCCGCTGTTGGATTGTATTTTAGAAAATATACAACCCCCTAAAGGCGATGCGTCAAAATCTTTCCAATTCCGTGCAACAACTCTTGATTATAACGAGTATGTAGGAAGAATTGTCATCGGTCGTATTGAAAACGGAACAGTTAAATCTCAGGAACAAGTTTGTGTTATTCATGCAGACGGTTCTCAGGAAAAAGGGAAAATAACAAAACTTTTTGGATTCCATGATCTAGGAAGAACTGAAATTCAGGAGGCTTCTGCCGGTGACATCGTTGGAATTGCAGGTTTTTCAGATATTCAAATAGGGGAAAGTATTTGTTCACCTGATAACCCGCAGCCGTTACCGCTGATTACGGTTGATGAACCAACGCTACAGATGAACTTCTCTGTTAACGACAGCCCTTTTGCAGGTCAGGAAGGTAAATTTGTTACATCACGCCAGTTAAGAAAACGACTTTATGACGAACTTGAAAAAAATGTGAGTTTACGTGTTGAAGATACTGATAGTACCGATGTGTTCAGAGTTTCAGGGCGCGGGGAACTTCATCTTGGTATATTAATCGAAACTATGCGCCGTGAAGGCTATGAATTTCAGGTTTCAAAACCGGAAGTTATTTATAAAACAATTAATGGTGAACAATGCGAGCCTTATGAAAATTTAATCGTTGATGTTCCGGAAGGATATGCAGGAAGCTGTATTGACAGGCTTTCCGGCAGAAAAGCCGAAATGAAAGAAATGCAAAATAATAAAGGCAGAACAACTATGACTTTCCATATACCTGCCAGAGGCTTAATCGGTTTCAGAAGCGAATTTATAAGAATGACGCGCGGTGAAGGCATAATGTACCATACATTCCTGCATTACAGACCGTTTGCAGGTGATATTCCACGCCAGAGAAGCGGTTCAATCATTGCGCACGAACAGGGCGAGGCAATCCCTTATGCTCTTGCTCAATATGAAGATCGCGGAGTATTCTTTGTTACACCTAAAACAAAAGTCTACCGCGGCATGATTATCGGAGAATGCAATAAACCTCAAGATATTGTAGTTAATATTTGTAAAACCAAAAAGCTTACAAATATGCGAAGTGCTACTGCTGATGTTATGGTTACGCTACAGGCTCCAAAGATTCTTTCTCTGGAAGAAAGTCTTGAATATATCGGAGATGACGAACTTGTGGAAATTACTCCTGAAAACGTGCGTATAAGGAAAGCCGATTTAACAAGAAAAGTTTACAACTAACAAAAAGCCTCCGCTTGGAGGCACTTTTTATTAGTTGTAAAGTTCTTTGAACATAGTATGTGAACTTTTTCCGCCTTTTTCCGGCAGCATGCATCCGGCGGAGGTAATATACCTTTTGTTTTCATCTCCTTCTACCTGTAGAGTAAAAATATCATATCCCCATTTATTAGGTTTTTTATGCCCGTTTATATCAATCCATATAGTTTTACCGAGAATATTATTATAAAAACCTATAACCGTTCCGTCATTAAGAACCCATGCAGGATTGTTATTTTTAATATCTGCTTCTCTATACCCACTGCAGCCGGATGTCATTGAGATTAAATCACCATCATCTTTATCTGGATTTTGTTCAGAAATAACAGTATCATAACCTTTCATGTCTGGAATACAGCCGTTCCTATAGGCATTATTTTCACAAACTTTTACAGGGCTTAAAACCTTTTTTAATGCTTCATAGTAAGCCTGACACTCAGAATTTTTGTCCAATCCTACAACATTTTCATACTTGCTGCATTCATGCGTATCTTCATCATATTCAATACATGTACCCGAATTACGAATTATCGGATAATAACATTCATACCAAACCATGCTGTTATCCGCATAAGTTTTTTGAAGTGCTTTAGATAATGTAGTGTAAACTTTTTTATACTGTTGTTTCAAAATACGCTCTTGAATTTTATTAACAAGCATAGGGTGCAATAATGCCGCCACAACCCCTATTATACCAAGTGTAACCAACACCTCCGCAAGAGTAAATCCTCTTAAGTCATTCATACCATATCCTCCCTACTGTATATTATAATATACAGTAATGTATAAGTCAATCCTATTTAAATACTATTAACTTACTAATATCATACACTTATGAGTTATGAAGAAATCAGCAGCAAGTTCGGGGTTAAACTTAAATATCTGAGGCTTTTAAAAAATATGACTCAGGAAGAACTTGCAGAAAAATTATCTGTTGACCCGCATTATTTGAGTGACATTGAATGTGGCAGAAGAAATATTACGTTAAAAACTATTTGCAAAATTTCAGACGCTTTGCATGTAGGAATAGAACAGTTATTTATTTTTTAGAATAAATACAACAGGTCTATTTTAAGCTTCAAACAGCTTATACAATCTCTGCCTTATGTCTTCTTCGTCTAAATCCTGAGTAACCGAATTCAGGTCAATTGCCATCTGATAATAATGCGCTGCGTCATTTCTGAAATCAAGCATCTGACTTGCCCTACCTGCATTAAAATATGCAAGAGTATAGCTTTCATTAATTTCAATTGCCTGTTCAAAATATTCAAGAGCTTCTTCAGCATCACCCAATCCGTCAAGATAAATGATTCCAAGATTATTATGAGCGAACTCATTTTCAGGATTAAGTTCGATTGCTTTATGATAAGCAACAAGAGCTTCTTCAAGATAATCCTTTTCCCACAGCGCAATTCCGGCTTTAGAATATCCTCTGTAATCTTCAGGATTGAGAGTAATAGCCTCACAATATGTTCTTATTGCTTTATCTAGGTCATATTCAGCCATATAAATATCACCAAGCGCAATATACAAATCATAATTATTCGGATCAAGAATAATACCGGCCTGATAAGTGGCAACAGCGGCTTCAGTATTACCCTTTACCTCACCGTAAATAGCACCGAGTGCCTGACAGACTATTGCAGTCCATTCATTATCCGGATTAAGTGCTATTGCTTTTTGATAATACTCTATTGCATCATCATACAATTCTGCCTTAGAAAAGGCATACGCAAGCGAATTATTATAGAAAGGATTTTCTAAATCTCTTTCCAAAGCAAGTTTAAACGCGCTGATTGAATTAATCCTGTCTTCTTTTTTCAGGTATAAATGCCCCAGCTCATAATAAATTTGAGCTGTATCCTGGTCAAATTCAAGCAGTTTTTCATAACAGTCAATTGTTTCTTCTGTATTTTCAGGAAAATAAGTTTGTAATACAGTTGCGAGTTTAACAAGAACTTCACGGCAAAGGGGATTTGTTTCCAAAACTTTTTTATAACAATCAACGCACAAATCCAGTTCATTGTTTTTTAGTGCCAAATCTCCCATCCGGTTATAAAACACCTGACCGTGGCAGGTTTCCATAACAGCCTTTTTATAAATATTTTCTGCGGCCGGGTAGAGCTTAAATTTTTCTAAAAATTTTCCAACAGTATTAAATGTAAAGACAGAAACATCGTCTGAAATATTTTTGTAAAACATTTTTAAAGAAGGTCTGTCCCATGCAAGCATTAAACTTCCTGATAAAAAATAATATACGAACTGCATATAATCAGAAAAATTCCCTTTTTCCGCATTTATTTTTTGCAAAATTGCCTGAGATAATACAAGCCGCGGTCTTGCAGACTTTAACTTGCCCATCTTTACGGCAGATTTAAACTCCTCCATAGCTTCAGGGTAATTTTCTGCCATTTTCATAAAGAAACCTGCATAAAGATGCGCATTCATATTATCAGGCGCAAGGGATACAGCCGTCTTGCACTGATCTATTGCCGTATTAATACTAATCTGCCCCTGCTCCCACATTAAACTTGCCAGACGATAATACGATTCCGGAATCGTCGGGTCAAATTTCACCGCATCAATATAATTAGTTATAGCGTCCTGTAAATCCTTATTGTTTTGCCTTATCAAATATCTTTCATGAGCAACACGAGCCTTCTCTAAAGACTCTTTCGCTTTTTTTACTTTTTCACTATTTTCACCTGCTAAAGGCTGCACTAAAATCTGTTCTGACATTTTGAGCTCCAAATAAATGTGTATGTATATTTATTCGACAGAAAAATTTTCATTCTTTATTAATTTCATAAAATATCCTCCAAATGCATTAGACAACCGGAGAATATTTTAAATTTTGTTTAAATATGCAGAATTATTAGAGTCGACGGGCTATTTTGTATTATAATTTTATTACGATTAGGAATAGAAAAAATGAATTACTTAAATAATGAATATGACGTAATAGTTGTAGGTGCCGGTCATGCAGGCTGTGAAGCTTCAATTGCGTGTGCAAGACTAGGGGCAAAAGTTCTGCTTGCAACATTGAACCTTGATAATATCGCTCTGCAACCGTGCAATCCTGCAATTGGCGGGCCTGCTAAGTCAACCCTTGTCAGAGAAATTGATGCACTGGGTGGTGTAATGGGAGAAGTTGCAGACGCGACATATATCCAGATGAAAATGCTTAACTCATCAAAAGGCCCTGCCGTAAGAGCACTACGAGCACAGTCGGACAAAAAAGAATACTCAAACTATATGCGCAACTTAATTGAAAGTAATGAAAATATATACCTTCGTCAGGCCTGTATAACAGATTTAATAGCAAAAGACGGCAAAATTACAGGAGCAGTTGATGAATTTGGCATCGAATACAAAGCCCGCGCAATTATATTAACAACTGGAACATCACTTAACGGAAGGATTTTTGTAGGTTTAAAATCATACAGTGCAGGTCGTCTGGGAGAACAAGCAGCAACAGGTTTATCCGAATCTTTAATGAAACTCGGGATTAACATAAAAAAACTAAAAACCGGCACCCCGCAAAGAGTTGATAAAAGAACTATTGATTATTCAAAAATGACTATCCAGCCCGGTGATGAGGTGTTGAACTTTTATTCATTCAAACCAAACCGGCCGATACGTCCGCAGGTTCCATGTTATCTGACAAGAACAAACGAAAGAACGCATGAAATTATCCGCGCAAACCTGGATAAATCACCTATGTATAAAGGATTAATTCATGGAGTCGGCCCGCGCTACTGCCCTTCTATAGAAGATAAAGTCGTGCGTTTCAGCGAAAATCCGTCGCACCATATCTTTATTGAACCGGAAGGTCTTAATACTTATGAAGTTTATATACAGGGATTTTCAAGCAGTCTTCCTGCCGATGTTCAGGTTCAAATGCTTCATACTCTCCCCGGGCTGGAAAAAGCCCATGTTATAAAACCTGCGTATGCAGTTGAATACGATTATGTTCCGGCAGTTCAAACAACGCACTCTCTAATGTCAAAACATATTCAGGGACTATTTTTCGGAGGCCAAATCAACGGTACAAGCGGTTATGAAGAAGCTGCCGCACAGGGTTTGATTGCAGGCATAAATGCCATTAATTATATTAATAACTCCGAAATGCTTGAATTACCGAGAAGTTCTTCTTACATTGGCACACTGATTGATGACCTGGTAACAAAAGATATTGATGACCCATATAGAATGCTTACTTCCCGTTCCGAATACCGCCTGTTATTAAGACAGGATAATGCTGACGCAAGACTAACTCCAACAGGACATAAAATTGGATTAATCGACGACGCTCAATTTAAACTCTTTACGGAAAAACAGGAAAATATTCAAAAAGAACTTAAAAGAATTCATGAAACAAAAATTCCGGCTACAGATGCTGTTAATTCTATACTGGCCAAATACGGCGAACACATAGACAGAGGTATGAAATTAGGCGAACTTTTAAAACGGCCAAACATTGACTACAGCATATTAAAAGAAATTGATGAAGAAACCGCAGGTATAAATATTTCGCGAGATGTTTACGAACAGGTTGAAATTCTGACAAAATATGACGGATACCTGAAGCGTCAGGAATTTCAGGTCAATCAGGCTGATAAACTCGAGAAATTTAAGATTCCCGATAATATAGATTACCTCAGAATTGAACATATTTCGTCAGAAACAAAAGAAAAATTGAATAAAATAAGACCTAAGACACTCGCTCAAGCTTCCAGAATAGGTGGAGTTAAGCCTGCTGATATATCTGTTCTTATGGTCTTGTTAGATAAACATACATTTGCAAGAACTGAAAACTAAGCATTCGTATCAAGTTTGGTAAATTTAATATTATTCATCTTTAATATATTTTCAACAATTCTTTCTTTATCAACATTGACGTTAAGTATTGCTTTACCATACACACTGTTATTCCTAAGCTGACTGCATGTCAAACGGGCATCTCTTATCCAGAAATTGCTCATCAGCATACCGAGTGTGAATACCTGATTACGGCTTACTGCTGTAGAAGCATCCACTTCATATTTACCTCTAAATTGAGGATTAGAAGAATAATTCGAGGTTATTTTAGGTATATTCATATCTTTGTAAAATCTCCTGACAAAAAAAATTTACCGGATTAATTCGCTTTTAATACAAAACTTTACATGAATTATAAGCATTTAGTCGAAATTTTACCGAAAAAGGGTAAAATAATCAAATATGTATCTGTATATTAAACATAAAACCCCAGCCTGTTCTGCCGCCCGTACGTATTACGGTTTCGGCAAAACAGGTTACCCTATCTGTAACATGTCGTCTCACACCCGCACCAAATTGCGCCCAGGCGTTCAGTGTTAACTTTTCCAATTCGGCTGAATCTGCTGTAGCTTTAATATCACTCATAATTGGAATTACGCAGCCACCAAAAATATAAGGTTCAAAACCTTCTTCATTTCTATATGTTATTCTTAATGACGGTGCTATTGTCAAGCCGTTCACCTGTGACTGATTCATATCTACACTCTGGAAATTAACAAGATTTGTAGGACTTAAAAATGTATAAGCCGTCGTAAAATTAGGCTGCAATATTAAACGGTTGAAAATTTTCCAGTTATAAGCAGCTTTTAATGCAGTACCTGCTGTTATAATAGCATAATCATCTTTACCGGAAGCATATTTTGACTCAACCCCGAGTCCTCCTCCGTTAATTGTCCAACCTGCGTAGAAATCATCTTTGTACGCACTCAGTAAGAAACCGCCGTATCCGCCGTTTTGGTACATGTTTGAATCAAGATACTGCTGGCTTGACCCGATATACGCACCATAAATTGTAGGGAAGAATTTCCAATCATTTTTTGTCACGTACATTGGAAAATCTAAACCCAGCATTGTTCCGTATGATTGGTTATTAAGAGTTCCCTCTGCACCTGATAAATGAAAAGATTCTATATTTACATAAGGCCTCATCCAGAACGCTGAGCCGTCTTCAAAATACTGGTCAACATACATACCGTTTGTACCTGCATATGCATAAGAATTTAACTTTCTGCTCGCAAGTCCGCCGGCTCTTAAATTTGTATAAATCTCATCAGTTCTGCTTAAAGAATAATCATAACTGAGCATCTGATTCATAAAAGCGGCAGCAGTTGCACCTTGATAACGCTGTATATTAGGATTATAACCGTCAATTTCGATTAACGTCAATTTTGGCGTTAATGCCCATTTATACATTTTTAAAGCACCATAAACAGTTTGATCTTGAAGTTCAGAAGATAATGCTAAATCTGTACCGTAAATCTCATGATTGAATATATCAAAAATAGTCACCGATTGTACAGGGTCACTCAAAACATTTATATCGCGAATTGTTATCTGAGTCATTTCTGATGGATTCATTACAAAATCTATATAATCGCTTGTCATAGAAGCAGGATCAACATCTATTGATAAAGAATTTCCACCATCAGATAAGTCAGCATTCATTCTAGACTGCCCGACATATCCGTTCATAAAATTAAAATGTGTATTAATAGAACTTATCTGCGCATTTGAAAGACCGGAAAACTCTTTGTAAAAATCGAGACTGATATTATCCGTTCGAACATTACTTTTTAACTTTTCGTTAGCAGCTCCCAAATATACATGATCATTATATGAAGATGTACCTTTAATATTTAACTCAGTTCCTTCTACACCTGAAATATTATCATCTAGAATAATAGCTGCCCCGTTTGACACATTTAAATTCATCGTACCTATACCGACCGGTTCATTCTGGTAGATATCAAGATGAAAGGCATTGTTTCCTGTAGAGTCTTTATTTCCGGAAAAAACAACAGGATCATCCGGATTAGTTGCATTAATATTTACAATCCCCTGAGAGAAGATTGCACCGCCTAATCCTTCAGCAGTATTTCCTATAAACTTTGCTGAGCCGTTAATATTTGTAACAGAGTCAGTAGTCGCAGTTATCGCCCCGCCATTAACACCTGAGCTGTTATCCTGAAAAATATTTAAACCATTAAAATCTATTGTACTGAGATAATTTATTACAGCACCGCCTCCCCATGAAGTCTGTGCAGAATTATTAGTAAAAATACTGTTTGATATAGTTGCATTACCTGCCATTATAGAAAGTGCACCTCCAAACTCATATGAGGAATTGTTATCAAAAAGACAATTATCTATCTTTAAATTATTGCTGCTTGCAATTGCACCTCCTATATAATCCGAAGATTGATTGTTTCTAAATACAGAATTTGTGACATTAAGTGTTCCAGAATCAGCTATAGCCCCGCCATCCTGCTTGGCTATATTATTTTCGAAGACTGCATTATCAATGTTCATTGTACCCCAGTTGCTTATCGCACCGCCAGAACCAACTAAAACACTATTTCCATCAAATATTGTGCCATTAGTAATGGTTAAATTTCCGTTATTATAAATAGCACCGCCCCGCGAACCGCTGGATACGCTATTTTTGTTAAAATTACTATGTTCAATTACCATATCAGCACCGTTATTAACAAATAAAGCTCCGCCGCCCGTGGCAGAAGTATTATTATTTAAAGAACTGTCACTAATATGAAATTCACCATTATTTAAATATACAGCCCCGCCGTATCTTGATGCACTATTTCCGGAAAGCTCAGAGTCTCTTATATTTGCAGTTCCGTTATTAAAATATATTCCTCCGCCGTTGTCACCTGTGTTTTTAGAAATTAAGGTATCGGCAACTTCAAGGACTGATGTTCCGCTGTTATGTATTGCTCCACCCCCCAGAACATTTTTATTACCTGTAAAAGTTGAAGAATTTATATTCAAAGTTCCGCTATTATTATTAAGAAAACCTATGGTGTTACGTTCATTTTTCCCAGTAAAATTTGAGTTTTCTACTGTCAAAGTATGGTTATTCAGATTTATACCGCCGTTAGCGGCATCAGATGAAACATCTAAATTTGAAATTTTTGAATGTTTATCTGCACCGCTAAAAGTAAATGTATTTCCGTTTAATGAAAAATTATAGTGTTCACCCTCAGTGCTACCTGCCAGCTCTAAACTGATAGCTTCACTTACAGATGAATCTAATTCAATATCACCATTAATATTAATAGTATGTTCCGCGTTAGGAGAATTATTTGCTTCTGAAAGAACATTCATAAAACTTGAAGTATCATCAGCTTCAAAAACTTCTCCAAAAGAAGTTATATTAAAATTTAGAATAGTACAAAAGCACAAAACTAATTGATATATGACTTTTCTGGTATGCATAACTAATCTCCAATAAAAAAATATTCATTATCATATTAGTTATTTCAAAGAAAATTTATATTAGCCTAATGTTTAAATATATCAATTAAAGTTTTTGAGTCCATTATGATTGATTTTGTATTATTTATCTAACCAAATAGCATCGTTTCTTGAAAGACCTCCTCTGAGCTTTTTATCACTCCATTTAACAATATATTCTCTGGAGCTTCTGCCTTTAATTGTAAATCCTAACATTTCGCAAGCACCCATCATTGCATGGATACAAGTCTTTGTTCCACTGCAAAAGGCTGTACTTACAAGGTGAATTACCTTATTTGCAAAAAACTTCCGGTCTGTATTTTCTGCCATGCAATTCAATCTGGTTAAAAATGCAACGGTTTGAGGTGTCGGCATATCTAAATATACCGGACTTCCCAGCATTACATCACTTGCATCTTCCATTGCGTCTATAATATCTTTTAAGTTATCTCCTTTTTGCACACAGCGCGGAATACAAGTTTTGCAATTAAAACAACCGTTCATATCTTTTGGTAATTTAAAATAAGCAGTTTCCAGTTCCGGAAATTTATTTTTATAATATTCCGTTTCTGCCATAAGAGCTTTATATGTATTGCTGATACTGTCATGTCTCGGGCTTCCGTTAATAATAACCAGTTTTTTCATTTTTTCAAAATCTTCAACTGTACTTTGTAAAGTCTCAACAGCAGTATTAAATATTTTCTGAGGACTGCCTTTAAAATTAATTTTATTTGTATTTACATACTGTGTATTTAATTTATTTGAAATATTAATCATAACTAGACCTTTCTTTATTCAAGCGTTAAATTTTTTAATGCTTTTGATTGTGGATTTTTTTCTATGGCATCTGCAATTTTTCGTGCAAACATATCTTTTAATTCTAAAAATCTAAGGTATAAAGTATCATTAGTTTTAAATTCCCTTATTCCTTTATATGTTTCAGAATTATAATATTTCCATTGATGTTTAAACATCTCAAATTCATCAATCAATCTTCTTTCCAGATTTTTTTCAAGAAATGCCGATTTTGAATTATAAAGAGAGAAATCCTCTTTAGAAACAAGGTGTTTGTACTTATCCCATAATTTTGTACCTTTAAATGGCATCAAAAAGTTTCCACATACCATTTCAGGTTTTAAATCATTAAATCTGCCGGTCAATTTTTCATAAAATTCTGCGGATTTTTCATTTGTGTTTACTTTTAGAGGGTCAACGATGAATGATAAATATTTAAAAAGGCCATGTTTATAATGTTTTTCACATACTTCATCCAGTTTTCGGTTTTTGCCATATTCCCGGGTAATGTCTTCCAGACCTAAACACGTCATATAAACATTATTATTTTTCATTATTTTGATAGTATCTTCAGTCATTAAATTAGCAGAAGCAAACAAATATGTTTTAGCATCTAACTTGCTGATTGCTTCCAGCTTCTGTTTCCAATCTTTTTGCAACGGGAAATTCTCATCTCTGATAAATATAAATTTCGGGTTGTATTGTTTAAGATACTCAACCTCTTTTTTTACCAGTTCTAAAGGTTTACTTACAATGCGGTTGCTCATTAACGGACTGCAACAAAAATCGCAATTATTCGGACAACCTGATGAAGTATTTATAGATGTAACAACATCGTCAGGCTTTTTATCTGGTATAATTTGCTGGTTAAGTTTTATATCATATAAATCATAACGAGGAATTCTCCTGTTAAGAGTAATTCCTTTTACAATTTGTCCGCCCTGTTCCATTGTTTCCCAGAAGGAATCACAAGGACCTGTTATAATTTTGCCTGCGTGGTCAACAAAATCTTGGGGGTTCATAGTCGGTTCATAACCGCCGACTATAATTTTTGATTTTGGATGTTGTTTGGCAAATTTGATAAAATCTTTCATTCCGGTTACATAAACACTGCAAAGATACAAATCAACATCTTTATCTTTAAATCCTATATTGTTATAGTCAATTATATATCTGACATTTTTGCCATCAGGAACAACTGTTAAAACGGATGGTTCAAGCCCTAAATTCAAATCTTGCTTCGGGAAAGTCATAGCAAGTATATTTTTATTGTACTTTTTCGCTAGAGGATGGGTTATTGTTTTAACGTCCTCAATAGCATTGCCAATTCGGCTAAGAAGGTTGGGGGGGGGGGGGGTTT
>ERZ779843.3698-NODE-3698-length-12535-cov-2.678365_pt1 | contig 12535 bp, 10 predicted proteins | sample MGYA00511560_ERZ779843 | MGnify/ENA primary metagenome ERZ779843 (study PRJEB29588, sample SAMEA2158062) | human gut metagenome | biome: human gut; feature: human-associated habitat; material: faeces | place: Denmark | collected 2008/2010 ... | reverse complement strand
GGCAGTTTTTCTGTAGAAGACGGCAGCATCCGGTATGGAATGGCGGCTGTGAAAGGAATCGGAAAGCCGGTGATGGAAGCGATCGTGGAAGAGAGAGAGCGGGGCGGTTTATTTTCCTCACTCAAAGACTTTTGTCAGAGGTTAAGCGGAAAAGAAGTGAATAAGCGGACCATTGAAAACTTTATCAAAGCGGGAGCCTTTGACAGCTTTGGTGGAACGAGAAAGCAGTTTATGATGATCTATGTGCAGGTGATGGATACGGTCAATCAGGAGAAAAAATCTTCGATGACCGGTCAGATGAGTCTGTTTGATATCATGGGCGAAGAGGATAAAAAGAGCTTTGAGATCCGCCTGCCGGATGTGGGAGAGTACGCGAAAGAAAGCAAGCTGGCATTTGAAAAAGAGGTGCTTGGTGTGTATATCAGCGGCCATCCGTTGGAAGAGTATGCAGATGTCTGGAAAAAGAATATCACGGCAGCTACCTCGGACTTTTATCCGATGGAAGAGAGTGGTTTGCCAAAGGTGAGAGACGGAGCAAAAGTGATCGTCGGCGGCATGATCACAGAAAAAACGATCAAATATACGAAAAACAATAAAGTTATGGCATTTATCACACTGGAAGATCTGGTGGGAACGGTGGAAGTAGTTGTATTTCCAAGAGATTATGAAAGAAATGCCGCACTGATCGAGACGGATTCCAAAGTGTTTATCATGGGAAATGTGTCGGCAGAGGATGACAAGGCGAGTAAGCTGATCTGCGAAAAAATCGTCTCCTTCGATCAGGTGCCGCGGGAACTGTGGATCCAGTTTGCCGACCGGAAACAGTACGAGCAGGAGGTAGCAGAACTCTATGATACCCTGCGCCAGTCCGATGGCAGAGATCATGTGGTGGTGTATCTGCGGGCAGAAAAACAGATGAAACATCTCCCGGCCTCGCGAAGCGTGGAAATCGAGGATAATCTGCTTGGTATTTTACGGAAAAAATACGGCGCGGAAAATGTCAAAGTTGTGGAAAAGAGTATTGAAAAACAGCTTCATATGCATTAAAATATAAAACGATAAGGCGATAGAGCCGGATGATGCGTTATCCGGTATTAGATTAGATATATTAGTGGAGGGAACATTATGGCAAAAGAACTCAAGACCATTGGCGTATTGACAAGTGGAGGAGATGCTCCGGGAATGAATGCTGCAATCCGTGCGGTTGTTCGTCGTGGACTGAGCAAAGGACTGAAGATGAAAGGTATCCTGAAAGGATATGACGGATTGCTGAATGAAGAAATCATTGATATGACTGCAAAAGATGTATCTGATATCATCGGTCGTGGTGGTACTATCCTGTATACTGCACGTTGCGCAGAGATGAGAACAGAAGAAGGACAGAAAAAAGCAGCTGATATCTGCAGAAAACACGGTATTGACGGTCTGGTAGTTATCGGTGGTGACGGTTCTTTTGCAGGTGCGCAGAAGCTGGCAAACCTGGGAATCAATGCAGTTGGTATTCCGGGAACCATCGACCTGGATATCGCATGTACAGAGTATACCATCGGTTTTGATACCGCTGTGAACACTGCTATGGAAGCAATCGATAAAGTACGTGATACTTCTACTTCTCATGAGCGTTGCAGTGTCATCGAAGTTATGGGAAGAAATGCAGGTTATCTGGCTTTGTGGTGTGGTATTGCCAACGGTGCAGAAGATATTCTTCTTCCGGAAAAATATGATTACGACGAGCAGAAGCTGATCAACAATATCATCGAAGGAAGAAAACGTGGTAAAAAGCATCACATTATCATCAATGCAGAGGGTATCGGACATTCCAGCAGCATGGCAAAACGTATTGAGGCAGCTACCGGTATTGAAACCCGTGCAACGATTCTGGGTCATATGCAGCGTGGTGGTAATCCGACATGTATCGACCGTGTACATGCTTCTATGATGGGATCTTATGCAGTAGATCTGCTGGCTGAAGGAAAAACAAAACGTGTCGTTGGATACAAAAACGGCGAATATGTGGACTTTGATATCAATGAAGCACTGGCTATGGAAAAAGGTATTTCCGAATATCAGTACGAAGTTGCAAAATCTCTGTCTGCAAACTATTCCAAATAATAAGGCGAGAATAACGGCGGCATACCTTCTGAGTCGGTATGCCGCCTTTTTGCATTGCATGTCAATAATTGGTCCGGTGGACCGATTTTGACTCGCGGGCAACGAGTCAGAGTCCGTGCTTGCATGGAACTTATATAGAAAACAAAGGAATGGGTATACTATGATAACAAGCAGCAGTAATGCGCAGGTAAAACAGATGATCCAGCTGAATAAGAAAGCCCGGGAGCGCAGAAAACAGGATGTTTTTATTGTGGAAGGTCTGCGGATGTTCAGGGAGGTTCCAAGGGATCGGCTGGTGAAGACATATGTGTCTGAAAACTTTCTGGAGGATCCGGAGCATGAGGCTCTTTTACAGGGGATTCCTTACGAAGTGGTGAAAGATTCGGTGTTTGCACAGATGAGTGATACACTGACACCACAGGGGGTACTCACGGTTGTGCGACAGTATCATTATACTATGGAGGAACTGATGGGTGAGAAGGAACATCCGTTGTTTCTTGTCCTTGAGGATCTTCAGGATCCGGGAAATATGGGGACGATTTTCCGGACAGCGGAGGGAGCCGGGGTGGACGGTATCTTTATGAGCACCAATTGTGTGGATATTTATAATCCCAAAACAATCCGTTCTACTATGGGTTCTGTTTACCGGGTACCTTTTGTGATCGCACCGGATCTTCAGGATGTATTTGCATGGTTCAAAAAGCAGGGGATTCGTTCTTATGCGGCACATCTGAAAGGAAAAGGCTGGTATGATGAGCAATCGTATGTCGGAGGAACCGCATTTTTGATTGGAAATGAGGGAAATGGTCTGACAGATGCAACAGCCGGTCAGGCAGACTGTCTGATCAGGATTCCGATGAAGGGGCAGCTGGAGTCTCTGAATGCCGGGGTGGCAGCAGCTATTCTGATGTATGAGGCATCCAGACAAAGAAGAAAGGAGTATAAATAAAAATGAGTGAGAAGATGGATAAGAAAGCTTTGAAGAAAAAGAAGAAGAGAAAATCCATGGTGATGAAATCGGTGGTTCTGATTCTTTTACTGGTTGTTCTGGCAGTATGTATTTTCTTTCTGGCGAAGACTCTGAAAAAGGATCAGGCGCAGGGAAGTACACAGAAACCGGATACGGAGCAGAGTCAGGATGGCGCAGATGCTACGGATGATACGGAAACAGGAGACGATGCTTCTTCTGACGCACAGGATACGGCAGCACCTGCAACAGATGCAAAAACGACGGCGATGGAGCAGGCCGAGTATCTGGCAGCTACGTATGATTATGATGGTGCGATTGAGACGTTAAATGGCGTGGAGGGTGCAGCTGATGACCCGGAGATCACGGCAAAGATCGCTGAGTATCAGGCAACGAAGGACAGCTGTGTTCCGGTTAACATGGATGAGGTGACTCATATTTTCTATCATTCTCTGATCGTGGATCCGGATCGTGGTTTTGCGGGAGATGACAGTATTGCAGCCGGTTTCAAGCAGTGGATGACTACGGTGGATGAGTTTAATAAGATCACGCAGGCAATGTATGATAACGGATATGTGCTGGTTCGCCTGAGAGACCTGGTGGTCGAGACAACGGATGCGGATGGTACAGTGCATTTTACGCCAAATACGGAACTGAAGCTTCCGGCTGGTAAAAAAGCATTCGTGATGTCGCTGGATGATCTGAGTTATTATCACAGTTACGATGGAAGAGGTATTGCTTCGAAGATCGTGCTGGATGAAAATGGAAAACCTACCTGTGAGTATGTGCAGGCAGATGGAACAACTGTAACGGGCGCTTATGACTGTGTTCCGCTTCTGGATCAGTTTATTGCAGAGCATCCGGATGCATCTTATCATGGTGCGAAGGGTATGATCGCACTGACCGGTTATGATGGAATCCTGGGTTATCGTACGGATATCGCTTATAAGACGCATGAGAATCTGACCGCTGATCAGCAGGCATGGCTGGATGCACATCCGGACTTTAACTGGGATGACGAGTGTGCTGAGGCAAAGAAGGTGGCAGATGCGATCAAGGATGATGGCTGGGAATTCGCAAGTCATACCTGGGGTCATATCCGGATCGGGGATGCAAGCATGGAGCGGATCCAGACGGATACGCAGAAGTGGCTGGAGTATGTAGCTCCGTTGGTTGGCGGAACGGATACCATTATTTTTGCACATGGACAGGATCTGGCGGACTGGCATGATTATACAACAGATAATGAGAAGTTTAATTATTTGAGCAGTCAGGGCTTCCATTTTTATTGTAATGTGGATTCGAGTCAGTATTTCTTACAGATCCGGGATAATTATGTGCGTCAGGGCAGACGGAATCTGGATGGATACCGGCTGTGGAATGATGTTCACGGAGATGTGAACCGGACGAGTGATCTGTTCGATGCGAGCCAGATACTGGATCCGCGGAGGACGGATGTGCCGGCACTGTAAACTATAGAATGTGTTTAATGCCCTGTCGGGGGGGGAAGCTTTCCGGAGGGGCGTTTTTTATTGCGTTGGATAGCAATCATTGGTTCAGTGGTTCAATTTTGATTTTGTTGGGTATAACTATTGGCGAAACGGACGAAAGTCCGCACTTACCCGATAAGGACAGACAACCGCTGGCAACGCCGATCTGAGCTAAGTCCTAAGAAGAACTAAGGTGCCAGTTCGCGGAGAGCCGCTCACTGTCAAGTTCTTCTAAGGACTGGATCTCATCTTTGCTAAAAGCACCAGCAAAAGGCTGTCTGTCCCGCCGTGTCCGCCTTTCCACTTCTGGGTATTGGCTGATTTTTCATATATGTCTCCGGATCGTTTAACCGTATATCGTGGTCAGCTTTTCAACTTTTTAAAGTGTTGATTTTCAAATGTTCCAGTATCTTGTTAGACTGGTTCGCAGGGATATTCGTGGTCGCATTTGGACTGGAATTCTTTGAGATTGTATATTTTGTTGTTTTCATCAAACTGTGCGATGGTTACACCATCAAAGGCTCCCGGAGTGTCGCAGTAGTCGCACTGGAAATACCACTCGACGATTACTGTGTTCTGGCAGATGTAGATTTGTTTGATGTCCCATTTTTCTACAGTTCCTTTTTGGTTCCAGTCGTGGAACCACTGTTGGATCTGCCGGATTCCCCGATATTCCGAACCGTAGCATTCGCTGTAGATGATGTTGTCTGCAAATATATCGGTCAGGGGGTTCTCGTTTTTGTTTAGCCAGCAGGAAAAATAGTTTCTGATGATTTCTTCCATTATGTTTTCTCTTCTTCGTTTACCTCACATACATACAGGGTTTCTTCTTCTACGCGGAACTTGATTTCCAGACCGGCGAAGGGGAAGCCGTAGATTCTTTCGGGATCCTGCTGGTAGGCGGGGCGGGGATCCAGAGCCAGGATCTGGATCAGGGGTTTTTGTTTTGATTGCGGAATTTTGTTCAGGAGTTACCTGAAGGTAGTCGTCGCTGTGCGCCGTGGCGAAGCTTCCCCGGGCTTCTGGGTGGCTGTCGGCATAGGGGATGTAGGGCTTGATATCGTAGATCGGAGTTCCATCTAAAAGATCGGCGCCTTGAATATGAATGACCGGGCCTTCCTGAGGATCCAGAGTAATGCCTGTCAGTTGCACGCTGGAGAGCCCGATCGGATTGGGACGAAACGGAGAGCGGGTGGCAAAGACGCCGACTCTTGTGTTTCCTCCCAGTTTTGGCGGGCGCACGGTTGGGGACCATTCTTTTCGGATGGACCGGGAAAATTCCCAGATCAGCCAGAGGTAGGAGTATTCTTCCAGTCCTCTCACAGCCTCCAGGTTCTGATATTCAGGATAAAAATGGATCTCGGCTTCAAGGTCTGTCAGACCGCTCTGCCTTGGGATTCCGAATTTGCTTGTAAAATCACTTTTTATATAAGCAACCGGACGCATCATGCGCCCGGTTGTCTCGTTGCATTGCATATCAATAATTTGGTTGTTATTCATATGTCGTTTACTCCAGATTTACTTTTCCACATTTTTTGATCAGTACTGCCAGCACGATCAGTTCCAGTACCAGGCCTACGATCAGAGCCAGCCAGCCGTTTCCGGTGAATCCGCCGATCAGATATCCGACCAGACAGCAGCCTGCTACTGTCATAGCATATGGAATCTGTGTGGATACGTGATTAATATGGTTGCACTGTGCACCTGCGGATGCCAGGATAGTGGTATCTGAGATCGGAGAAATATGGTCTCCGCATACAGCACCAGCCATACATGCAGATATTGATATAATCATCATTGTATGATTTATTCCTGAAAATGTTCCTACAACAATAGGTATGAGAATACCAAATGTTCCCCATGACGTACCTGTCGCAAATGCGAGTAACGCACCAATTATAAATATAATTGCCGGGAACAGCGAAAGCCATGGACCTGATATATTTTCAACTAATGATGCAACATATTCTTTTGCACCAAGACTGTCTGTCATTGACTTTAATGTCCATGCAAATACAAGAATAAGAATTGCCGGAACCATCGCTTTAAATCCTTCAGGAATACAATTACAGCACTCTGTAAAACCCAGTACTCTTCTGACAGAATAAAATGCTATTGTTATTATAAGTGCAAAAAAGCTGCCAAGCATAAGTCCCATTGAAGCATCACTTCCTGAAAATGCTTCAATAAATCTTGTTCCGCTAAAAAATCCTCCTGTATAAATCATCCCGATTACACAGCATATTATTAATGTCACAATAGGAAAAATTAAATCTATAACTTTTCCTCTTCCCTTTATCACATCCTGCGATACATTCTCATATGGCCTGTCACCTGTAGTATAAAGGTCTCCATTTGCAGCATTAGTCTCATGCTCTGCCATAGAGCCAAAATCAATCTTTAATATTACAAATGTAAGCATCGCAACTATTGTGAGCAACGCATAATAATTATACGGAATTGCATTGATAAATATTGAAAATCCGTCTTCCCCCGGAACAAATCCGGTAACCGCTGCTGCCCATGAAGATATAGGTGCTATGATACATACAGGTGCTGCTGTTGCGTCAATAAGATATGCAAGCTTTGCCCTTGATACATTATGTTTATCTGTTATAGGTCGCATTACGCTTCCAACAGTAAGACAGTTAAAATAATCATCTATAAATATCAGCACACCAAGAAGTATAGATGCAAGCTGTGCTCCTATTCTTGTTTTAATATGTTTTCCTGCCCATTCACCAAATGCAGCAGAACCGCCAGCCCTGTTCATCATGCTTACCATAATTCCCAGTACAACAAGAAATACAAGAATTCCTACATTATACGAATCCGTAAGAACTCCAAGAATTCCGTCATCAAATATATGAAGAACAGATTTTTCCAGGCTGAATCCCGTCTGGAAAAGATTCCCATAAAATAAACCACCCATAACAATTCCAATAAATAAAGAACTGTAAACTTCTTTTGTTATAAGTGCAAGTATAATAGCCACAAGTGGCGGAATCAAAGCCCAGAATGTGGCATACATATTAGGTAAATATTCTACGATTTCGTTCATGAAATCTCCTTTCAACATTTGTTAATCTGACAGCTATTATACAGGACTGCCATACTGTTTTTCAAGTACCGGAATCATTTTTAATATCTGTATAATGAGTGGAATTACCATAATAAACCATACTATCGGCTCTGCAACAATGACACCAGCATATCCAAGCCACGGAACAAGCGTCGCAGCAATTATAATTTTCCCAACCATTTCCAGAGAACTTGATACAAGCGGTATTATATGTTCGCCAAGCCCCTGCATCGCATTTCTTAGTATGCATATAAATGCTGTAACAAAATAAAATACCGTATCAAATTTAAGATAATTCACCGCATTTCTTATTACATTTTCATTATTGCTTCCTGTAACAAGATATATAAGCCAGTCTCCGATTGTATAACTTGCTATTACTGTAAGCACACACCATGAACATGTATATATAAGTGCGGATTTTATTCCTGTTTTAACGCGGTCAATTCTTCCGGCCCCCATATTCTGACCGCAATAAGTAGCCATCGTCTGCCCAAATACAGTAAACATTATCATAAACATCTCTGATATTTTTCTTGCTGCAGTATGTGCAACAATTATATCCTGTCCAAGCTTGTTAATTGCCGTCTGAAGTGTCAGTGAACCAATATTTACAAGTGAACTCATAAATCCCATTGAAAGACCTGAGCCCAGCATATTTCTTACAAGATTACCATCAAGAGCTGTAAAATCACTCTTTGTAAGACGCAGTATTTCATATTTTTTAAACATATAAACAAAACATATTACAAATGCAATAATCTGTGCAAGCACCGTTGCTATCGCAGCTCCACGCACTTTAATACTACAACAAAAAATAAATCTCCGGTAATATTAAGAGCAACCGATACAAGAAGTATTATAAGCGGCGTTATTGTATCACCCAGTGACCTTAAAACAGCTGCACATGAATCATAAAGAAATGTTGCCGTCATTCCGGCAATTATAATAAATATGTATGCACCCGCTTCACCATATAGATTATGCGGTACATTTAAAAATCCCAAAAGTGTATTTTTAAATATCATTCCAAGAACAGTAAGCACTATTGATATTCCTGTTCCAAGAAGTATCGATGCCGCAAAAGATTTTTTCATTCCCTTTATATCTTTCGCACCAAATCTTTGTGCAGTTATAATTGCAAATCCGTTGGCAAGTCCAAGCAGAAATCCTATAATAAGATTACTTACTGTACTTGTCGAGCCAACAGCTGCAAGTGCATCTTCACCAAGAAAAGAACCTACAATCCTTGTATCTGCAAGACTGTACGTAAGCTGTAACAGATTTGCAAGAAAAATAGGAAACGCAAAAGATAAAATAAGCGAAGATGGTTTGCCTTTTGTCAAATCTTTCATATATTCAATTCTCCTATACTTCTAATTCTATGACTATAGTCATGTCAGTTTTTATCGCAATATTCTTTTATTGTCGCAAGAAGTTTATCAAAATCAAGCGGTTTTGCCATGTGAACATTCATTCCCGCTGCAAGGCTCTGCTCAACATCATCATGAAAGGCATTAGCACTCATTGCTATCATAGCAACTGTTTTTGCATCCGGTCTGTCCATTTTTCTTATATTTTGTGCTGCTTCAAGTCCACCCATTACAGGCATCATAACATCCATGAGAATAACCTTGTACTCTCCATATTGCGATGTTTCAAATATTTTAACAGCTTCTTCCCCATTGACAGCCGGCATAACCTGTGCACCGGCTCCTTCTATTATAAATCTTGCAATTTCCATATTAAGCTCATTATCTTCAGCAATAATAATTTTATTTCCGTCAAGCCTAATTTTTTCATCTGCAGCTATTTCCTGTTGTCTGCTTTCATATGAATCATCTATCTCAAAAGGTATTTTTACATAAAATGTTGTTCCATATCCCTGTCTGCTGATAAATTCGATAGTTCCTCCCATCTGGACAGTGAGCTTTTTTGATATTGCAAGACCCAGCCCTGTTCCTGCATATGTTGTGCGTGCCCTGGTTTTTTCCTGTGCGAATGGTTCAAATGCTTTTTTCTGAAAATCTTCACTCATTCCCTGTCCATTATCAGTACAAACAAACTCAAACATTATATTTTTTTCATCTATCCTGTTTTCTGTGCAGCTGACCCTTACATATCCTCCACGCTTATTATACTTTACAGCATTAGATACAATATTTTGAAGTATCTGTTTTATGTGAAGTGAACTTCCTATAAGATGGTCATTTTCTATATTAAGCGGAGCTTTTATATAATCCACGCCACTTTCATTTGCCTGCATTTCTATGACACTGTCAACCTCCATCAGTAGTTTTGAAAGACAAAATGGCTCTTTTGTAAGAACTATCTCACCTGATTCAAGTTTATTCATATCCAGAACATCATTAACCAATTCAAGTAAAAATCCTGATGCCGCCATTATCTTATCAAGACATTCTTCTGCTTTCTTTCTATCATTCAGATAAAAACGGCATATTTCAACCATTCCTCTTATACCATTAATAGGAGTTCTTATATCATGACTCATGCGTCTGAGAAAATCAGTTTTGGCAACGTTGGCCTTTTCTGCCTGCTGTGCAGCTGCCTTTAACTGATGCTGATATTTTAACTCACGAAGCTTTTCTTCTGTAATATCACGAAAAAGCATGAGAATAGCAGCTATATGCCCATTTTTATCATAACTTTGCGGAACAATTGCAATCATATACCATCTGCTGTTGATATTTTCAACAGTATATTCAAGATAACGGCTCTGCTCCAGACGTGTCATAAGTGTATTAATATCTGCAAACTTCCTGAATGAATCTCTTTGAGACGGAATAATCCGGTTGCTTGTATAGTCTTCAAGCATCTGTTTTACGTTATGTTTCTGGTCAAAAATATAATCGAGCTTTTCCGGAGTCTTTATAAGTTCCCACTGGTCATTCTTAATATCAATAAGAATAAGTGCAGAATATATGCTGCTTATCGACCTGATTATACGAAACTGCTTGTCAAGCTGTCTTGTGTTTATATAAAGTATATGCTGCCTTATTGCCATGGCAAGAACAAGCATCATTATGTATGCACCCGTACAGAATATAACCGCTTTTGTACGGTTACTGTAAATTGATGATGATGGAAAAAATACATATATTCCATATCTTCCATATATCATCCTGCTGCCATACCACTCAGACTGTGACGAACCAAACTTTACCATTTTGTTGCCATCATCATTCCAGTCCCCCAAAAAAGCATCTTGATATTCGCTTAAAGTCTTCCCCTGATATTCCTCAATATTACAATTAACAATTTTATCATCACACGATATAAAAACAATTCCATCATTTTCAAATGTAAAATCCGTTATAAGAGATTCCATTGTTATATCACCATTGTTTTCAAATCCCGGCTGTTTCTTTTCATATGCAGCAACAATTCCACATTTATCTCTTCTCGAAACGACTGCCATATCATATTCACCATCATCAAGTTCAATTCTTGTCATGTATGATTTCAACGGGTATTCTATAATCTGTGTAATAACATTATTATCGATATTAGCACTGTCAGAGATCTTTTTCCACCATATGTCCGAATCCTCAGTAAAATATTCACAATTCATATCCGAATCAAATATACATATTCCTCCGAGTCTCTGCTCATAAACATAATCCTCGAAAAAACTTTCATCATATGCTTCTTTGTCAAGGCTTCTGGCTGCTTCTGTCGTTTTATCAAGCAGTCTGTACAAACTCTTTACTTTGTCATTTTCTTTATAATCTTCATATCTTAAAATTCTTGACTTTGCAAAAAGAAGCGTTTTGTCTGCTGCTTTTTCTGTCCTGCGTACATCATACACTGTAAAAAGACCATATACCGCAAATATCAGAAACAATCCTATAAATGTCACAGTATATACCATCTTAACGCTTATCTCACCTTTTTTTATAGCTCTCATTTAATCATCCCCCATAAATATATCTGCGTTAATTCCATATGATTCAGCAATTTTTTTAATTGTTCCATCATCCATCATCTGCTTTAATATATCATTAAGCATATCCGGAACATCATCAGATCTCCCCTTTTTAAATGCAACTCCAAGTTCAGATTTATATAATATCTCATCAAGAATAATAAACTGCTGCGGATTAGTATCAACAAATCTTTTAATTGCAACCTCATGTCCTGCCGCAGCATCTATATATCCTTTTCTCAGACTCGCATATAATTCACTCATTGTAGACATGCTGTAAACAGCAGAAACTCCCTGAATTCTATCATCTTCACCACTTAATATGATATGTTCCGGTTTTGATGTTGACTGCACTGCAATTCTTTTGCCCTTTAAATCAGCAAATGAATTGATTTCTCTGTCTTTCCTTACAACAATAACCTGACGGCTGTACATATATGGTCCCGCCCATCTGTAATCATCAGTTCTTCCGCTCATTGTAAAACTTCCCCACAGACAATCAATCTCATTACTGTCAAGAAAGCTATCCTTCCTGTCCCATGTAATCTGCTTAAAAACAGGTGTTATCCCCAGCCTGCGGCACGCTTCCTTTGCAATATCCACATCAATACCAACATTTTCACCAGACTCATCAATGTAATTATATGGTTCATAATTGTCACTCCCGATTACAAGACTGACAGCACTTATTCCTGACGATTCTTCAGCTTTAATCATATCATCTTCATCTGTATCTTTGCTTTCCGAACATCCTGTTAAAAGCAGTATACAAACCATCATTAATACCAAAATATACTCACATGTCTTCTTAAAAATATCTCCTCGCATACATCTCTCCCCATTCTTTATAACCGTATCAATTAATTTACTGTATATTTATTATACAGCAAATATCATAAATTACAATTACAATTTTTATCTGTATGTTTTATTTTTAA
>ERZ779843.3697-NODE-3697-length-12535-cov-4.902244_pt1 | contig 12535 bp, 8 predicted proteins | sample MGYA00511560_ERZ779843 | MGnify/ENA primary metagenome ERZ779843 (study PRJEB29588, sample SAMEA2158062) | human gut metagenome | biome: human gut; feature: human-associated habitat; material: faeces | place: Denmark | collected 2008/2010 ... | reverse complement strand
GCTATTTACTTAACTTTCTTTACAACATATTTAATAATTATGGAATTGCAATTATTCTTTTTACACTTATAAGTAAATTCGTGCTTTTGCCAGTATCTATATGGGTTCAGAAAAATTCCATTAAGATGGTTAAGATGCAGCCTGATATTAACAGGATAAAAGCAAAACATTTTGGGGATAAAGATTCAATAGCTGATGAACAGTCAAAGCTTTTTAAGAAAGAAAAATATAATCCATTGGCATCACTTATTCCATTGGCTGTACAGATAATTCTATTACTTGGCTTAGTGGCAGTTATATATCATCCGTTGGATTATCTTCTTCATTTGCCATCAGATGTTATAGATGCATTTAATTCATTAATAGTTTCACTTACAGGGGTAGATCCTGAATCATCGTCTATTCAGCTTGCTGTAGTTGAAAGTATTAAGAATGGAACATATGAAAGCCAGTTTCTTGCACTCCAGTCACAGTTTAATGGTGTTGATATAGCTGGGATTCTTGCAGAGGTTAAGACTCTTAATATGAATTTCTTAGGAATTAATCTTAGCTGGGTTCCATCAGAAGTAGGTGGGATAGATATTATTGTACCTGTAATAGCTGGATTTTCTGCATGGCTTTTATGTGTTGCACAGAATGCCAGTAATGTATTACAGGCAGAGCAGTCTAAACTTAACAAATATGGCATGATGATTTTATCAGTTGGTCTTTCATTATATCTTGGCTGGTTTGTGCCAGCAGGTGTAGCCTTATATTGGATTGCAAGTAATATATTTGCTATTGTACAGTTATATCTTCTTAACTGGGCAATTAATCCTAAGAAATACGTTGATTATGAAGACCTTGAGGAGAGTAAGAAAGAGCTTGCAGCACTTGAAGGCATAGGTGTAAATTCTGGCAAGAAGAAGCTCTTTGAAAAAAATCCATATGCAAAGAGGGAAAAAGCTGATTATAAGAGATTTTTCTCAGTTGTTAATAAGCATCTTGTATTCTATTCTGAAAATAATGGATTTTACAAATACTATGCCGGAATGATTGAATATATTCTTAAGAATACCAACATAGTAATACATTACATAACAAGTGATCCTGATGATTCTATCTTTAAGAAGGCAGAAGAAAATAGCCGTATTAAAGCATATTATATAGGTGAAAAGAAACTTATAACACTGATGATGAAGCTTGATGCAGATGTTGTTGTAATGACTATGCCTGATCTTGAGAATTATCATATAAAAAGAAGCTATATAAGAAAAGATATTGAATATATATACATACCACATGGAATGGATAGTCTGAATATGACAATGAGAACAGGTTCTATGGATCATTTTGATACTGTATTCTGTACGGGTAAGCATCAAAAGGAAGAAATTGAAAAAACAGAACAGGTATATGAACTTCCAAAAAAAAATCTTGTTGAATGGGGATATTGCCTGCTTGATTCAATGAGAGATGATTACAATAAAATGGAGAAGAAGGTTTCTGATGTTAAATCTATCCTTATTGCTCCATCATGGCAGAAAGATAATATAGTTGATAGTTGTCTGGATGAATTGTTAGATAATCTTAAAGGACATGGTTATAAGATAACAGTAAGACCTCATCCACAGCATGTAAGACATATGCCAGAACGTATGCAACAGCTTAAAGACCGCTTTGCTAATGATGATGATATAGAAATTCAGACAGATTTTTCATCTAATAGTACAGTTTTTGAAGCAGATATGATGATAACTGACTGGTCTGGAATATGTTACGAATATGCATATACAACTTGTAAGCCTGTATTGTTTATAGATACACCAATGAAGGTAATGAATCCTGAATATGAAAAGATAGGTGTAGAGCCTATTAATATATGGATGAGAGACAGCATAGGTGCTTCATTGAAACCTGATGAGATGGATAGAATTCCAGAAGTGGTAGATCAGATATTAAAACATACAGAAGATTATAAGCAAAAAATTGATGAGTTTGTTCATGAATATGTATATAATCTTGGAAACAGTGCACAGGTAGGTGCAGATTATATTATTAACGCTGTTGTAAGAAAAATTAACGATAAAAAGAATAAAGAATCCAAATAATTAATGAGGAGGAGTTTATGAGAGATGATAACAATTCGGCTGAAAAGTCAAAAAAGAAATATGGTTTTGTAGAAAGAATACTTTTGCTTTTACCTCCAACAATATTTCTTATATTTACATTTGCTATATATATGCCAAGTTCCTTATTCATAAGTAATATTGATGACTTTGCACTTGATTACATAAAGATTGTTCCATTGATTGCGCTTGTTTCAGTTGCTGTATTGGTAATTGTATATATAATTGGATTAATTATACCAATCAAAAGATTATTTTATTCATATGTATTACTTGTATTTAGCCTGGCATTAGGATTTTATATTCAGGGGAATTTCCTTAATCCGGCCTTTAATTCACTCAATGGTAAGGAAATTGCCTGGTCACAGTATAAGATAAATGGCATTATAAGCATAATTGCCTGGATATTGGTTTTTGTAGTGCCTCAGGTTGTTTATGCTATAAAAGAAAATATTATGTCACTTATTGTAAAATGGGGAAGTCTGTTTGTAACAGCAATGCAGCTTGTTTCACTTGTTGTATTATTATTAACTACACATAAGGTAGTATCTAACGATTTTGCTGTTACTAAAAATGGTGAATTTGAATTGTCTTCAAAAAATAATACAATTATGTTTGTTGTGGATACACTTGATGCAAGCTGGTTTGAAGACATGCTTCTTCCAAATGAAGAATATAAGGAATCATTAAAAGATTTTACATATTTTGATGACGCAGTTGCGGGTGGTGCTCCTACAGTACTTGGTATTCCAACATTACTTACAGGAAAAATAGATATGGATGCCTCACGTGATACAAGTGAGTATTATAAAGATGCATATGAAAGTTCTTCTTTGTTTGCGGATATGCAGAAGAGTAATTGTAATGTTAAACTTTTTACTGAATTTTATTACCTTGACTATTGCGATAAAAATAGTGTTGATAATCTTAAAATGGAACAGAAATATGTCATTTCTTCAAGAAGAGGTTTTATGGAATGTCTTTATAAGTTTGTTTCATTTTATGCTATGCCACAGTTTTTGAAACAGAATTTCTGGTTATATTCTGGTGAATTTAATCAGTATATTACGTTGGAAGATAATACTTCTAATCTTTATAAGCTTGATGATGCACAATTCTATCAAGATTTTAAGGAAAAAGGCATAACAACCCAAAACGATAAGGATACTTTTGTAATGTATCATCTTAATGGAGCTCATAGTCCATATGTCATGGACGAAAATGCACAGGCTGTTCCTTCAGATTCGATAGGTGTAGATAGCCAGATAAGAGGTATCTTCAAAATTATAAAGGAATATATGGATGAGCTTAAAGCAAAGGGAATATATGACAGCAGTACTATTATAATAACGGCAGATCATGGAGGAATTGACCTTTATTCTAATCCTGCAATTCTTGTTAAAGAAAGAAATGCTAATCATGATGAGATGGTTGTAAGTGATTCAAAGATTACATTTACAAATGTAAACAATACTATCGCTTCCTCAACTTTAAAAGATTCATCAGCTTATGGTGAAAATGTGTTTGAAGTTGGAGATAAGCAGATGGTCAGATTCCATGTAGCACCTAATGACCTCACAGAGAATGTATTTAAGGATAATGCATATGCGAAGGAACAATTATGGTCATTACTTATTATACCGGCAGATAAGCGTGCCGATGAAATAGGCTCTTTTATTCTTGTGCCATACGATCAGTATGATGAAATGATAAAAAAATATAATGTACAAAATAATTAGTAATAATAAATCTAATATAGGAGGAAAATCAAAATGATAATGTTTACAAATATGGTAAGTGGGTATCTCGATCCATCAGTTATGACATACGCCATTCAGGCGATTGCAGGTGTTGTAATTGCAATAGGTGCTGTTGCAGGTATTTATTGGAGAAAGGCAAAGAAAAAGGTTAGTGATAAGCTTGGTATAGATGAAAACAAAAACAAAGAAGTTGAAGGCGATGATATTATAATTAATACAAAGTCTGAAGATAAGTAATTGTATATTCTATAATTTGGAATCAAAAAGTCCAGAGTGTAATACTTTGGACTTTTTGATTAATTATTATTGTATTTTGTAAAATAACAAATATAGATATTCATGTAATCAAATCATAAAAATGTGTTACGAATGTTAAGAAATGCTTAAAATTATATGAAGAAATATTTACTTTTTATATAGGATGATGTATACTTTAACAGTTCACTTTACTAATACTATACATATAATAACAATGTTAAAATGTTATGTGAACAATACAATATTTGAACAATTTTTTAATAAGGATATTGTATATATTAATGAGCAAAAGGAGAAGACAATGGGAGATAACAAATTGGTCAGGGCTCTTGGGTTAAAAGAAGCAATTAGTATGACTATAGGAACGGTAGTTGGAGTTGGATTATTTACGTGTGGTTCAGCACAGATAGGAAGTGTAGGCTCATGGATTATAGCATTTACATTTATAGCACTATTAATATCAATATGGCCATGTCTTATCTATGGTGAAATGTCAGCAGCGCTTCCATGTGCGGGAGGAACTTATAATTATGCTAAAAGAGGATTAAACAGAATATGGGCTAATCTTGCTGGATGGCATTATATAGTATCGGTAGTTGCTATAGGAGCTGGTGAAACCTTAGCATTTGCTAATTATTTTAAAATATTACTTGATCAGCTTGGAGTTGATATAGTATGGTTGGATTCAAGAATTATTGCCATTATTCTTGTTGCAGTATTTCTTGTATTGAATTTCAGGGGGATTGAGCAGTCTGGAAAAGCACAGACAGCATTTATGTTTTTCTTCTGGGGATGTTCAGTGTGTTGGTTTTTATATATGATTCCTAAGGTACATCTCGAATATTTTGGTGGAATTGCTATGAATTCATTACCACCTTTTAATGAAATGATGTATATATTTGGTCTTGTATGGTGGTGTTATACTGGTTTTGAAACATGTGTTTCAATGGGTGCAGAGACTAAATATCCACAGTATACATTACCAAGAGCATTGAAAATTTCTGTATTTATGGTATTTGCACTTAATGCATTATTCCAGTGGTTTTTAGTTGGTCTTGTACCAAAAGAGTTTTACGGTGTGCTTGCAGTGGCTAATGCACCATATGCGGAAGGGTTAAAGGCAGTAGGATTAATAGGCTTCCCTATAATTTTGCTTTGTATAGGAATAGCATTCGGTGGTGATTTATCTACAATTAATCCAGGAATTGCTGCACCAGCGAGATATATATATACTATGGCCGAGGATGGAGCATTGCCTAAATTCCTGGGTAAGATTCATCCAAAGTATAAGACACCTTATATAGCAGTAATTGCAGTTGGAGTAATTAATTTCATATTAATTGCTACAGGATCTATTGACTATATAGCCTCTGTTTCGCTTATTTCACTGGCTATATGTTATATGATTGGATGCTTATCATATATAGGTCTTAAGAAAAAATATCCTGATATGAAAAGACCATATAAGGCACCACTTGGGGTTGTTGGATGTGTCGTTACTATAGTTTTATATGTTTTTATGCTTATATTCGCAGACAAAATGGCACTTCTTACATCTGGAATAATAACGGTTGCATGTATAATATTCTATTATTTATATTCACATAAAAAAGAATTTAAGATGCCATCTATTGAAGAAGAAATCGGTATTATTGAAGAACCAGATGAAGAAACAAAAAAGAAGATGGATAAACAATACAATATTTGGAAAGTATGTACAATTATAGTTACATGTATAGCATTGGGCATATATATCATACCTATGATAGTTAAATAAGTTATATGTAAAATAGTGTGTACAGAAATGAGGATTATTATGAATCGTTATCAGTTTGAAGTTCTTGCATTTCTTGAAAAAAATGGAAAGAATGTTTATGCAATCAGAACACTTTCAGATAAATTAAAAATATCAGGTACTGAGGTTAGTAAGGCACTTGATGAGTTGACCAATATAGGTGCAATATTAAGAGATGAAAACCTGTTAGAAATTACAGCTAAAGGTCTTGATATGCTTGAGCCATATAGAGTAAAAAGGGCGGTTATAATGGCTGCTGGTTTTGGTTCAAGAATGGTTCCGGTAACACTGGACAGGCCAAAACCAATGGTTAAAGTCAATGGCGTGAGAATAATAGATACACTTTTAGATGCATTAGTATCAGTCGGAATAAAAGATATAACTCTGGTAAGAGGATACAAGAAAGAAAAATTTGATGAAATTACTGATAAATATCCTTTTATTAAGTTTGTTGATAATGATGTGTATGATAAAACAAACAATATATCATCAGCTATGGCTGCTCTTGAGAATGTTGATGAATGTTATTTATGTGAGGCAGACTTATATATATCTAATCCGGATATAATTAGTAAGTATCAGTATAGTAGTAACATTCTTGGATCATTCTCAATAGAAACAGATGATTGGAGTTATAAACTTGATAACGGTTATATAACTGATTACAAAAAAGGTAATACGTTTTGTTTTAATTATTATGGTATATCATATTGGAATAAAGAGGATAGTAAAAAATTACGAAATGATTTTAAACAGGTGTATGAAGAGGAACAAGATGGTAAGGATTATTTCTGGGAATTTATACCATTGGTATTACGCAAAGAAAGATATAATGTTGAAGTAAGACCATGTGAGAAGTCAGATATAATGGAAATAGATAATTTCTATGAACTTGTGCAGCTGGATTCTTCATATAAAGATTATCCGGGACAGGAATAAAAGTTGAATTACATTGGAGGTATTCACTGTGAAAAAAAATGAATTTTATATATTGAACAGTTTATATAACGGAAGTATAGGCCGTGCGGATTGTTCGTATGCATTAGATTGTGTCAGAGCCTTATCTGATACCAGAGCATATAACAGATTAGTTCATGCAGGATATATTGATAAAGAGAGTGGATGTCTTACTGAATTAGGTATTAAAGCTTTAGAGCCATATAAGGTTAATAATGCAGTTATTCTTGCAGCTGGTTCATCAACAAGATTTATTCCTTTATCACTGGAACAGCCGAAAGGTTTGTTTGAAGTAAGGGGAGAAAAGCTGATTGAAAGACAGATAGAACAACTTCAAAATGCAGGAATTAAGAATATTACGATAGTTCTTGGATATAAGAAGGAAATGTTTTTTTATCTCGAGGATAAGTATGGCGTTAAACTTATTATTAATGATTCATTTAATATTAAGAATAATATAGAAAGCCTGTATCTTGCAAAAGAAGAATTAAAGAATACATACATATGTGTAAGTGACAGTTACTATATAGAGAATCCATTTAATCAATATGAGTATATTACATATTACTCAGGTTATCGTGGAAATCTTATTACTGAAGAGATATATGCTGATGTCGACTCAGATGGTAAAATAGTCTGCATGGATAATAAACCAATAGATAATGGTTATATTCTTATGGGACATTCATTTTGGAAAAAAGAGTTTTCTGATTCATTTATTAATGTAATGGAAGATATCAGAGATGATGGAAAATATAATAATTCTTATTGGGAAATCCTTTTAAAAGATAAGCTTTCTGATTTACCATCAATGTATGTGAGAGAGTATAAAAAAGGAAATATATTTGAATTTGATTATTTTGAAGAGTTAAGAAAGTTTGATTCGCAATATTTAGGTTATACACATAGTGAAATAATAAGAAATATTAAGCTTGTATTCAGATGCGATGAAGAAGATATAGTTGACTTTAGAAATGTAAGTGAAGGTATGACTAATATATCTTTCATATTCAAGATTGATGGAGTGGATTATATATACAGGCATCCAGGTGATGGAACAGAAAGTATAATTAATAGAAAAAATGAAAAAAAATCACTTATTCTAGCTAAAAAAATAGGAATTGATCCAACATATATATATGCAGATGTGAATGAAGGATGGAAAATTTCTGTATTTATACCAGAATTCCGTGAACCAGACTATAATTCTTTTGAAGATTCTAAAAAGATACTTTCAGTGTTAAGAAAATTGCATAAGGCAGATATTAAAGTTGATTATGGTATGAAACCATGGGAAGATGCTCTTGAGATGGAAGCTTTGATTAAGAAAAAAGATTCCGATTGCTTTAAAGAATATGAACAGTTAAAATTAAAGATAGAAAAGCTTTATAATATGACACTTGGCGATGGAGTAGATAAATGCTTTTGTCATGGTGATACATATAAACCTAATTGGATGATAAAACCAGATGGAAGTGTTATACTTATTGACTGGGAGTATGGTGGATATTCAGATCCTGGAATTGATGTAGGTTATTATATTGTAGATGCAATGTATGATTTTGATAAGGCAGAAGAATTTATAAAAGAGTATCTTCAGGAAGAATATAGTGAGAAAACAAGATTTCATTACATGGCCTATGTTGCAATAATAGCATATTATTGGTTTGTATGGGCAATTTATCGCGAGCTGTGTGGTGCCAATATAGGAGAAGCTTTAATTAATTGGCGCAAAATGGCAGAAATATACTCTGATTATCTTTTGAATAATTAAAAAATATTTGTTAATGATAAAAGCTGTAGTTTATGTGTAAAATGAATTACAGCTTTTATAATTTTGTGTTGTTTATAATACCGTTTGAGCCGGTTTAATTGACAAAATGTGCAGTATGAGATATAATTTTCCAGCGTATATGTGTGAAGTCTACATATATTTGATACAAACTCGATATGCACAAAAGGTGCGCAGAAATGGCAATTAATATATTTATTTATATAAGAAATGAGGTATATCATGAAGAAAACAGCGTTAATAATGGCAGGTGGAAAAGGGGAAAGATTCTGGCCAAGAAGCAGAGTTAACCTTCCTAAGCAGTTTTTATCATTAACAGATGATGGAAAGACAATGATTCAGCTTACGGTTGAGAGAATCAGTCCATTAGTTGATATTAAGGACGTATATATTGCAACGAATGCTAATTATAAGGAACTTGTAAAGCAGCAGCTTCCAGGTCTTCCTGAGGAGAATATTTTATGTGAGCCTATTGGAAGAAATACAGCTCCATGTATAGGACTTGGTGCAGTTCATGTGGCAAGCAAGTATGATGATGCGGTTATGATAGTTCTTCCATCAGACCATCTTATAAAGCACAATGATATATTTAAGGATACATTTGTTAATGCATGTGATATAGCAGAGAAGGGTGAGAACCTTGTAACTGTTGGTATTACACCTAATTACCCAGAAACAGGTTATGGTTATATAAAGTATAACAAGGATAATAAAGAGGGTGAGAGCTTTTCAGTAGAGAAGTTCGTAGAAAAGCCAGATCTTGATACAGCTAAGGCATATCTTGCAGATGGTTCTTATCTTTGGAACTCAGGTATGTTTGTATGGAAGGTATCGACTATACTTTCATGCTTTAAGAAGTATATGACTTCAACATATGAAGGATTATTAAAGATCAAAGCATCAGTTGGTACAGCAGATTATCAGAATACTCTTGAAAAGGAATTCCCTAATCTTGAATCACAGTCAGTTGACTATGGTATCATGGAGAAGGCTTCTGATATATACACGCTTGCTGGTAATTTTGGCTGGGATGATGTTGGCTCATGGCTTGCAGTAGGAAGAATCAAAGAAAATGATTCAGAAGGTAATGTTGTGAATGGCAATGTTGTTACAGTCAATACACAGAACTGTGTTATTGAAGGTGCAGACAAGCTTATCGCAACTGTAGGATTAAGAGACATGATAGTTGTTGATACTAAGGATGCTACACTCATTTCTACTAAGGAGAACGCAGGTGAGATAAAGAAAGTACTTGCTAAGCTTAGAGAAGAGGGAAAGAATCAGTATTTATAATTTGGTAAATATATAATGATTTAAGTGTGGAAACTATAAAAGTTAATTTAGCTTTCGTGAAAATACTTGCAATATGCCAGACACAGGTAATATGATTTTGTGGTAAGGTGTTTTGTGCGAGTTTAAAGCGTATATTTTTATTTATAGAAATGGAGATTAATTATGAAAAACGCATTAATTACAGGTATAACAGGACAGGATGGTTCATATTTAGCAGAGCTTCTTCTTGAAAAGGGCTATAATGTATATGGTCTTATGAGAAGAAAGAGTGTTGTGGATTACGGAAACGTAGATCATATCAAGGATAAGATTCACTTTATCTACGCAGATATGCAGGATATAGTATCACTTATATCAGCAATGAAGATATCACAGGCAGATGAAGTATATAATCTTGCAGCGCAATCATTTGTTGCAACATCATGGGATACACCATGTACAACAGCTGATATTGATGCTATTGGTGTTACTAACATGCTTGAAGCTATAAGAATCGTAAAGCCAGAGTGTAGATTCTACCAGGCTTCAACATCAGAGATGTTCGGTAAGGTTCAGGCTATACCTCAGACAGAGGATACACCTTTCTATCCAAGAAGCCCATACGGAGTTGCTAAGCTTTACGGACATTGGATAACAAAGAACTATAGAGAAAGCTACAATATGTATGCTTGTTCAGGAATCCTTTTCAACCATGAATCAGAAAGAAGAGGAAAAGAGTTCGTTACAAGAAAGATTACTAATGCTGTAGCACGTATTAAGTTAGGACTTCAGGATTGTGTAGAACTTGGTAATCTTGATGCAAAGAGAGACTGGGGTCACTCAAAGGATTATGTTAGGGCTATGTGGTTACTTTTACAGCAGGATGAGCCAGATGATTATGTAATTGCTACTAATGAGACAAGAACAGTAAGAGAATTCGCTAAGACAGCATTTGCAGCAGCAGGAATCGAAGTTGAGTTTGAGGGTGAAGGTGTTAATGAAATAGCAAAGGATAAGGCAACAGGCAAGGTTGTACTTAAGGTTAATCCAGATTTCTTCAGACCAGCAGAAGTTGAACTTCTTATTGGTAATCCAGCTAAGGCAGAGTCAAAGCTTGGATGGAAGAGAGAAATATCATTCCAGGAATTAGTTGAAAGAATGGTTAAGAATGATCTTGAACTTGTTAAGAAAGAAGCTGCTAATAATTAATAAATATAATGATGTTTATAGTCAGGGCAGAGAATGATTAATCTGTCCTGACAATATTTAATGTAGCAGAAGAGAGGTAGTTAATGAAGGCATTAGTAGTTGGCGGGGGTGGATTTGTCGGACCATATCTCGTAAGACACTTAACTAAAGATCTTGGATATGATGTGACAGTTACCAAGACGGAGAAAGAAACTCTTACAATAGATTCAGCAGTTGTAAGGAATCTGGATATTCTGGATAAGGATCAGATATCAGAGCTTCTTAGTGAGGAAAAACCAGATTATTTATTCCATCTTGCAGCCCAGTCTTCGGTTGCTTATTCATGGAAGAATCCTACACTGACAGTAGATGTAAACATAAAGGGTTGTGTGAATTTATTAGAAGCGGTAAAGGATGCAGATAAAAAGCCAAGAGTGCTTCTTATAGGTTCAGGTGAGGAATATGGACATATAAAGAAAGATGAATGTCCTATCATAGAAGATAATGTGTTAAGACCTGGAAATATATATGCAGCAACAAAGTCATGTCAGAATATGTTAGGAAAGATATATTCAGATGCATATGGACTTGATGTTATGATGGTAAGGGCATTTAATCATATTGGACCAAACCAGACACCTATGTTTGTGGTTGCTGATTTCTGTAAGCAGGTTGCAGATATAGAAAAAGGAAAACAGGAACCAGTAATATATGTTGGAAATTTAAGTGCAAAACGTGATTTCACAGATGTAAGGGATGTTGTAAAGGCTTATGCACTTCTTGTTAAAAATGGCAGACGCGGAGAAACATACAATGTTGGAACAGGACATGCCATTGAAATCAGACAGATACTTGACGAGATTATAGCAATGTCAGACAGAGATATTGAAGTTAAAATTGATGAAAAAAAGCTTCGTCCTGTTGATGTTCCGATTATAGAGCCTGATATAGATAAGATTAGGAAAGAAGTCGGCTGGCAGCCGGTCATTTCATTAAAACAGACTCTTAAAGAAACACTTGAATATTGGAGAAGTGTTGATTAATAAAGTGCCAAAGAGATATTAAATATATGAATAGACTGGAGGAGAAGAATGAAAGTAGTACTTTTAGCCGGTGGCTTCGGAACAAGAATAAGTGAGGAAAGCCAGTTTAAGCCAAAGCCAATGATTGAGATAGGTGGAAAGCCTATTTTATGGCATATTATGAAGGAGTATGCATACTATGGTTTTGATGAATTTATCATATGTGCAGGTTACAAGCAGTATGTAATAAAAGAATGGTTTGCAGATTATTTCCTTCATAACAGTGATATCACATTTGATTTCACTAAGGGAACTAACGATATGATTATTCATGAGCAGCACTGTGAGCCATGGAAGGTTACTGTAGTTGATACAGGACTTAA
>ERZ779843.3694-NODE-3694-length-12542-cov-2.476656_pt1 | contig 12542 bp, 19 predicted proteins | sample MGYA00511560_ERZ779843 | MGnify/ENA primary metagenome ERZ779843 (study PRJEB29588, sample SAMEA2158062) | human gut metagenome | biome: human gut; feature: human-associated habitat; material: faeces | place: Denmark | collected 2008/2010 ... | reverse complement strand
GATCATGGTGCCGATGGGCTGGCCGGTGACCATGCCGCCGCCGTAGAAGGAGTCGGTGCCGCACAGCTTAGGCATCGCGATTATGTGCCTCGTGCTCATCATCCGTATCTGTCTATTGCCTCTCTTCTTCTCCCAAATGCGCGCGACGCAGCGTATGCAGGTGCTCCAACCGCAAATCCAACGTATCCAACGCAAGTACGCCGCGCGTAAGGATCCGCGTTCCAAAGAAGCCATGCAACGTGAAATTATGGCTTTGCAGCAGCGGCATAACGCCAATCCGCTCGGTTCATACCTGCTTCGCTGATTCAGACGCCGATTCTGTGCTCGCTGTTCTACACGCTGCAATCCCTGCCCGCAAGCGCCGCCGGGAATGCGGAACCGTTGAGCGGCATCGACCGCGTCATGGCGGGCGACATCGAATCATCGTCCATATTCGGCGTGCGCATCGCCGACTCGTTCGGCACGGTCGTCTCGCCGCAGTCGCACGTCGTCATCGGCGTGGCCGTGGCGTTGATGTGTCTGATGTTGTTCGCGATGCAGTGGCTGCTCATCCATCGCAATACGCCGAAGGACGCCATGGATTCACCGCAGTTCCGCACGCAGAAGCTGACCGCGTTTGTGTTCCCGGCCATCTACGTGGTGTCGGGCGGCACCTTGCCGTTCGGCGTGCTGCTGTACTGGCTGACCAATAACCTGTGGAACTTCGGCCAGACGCTCTGCCAACTGCGATGGTTTCCGGCGCCCGGATCCGAGGCGGGGAGCGCAAGGCCGAACGCGACCATGAGCGGGAGAACCGGCATCGCGCCGCCTCCGGATTGCCGTCTTTGGAAGAAGAGCGCGCGGCGGCCGCGCGTGAGGAGGCCCACGTGCGCCGCGAGCGTGAAAAGTCGGTCGCCAGCCGCAATCGCAGACAGCGCAAGAACGTGCAGCTCGCCAAGCGTTGATGGCACATGGGAGAGGTTACGGGGGATGCGCTGAGACCCTCGTCCCCGGAACGGTTCGAAGTGCTATACTGCTTGCACTACGCTGCGATGCCTGAGCGCAAACGGATCCAAGACCTTACGATGACAGGATGAACGATGATGGCCACGAACCGCACGTTACTGGAACAGGCCCGAGAATTGCAGGCGCTGGCCCAGACCGGACTGATGTACTGCAAGGACCCCTTCGACCGGGAGCGCTACGAGCGTATCCGCGCGATGGCGGTCGACATGCTCTCCACGCAGGTTGATGCGCCGGCCGGACAGGTGAGTCGACTGCTCAGCGCCGGATATCCGACGCCGAAACTCGACACTCGTGCGGCCATCTTCGATGAAGAAGTCAGGATCCTCATGACGCATGAGAACAGCGGGGAATGGTCACTGCCCGGAGGCTGGGTCGACGAGAACCAGTCCATTCGGTCCAACGCCGTCAAGGAGGTCAAGGAGGAGACTGGGCTCGATGTGAGGGGCGAGCGACTCATCGCGGTGCAGGACTGCGCCAATCACAACGCGCTGACCTATCCGTACGGGGTGCTCAAGTTCTTCGTATTGTGCAGCCGCGCCGGCGGTTGGTTCTCGGCCAACATCGAAACGACGGAAATCCGCTACTTCGAGGAAGACCGGTTGCCGCGGCTTTCGGAAACAAGAAACACCGCGGAACAAATCGCCATGTGTTTTGCGGCCCACCGCGATCCCGACTGGATGACGCTATTTGAGTGAACCCCGTGAAGGCATCCGCACATGCGCGTTGCGCGGTGCCGCCTGGTCATCGTGCCGACGGCGAGCATCGGTTCCGAACACTGACGCCGAACCGTCGAAGCCGTTCCTGTGGAAAATCCGTGTCCAGGCCATGCAGAACCAGGTGGCCATCGTCATGTGCAACCGGGTCGGCAAGGAAGGCGATGTGACGTTCGCCGGCCAATCGGTGGTGGTGGACCCGTACGGCAACGTCGTCAGCAAGGCCGACGACCAAGAACAGTTGATTATCGCCGACATCGATCTCACACAGACCGCAGCAGCGCGCAAACAGCGGCCATTCCTGGAACTGCGACGACCCGAATGGTACGACTGAAGGGGCGAATGGGCAATAAGCAATGTCACGATTCGCCGCACCCATCAGCCGCATTCGTGCCGGCCTACAGATACATGACCATACGCAGATTGCAGCCAGCTGGTGCAAGGCGGGAATGTGAAGTCATTGTGCGTTTGCTTCGCGAAGCCGCGCAATGCCGGATTCAAAGCAGCTGCTCATCATTGCTATGGATGCGGGACTGAATGGTCACTTCTCTTGGACCGCCGGTCTCACTGGGAGCTAGCGCGTCACCGTCGTTGTTCCAGAAGCGCAATGCGCCTTGTCGGGTCTCATCGTTGACGGATAGCAAGAGATCTCCCTCAAATAGTGTGCGTGCTGTGCGATGCTCCGAACGAGCATCTTGATGTTCTGCACGAAGCATGAGGTTCCTGCCCCAACGATCCGGCATGCAGTCTTGAAAGATGCGATGCATCGCATTATGCTCGGCCGGGAACGTTCCGGGGGGAGAGGGGCATCTCTGGACAGAGGGATACTGCGTTTGAAGAGCGCATATAGGCCGTATCGTATGTGAAATGTGCCGATTCGATGCCGCGCCTGATACTGGTGAATAATTTCCCGACGGTGACGTCTGTGCCGTTGAACTGCAGGGTGACGATTGCTTCCATGATGTGTTGCGCCTCCTGCTGTACTATCGAATACGTTTTGGAGTGTCTTCGTCGGCGCGTAATTTGCCGATATCTGTGTTAAGAGGGTCCGTCGCTTGCTGTACGCCGTCCAGCAGTCCAAGCAGACGAGCAATGCGGAGGAAGTTCTCAAAGCTGCCATTACCCGTACGCAGCATTTTGGTGACCGTTGGCATGGATAATCCAGCCCGCTCGGCCAGCAAGGCTACGGGAATGCGCTGTTGTCTGCGCGCCAAATCGAGGTTGGCGGATATCTGACGCATCGCCCGACTGACCGGGATTGGTGTGCGTGTCGGCATATTGGCACCTCCTATCCCAAATTTAAACATAAATTTGTATGGACTAGCCTTATGCGGAGGTTACGCCAATATACGACAAGAACGAACCAACGTCAGCCCGGAATCTTTTCGACGATGGTGTTCAAGGTGTCGAAAGTCTCATCGATTTGGTCCACTACCTGCTTGCCCTGGTTGACCATTTCGGTGATCTGTTCCGTGCGGGGTTGCGGCAGCGCATGAATCGACGTCTTGACGCGCTTCAAGACCGCACCGGCGTCGGACAGGTCCTGCTTGATGGAAGCGATTTTGGGAATGGAAAGCGTGCCGTCGGAGAAGTTCATGCCGGACAGCAGCTCTTCGATATTGAAGTCCACCAACGTGCCCTGCGCGGCACTGTCGATTTTGGGCAGGGCGTTGGTCGCGGCGTCGGCGGCCGCATCCAGCATGCCGCGCACCGCCTTCACGTCCGAACCGTAATACAGCACGTATTCGGCGGCCTGCCATAGCATGCCCTGGGTTTCGTCTCGCGCCGCGACGATGTGACTGCCAGCGCTGTCCATCTGCTCAAGCGCCTGCTTGAAGTCGCCCTGCCCGACGGATTGCTGTGCTTCAGCCGCATATTCGCCCGCCTGCTGCGCCTCGCCGATCACCCGTTGTACCGACTGCCAGAACAGCCAGCCGGAAACGCCCGACGCCAGCAGAGCCGCGACCAGTATCGTGAGAATTACGGTGCCGATATGTTTGCGCTTAGCCATAGGACCAATGTACCTTTTGTCCCATCTAGCGCCATTGTGTTCTGGCCTTTAGTCCATCAAAGTGTCCAACAGACTTGTCTTCTCTGAAGAAGCGCATGGAAATCAGTTATAGTCGATTCTCTCCTGTAGCTGGCGAAAAACAGATATAGTTGAATTGGACTAACGGGTTTTATGTAGGGATGCCGAGGAGGACAACCATGAATCAGGGGAGGGCTCGACTGGAACGAATTCGGTGATGGAGGGCTTTGCGAAATCCCCGGTCAATCGATTTGCTGACTGGTTGGGATGGGGATTCGTCTTCCTCGGAGCGGGCATAGGAGCGTTTCTGGGTGTCGTCGCGTACGTTCAACACTGGATTAGCTGACGGCTTCGAATAGTTCCCCGACCGCTTCTCGGATTTGCCGGGTGGCATGAGGTTTTCGACCGCTCACGTAGTGGCGGCGACCTCACGCTAATCAGTAATACACACTTTGATCTAGCAGACCCTACGGCTAAGGCTAGGAGGCCGACGATGGGAAACCGCGTATGGAAAGGTGAACCTTCCGCCGGTGGCCGGGCCGGAACGGTCATCGCTTTGGGCATCGCGGTGTTGGTAGTGGCGGGAGTATGGTTCGGATGGACTCGATACTAGGGCTATAGTCCGGTTTCGAATCTGTCGCAGACGTTCTCGATCTCATTTTCCGAGGATGCGCGGGCAATCGTCAGCAAGGACGAGGAAAGCTTTCATGGGGACGGATACCGGTACGTGAAGGTCGCCGCTGACCCAGAACAAGTCGACGGCACCATTCTGGACGGCAGGGATTACTCCAGTGGCCAACTGCCCCAGGAGAACATCCGCATAATCAAGGAAGCGGATGCGACCCTGCGATTGAACCTGGGAACACAGCTCGATGCGCTCTACGACCGGCCTCATAAGGAGATAACCAACGAGGGCGGCACGCTGATCATCATCCATGATGCCGATTCCTCGGAATGGCATTTCTTCGAATGCCTCGTCTGAAAGCTGAGCACTCCCGAAACATATGCGATTGTCCTGAAGAAGAGCCCAGACCAACCAAGCCCCGATTATCCAGATAAAAAGAAACCCCCAGTGCATCACGGCTGAGTCGAAGACCGTCCGGAGAGGCCCTTTGGGGGAATTCTTGATATATCATAATGAGCCATGAGCCGACAGTCAAATTCAACAACTGATTTCCTCTCACGGACTCCAAGGAAAGGAAGTCCGCGGGAGAAGGCGCTGCGCGCGTGCATTACCGATGAACGGCTTGCCACCTACAATTATGAGGCTCAAAGACGTTCATGCCCAGCGCTAGAGCTGTACCTGTGGGATCACGACATGGCCAGCGCCTGTATGGGCGACATCGCCATCCTCGAGGTCGCTCTGCGCAACCGCATGGACCGGCACTCTCCCTCTTCGCTCTGGAGCAGAATGGCACTGAAGACTGGTATATGGCAGGGCTACAATTCGATGACCGAACCCAGTACCAGATTCGTGAAGCGTGGAACCATCTCACCCCGCACCAGCGAAAAAATCATACGCATGGCCATCTCATAGCGTCATTGACATTCGGATTTTGGCGCAATCTCTTGGAAGACGGCGGAACAATCCACACGAAGTGGCCAGACCAGCGCCGTGCAGATTATGAGAACGATTTATGGCGCAAAGGACTCGATAAGACATTCTCCAATGGGCGCCAGTATGCCCGTGCAGTGGAAGAACGCTGGACGAGAAAGTACGCGCTGGATATCGTAAAAACAGTGCATGCCCTGCGTAATCGGGTCGCTCACCATGAGCCGCTTGTCAACGGCATACCTCTGCCGGGTGAGAATCGACGGATTGCATTGGAGAATGCGACGCAGGCGTGCTTCGCTCTGGCGATGATCCTGGACCGAGACCTACACGCATGGTTGATGGATAACAGCAAGATGAAACTTGTGCTCGAACACGAGCTGAAGCCTAATGAATAGGTAGTGAGTATCGTTTTCGCCAATCATCTCTTCAGTGGGAATGGCAATGAGCTGCAGCGACACCAACAGATTCCTTAGGATCCGACACCGGCACGTCCGGCCTGGTATGCGGGTTATGGCAGTGCTCGATCGCCACCGCGGGCGAACCCGTGCCCCACATGACATGGAAGTCCTTGGATACGGCCGAGATCATCGCGCACATCGCATCCAGGGCGAACGGATCATTGTCCAATACGGGCGATACGGATCGACCGCGCCGCAGCCCCGGTCATGTCATCATGTCCCATGCCGCTCATCGTGGCCACGGTCGCAGCCGGACAAAACCTGCTATCATGCGATTACTTGACACGATGTTGCGCTTTTGGCCATGCGCAGGTTGAATGGGATTGCGCCACGAAAGGATATGCCATGAACGATCTGCTGATTATCGACATGCTGCCCACGTACGGGCTGCTGTTCTACCTGCTGATCTCGGTATTCGTCTTCGTGGGATGCCGTGGTCTGCGCCGGAGGACCTCGGATCGTGGCCTGCTGCGTTTTGCCGTAGGCGCGTTCTTGGTTGTTTCCGCGCTCGGCGCCGTGTTCGCTGCGCTGGTGTATATCATGGCAGCGCCTTTGGCGCAGCCGGATATGGTCGACTTCTACCGCATGTACCGGCCAGGAGCTCTGATCTTCCTGCTGGGATTGTTCATCATACAATTTGTCTTCGGCGTCGCTGCCGTGTATCGGGGAAAGTAACCTGGTATATCCTGCGATAAACGCATTGGCAGACACTTGCTGCCTATCTGTAAACACACCCTAGATAAGGCTTGCGGCCGTTGGCCGAGCACAGTAGTAGTGTGGTCTGCTGTGTCAACAGGAGGAGTGTGACCAATGCGGCTGATCGAGACATGGCTGGCGGACCAGGAACGCGCGTTTGACTTGTTCGCGAAATTCCCGGCGGAGGAGACGGGATTCGAGAACCCAGCGGCCGGCATGAATCGTGAACGGTTCGCCGCATATGTGCGAGGGTTGCGTGATGAGTCGCTTGGCGTCGGCCTGCCGGACGGCTGGGTGCCAGCCACCAAATACATTCTCGTCAACGATGAGGGCGACTATGTGGGCATCTTCAACCTGCGTCACCGGCTCACCGACTTCCTGCGCAACGGTCCGGGCCACATCGGCTACGGTGTCGCCCGCGAATACCGCGGTCACGGCTACGCGACCGCCGGGCTCAAGCTCACGCTTGCCAAGGCCCGCGAGCTCGGCATCAAGGAGGCTTACCTGAGTGTCCACAAAACCAATCCGGCAAGTCTTGCGGTGCAGCAGCATTGCGGCGCACGTATCGACCATGAGGACAAGACGGAATACTACACACGCATCGCCACCTGCACGGAGAGCGATGGCCTCTATGCGCGAGGCGATTGACGGCGCCTCTTGCGTGTAAATGGCCGATTATCAATCGGTTTTAATCGATTTCGCCTCGGTCGATAAAGTCGCCGTCGAGGAACCAATAATCGTGCGGATTTCCGCGTAACACCATGAACGGCGTGAGTTCCACGCCCTGTGTCTCAGCTCTGCTCAGCAGATAGGCTCGGATAATCCACGGATCCTCCAGCACGCCCGCCTTGAGGGTGATGATTTGCTCCACTCTGCTGCCGCTGACGCCAAAATCCCTGCCGCCGTTCGGCGGTCAGACCCAGCCGGCTCATGTTCTCCTGAAATTCGCGGATAGTCGCCGCGCGTTGCTCACTGTTCAAAGACATGGCTTCATGGTAGCGCCGGACGCGTGTGGGAGGTCGGGCTGCTCACTGGAATACGCCGTCAGAGTAGTTGATCATTTCGAGTTCCGGGCCCATGTCTTCGGTTTGAGTCAGGCCGGTCTCATGGAAGCCGATGTGACGGTAGAAACCTTGGGCGTTGGTGTTGAATCCGGCGACCCACAAGGCGAGCCGATCGTTGCCGATGGCCCGCCTCAACCAAAGCACGGCCAACACCATGACGATGGCAAGATTCCAACACATATAGCGAAGCCAGTTCCGCAGCCTCGGACCGTTTGATTGGCGAACGCGGCGTTTGCAGAAGCTCAGCAAAACCAATCACGTGGTTGTTCTCCAAAGCGACCAATACGACCTGATTGGGGTCTTTGGCGTGGCTGCGCGTCAGTTTGAGCGCGAATTCGGGAGTGATCGCATCCACGATTTCCTGCGGAATATGCCCCTGATTGAGTTCGCGCCACGTGCACGACTGAACTTGGGCCTTTTCCTCAAACCATGGCGGCTCAATCGAAACAATACGAATCGTCATGCCGCCCATAGTAGGCCGGTTCGTGAGTACAGTGTCACTTGTTGTCATGTGATTGCTTGGCATCAGGTTGTATTGACCGTAATGGAGGCCACTGGATCAGCGCCGGAAACTCATGGAATTCGGGCTATTATGATGGGAGTAAGAAAAGCACAGCACAATTGAACATAAAGACGATCTGGAGCATTGCATGAGCGTCAATACGGCATTTGAAACCAGTGATTTGCCCAAAGCGGAGTTTATGTTTCCTGGGCCTGAACGCGATCGCTTGGTGAAGCTCATTCTGGACGGCGTAAAAACCGCCACCGCTGCGCTGATGATTGAATATGAGGAAGAGGTCGAACCGCTGCCGTGCGTTGGCGCGCATTCGGTGTTGGTGGATTCCGATGAACGCCCCGTAGCCGTACTCGTCACCACTGCGGTTGACGTGATTCCGCTCGGAAAAGTCACTGACCGGTACGCCATCGATGAGGGTGAAGGCGACGTCACGGCGGCCCAATGGCGGAGCGCACACGAATCTTTCTGGAATTCGGCGGAATACCGCGATGAATTCGCCAACCCAAACTTTCCGTTGAACGACAACTCGCTCATAGTATTCGAGCATTTCGAAGTCGAGCAACGGTTGGAGTCGAATAACGCATTAGGTTAGGCGATAGCAAAACTTTTCTTCAGGCAACTCTCCGAGCTCCGCAACATCTGAAGGAGTGCCCATGTCCACTAGAGCGACAGAAGCGGAAAGCGTATTGAAGGAGCATATGGGATATCTTCCGGTATCGGAAATGGAGCGTCGAGGAGTTTCCCGCACGGAGATTTCGCGATTCGTGCGTGAAGCCAAGCTTGAGAAAGCGGCAAAGGGCTTATATGTTTCACCGAATGCGGAGTCCGATCCGCTGTTCGAATTGCAGTATCGATATCCGAAAGCCATTTTTTCGCATGAAACTGCGTTGTTCTTGCTTGGAGAGGGGGAGCGAGCCCCCCTGACACCGACGATTACCTTACCGCAATCATCAGGTACGGCTCGTCTCAAGAATGAAGACATAACAGTGAGAAAGGTGGCCGACAATCGCTTTGCAATTGGCCTGGCGTCGGCTATCACCATGTTCGGGCATACGGTTCGCGTTTATGATTTGGAACGAACCATTTGCGATTTGTTCCGCTCCCGCAGCATAGTGGATCCGCAAGATTTGCAATCCGCCTTCCAGAATTACATGAGATCCGCGCACACTGACTTGGTCAAACTCATGAACTACGCTCGCGAATTTCGGCTCGTGAACGTGATGCGCCCTTACCTCGAAGCGGTGATGCCGGCATGGTTCACCGGCGAATTCATCTTGTAGGCAGATTCAGCATCTTGTAGGTAGCTGGCCTTGGCGAGAGGTCATTGCAATGGCGGTATTCCGATCATCGCCATTGGAATCATCTGCCTACAAGAGCACGAAACACCCTACAAGATGAGACGGGCCAGTTGGGTCAGTCCCATTCATCCTGCCGGTTCGCAGGCCGCAATTGTCAGTCACAACTGGTGCACCTCCCTCATCCATGCGAATGATACGAATCGCCTTTCATCCCAATGATTTCGCTCTCGTGGCCGATACCCGCGTGCCGTCATGTTCCGTACCTTGGAATCAGAAGTCGAGAGATATGGTCCGAAACCGAATGGAGCGGACCGAAGCAGGGAGCATTGAAGATGGGATTTCTCAAGAACTTTTCCGAACCGTTTGCGTTCGCGCTGGCATTGTGGCCGTTTGTGTCCATGCTGCTGACGGTGCCGGTGCTGGCGTTGCTGTATCATCGCGACAATCGCATCCGACTGTCGTCGGCCATAGTGGCGTATGGCACGGTGCTGTACCTGCTCGGCCTGCTGTGCTTCACACTGTATCCGATGCCGGCCGATGCGGCAGCCTATTGCGCCGCGCACCATCTGACGCCACAGCTCAATCCATTGCAGTTCATCGGTGACATCCGTACCGATGGTCTCACCGCCGTACTGCAAATCGCGTTTAATATCGTGTTCTTCCTGCCGTTGGGCTTCATCATGGGCCGTATCTGGCGTTGGCCGCTGCCGGTTACCGCAGTACTGTCATTCGCCACGTCGCTGTTTCTGGAGACGATGCAGCTGACCGGCCTCATGGGCGTGTTCCCGTGCGCCTACCGTCTGTTCGACGTGGACGATCTCCTGTGGAACACGACCGGCGCGCTGATCGGATTCGCGCTGGCCATGCTTTCGCTGCGCCTGATTCCGGCGCGGGTCGCCGATATGACGCCGACCACCACACCTGGCTTCATGAGGCGGCTGATCACGTTCATCATCGACATGACGCTGATCGGGTTCGCCGTGATGCCGACGCATCTGTTCGTCATGATCGTCCGCTCAAACCTGCCCTCGGGCTCCAACGGCTCATGGCAGTCGATGGAACCGTTCGACTGGACCGGCTCGATCCTCTTCCTGGCGGCGCTCATCCTCTTCGAGGGCGTGGTGCCATGGTTGCGCGGCGGCTGCACGCTCGGCGGCAGCTTCACGCACATGACGATAGAGACCCGGCCGCGCGAAGGGTGGCTTCGCGTGGCGTTCTATGTGGCGCGCATGGCGACGCTGATCGCCGTGGTGTGGTGGCATAGTGGCGGATTCAATCTGCTGGTGTTCATCGGCCTCGGCATCTTCTGGATGGTCAAGCATCAGATGCCGTACGACCTCATATAAGACGTAATTCGCCGAAAAAGTGGGGCTCTTGGCTTTCAAGGGGCTGATTTCGCTCGCTGGGGACATCTACTTGGCTTTCGAGGGGCTGTTCAAACGCCGAGCCGCGAGTATAAATGGCTTTGCGGCAACGCCATTACGCCATTGTGGAGCCTTGCCTACTTGGGCATCAGCCCCTTGAAACGGGGATAGACCTCCGGCGAACGCCGAATCAGCCCCTCGAAACCGAGTTAGGCGCTCTTTTCGCGTTTGAGCTGCCGTTCGAGGGCGTAATAGGCCGCATAACAGCAGGCGACGAACGGGATCATGCAATACAGGGGTCGAACGCTGCGTATCATCGAGCACCACGAGCACCAGCGCGCCGATGCACATCACGATGGCCAGCCACGGCAGTACAGGAAAACCGGGCGCGCGATAGCCGAGCTCGTCGGCGCTGTGTCCATCCCGCGCCCATTCGCGCCGGAACCGGATGTGGCACACGCACACGGAGAACCACACCACCAGCGTCGCCAAGCCGGATACGGCGACTAGCACCAGATACACGGTCGAGGCGGCGATCACGGAAGACAGCAGCGCCAGCAGCGAACCCGCCATGCTGAACAGTACGGCCCATACGGGCACGCCGCGGAAATTCGTCTTGGCGAAGCGCGCCGGAATCAGCCGCTCCTTGGCCAGCGACCACACCATGCGCGAACACCACCACAATGAACACGGCCGACCACACCCAGGACGGCGAATGAGGAAACCATCGTTGCATCAGCAGCCCTGCCGCCGTGAACTCCGAGGCGAGCGCCACCGCCCAGTTCAGCCAATACAGGACAGCAATGGTGAACGCGGTGCCGGGGCCGATGAACCGCTTCGCATACATGTGGAAGCTACCGGCATACGGCATGGCCACGGACAGCTCGCCCAGCGAGACCATCACACAGTAGACGAGCAGGGAGCCGACCGCGTAAGCGAGGATCGCGCCCAACGGCCCCGCCTGATGAATCGTATAGCCGGAGCTGACGAACAGACCGGTGCCAATCACACCGCCCAGGGAGATCATCGTCAGGTGGCGCGACTCCATCTTCCGTTCCAGGCCGGTATCGTCCTTGGGTGTGCCGGCTGCCGCCATGCTCGGGTCTCCTTTGGTCGGGTGAACAGTTGTGTCTCATGTCGGTTGTGCGGGCGGCGCTCGATGCCTCCTACCATATGATAGCGGTAACACGAACAGCGAGTGGAACACGAGGAATTTGGAATGACGGAACTGTATATCGGATCGCATCTGTCGACGGCCGGCGGATGGAATGCGCTGCTGGAACGCTCCCATGAGGAGGGCGGCACCGCGTTCGCGTTCTTCCCGCGTTCCCCGTACGGCAAGCGTTCGAAGGCGCTCGACCCGGCCGGTGCGGCGGCGTTCGGTGCGCGTCTGAAGGCTGAGGGCTATGGGCCGTTGGTCGTCCACGCGCCGTACGTCTACAATCTGGCTGGCAAGGATGAGGCCAAGCGCGCATTCGCGATCGAGGCGTTGGCCGAGGACATCGAGCTGCTGACCGCCATCCGCGAGGCCGGCCAGGAGGTGTATATCAACATTCATCCCGGCGCGCATGTGGGCCAAGGCTCCGAGACAGGCTGCCGGCTGATCAGCGAGGGACTGAATCAGGTGTTCGAGCGTGCGGATGGCGTCATGGTGCTTCTGGAGACCATGGCCGGCAAAGGCACGGAATGTGGCCGCAATTTCGATGAGCTCGCCACGATCATGGATGGCGTGGAGAATAAGGCGAACGTCGGCGTCACGTTCGACCCCTGCCATGCGTTGGATGCCGGTTACGATTTGGAGAATGACTACGACGGTGTGATGCGCCAGTTAAATGAGGTGATC
>ERZ779843.3692-NODE-3692-length-12551-cov-2.682458_pt1 | contig 12551 bp, 11 predicted proteins | sample MGYA00511560_ERZ779843 | MGnify/ENA primary metagenome ERZ779843 (study PRJEB29588, sample SAMEA2158062) | human gut metagenome | biome: human gut; feature: human-associated habitat; material: faeces | place: Denmark | collected 2008/2010 ... | reverse complement strand
ACGGATGTTCCGGTCGCAGTTGCCAAAAACAGCTGCGGCGACCTCTACACTATCCAGTTCAATATTCTTTTCTGCCATGTGCTCCTCCTGAAAGGATATATTTTAATGCTTCTATTGTACCACCAAAATCTCGAGAAGAAAACTGTGAAAAGTATACAAAATATTTTCATCCGTTCCATCGGTTTTTTCATACGCCAAGGCAGCTGCCCATGCAAAGCGTCAGCGGCAAAAAAGAAAATGCAGAAACAGGAATGCATCCTGTACGAATGATCTTGTCAAGCCCTTTTGTGCCACAACCACAGAGAAAAACAAAACATATCTTTGGCCAAAAAGGCAATAGCAAACTTCTCCCCTGCGTGCTACAATAGCAAGCGTTGTGCGGCTTGCACCCGGCCGGCCGCTCCGGAATGCTGAAATCAAAGGAGAAGGAACCATGGAACAACTTTTTCTGATGCCCGGTGAAGAACGCTGCGAACGCTTCAAGGATGGCAACGGTATTCCGAGAGTTCACTACTCCTATCGCTCGATGCACGGTGCATTCTTCGACTGCGAGAGCCGCAGTTTGGAGGAAGCCCAGCGCCTGTGTGAGGACTGGCTGGTAGGTCAGGACCGCTGTTACCGCAACTGAAATGAAAAATAGAAACCTCCGCTTCCCTGTCGGTACTGCCGCCGGGAAGCGGAGGTTTTTGCTTTTTACAGGTTTATTTCCACAGTTGAGCGCAGACAAGTTCCAGCACACTGCCCGCGATGCAGCGGGCCTTATCCGAAATGAGAAAACAGTTGGAAAGTTCCTCTTTGCGGGGGTCTATATCGGCCACCTTAAAACCGGGCGTTACCGGATAACTGCTGCGCAGAAGCCCGCGCAGAATGCCCGTGATCTGCGTGGTCACAGAGATCATGGCACCATCTGCCGTGCGGATCTGCGCAATGGTCTCACCCGCTTCCACGATATCTCCAATTTTGCGGAGATCCATAAATATACCGGCCGTGCCGGCATGGATCACGCGCTCTTTTCCGTAGCCTCCAACGATTCCGGGAATGCCGGTATCAGGGATGGCACTGCCTTCCCGAATGATGCGTCCCAGCCGGTGGCCGCGTTTGGTCTCCACCACCACATCCACATCCTGCCCGGCCGTGAAACCGGGGCCGAGTGCAATGGTCAGGGGTGCCATATCCCGCGTTGTGCCAAGATTCTTTTTGGCAAGGATCGCATCCACAAGGACATCCGGCTTTGCGGGCGCAATGCTTTTGCCTTGCGGGTCTACCAGAACAGGAACGGCATTCTGTTTCCAGATTTCTTCTGCCTGCGCCAGAGTTTCGATCCGTACCGCACGCAGACCTTCAACGGCGGTCTCACCTTCATAAACGGCTTCGCACAGAGAAACCTGCCGCCGGATCGCCGCCGGATGCTCCGCTTCCAGCACCAGCACACGCAGGCCTGCGCTCCACAGCCGGTGAATGGTGCCGGTAGCAAGGTCGCCGCCGCCGCGCACAAGGATCAGTGCATCCTTCTTCATTTGATCTCCTCTCCGGGCTGGAGTCGAGTCAATACGATCTCCATAGACCCACCGCAGGCAGCAATTGCTGCATCATCATTTTTGCCGTCTGCCGAAAAATGCAGCCGTTGATACGCCGGAGCCGCTCCCGTCAGCATTTCCTGTGCAGCCAGAATGGTGCGGTGCTCCATAATACCGCCGCCCACGCTGCCCACAATAGAGCCGTCTGTGCGAACCAGCATTTTTGCGCCGATTTCCCGCGGCGTAGAGCCGTGCCGCGCCGCAATCACGGCAAGCACCGCCTGCTGCCCGGCGGCATCTGTCTGAGCCATGGCTTCCAGAAGGGCAGATGAAAAGCCCTCCGTCTGCGGACGCGCATTCTTGATCGATACGATCTGTGCCAGAATGGAAAGTGCGATCTCCTCTGCCGTCTGTGAGCCGATGGAAAGCCCGATGGGGGCGTACAACGCCTCCACTCTTTCGGCATCGATACCGGCTTCCAGAAGTTGACGGCGCACCAGTGCGGCACGCCCGCGGCTGCCCATCATGCCAACATAGGCTGCAGGCTTTTTTAATATCACCTTCAGGCAGTCCACATCAAATGCATGTGCCCGGGTGACGACCACAAAATAAGTCTCTGCGCCGTCAGGTACCTGCGCAAGCGCTTTATCAAACGGCAGGCAGAGCACTTTATCGGCTCCGGCCAGCCGCAGCTGCTGTGCATATTCCTCGCGGTCATCCATTGCAAGGACCGTCAGGCCCAGCAGCTTTGCAAGCTGCACAACGGCTGCAGCCACATGTCCACCGCCGCAGACTACCAGCTGCGGCACCGCGCCAAAGCGCTCCGCAAAGATGTCCGTGTCTGCAACAGAGTGGATACCAGCTGCTGTGCAGCCCTGCAGTTCTGTCAGGTGCTGCAGCAGTACGGTGCTGTCCCCCCTCTGCCACACAGGCCTGCCCTCCAGCAAAAGCAGCTGGCTCCCCGCGGCATCGCCCTCTAACTGGGCCACCATCGTCCAGCCGCCCGCAGAACGGGCTTTTTGCAGCATTGTATAAAGCGGCATTTTACCCATGCGTCATTCTCCTGTTTTATCTTTATTACTGTTCTACTGCTGCGGCCTGATCGTAACGTGCCGGGTCCAGCCGGTTCTGCCACTGCTCAAATTCTTCCGGCAGCATCCGCCAGGCAAGGCCGCAGCCTGCGGAGATCTCGCGCGGCAGTGGGATGAGCCTGCCCGGAACTTTCTCCGCAAGGCACTGCTTTTCCCATTCCATGGCATCCAGCGTTGTGCGGAATGAAAGAACAATATAAGTTTTTTTGATGCGCATATCAGATCTCCTGTGCAAGCTCCTGAACAGCGGCTGCGGTCTGAAACACTTCGGCTTCCGTATTGAAATGCGAAAAGCTGAACCGTACCACGCCCTGTTCCACCGTGCCCAGCGCTTTATGCATCAGCGGTGCACAGTGCGCACCGGCACGCACACAGATGCTGTAGTCCTCCCACAGAATATCTGCAATGCGGGCTGAATCTTCGTCTCCGATGTTGAGCGAGATAATGGGAGCGTGCAGCGCCATTTCCGGGTCGCCGTAGATCTTCACGTTCGGCAGATCTCGAATGTTTTTATAAAAGAGCGCCGCCAGCGCAGTTTCTTTTGCACACAGCGTTTCCACACCCTGAGCCAGAATCCATTCCACACCGGCACACAGGCCCGCCAGACCCGGAACATTGAGCGTCCCGGCTTCCAGAGCGGTTGGCATCTGTGCGGGATGCTGTTCATCAAAGCTGTGTACGCCGCTGCCTCCCACTACCAATGGCTGGATGGAAAGCCCCGGGCGCACATACAAGCCGCCTGTTCCCTGCGGGCCAAGCAGCGCCTTATGCCCGGTGAAGCATAGCACATCAATGCCCAGTGCCTGTACGTCAATGGGCTGTGAACCCGCCGTCTGGGCCGCATCCACGATCAGCAGCAGGCCGTGCCGGTGCGCAAAACCCGCTGCTTTTGCAAGATCCGTTCCGTTGCCGGTCACATTGGAAGCACCTGTTACGACCAGCGCTTTTGTATTGGGCTGAACCAGCTTATCCCAGTCATCATATTGCAGCCGTCCGCGCTCATCCACGCCTGCAAAACTGAACTGCAAGCCCTGTTCCCGCAGCCGGTAGAGCGGCCGCAGAACAGAGTTATGCTCACATACCGTTGTGATGATATGATCGCCCGGTGCAAAAAGACCACCCAATGCAATGTTCAAGGCCTCCGTTGCATTTGCCGCAAAAGCAATACAGGACGGGTCTGGTGCGTGGAGGAGCTTTGCCATTGCGCACCGCGCAGCATAAACAAGACGGCTTGCGTGCAGCGTTGGCTCATGGGCACCCCGTCCCGGATTGCCTGCCGTGCGCATTGCGTCCAGCACAGCCTGCTCTACCTGCGGCGGCTTGCGCAGGGTCGTGGCAGCGTTATCCAGATAGATCACGGTTTCACCACGTTGCCTGCCTGCGTCAGCTTTTCCACGATGGTGTACATGTTGGTCACACTGCCAACAGCAAGCTTTTCGGTCAGGCCATAGAAATTCAGGCAGGTGCCGCAGGTCATGATCTCCACGCCCTGTGCTTCCAGTGCCTTCAGGTCATCCAGCATGGGCGAACCCTCACAGGTCAGGGACGCGCCGCCGTTATAGAACAGCACTGTTTTGGGCAGCTGATCCTGCTGGGTAAGTGCGAACACAAAGGCCTTGAGCAGGGACTTGCCAAGGTCATCTGCGCCAATGCCCATTTTATCAGAGCTGATGGCAACCACCGTGTCCGTGCGGGTGTCCGGTGCACAGGCCGGTGCTTCTTCAGTGGGTGTTTCGGACGCTTCGCCGACCGTGAACAGCACGCGGTATTCCCGCTCGGCCAGCTTTTCGGCGCTGTATTGATAACCTTTCTGCTGGGCCATTTTGGTAAGGTTCTGCACGGCGATCTCATTATCCACCAGCACTTCCACCTCACCGGCACCCTTCAGTTCAGAGATCGCCTTTTTGGCTTTTACAACGGGCAGTGGGCATGCGTCACCACGGGCATCAACTTTCAGCATCATAATTGTAGGTCTCCATCAGTATTTTACAGTGATTTCCTGTTCGGTTTTGGGTATGATCTCACCCACGATCTTTGCGGGCAGGCCAGCGGCCTGCAGCTCTGCTTCCAGCGCATTTGCTTCTTCTGGCAACACGGCCAGCAATAGTCCGCCGGAAGTCTGTGGGTCAAACAGCACCTCTTCCATTGCAAACGGCACATTTTCAAAAGTGACATATGGGCCGGTATGGTTGCGGTTGCGCTGTCCGGCAGCGGTATACAAAAAATCATCTGCCGCTTTTTCGGCTCCCGGTAGAACCGGCACCATCCGTGCATCAATGATACAGGAAAGCTTTCCGCCCATCATCTCGTGCAGATGGCCCAGAAAACTGAAACCGGTCACATCGGTTGCCGCGTGGACCGTATACTTTCGGCTGATCTCGGCAGCGTTTTTGTTCAGCGTTGTCATGGACGCAATGGCACCGGCCATATCTTTCGGTGCCGCTTCGCCCACACGGTTTGCCGTGCAGATCAGGCCCACGCCCAGAGCTTTTGTTAAAATCAGCTTGTCACCGGGCTTGCCGGAATCATTCGTATACATTTTTTTCGGGTCCACAAGGCCAGTCACCGAAAGTCCGTATTTCACACCGGTATCGGCAATGGAATGCCCGCCTGCAAGGCTTCCACCCGCTTCCTGTACTTTTTCAGCTCCACCCTGTAAGATCTTTCCGAGGATATTCAGATCCATGGATTCCGGAAAACAAACAATATTCAGTGCTGTCTTTACTTCTCCTCCCATGGCATAGATGTCACTCAGGGCATTCGTCGCCGCTATTTTTCCAAATATATACGGATCCTCTACCATCGGTGGAAAAAAATCCAATGTCTGTACCACTGCCTGGTGTTCATTCAGGCGATATACTGCTGCATCATCCTTGCTGTCATATCCTACCAGCAAATTTTCATCTTTTTTTCCCTTCGGAAGCCGTTCCAGGATGTGTTCCAGCACTCCGGCTCCCAGTTTTGCGGTACATCCACCGCTTTTGCAGAATACAATTTCTTTTTCGCTCATTTTTCCTCCTACTTCCGTGCACATTCCCCATCTTCTCCCAGAAGAATATCCAGCCCGTGTCCCAGTGAACTCAGTATGTAAGTAAGACTCTCCTCTACTGCCTTCGGGCTTCCCGGAAGATTGACGATCAGGGATTTACCCCGGATACCTGCTGTTCCTCTCGTCAGCATTGCCCTTTTTCTGGTCCGTGTCATAAAAAGACGCATCGACTCTCCGATCCCCGGAATCTCCTTATCGACCACTGCCTTTGTCGCTTCCGGAACACAGTCCTCTTCTCTGCATCCGATCCCACCGATCGTAAGGATCAGATCTGCCATCTGTGCATCCGCGATCTTCGCAAGGATCTTGCGGATAACCTCCCTGTCATTTGGTACCGGCTGTACAAGCTCTGTCTTGAAGCTGACCTGATCGAGCACTCTTCGCACGATTGGCGAACACGTATCATCCTTCTGTTTTCTGTATATCATGGTGTCTGCTGATACAATTGCTACTTTCATAGATGTCCCTCTTTTCTTTTCTCCTCACGTATAGATTTCATGGTATCTTATATGACCATTCATTCCATGAAAATGTATCCCCTAACGTATAGACTTTAGTATAACATACTCTCGGATTGCCATGCAAGTTTCCTGCCGCCAATCGAATTGATTTAAGAAAAATTTTAGATAATGATGCAAACCATACCTCCGTTGCTGTCATTGACGATCTTCTGCATGGTGTCCTGCAGTTTTGCCTGACTCTCATCTCCGATCATGGCGATCTTGTTTCGCACGCCATCCATCACCAGCTCTTCGATCGATTTTCCGAAAATATTGGTTCCCCAGACTCCATCCGGGCTCTTTGCCGCCTCGTTGATATAATTTACCAGATCCTTTGCCTGCTGCTCACTCCCCACGATCGGTGCGATCTCGGTCTCAATGTTAGCTCGGATCATATGGATAGAAGGTGCTTCCGAACGGATCTTTACTCCGTATTTATTGCCCTGCCGGATTACCACTGGATCGTCCAGCCGGATTTCTTCTCTTGTCGCGCTGACTACACCGTAGCCTTTCATTTTAACCGAAGCAAGTGCATCTTTGACACTTTCATATTCTTTCTGGAGCATGGCAAGATTACGCACTGTATGGATCAGATCATATTCCCCGCTGATCTGCGTTCCGGTCAGATCACTTAACATTTCATAATAACAGCCATCTTCCACCTTGATTTCAACCGAGATCTCACCGGTATCCATGGACACACCTGTTACATTTACTGCATTTATGTAGGTACTCTGCTCCGGCTTCCGGATCTCCATCGCATCCCGGATTTCTCCGATTCCGCCCATGACTTCTCTTGCATAAGATACCAGCTCTTCCCGGACCTTGTGATCTGCTGTAAGTATTTCCACCCATTTTGGAAGGAAAAATTTTACTTCTGTGACCGGAAATGCAAAGAGCACATTTTCCATGATCCGGTGGATATCTTCTTCCCGGAGCTGTTCACAGTTGACCGGAAGTGCCGTTACCTGATATTCTTTCTGGATTTCTTCTGCCACGTTTTTTGCCTCTGCGCTGTACGGTTTCCGGGTATTGACCAAGACCACGAACGGCTTGCCAATGCTTTTCAGCTCCTGGATCGTTTTCTTTTCTGCCGCCCGGTAGCTGTTTCTGGGAAGCTCTCCGATACTTCCGTCTGTCGTCACAACAATCCCGATCGTGGAGTGGTCATGGATTACCTTTTTCGTCCCGATTTCTGCCGCCTTTGTAAACGGAATTTCTTTTTCGTTCCACGGCGTTTTCACCAGACGTTCTGCTCCATTTTCCATGTGACCGGCGGCTCCCTCCACCATATAGCCCACACAATCGATCAGACGCACCAGCACACTCACATCCTTTGCGAGCTGGATTTCGGCAGCTTCTTTTGGCACAAATTTCGGCTCCGTTGTCATGATGCTCTTCCCCGACGCAGACTGCGGAAGCTCATCCACCGTCCGCTCTTTTGCATGCTCATCAGTCATTTTCGGCAGCACCAGCACATCCATAAAACGCTTGATAAAGGTTGATTTGCCACTCCGTACCGGTCCTACCACACCCAGATAGATCTCTCCATTCGTCCGGCACTGTATATCCTTGTATAAATCAAATGTATCCATACACTGTCCCCCTTTGATTGCTGATACAGTGTATGCGTGCTTTCCCCGGTTTAGAACAACTATACTGCCAGTTCACTTTTACTTTCTTGCCATCAATTTCAAAATCGGGTATGATAAATGGTAACAAAAAAGCGTATTACAGGCACGTAATGCCTTTCATTTATCAGAAAATCCTATCGGGATTTTCTTACAGTCAAAAAAGGAGGTATCCTATGCACGTAGGAAGAAAAGCACAAAAAAGAGAAAAAAAAGCCATGTCTGTCTCCCTGTACGGGAATCTGTTTTTCGTTATCGTTGAGATCGTCATGGCAATCTACACCAGTTCCCAGGCAGTTCTTCTGGACGCAATCTATGACGGAGTCGAGTTCTGCATGCTCCTGCCGTCGCTTTTTCTGATTCCGCTACTTTACAAGCCATCCAATGAAAAGCACCCGTTCGGTTATATGCAGATTGAATCTATGTTTGTCGTTGTCAAGGGCATTACCATGACTGGCGTTACCGTCGGGCTGATCCTGAACAATATCGAAATCATGATCCATGGTGGCAGAAAAGTCGCTTTTGATACCATTGCCTGGTTTGAATTATTTGCATTTTTTCTGGGAATTACCGTATCCATTTATCTCAAATATAAGAATCGTCTGATGGATTCCCCAATGATCACAATGGAAATGGAAGGCTGGGAGATCGACAGTATTGCCTCTTTCGGTATGGCAATTGCCTTCTTTCTTCCGGTTCTGCTGCCTTTTCCATGGTTCAAACCCATAACACCTTATCTTGACCAGATCATTACCGTCACCCTGTCCATCTTTATGCTGCCGACACCGATAAAGACGGTAATAACCGGACTTCGGGATCTGTTCCTGATCCCGCCGGAGGAAGAGACTGTTGATGAAATTAAAGAAACGATCGAACCTGTCCTAAATGCCTATGGTTACAAAAAGCTCTACTATGACATTCTCCGTACCGGAAGAAAGCTCTGGATCAGTGTTTACATCACCTTTGACAAAGATCTGGTTTCCATTACCCGGTTTAAGATCGTACAGAATTTCTGTATCCAGGCTCTTGCGAAAAAATATACGGATTTTTATTTTGAACTTCTGCCGGATATTGTGTTTACCACGGATGATGAGGCATTGACCAATTATATCGTAAACCAGTCGGAAGAGGTGGATCAGAATGCAAAATTTGCAGACTGAATTATCTGATCTTTATTCTTTAAAAATACTCATTTTCCAAGAAAAGCTGCCTTAATCGGCAGCTTTTCCTTTAAATTCTTTGATTGGATTCTTGATAAATTTTATGTACTGCTTTCTCAGCCATTCGATCAGCTTCGTCAGATACCGAAGTACCGGCTCGCGATAGAGAATACTACAAAAAGCATAATGCATTTTCTGGACATTCCCGTAATCGCAAATAACTGTGGCAGGAAGATACTGCATCCTAACAGTCCGATCACGCATCCGATCCAGACGATCATACGCAGTGCATTCATCGGCTGGCAGATCCGGTAAAGGATCATGAATCCGACAATTGCAAGCAGCATCGTCGCCGCCGTAGAAATATCTTTGGATGCAACTCCGAACGTCTGTCCAAATACAACCAGCGCACCAACCGCAAGTACATCCGTAAGTCCTGCCGGAAGTGCCTTTAAGAACACATTAGTCAGGAAGTGTCCCTTAATGATATCCCGGTTCGGCTGCAGTGCCAGGAAGAATGCCGGAATACCGATCGTATACATGCTGATCAGCGATACCTGGGATGGCTCCAGCGGATAGGTAATCATAAAGACTGCCGAGAAAATTGCAAGCAGGAAGGAAAAAATATTCTTCACCAGGAACAGACTTGCTGAACGCTGAATGTTATTGACAACTCTTCTTCCTTCCAGAACAACCTCCGGCATCCTTGAAAAATCGGATTCCAGAAGTACCACCTGGGACGCCTGGACCGCCGCATCGCTTCCTGATGCCATCGCCACCGAACAGTCTGCATCCTTCAGAGCAAGTACATCATTAACACCATCACCGGTCATAGCGACCGTCATTCCCTGCTTTTTCAGTGCCTGCACAAACTGTCTTTTCTGTTCCGGGATTACCCTTCCGAAGACCGTATATTTGCTCACCGCAAGGGCAATATCTTCTTCGGTCTTTAATGTTCCCGCATCCACGTAATTCTCTGCGCCTTCAATTCCGGCCTGCTTCGCAGTCTCCGATACGGTAATCGGATTATCACCCGAAATAACTTTTATCGCAACACCCTGGTCCGCAAAATATTTGAAAGTCGCAGGCGCTTCTTCCCTGACTTTATTGAGAAGGAGGACATAACCAAGCGGCGTTACCGTTCCAGTCAGCGGCTTACCATCCGGCTCTCCATCATAGCTTCCAAATACCAGTACACGGAACCCCCTGGACGTATACTGTTCTATTCTTCCCTGATACTTTGTATAATCCTCACGCAGGACAAATTCCGGTGCACCAAGCACATATGCCTGATCTTTGAAAATTACTCCGCTGTATTTGACCGTGGAAGAAAAAGGAATCACTTTTTCCGGCACTTTATCTGAATGCTCTGTAAAATGTTCTTGCATCGCATGCATCGTGCTGTTATCCGCGTCCATTCCTTTGACAAAATCACCGATCATCCGGTTCAGATCCGGCATCTTTTCTTCGTCATAGGCCTTGGCTTTCACCACTTCACTGACACACATACTGTCTTCTGTGATCGTACCTGTCTTGTCAACACAAAGCACATTAACCCGCGCCAGAGTCTCGATACTCTTCGTATCATGGAGCAATACCTTTTTCGATGCAAGACGCATTGCACTTACCGCAAGTGCCACGCTTGCAAGAAGATATAATCCTTCCGGGATCATGCCGATCACTGCAGCAACCATGGAGATAATACTCTGCCGGAAGCTGTCGTGATTATAGAAATAACTCTGCACAAACAAAATGATTCCTATCGGGATCAGTGCGATTCCGACCATTTTTACCAGCTTGTCCAGGGAACGGATCATCTCCGACTGTTCCCCCTGCTGCATGGCTTTTGCTTCCAGAGTCAGCTGTGAAATATAGGAATCCGCTCCAACCTTGTCCAGGCGTGCATGACAGCTTCCTGATACCACAAAACTACCTGACATCAGACGGTCTCCACGCTTTTTCGTGATCTCATCAGATTCACCGGTAAGTAAAGATTCATTGACCTGAACCTCGCCAGCCTCAACAACCGCATCTGCACAGATCTGGTTCCCTGCACGAAATACAACAATGTCGTCCACAACCAGCTGATCCGCCTCCAGATTCAGCGATACCCCTCCACGGATTACTTCTGCGTGCGGTGCATTCAGCATGGTCAGTCTATCCAGTACTTTCTTGGAACGGATCTCCTGAATGATCCCGATCAGTGTATTGCAGATGATGACCGGCAGGAATGTCAGATTTCGAAAAGAACCTACCAGGCACAGCAGAATCGCCAGAATCAGAAAGATCAGGTTGAAATAGGTAAATATATTATTATGAACAATCTCTTTTGTCGTAAGTCCCGGTGGAGCAACCTCATCATTGGTCCAGCCATTCTCTTCCCTTATCCGAATCTGCTCGGGATTAAGACCTACCCGGTAGTCTGGAACCACACGCTGGATCTCGCCGCGAACGACTTCTTCCTCTTGTGTTTCTTTTTCTTTTTTTCCGAATTTCATACAAAAAATCCTCCTGTATACACGTCATTATACGCCTATACGGAAGGATTTTCCATTAAGACTTTATGAAATTTCTTTGAAACTTTAATCCCACGGAAGGTTACTGTATTCGCTGCGCCCGTCACGCATCATCAGTTCACTTACCGCATCCTTTGCGGGTTTGCCTTCAAAAAGTACCTGATTGACCTTTTCCACGATCGGCATGGATACCTCATATTTTTCAGCCAGCTCTCTTGCCGCTTTTGCTGAATACACACCCTCAACTACCATCTTGACCTCAGCCATCGCTTCTTCCATCGTCATTCCCTCACCGATCAGAACACCTGCCTTACGGTTACGACTGTGCTTACTTGCACAGGTGACGATCAGATCACCGATTCCGGTAAGTCCGGTAAAGGATTCCAGCTTTCCGCCCATCTTTACACCAAGTCTTGTGATCTCCGCAATTCCTCTGGTGATCAGTGCAGCTTTGGTGTTATCCCCGTATCCTAGTCCATCTGCAACTCCGGCTGCAAGTGCGATTACATTTTTCAGGGAACCGCCAAGCTCAATTCCTTTAATATCCGGGCTTGTGTAGACACGGAATACATCATTCATGAAAATTTTCTGCAGATAAATGGCGGTTTCTTCTGTCTCTGCTCCGACTACAACCGTTGTCGGAAGTTCGCGGCTTACTTCTTCTGCGTGACTTGGACCAGAAAGAACAGCTACATTTGCCTGCGGAATCTCTTCTTCAATCTGCTCAGAAAGCGTCTTTAAAGTACCCTCTTCAATTCCTTTTGCCACATTGACCAGAATTTGCTCTTCCTTTACATACGGGCACATTTTCTTCGCCGTAGCTCTGGTTGCCATAGACGGAACTGCAAGAACGACCACATCTTTTCCTTCCACACTTCCCTGCAGATCTGTTGTGATCTCGATCTCCTCCGGGATATGAACGCCCGGAAGCTTACTTGGATTTTCCCGCTTTTTTCTGATCTCATCTGCTTCTTCTTTTAAATAAGACCAGATGGTTACATGATGTCCGTTTTTATTCAGTACCAGGGCCAGAGCCGTTCCCCAGCTTCCTGAACCGATAACTCCGATTTCTGCCATAAATTATTAC
>ERZ779843.3691-NODE-3691-length-12551-cov-6.095070_pt1 | contig 12551 bp, 8 predicted proteins | sample MGYA00511560_ERZ779843 | MGnify/ENA primary metagenome ERZ779843 (study PRJEB29588, sample SAMEA2158062) | human gut metagenome | biome: human gut; feature: human-associated habitat; material: faeces | place: Denmark | collected 2008/2010 ... | reverse complement strand
GCTCCACCGCAGCTCGGGCTGCGTCGATACCTTCACCTCGATCTTTCCGTCGGGGGAGGTGACGGTGTATTCCCGGGCGGAGGTCGTTGTCGCGGCCGTCAGCGCGGCGGCGATCAGAAAGAGTCTTTTCATGGTTCGCATAGTTGTCTGTGAGTTCATTGCTGTGCGGCGGCGTCCTCCGCCTCGGCGCGGTCGATGCCCCGCTTGATGGCCGCCCACATGTCGTTGTTGATGACGTGCACGATGTCGAAGACCATCAGTCCCGCCGTGCGTTTGAGGCAGTAGTAGCAGGCCTCCTCGACGTCGAAATTCTTCTGCGAGCACTCGATCGTGCCGTAGTAGGTGCAGGCGTTGAGGAGCATCCGCTCGGCGCGGTTGATGCCGAACTCGATCGACTCGCCGTCCTCGGGGCCGTAAACGCGCGGCAGGTAGGTTCCCAGCAGGAACGTGTCGAGCTGGTCGGCGAAACCCGTTCGGTTGTAGTTGTTCGAGCACCATGCGCGGAAATTCGGGGCTTCGATGTCCTGGAGCGGCATGAACGAGGTGCTGGCCCAGTTCTGGCCGTTGGCGTAGAGCGCGCCCCACCACGAGGCGGCCCAGTATTCGAGCTTCACGTCGGGTTTGAGGGCCTTGATCTCCTGCCGCACGGCGGCCACGAAGTCGCGGATGACCATCGAGCGGAACTCCCACCACTGCTTGTAGTAGGGGCCTGCGACGATGCCGCCGTTCGCGTCGTAGGTGTACACGTCGTCGGGCCACGTCGCGACGCTGCCCTTGACGTAGTCCTCGAAGGCCCGTTTCGACGCCTCCGAGAAGTCGCTCTGGTTGTCCGGGAAGCGGCAGTAGTCGAGCGCATAGGCATCGAAATCGTATTTGGAGACGATCTCGCGGATGAAGCTCAGGGCGAATTCGCGCACTTCGGGAAGCACGGGGTTGAGGAAGGCGGCCACTTTCGTCGGATCGTCCTTGATGTCCGTCAGTTGGCTGCCGCCGCCCGCCTTGGGCTTGTTTTGCAGGCAGGTCTTGCCGTTCCATTTGCTGTCGCGATAGACGGGCCCCTGCCGCGTCGAGGGCATGCCCATCGGGAAGATCGTCGTGGAGACGGTGACCTTCAGACCGCGCTTGTGCGCCTCGTCGAGGAAGAATTGCAGGTAGTCCCAGCCGCGGGCGGGGACGGTGACCGATCCGATCGTGGTGGCCTGCGTCATGAAGTCGCTCGCGTAGAGCACGTCGCCCTCGACGGGCTTGACATCCACGACGATCTTGTTGAATCCCGCCTCCACGGTCTTGTCGAGCATCGCGGTGATGCCTTCCTTCGTGGAGAAGCGCTGGAAGTTGGCCTCGGCGTCGAACCAGAGCATCTTCTCCTTCCCGCTCGCGGGGCCGTCGCCGGGATCGACCGGCTTGTCGTTTTCGTCGTCGCCGCCCTGGTCGAGCGAGGGCGGGGCCTGATGCTCCTCCGAGCAGGCCGTAAAGGGCATTGCCAGCAGCGCTGCACATAGCAGCGGCAGTATTCGTCTTGTCATTCGTTCGCCTGTTTTTCGTTCGGTCGTGTCATTTTCCTTCGTTCGCGATCTCCGCCTCGGCGCGGTCGATGCCCCGCTTGATGGAGTCCCAGAGGTCGTGTTCGATCACCTGCACGATGTCGAAGACCATCACGCCCTTCGTCTTCTTGAGACAAAGATACACCGCATCGTCGAATTGGTCAAGGTGATTCTGCGCGTAGAGCGATCCGTAAACCGTGCAGTCGCCCGCCACGTCGCGCAGCGAGCGGTTGAGTCCGTACTCGATCGACTCGTTGTCGTCGGCTCCCCAGACGCGTTCGAGGTAGGTTCCCGTGATGAAGACGTCGAGCAGGTCGGCGAAGCCGGCCTCCTTGTACCCGGGCGTGGCCCACGTGTCGAGGTATTCGTCCGAGAATGTCGAGCGGGGGCTGCCCCAGTTCTGTCCGTTGGCGTAGATGGCGTGGAGCCACGAACCGGCCCAGTATTCGAGCCGCACGTCGGGCTGCAGTTCGTCCACCGCGGCACGGACGCGGGCGATGAAGTCGCGGACCACCTTCGCGCGGTACTCCCACCACGGCTTGTAGTATTTTCCGGGAATGCGGTTGCCCTCCTCGTCGTAGGTGAATATGTCCTCGGGGAAACGCTCGACTGCGTGGCCGAGGAAGCGTTCGAACTCCCTGCGGGAGAACTCCGAGAAGTCGGCCGTGGCGCCGGGGTAGCGGCAGTAGTCGAGCGCATAGCCGTCGAAGCGGTACTTGGAGAGAATCTCGCGGATGAAGCGCAGCGCCCACTCCTGGTTCTCGGGCATGGCGGGGTTGAGGAACGCCACGTTGATCGCCTTGTCGTCGCGGATGTCGAGCAGTGTGCCGTCGGGCATGTATTCGATGCAGGTGCGGCCGTCGAATGCCGCGTCGCGGAAGACCGGGCCCTGCCGCGTGGCCGTGAGCCCTGCGGGGAAGATCGTGGTGGAGACGGTGACTTCGAGATCGCGCCGGGCCGCCTCGTCGAGGAAGAATTGCAGGTAGTCCCATGTCCGGTCGGTCTTCGTGCCGCGGAAGTCCGTCAGCTCGGTCATAAAGTCGCTCTTGTAGAGTACGTCGCCCTCGACGGGTTTGACGTCCACGACGATGCGGTTGAAGCCCGTCTCGACGGCCCGGTCGAGCCAGTAGCGGATCGAATCCTGCGAGGCGAAGCGCGCGAAGTTGGCCTCGGCGTCGAACCAGAGGTATTTGGCCAGCCCGCTCTTCGGTGCGCGGGGCGGATTTCCGGCCCCTCCGCAGCAGGCCGTGCAGAGGGCCGTGCCTGCCAGCGCCGCTGCGATCCATGTACGAATTTTCATAAACCTGAACTAATTTTCGTGTGTGATGACTGTGATTTCAAAAGAACCGCATCTTCCCGGCCCGGGAACGGCCCCGGGCCGGAAAAACGCGGATGTTCGGTGTCCGTAACCGCCGCCCGGGCGGGCGCGGTCCGGCGGGGCGGCTATTCGTAAACGACGGTCAGCTTCCAGCTCTTCACGAACTGGCCCGCTTCGAGCGCGAAGACATAGCCTGCGCCTTCGGACTCGTTATATACGTAGGTGATCTGCGGGATCGGCTCCGAACCGTTGTGCGATATGGGAGTGGCGGTATCATTGGGGTTGAGCAGGAATTCGCCGTTGGCGTCCACAATGGATACGTAGGTCATAGGCCATCCGGTCGAAATGTAGGCGCCGTAAGCCGTGCCGTTGAATGTGAATGCGCGTACGGAACCCAGCGTCAGGTTGCCCCAGCCTTCCAGGCCATCTTCTACTGCACCCGGAATAGGGGTCATGTTGAAATTGTTGGGAGCGGACCAGTTGCTGAACGTATAGGCCCTGCCGAGACCCACTGTTTTATTCGGATCATCCGGGTCGGGTCTTCTTTCGGGATCATAGACGAACCAGGTTCCCAGCGGGTCGCCCGAGCAGGCCGAGATCGTCTGCGACCAGTTGCCGTCGTTCGAGGGTACGTTGGTTTCCACGCCGTAGAACGGAGTCTCCGGATGCGACGCGCCGTCGAGGCGGGCCCAGGCGAAATGCGCGCCTTTGGGGCCCGTGCCGTTCATCGCGGAAACGATACCCGCGCCTTCCAGCAGGTTGCCGCTGGCCGAGATCTGTTTGCCGATAAAGCTCGTCTCCGATTTGATGTACTCCGACGGAGCCTTGTCCCAGCCGTCCTTCCAGCAGATGATCGTCGTCGGCACGGCGCTCGCACCGTCGGCATTGACGGCTGCGATCAGGTGTCCGGCCTCGTCGTTGGCCATGCCGGTCATCTTCTGATCTTCGTATCCCGTCATGTTCAGGTCGCCTGCGGGCGCGAAGGTCTTGTAGTCGAAGACCTTTTTCCCGACGACGAGCTTGTCGCCGCTCACGCCGACGAACTTGTAGTCCGCGGCGGTTCCGATACCCATTTCCGTCGCGGTCTTAGAGGTTGCCGCTTCGACCTTCGTATAGCCTTCCAGTACCTTCTCCACGGGTTTGGTCGTGTAGGTGCGTGTGGTCTTGCCGTCCTTGGCCGTCACGGTGAACGACAGGGGCTGCGTGTAGTCCGCCGTCTGCGAGGGATCGGGCGACACGGTCGCGCCCTCCGAAAGCGTCAGCGTGGCCGTTGCGGACTTCATCATCTCGAATTCGGCGGTCGTGTAGGAGAGGTCCACCGATTTGTCGTAGTCATAGACGTCGCCCGAAAGCGTCGTGCCGTCGCTGAAGTTCAGCGTGAAGGTTTCGATGCGGCACGCCTTGTCGCCGCGTTCCACGTCTTCGCCCTTGGGCGCGGTGTCGTCGTCCGAACAGCCTGCCATCGGCAGCGTAAGACCTGCCAGCGCAACGGCGAAAGCAAATGATTTGAAGGTTTTCATATTCGTCTCAAAGTTTTTTCGTTAGTGATGGGTTTTGTTTTAGCGGCGCGTGTAGAAGGCCCATAAGGTGTAGGTGCGCGTCCCCTTGTCCCCGGCCGTGAGGGTGATCGTGAAGGGGTTGTCGCGGTCCGAAAGGTCCTTCAGCCCCGTCAGCGAGGGGGTGATGAAGGTGTCGTATTCCACCTCGGCGCGTACCATGAGGCTGGTGATGTCGTACTTCTCGCGCTCCTTCTTGGGAATCGGGAAGTAAACTTCGCCCGTGGTCTCGTCGATGACGCCCGCGATTCCGGCGCCGCCTCCGGCCGGCTGGACCTCGATGGAGAGGAGCCGGCTGTCGGTGTGGAGAAATTCGTCCTCGGGCTCGGCGCACGATCCCGCGGCGAAGGCGGTGAGTGCGGCCGTTGCCAGGACGGCAAAATATCTGCGGAGTTTCATAGTCGTTGCTGTTTTGTTATGGTTCGGTTGTCGTTATACCCATCCTTGGTTGTTGTCGCAGAGCGGGTTTTTCGAACGCTCCGACTCGGGAATGGCGAAATGGTAGTAACGGTCGTAGAAGATGCGCTTGTTGCCGTTGTCGGCGTCCACGTGCTCGTAGTTGAATCCGCTGTCCGTCTTGGTGATCTTCACGCCGTGCACGCTCTTGCCGTTGATGACCTCCTCGGCCAGCCTCCAGCGGCGCAGATCCCAGTAGCGGAAGCCCTCGCCGGCCAGCTCGACCATGCGCTCGTGGCGGACGAATTCCATGAACTCCTCCTTGCTGGCGGTCTGGCGCGAAGGCAGACCGACGCGTCCGCGGACGTCGTTGAGCGCCTGCAACGCCTCGACGCTGTTCTGTTCCCAGCTCAGTTCGGCCAGCGCTTCGGCCTTGTTCAGGAGCACTTCGGCATAGCGGATCAGGATGCACGTCTGGGCCGAATAAGCGGTGATCCAGCTCTTGTCTCCGTCCTTGAGGTATTTGCGCAGGTAGTAGCCCGTCACGGTCGTATTGGCCGATTTGGAGTTCTCGTACTCCTTGAATCCGTCGGCGCCGCCCACGTAGCTTTCGATCGTGCGGCCCATCCACGAGGCGCCGTTGTAGAGAATCGTGGCGTAGAAGCGCGGTTCGCGGCCCGTGTAGGGATCGCTGCCGTGGGTTTCCCAACTGAAGGGCGTGCCGTCGGCCATTTCGTAGCTGTCCGCCAGTTCGCTCGTGGGGAAGAACACCGAATAGAGCGCCGACGTTCCCAGCGCCTTGGCATCGCCGCTGGGACGTACGTACGCGTCGTAGCGGTGCGTGATGACATCTTGTTCGAAGTCCACTCCGAAGAGGATCTCCTTATTGCTCTTCAGGTCGCCGTTGAAGACGTTGGCATAGCCCGTCAGGTCGAGCGCTCCGCCGCACTTCTCCACGTCGCGCGCGGCCTGGGCGGCCACGTCCCAGCGCTCCGCGAAGAGGGCGACACGGCTCAGCAGTCCGTAGGCGGCCTGCTGCGTGGCGCGGCCGTAGTTGGCGTCGTCCCAGTTGTCTCCGTTCTCCGTTTTGTTCCCCTGCGGAAGCTGCGGAGCGAGGTCCTTCAGCTCCTCGATGATGAAATCCCAGCAGTCGGCTTCGGTCGAGCGGGCCTTGTCGTTCTGCTCGGGGCCATCGACCTCCGTGCGGAGAATCACCCCGCCATAGACGCGGCAGAGCAGGTAGTAGGCGTAGGCGCGGCAGAAACGCACCTCGGCGATGCGGGTGTCCATCCATTTCTCGCCGAACTTCTCCCGGTATTTCGGGGCGTCGCGCAGGAACTCGTTTTCGCGGCGGATACGTTCGTAGTGGGTGCTCCAGCACTCGAACGCCCCGGCGCTGGTGCTGTTGAACGCCGATTCCTGGAACAGCGAGCGGTTGTAGCTGTGGTTGTACTGGTCCCACGAACCGCTCTTCAGTATGTCCGAATAGGCATCCGTCAGGTTGGGCGATCCCGTGCCGTAGAATTCGCAACTGGAGCTGAAGATCGAATAGAGTCCGAGCACATAGCTGTCTACGGTCGTCGTCGAGGACCAGACCGTGGCCGGAGAGAAGCGGTCGCCCGGGTTCAGGTCGATGACGTCGGAGCAGGACGTGCCGCATAAGGCGGCGGCCAGACCCATTGTCAATATCGTTTTTTTCATGGTATTCGTAGCTTTTGCGGTTTAGAAGGAAAGATTGACGCCGATGCTGTAGGTGCGCTGCTGCGGATAGTAGCCGTTGTTCACCGAAGGCATCTCGGGGTCCACGTATTTGAAGGCGCTGAACGTAAGCAGGTTCGTGCCGGCGATATAGATGTTCACGCGCTCGATGCCCGTCTTGTTGAGCAGGTGCTGCGGCAGCGTGTAGCCGATCTGCAGGTTCTTCAGACGTAGGTAGGCGCCGTTCTTCACCCACCACGACGAGGGCCATGCGTTGTTGCCGTTGGCCACCGTGCTCAGACGCGGGTATTCGGCGTCGCGGTTGTCTTCGCGCCAGGCGCCTTCCACCAGATAGTAGGGGGCGTTGCCGCTGGAGTAGAACGGACGGGTGTACATCGTGTTGTCGAACACTCCGCTGTTATAGGCCGCGCTCAACTGGTAGGAGCAGAGCGCCGCGCCCTGCCAGAGGGCCGTCAGGTAGAGGTTCTTGTAGGCTACCTCCATGTTCAGCGAGAAGTTCATCTCCGGGGTGTAGCTGCGTCCGATCTTCACGAAGTCCTTCGACGAGTCGATTTTGCCGTCGCCGTTGATGTCGGCGTACATCAGGTCGCCCAGCCGTTTTTCGCCCGAGGGGGCCGTCGGCGCATTGGCGATCTGCTCCTCGGTCTGGAAGAGCCCCGTCGCCTTGAAGCCGTAGATCGAGCCGATCGGCTGACCGAGGATGGCGCGGTACATCGGGTGGTCGTCCGAAATATGCTTGGCGAGCACCTTGTTGCGGGCCCACGAGAGGCTTCCGGTCAGCGAGTAGCGCCAGCCGCTGGAGAAGTGGTTGTTGTGCTTGAGCACCAGCTCGAAACCGCGGTTGTCCATTTTACCCGAGTTCATGTACGAGGGGACGTTGCCGCCCAGCGACGGAGCGTACGATCCGGCCACCTGTTCGAGGATGTGGTCCGTCAGCTTGTAGAACCAGTCGAACTCCACGCCCAGCTTGCCTTCCCATACCGACAGGTCGAAGCCGACGTTGAAACTGTGCGTGCGCGACCAGGTGAGGTTGTCATAGACGTAGTTGCTCGTGTAGTAGGCCGTATGCCCCGTGCCGCCCACGATATAGCTGAAGCTGGGGGCCGTCGTCGAGTAGCTCTGCATGTAGAGCCATGCCGACGTGTCGTCCGCACCCAGTTCGCCGTACGATGCGCGAAGTTTGAGGAAGTCCACCTTGGGCAGCGCCTTTTTGAAGAAATTCTCTTCGGACACGACCCATCCGAGGGCGACCGAGGGGAAGAAGCCCCAGCGGTTATGCGGCGCGAACTTGTACGAACCGTCGGCACGGAAGGTGAACTCGGCGAGGTATTTCCGGTCGTAGGCATAGCTGATGCGGCCCGCGAAGCTGGCGATGCCCGTATCGCTGAAGGAGCCGCTGACCGGAACGTCGATGCCTTTCCAGGTCGAACCGAGCGAGAGATCGACCGGATAGTCGGCGTAGTAGCCGTTCTTGCGGCCGGTCATCGTATCCGAGTAACCCTTCTTCTGCTCGTAGAGGAACAGGGCGCTGACGTTGTGCTTGCCGCCGAACTCGCGCTCGTAGGTGATCGTCGGACGGACCGTGAAACTGTCGCCCCACGACGCGGATTTGCTGAACGAACTCAGCAGGTTGATTCCCGATGCCGTCACTTCGGTCGATTCGAACGTGGAGGACGAGAAGGACATGAGGTTGAACGACCGGTTGAAGTTGCGGTTCGTCGAATTGGAGTAGTCGTAGGCGACGAATACGCCGGCCTTCAGGCCCTGGAGCGCCTCGATGCTGCCGAAGTCGTACTCCAGCTTGGCGTTGCCCTCGAACTGCCAGCGGGTGTCGCGGATATAACCGCTCTGCTCCACGGCGGCCACCGGCTGCTGGGTGTAGGAGCCGTTCATGTAGCCCTGCGGCAGTCCCTTGTAGGTGGGGGCGATGATCGGCAGGGCGTAGAAGGCCTGCATGATCGGGTTGAAGTCGTACTGGTTGGTGATCGGGTATCCCGGCGCATTCTTGTTCTCGCGGAATCCGCTCACGTTCATCGAGAAGCTGAGGTTGCGGGCGATCTTTGCGTCGATGTTCGACCGGATGTTGAACCGTTTGTAGGAGGTGTTCGGCACGATACCGTCCTGATTCATCAGTCCGACGCTCGTGTAGTGCTTGATCCGGTCGTTGCCGCCCGTCGCGGAGATGTTGTGCTGGTGGGTGAAGCCGTAGTTCTTGAAGAGCAGGTCCACCCAGTCCGTTTCGCCGTAGGTTCCGTCGGCCTTCATCTTGGCGATCACCTCGTCGGTCCACACGGGAGCGAGCCCGTCCATTTCGCGGGCTTTGTTGTGCCAGCCGATGTAGTCTTGGGCGTTGAGGAATTCGGGAAGCGCGGTGTTCGTGGAGAAGGTCACCGAACCGTCGTAGGAGATCTGCGTGGCGCCTTCCGAACCGCTTTTGGTCGTGATGAGAATGACGCCGTTGGCGCCGCGGACGCCGTAGATCGCCGATGTGGCGGCGTCCTTGAGAATCGAGATGGAGGCGATGTCGTTCGGATTGACCGTGTTGATCATGCGTTCCACGCCGTCCACCAGGCAGAGCGGGCTCGAATCGTTGAACGTGGAGGAGCCGCGGACCAGGATCGAGGCCTGGTCGCTGCCGGGCTGGCCCGAACGCTGGATACTCGTGACACCGGGCAGTTTGCCGGTCATCATGTTCGACACGTTGGTCATCGGGGCCTTGAGCAGCTCCTTGTTCGATACCGACGAGACCGAACCCACGAGGAACTGTTTCTTCTGCGTGCCGTAACCGACTACCACCACCTCGTCCATTTCCGTGGCGTCTTCGCTCAGGCTGGCGTTTACGGTCGTCCGGTTGTTTACGGGGATTTCTACGGTCTTGTAACCGATGAAACTGAATACGAGGATATCGTTGCCGGATTTCACTTCGAGCGTGTAGGCGCCCTGCGAATCCGTCGTAGTTCCCCGGGTGTTGTCACCCTTGACTACGACCGTAGCTCCCGCAATTCCCCCCCCCTCGGCGCCGGTTACCCGGCCGGATACGGAAAGTTGCTGAGCCACAGTGATTCCGGTCCCCATGAGCAGCACCGCGAACAATGCCGCCGCACGCCGTGTCGCACGACGCAGGCCGGAAAATCTCAGTTGTAAATCATTTCTCATAAGTCAATAGATAGGTTTGAATTTGCTTGTCCGGGAGCCGTGCTCCCCTTTCGTCTTTGCCTTCGTTCCGTTTTTTCTGTCTTTTCTGTCTGCCGATGATTTTTTAGTTAGTTGTTGTGTGTCGATTGGTATGAGTCCGTTCCGTGATTCCGTTCCGGGGACGGAATGCCTCCGGCCGTTTCCGCAACGCCGGCCGGAGGCAGGGGCGTCTCCGTGCGTGCGGCGATTCCGGCCGGTCGGGGCCGGTGAAAATCCTTACGGTTCATGCGCGGTGTCTTTATAAAAAATAGGCGTTCCGGTCGGGACAGAGGTATTTTTCGGCCCTCGCTCCGGGTAAATCGGAAACAAAAATAGCAACAAATATTATTTCTGCAAATAATTATTGTAATAAATTTTATTCTGAAAGCGCTTCGTGATAAAATTATACGGTTCGGAACTGCCCGGACCGGCGGAATCTTTCCGGATTCCGCCTCCGTATTTGCCGGAAAAAGTCTTTCCGGGTGTCCGGTCCGGTTCGGTTCGCCGTCGTTTTCGCCGGATTCTTTTGGCTGTTTGCATTTTATTTTGGCTGTTTGCATTTTAATTGGTAACTTTACCATGGAAAACGCAAATTAAACAAAACGGAAATATGACCAGTTCGTTTCTGAAGCAGGCTACGGAAGGCAACAAAAACGCGATTCTCAAACAACAGATTATCCGGCAGTACATTTTCAGCGGCGATTCGAGCATTACGGATCTGAGCCGGGCCGTCAATCTGAGCGTGCCGACCGTGACGAAACTCATCGGCGAGTTGATCGAGGAGGGCTTCGTCCACAATTTCGGCGAGCAGGGCACGGCCGGAGGCCGGAGACCCAACATCTACGGCCTGAATCCCTATGCGGGTTATTTCGTCGGCGTGGAGATACGGACCGACTCGGTGGTGCTCGCGGTCGTCAATTTCAAGGGGCAGCTGCTCGCCGATACGACCGTCGATTTCCTGATGGACAACGACCCCCATTCGCTCGACCGGCTCTGCGACATCATCCGCGGCTTCATCGACGGGCACAAGATTCCCCACGACAAGGTGCTGGCCGTCGGCGTGAATATTTCGGGCCGCGTCAATTCGCAGACGGGGTACAGTTACAGTTACTTCTTCGTCGAGGAGCAGCCGCTGACGGTGCTGCTCGGCGAGCGGCTGGGCTGCACGGTCTATATCGAGAACGACACGCGCGCGGCCACCTACGGCGAATACATGTACGGCGATGCGCACAGCGAGAAGACGATGCTCTATATCAACGCCTCGTGGGGTCTGGGGCTGGGCATGATTCTCGACGGCAAGGTCTTTTACGGCAAGTCGGGCTTCTCGGGCGAGTTCGGCCATTTCCCGCTGCTCGACAACGAGATCATCTGCCGCTGCGGCAAGCGCGGCTGCCTCGAGACGGGGGCTTCGGGTTCGGCGCTGCACCGCCTTTTCCTGGAGAAGCTGCGTTCGGGCAGCGTGTCGATGCTCTCCGAGAAGTTCAACAAGGGCGAGGAGATCACCCTGAAGGATATTCTCGACGCCGTGCTGAAGGAGGATGTGCTGGCCATCGAGATTCTCGAATCGGTCGGACATACGCTGGGCAAGGCCATCGCCGGACTTATCAACATGTTCAATCCCGAGATGATCGTCATCGGCGGCCTGCTCTCCGTGGCCGGGGAGTCGCTGATGCTGCCCGTGCGCACGGCGGTCAATAAGTATTCGCTGATGCTCGTCTATAAGGATACGCAGATCAAGCTTTCGACGCTGGGCGAGCGCGCCGGGGTTATCGGTGCGTGCCTGCTGGCCCGCAGCAAGGCCCTCGGATTCTACTGATCCGCATCTTCTGCGATACGGACGCCCCCGCTTTCATGCAAAGCGGGGGCGTTTCCGTCATGCGGGGCGCCGAATGCGTGCCGATACCTATATTATAATCGTCGTCCGCGCCCTGCCGGACTTTCTCCGGTCTTGGTCTCATCCGATTTCCGTCCGGCTTGGGTTCCGTTCTTCCGGAGCCCGTTTCTCCGGCCCGGCCCGGTTCCGTGTCCGGAGAGAGCGGTATGCGGCGGTGTCCTGCCGCCGCGCTGCCGTCGGGGCGGGATTCGGCGGTCGGTTTCCGCGGAGCGAACTCAAGTAAATTTATTTACAATATCGGAAAGATTCGAAAAATTATTTTATTATATTTAACCCGTCTAATTCGAATACCGATAATGAAACGAAAACACATGCTTTGCCGCCTGTTGCTGGCGGCTGTTTTGACGGGTGGCGTCTTCGTGTCGTGCGAAGGCGGCGACCACCAGACTCCGCCGCCCCTGTCCGGGGACGGCGGGACGGGCGGGAACGAGCCGGATGGAGGCGACGAACCCTCCGGATCGGACGGTTATCCCGCAGGACTGACGGTCGAGGCTTTTGCGGACGATCTTTCCGGCGGCGGACAGTGTCTCGGCTTTTATGCCGTGGCCGATCTGAAAGCCAATCCCAAACTGCGCTTTTGTCCGCAGTTCTCCGCGGCCAAGAGACCGACGGAGTACTTCGCCGATTTCGCCGCGTCGGGCAAGGGCGTGCCCTGTGTCGTGGTGAACGGCGGCTTCTTCGGCGGCACGACCTCCGTGAGCCTGCTGGTCGCCGACGGGGAGCTCCGGTCGCTCGCCGCGCAGGAGGACCTCTACCGGAAAACGGAGCCTCCCACGGTTTACTATCCTGTGCGGGCTGCCTTCGGGCAGTCGGCCGACGGCTCTTTCGAGGCGGTGTGGGCCTATTGCGTGCGGGACGAGGGCGGACAGCCCTATGCCTTCCCTTCGCCGCTGGGCAACGACGAGCGCACCGGGACGTTCATGTCCGCGCCGCCCAGCGCGCTCACCGAA
>ERZ779843.3690-NODE-3690-length-12554-cov-2.990559_pt1 | contig 12554 bp, 7 predicted proteins | sample MGYA00511560_ERZ779843 | MGnify/ENA primary metagenome ERZ779843 (study PRJEB29588, sample SAMEA2158062) | human gut metagenome | biome: human gut; feature: human-associated habitat; material: faeces | place: Denmark | collected 2008/2010 ... | reverse complement strand
ATGGCATGCCTTCGCGCTGGCCGCTAATCGAGCACTGCCTTCCCTTCGGGAAGGAAGCTCTTGGCCTTCATGGTATCAGGAATATCCACAGGGTATTCGCCGGTAAAGCAAGCGTCACAGAAACCAGGGTGTTCGCACTGAATTGCCTCGTGAAGGCCCTCAACCGAAATAAACGCAAGCGAATCACAGCCGATGAAATCGCACATTTCCTGATTGGTCATGTTTGCCGCGATAAGCTGATCCTGCGTGTCGGTATCAATACCGTAGAAGCAAGGCCAACGGGTTTCAGGCGAAACAATACGCAGGTGAACTTCCTTGGCACCTGCGCTTCGCAGCATGTCAACCAGCTTCTTAGAGGTATTGCCGCGGACGATAGAGTCGTCGATAACCACCAAACGCTGGCCTGAAATTACAGACGGGAGCGGATTCAGCTTCAAGCGAATGCCAAGCTGGCGCATCTCATCGGTAGGTTGAATGAACGTACGGCCGACATAGCGATTTTTAACGATGCCGTTGCAATAAGGGATGCCGCTCTCCAAAGCGTAGCCCATAGCAGAAGGCAAACCAGAATCGGGAACGCCCACAACAAGGTCGGCATCGATCGGAGCCTCGCGCGCAAGGATACGTCCCATCTGACGGCGGGCAACGTATACGCTCTGTCCGTCCATCACGGAGTCGGGACGAGCGAAATACACGTATTCGAAAATGCAGCTAGCGCGCTTCTTGGGCTCAACGCCCATCTCGGAGATCATGCCATCTTTGCCGAAGCGGATAATCTCGCCAGGGGCAACTTCACGCATAAGCTCCGCGCCCACAATATCAAGACCACAGGTTTCGGAAGAAACAACCCATCCACGATTGTTGGGCAACTTGCCTACAACCAGAGGACGAATGCCGTTTGGATCGCGGAAAGCGTAAAGATGGTCAGGGCTTGCCAGCAGCATAGCGTAAGCGCCCTTGATCATTTTCATGGCCATACGAATGCCCGCACGAAGGGAATTCGTGGTTTTAGTTACCTCGCCAATGATCTTCGCTGCTGCTTCCGAGTCGGTGCCCGCACGCAGATGAACACCATAATCAATGATTTTCGCCTTGAGGTAATTGGTGTTCACCAACGTTCCGTTGTGGGCAAGCGCAATAAGCACTTCATCGATTGCCGAGATATGGGGCTGTGCCGCTTCCCACGAATCGACACCGCCGCTCGTGGAGTAGCGAACATGACCAATAGCCAAATCGCCCTTCAACGCAGAAAGGTCGCCTTCGGTAAATGCCTGGGTCACCAAGCCCAGATCCTTGGAAGCCATGATGGTGGCACCATCACCAACGGCAATGCCGGCAGATTCCTGCCCACGGTGCTGCAACGCCTGCAAACCGAAGCAGGTCATGCGCGCTACATCTTCACCAGGTGCGTAAATGCCAAAAACACCGCACTCTTCTTCCATTCTGTCGGGGCGCTCTCCAGGAAACACCGACATGCTCATCTATGCAGCCTCCTCATATTTGCGATCCATGACCGCGTCCTGACTTGACGAAAGACCAGTTGTCCCCGAGGTGCTCGAGCTCAGGTAAGGGTCGTTTGCTGCCGTGGTTTCCACCACAGCGGCAAACAACACCGCACGGCCGTCGTTTTGCGAATATTCGCAGGTAGAAAACAGCACTGACTGCTTGATATCGGTAGCGGTCAGCGTGTCCCCCTTCTGGCTTACCACGCTGCGGTTAAGCTTGTCCTGCACGTATGCCTGGTAACTTGCGTCGTTGGCAAACGACGTCTGAACGATGGCGTCACTGCCCGTTGTCTTTACCAAAGCAAACGTTTTAAGGCGATAATTGCCCTGTGGGGTTAACACGTAGATATCGCGATGCGAATCAAAGGTATCCTGGTCCTCGAAATCGGCCAAAGAAGCAAACATCGAACCATCGTTCATGTGGTGGCCGTATAGCGCATTGTCCTGATCGGATAAGTCGCTAGCATTGGAGGCATCCAGGAAGATGGTGCCTGCCGAAGCAAGCCATCCGGTAGATCCGTCAAAAGCTTTATGCAAGTATTCCTGATTATCAGACCCTTGAACCACAGGATAATTGATGGGCGTACCAGGTACGTACACCCACGCTACGATGTCGGGGTTGATGGCACGTAAGCCGTCCCAATCAACTTTCAGGTCGGAAAGAGCAAGATTTGAATTGTCGTCCACCTCTGCATATTCTTCCAGACCACTGTAAGCGTTTTGCTGCGCCCAGTACTGATAGCCGATAGCGCCCAAGGCAGCTAAAGCGCCCACGAACACTACAATGGAAACAATAAACACCACACGCCATATGCCGCCCTTTTTGCTTTGGCTTGCGCGCGCAGCTGAACCGTAGGAATCGCGGCTGTACTGGGAAATGCTCTGGCTGGAAGGAACCTGTTGGGAACGATACGTAGCAGGCAGGGTGCTCTGAGAGCGCTGCGGAGCAGCATGGGGCCCCCGCGATGGACCGCGTCTGTTTACGCCTTTTGGCATGAACCACCTTCACACATTTGGTTCTGAAACGAACTGCCATCGCAGCATGCAACGCAACGATGTAACTAAACTATAGTAACAAAAAGAAATCCCTCATACGAAGATTCGTAAGAGGGATTTCAAACGTTCTGCCAACAGGCAGAAAAAGCAAGTGAGCGGGTTAACGATCGGCCCGCAGAAGCAACCCACAACGCACCGCGCTCGCCCGCTCCGTCAACTCTTCGAGCAAGGCTGGGACAGACCATTAATGCCAAAGCGGCATCCTGGCAGCAATCGCAGCTCTATACCGAGCTAGAACAGCCCCAACCGCTTTTCAATGGCCTCGTTGATGATACGCAGTGCCTTCACGCGGGCGTAATACTTATCGTCGCTTTCCAAGATTATCCAAGGTGCGTTGTGCGTAGAAGTAAGGCGGAACATGTCGTCTACCGCCGCACGATACTGGGGGTACTTGTCGCGGTTGCGCCAATCCTCTGCGGTAATCTTCCAGCGTTTCGCAGGATTGTTTTCACGCGCCTCAAAACGCCGAAGCTGTGTTTCTGGGGAAACGTCCACCCAAAACTTAAGCAGGATGGCGCCCCAATCAACCATGTCGCGCTCAAACTCGTTGATTTCCTCGTATGCGCGGCTCCATTGGTCAGTGCTGGCAAAACCCTCTACGCGCTCAACCAACACACGGCCGTACCAACTGCGATCATAAATACCTACATGCCCCGCCTTCGGCAAGCGCGTCCAATAGCGCCACAGATGAGGGTGCAGCAGTTCAGGCTTCGTAGGTGCCGGACTGGGGAAAATGGTGTACGAACGCGCATCCAACGCCTGCGCCACACGCTTGATGCTGCCACCTTTTCCAGCCGCATCCCAACCTTCATACATGATCATCATGGGTACGCGCCTAATGTACATTTCCAGCTCAATACGACGAAGACGTTCCTGTTCTGCTTTCAGCTGGAGCTTGTATTCGTCGTGAGTTAGAGCAAGCGAATGATCTACCTCATCAAGCGAAGGTATATGTGCACTAGGGATAAAGCGTGTCATCGTGGGCGCATGAGCGCTCATCGCTGCGGCCTCATGTTCTGCCTGCAAGCGCAGAAGCTGATTTTCCTCGTCGGAGCGTTCGCGCTCATCGTCTGCCTCCGAACCAGCAACGGCAGCAGCAGAGTTTTCCTTTGCCTTCGCTTCCGCTTCCAAAGAGGCATTGTTCTTCGGCCTGGAGAGCTCACGTTCCAAGGCGGTTACCAACGTTTGGGCAACGCTCAGGTTTACCCGACGATGATCGGAGGCATCAAGCAGGATCCAGGGGGCAGCCTTGAAGTTAGAGCGCTTCAGCATCTCGTCATAAACACGGTAAGACTGGCTATAGTGCTCGAGCTGTTCAAGATCGCTCTGGGTCACGCGCCACTTGGTTGCAGGGTCGCTATACAAACCCACCAAACGCTCGCGTTGGGTCTGCTCGGAGATATGCAAGAAGAATTTGATTACCAGATAGCCATCGTTGCGCAGCTGTGTTTCGAAGTCTTCAATAGAGGGAAGCATGCGTGCCGTATGAGCCTCAACCGCAGCGCGTTCTTTCTTGGAAAGCTTTCCCTTCTTTGGGAGCATGTTGATCACATGCTGCGCCGCCACCGAATACCAACCGCGATCATAGAACGTCATACTCCCACGCTGACCAAGCGCTTTCCAAAACTGCTGCATAACAGGGAAATAGCCAGTGGAGCCGAACTCTTCGCTCAAAACGTTTTCGGCTTCTTCGCCTTCGAAATCTTCCGTAACGTATACCGAAGTGTCGCGCGCATCCAAGTGATACAGCAAATCTGAGATTCGACTGCCCTTCCCGGCGCCCTTCCATCCCTCAAACAGCACTACCACGCCAAGCTCCTGGCGCTTCGCTTCCTGCTGAAGCACGACCAACTTATTGATCAATTCTTTGAAGCGGACTTTATATTCCTTTTTGGATACCTTCTGAGAACCCAAACGAACCGTATCAAGCATCGCGAAACCCCCTCTATCCTATGCCACGCCAGTCCCCACTGCACCGCTACTTGCCTACACAGCATGCAACGCACCTGGCAAATGACAGAAAAATGTTAAATAACACGTTATAGGCGATGCTACCCCACTTCCCGATGCGCGAATATAGTTAAATCAAATGATGTGTTCGAAAGCACCAGATTTAACAACAAGGAGCTATGAAATGTCCCGCTACGGCATTATCGATTTAGGTTCAAACACCATCCGACTCTGCATTTACGAGGTGTCCTGCGCCGCGCATGAGCCCCTGCGGAAGAAGGATATCGACACCCTGCTGAACTACAAGGTGATGGCGGGCCTCGCTTCGCACGTCGAAAAGGGCGCTATGACCGAAGAAGGGGTAAAGCGCGCCATTAAAACCATCAACGCGCACCTGCGCCGCGCTTCGCACTTCAATTGCGACCGCATTGACATTTTCGCAACTGCCGTACTGCGAAACTGCTCCAATTCGCACAAGGCAACGGCAGCAATCGAAGAAGGCATTGGACAGCGCATCTGCATCCTCTCCAACGAAGAAGAGGCGCATCTTGGCTATTTGGGTGCAAAGCTCGACCAAGACCTCGAAGCGGGCACCATGGTAGATATCGGCGGCGGTTCCACCGAGCTCACCAGCATCAAGGGCGGCTTCGATCTTGCGAAAACCAGCATTCCGCAGGGTTCGCTTTCGTCCTTCGCAAACTACGTAGCGGGGCTGATGCCCACTCAGAAGGAAGTCGACGCCATAGCGCAGGCTTTCCTCGAACTTGCAGAAAAGGAAGAAACCGACGTATACCACTGTACCCAGCTTTACGGCATCGGAGGCTCCATCCGATCTGCCGCAAAGCTCTATGGCGATCTGTGCAACAACGGCAACCGCTTCAATTACTTGCTGCCCGAACACATTGATGCCATCCTGAACCGCTACGCAGAAGACCCCAACGACTTTGCTCATGAGGCTTTACGCACCCTCCCCGACCGCATCCATACGCTTATTCCCGGCTGCGTCATCATCCGCGAAGCCTTCAAGCTGTGCGGTGGCGAGCGTCTAGACATCTGCAAGTACGGTGTGCGCGAGGGGTATTTGGCTGAACGCGTTCTAGTAAAACCCGTCAGTTTCGCCTAAAAGCACCATCATCACGGAGGAATGCCACAAGATATTGCGATTCGTTGCGCGATAAAAGGGCATCTTACCTGCGAAAAACCGCTATTAACGATTACAATAATTCCTAGATAATACTGGCGCATGCGCCATTAATCTGGGGAAAAGAATAGAGGGGAAATCATGGAAGCGAAACAGAATTCCAATGTTGGTGTATCTGCTACCACGGAAACACATCCCAAACATAAGAGTCATCACGTTCTGCCCTATATGCAAAACCGTGAGCTTTCTTGGCTCGAATTCAACAAGCGTGTACTCGATCAAGGCGAAGACCATAACGTTCCCTTGCTCGAACGCCTCACCTTCGTGTCCATCTTCTGCAGCAACTTGCAGGAGTTCTTCATGGTACGCGTTGGCAGCCTTACCGATCTTTCTTTGGTAAACAAAGACCTGCGCGACAACAAAACGCAGATGACGCCCAACGAACAGCTCCAGGCAATCTATGAGCGCTGCCATGAGCTGTACCCGGAGGAAGAACGCATCTACAACAAGATCATGGGTCAATTGGCCGAATGCGGCATCCGCCAGCTTCAGCCCGAAGACCTTTCGCCCGAACAGGCGGAGTATCTTCGCAAGCACCTGAAAGAACGCGTTGTTCCCTACCTTTCGCCGCAGATCATCAATTCGCGCCACCCCTTCCCTCACCTGGAAAACGGTGCACTATACGTTCTTGCGCGCCTGGTCAGCGACGAAGAGGGTGGCGCAAAGTCCAAAGCAACTGAGAGCAAGGGCAAAAAGAAGGGCAAGAACATTGGCGCCGACGATGCTACGTTCGGCCTTATTCCGCTGCCCCATCAGGCAAAGCGCGTAATCAAGCTGCCTGGTGAAGGTACTCAGTACATCCTTCTGGAACACGCTATCAAAACCATCGTTGATGAAGTGTTCTCTATGTACACCACCAAGCGCGCAAGCGTTATCTGCGTAACACGCAACGCCGACATCGACCCGAACGACGGCACCGAAGAAGATCTTGATTACGACTACCGCGAGCACATGAAGCGCATGCTGAAGAAGCGCGCACGCCTGGCTCCTGTTCGCTTGGAAACCGATACGCCCCTTTCCTCCGCTACGGAAAAGTTCCTTCTGAAGCGCTTGGATCTGAAGCCCTGCCAGAGCTACGTTACCAGCGTCCCGCTCGATATGAGCTATGCCTGGGGTCTTTCCAGCATGATCGATTCTGAGCTAGCACGCGACATCACCAACGAACCGTTCACGCCGCAATGGCCAGCATGCTTCGACAAAAAGCGGCCCATCATGGAACAGGTAGCCGAGCGCGACGCTCTGCTTGCGTACCCTTATGAAAGCATGGATCCGTTTATCAGCCTGCTCCGCGAAGCAGCGAACGATCCTTCGGTATTCTCGATCAAGATCACGCTGTACCGCCTTGCCAGCCAGTCCCATCTGGCAGAAGCCTTGGTAACTGCTGCAGAAAACGGCAAGGAAGTTACCGCGCTGTTCGAACTGCGCGCCCGCTTCGACGAGTCCAACAACATCGAGTGGTCGCAACGCTTTGAGCAGGCTGGCGCCAACGTAATCTACGGTTTCCACGACTTCAAGGTTCACTCGAAGATCTGTACCATCGCACGCCATACCGAAAACGGCATCCAGTACATTACCCAGCTGGGCACGGGCAACTACAACGAGAAAACCTCGAGGCTCTACACCGACTTCAGCTTCATCACCACCGATGAAGGAATCGGCAAGGATGCCGCAAAGTTCTTCCGCAACATGAGCTTGGAAAACGCTTCCGATGAATATCAGAAGCTTTCGGTTGCTCCGTTGCAAATCAAGCCGATGATTCTTCACAAGATCGATGAGCAGATCGCGCTTGCTAAAAGCGGCAAGCCCAACGGCCTGTCGTTCAAGACCAATTCCATCACCGACAAGGACATCATCGACAAGATTGCCGAAGCCTCCCAGGCTGGCGTTAAAACCACGTTGTTCGTACGCGGCATTTCGTGTCTGGTTCCCGGCGTTGAGGGTTACACCGAAAACGTTGAGGTTGTTTCCATCGTTGGTCGCTTGCTGGAGCACAGCCGCATCTACGGATTCGGTCCGCGCGATAATCGCGAGATCTACCTTTCCAGCGCCGACCTGATGACGCGCAACATGGAAAAGCGTGTGGAAATCGCTTGGCCCATCTACGATCCCGAGCTGAAGGAACGCGTTAACGAGTATCTGGATATCTCGCTTTCCGACACCGCCAAACTGCGCATGTTGAAGAACGACTTGGAATACACCCCACTCGAATTCTTCTGCAGCGAAAATGCGGACGGCAGCACCGAATCGTTTGATTCTCAGGCTTACCTTATTCAGAAGGCACGCGATGATTATCGCCACGCCAGCGAACTGCGCGAAGAAGAAGAGGCGCGTCGAGCTGAGCTTGCCCGAATCGAGCGCATGAAAGCAGCCGAGGAAGAGGAACGCAAAGCTCGCGAAGAAGCCAAGGCAAAGGAAGCTGCTGAAGAAGCATGCAGGAATGCCGCTGAGGAAGCTGCTGAGCTGAAGGCGAAGGCCGAGGCAGAGGCAAAGGCAAAGGCCGAAGCGGAAGCGGAGCTTGCTGCCCTGAAGAAAGCCCAGGAAGAAGCCGAGGCAGCCGCGCTGAAGGCAAAGGCCGAAGCGGAAGCAAAGGCAAGGGCCGAAGCCGAAGCAGAACTCGCCGCCTTGAAAAAAGCACAGCAAGAAGCTGAAGCTCAGCGAATTGCCGCCGAAAAGGCCGCAGAGCAAGCCGAGATCAACATTCCTCGTGGCCTCGAGGAAATTGAGCCTGGTGTTGCGGGGCCCGCTACCAACACCGCCGAGGCGAATGCGCAAAAGGTCGATGCTAGGCCTATCGTGCTTTCCCCTTCCCTGGAAAGGAAAGTCGAAGAAGCAGCAGACAAGGCAGCTATCCAACTGGTACCGAAGAAGCCCAGCCTGTGGCAGCGCATTAAATTCCTGTTCACCGGCAGGCTCGACTAGCGGCAAAACCAAAGGACAGCCATAGAAAGATAAACCTCTTTCGATTTATTCGCCAAGACACAAAAGCCTCCTGATTCGCAATTGAATCAGGAGGCTTTGTTTTTAAGGCGTGCTAATCATGCTCAATTACCTCAAGCAGCCGCGAAAGCCGCATGCCCCTTAGCATTCACGCACGCTTCCCATAAGGGGAGTGGACGATACTATTGGCTGTTGCGCCTTCCACGATGGTTTTTCGCTCCTTGGGAACGCTTACGCTTTCCAGGCTTAGGCGTTTGGCGAACACCAGAAGAACGCACGCCAGGTCTAAACGCTGCTGGCACTTCTTCAGTGCTTCGCTCCGAATTGCGTCGTTTGCCATTGCCGCCATTCGAACGCTTTCGGTCCGAAGAACGAACGGCATTCTTGCGCGAAGGTTTCGCCTGTTGTTTTTTATCTTGGCTACGGCCAGCACCCTGATTGCGCTTGCCGCTACGACCGCGACCAGCAGAAGAGGAACGAGAAGGCCGTTCAGTGCCCTCGGAAGCTTCCTCGGGCCTATCCTGGCTTGCTTTGCTGCTTGCCTGAACCTGCTTCGATGCCGCCTTCTTTTCACGAGCCTTGCGACGTTTCTTCTTGGCCTTCTTTCCAGGCACCTTCGAAGCAGGGACTCGATCAGGGTCGATGAATACAGGGTTTTCGCCCAGTTCAAGGCCTTCGGTGTCGTAGAGATCCACCGTTTTGCCCATCAAAGCTTCGATGTCGTTGAACTCATCAAAGTCTTGCTCGGTAACAAACGTGAGCGACCAGCCAACATCGCCGCCGCGGCCCGTACGACCAATACGATGGATATAGTCGACAGGATCTTCAGGCACATCGAAGTTGACGACATAGTTCACATCGGCGATATCGATTCCTCGAGCCAGCACATCGGTTGCGACCAGAACATCAACCTCACCGGCGCTGAACGAGCGAAGAGCGCGCTCACGCTGGTTCTGTGTGCGATCGCCGTGAATAACCGCACAGGTGATGTTAGCCTTCACTAAACGACGACGGCAAGCATCGGCACGATGCTTGGTGCGAGTAAAGACAATAACGCGCTCGGAGCCTGCCTTTTTCAGCACTTGAGCCAAAAGCGCATTCTTCGCCTCTAAGGAAACAGGAAGTGCATACTGCTCTACGGTGTCTGCCGTTGAGGTTACCGGCGCAACCTCGATACGAGCAGGAGTTTTCACCAAATCGGTGATGGATCCAACTTTGCCCTCGTCGAGAGTTGCAGAGAACAGCAACGTTTGGCGCTGTTCGGGAGTTGCACCCACAATGGTGCGAATGGCAGGCAAAAAGCCCATATCGAGCATGCGATCTGCCTCATCAAGAACAAGAACCTGAACCTGATCGAGTGAGCAAGCGCCCTGCTCCATCAAATCGATCAAGCGACCAGGAGTGGCAATAAGGATATCGCAGCCTTGCTTCAGGGCATTGCGCTGAGGGCCGTAACCCAAGCCGCCCACAACCGTGACCGAGGAATGGCCTGTATGCTTGGCAACGGTACGACACACCGATTCTATCTGCTGAGCAAGCTCACGGGTGGGCGTAACCACCAGAAGGTACGGACCGCACCCCAGGCTACGACCGCGAACACGGCGCTTTTCGCCATGCGCCAGATTATTCATGGTTGGCAAAAGGAATGCTGCCGTTTTGCCCGTACCCGTTTGTGCGGCGGCAAGCACGTCACGGCCTTCGAGTACTTGAGGAATTGCCCCCGCTTGAACGGGGGTTGGGGCAGTATAGCCCAGTTCTTCTACCGCTCCCATAATCTCTTGGTTAAGCCCAAGAGCATCAAAGCTCGTACATTCAGCTTCTTGAGTTATATCTTTCTTTTCCTGCGTTGCGTTTGCAGCCATATATCACATTTCCATTCTTCAGCGCCGCATATGCAGAAAGGCATCGGACGCCATACATAAAAAATCCTCGCCATGGGCGAGGCTTAACAATCTTATTAAGGATACCTTACGTTACTTGGATCCCAAAATATGACGGGCGGGAGTTTTCATTCTCCCGCCCGTCTACACATATATGCAGCTAATCAGCGTTACGGAAGCAACAACTGAGCAATCTGGACGGCATTGAGCGCCGCACCCTTGCGAATCTGGTCGGCAACGTTCCAAAATGCCAAGCCATTTTCAACGGAAGGATCTTTGCGCAGGCGGCCAACAAACGCACCGTTGGTTCCCGCAAGCAGGCCAGGCATGGGATACAAGCTGTTAGCGGGATCGTCCATTACGGTAATACCCGGAGCAGCCTCGAGTGCGGCGCGAGCCTCTTCCACCGTTACCGGACCCTCGAATTCAACGTTGATGGATTCACCGTGGCAACGAAGGACGGGGACGCGGACACAGGTTGCGGCAACCTGGATATCGTCATCACCCATGATTTTCTTGGTTTCGACAACCATCTTCCACTCTTCCTTGGTGGAATCGTCTTCCAAGAACTTATCGATATGGGGAATGCAGTTGAAGGCGATCTGATGAGCGAAAGCATCGACAGTGAGCTCTTCGCCGTTCAGGAACTGCTGAGTCTGCGCGTACAGCTCCTGCATCGCCTTGGCACCTGCACCCGAAGCAGCCTGGTAGGTAGAAACAACCACGCGCTTGATGGGAGAAATATCATAGAGCGGCTTCAAGGCTGCAACCATCTGGATGGTGGAGCAATTGGGGTTGGCGATAACGCCGCTATGCCAAGCAACGTCCTGGGGGTTAACCTCGGGAACAACCAGCGGCACATCTTCGTCCATACGGAAAGCACTGGAATTGTCGATCATCACAGCACCGGCATCTACGACAGCCTGGCGCATTTCCTTGGAAACGCCTGCACCTGCGCTGAACAGCGCAATGTCGACACCCTGGAAAGATTCGGGAGTCATCTCCTGAACAGTAAGTTCACCTGCGGGAACCTGGCCGCAGCCCTTAAAAGGAAGCTTCTTACCCGCAGAACGCTTTGAGGCAAGTGCACGAATCTCACTTGCGGGAAAATCGAGATCATGAAGAACCTCGAGAAATTCGTTGCCGACAGCGCCCGTGGCGCCCGCTACAGCAACAACCGGATTTGCGGGGATTTCCTTCGTCCAAGTCATTGAAGCTCCTTTGCATCGTGTACTTGGGGAACCATGATACTACTCACCTATAGTTGCACTGTATAAACTTAACATTTGGCGCAAAATGTTGCCTTGAACGGGTTGCGGGGAGCGGATTGCGGTCCAGCTCAAGAAAGGCTAACAATCAAAATGGCGGCGACCCTTATGCAAATTGGGGCTTTCATCTTCCCATTTGGCAAAAACCGCTAATGATAAGGTTATAGTGAATTCATACATTACAATGTATCTGTCCAAAAACTATTATCCCTAAACGAGAGGATCTATAATGTTCTGCCCCCAATGCGGTAAAGAAAATGTTGACGAAGCACAGTTCTGTGTTCAGTGCGGCAATGCCCTGAAGCAGGCTGACACAGCCCCTGCTCAACCTCAGCAGCAAACGGCAAGCGCTCCCGTTCCGCCGCCCGCACCTAGCCAGCAGCCTCAACAGCCCCAGCAGCCTGTATATCAGCAGCCCGCAGTACCTGTTCAACCTCAACCCGTTCCCGCTCAGGCAGCAACCTACCCCATGACCAAGCAGGACGAAACCCTCCGTTTGATCAACTTCATTCTGTGCATTCTGAGCTGTATCGCCATTTGCTGGGCGGTTATTCCGCTGGCATGGGCAATTCCCATGACCGTACACAGCTGGGGCATTTACAAGGGCACCAAGCCCAACACCACCGCCTTTGGTGTATGCACCCTGATCTTCGTTAACATCATCGGCGGCATCCTGCTCCTTATCTCCAACAAGGACGACAGCCGTACCGCCGTGTATGTCCTGTACATCGGCGATGACCTGTCCAGCTCCGTGGTT
>ERZ779843.3688-NODE-3688-length-12558-cov-3.099416_pt1 | contig 12558 bp, 8 predicted proteins | sample MGYA00511560_ERZ779843 | MGnify/ENA primary metagenome ERZ779843 (study PRJEB29588, sample SAMEA2158062) | human gut metagenome | biome: human gut; feature: human-associated habitat; material: faeces | place: Denmark | collected 2008/2010 ... | reverse complement strand
CCAGTGCCTGGTTGCGCGGGAAGGAAACGCCAAGCTCGCCCAAACGGTCGACCGTCATAGCCCGGCACAAACCGCCTGGACTCAATATCTCAATGCGGTCGCCGTACATAGTCACCTGAACCTGAGAGGCGCACCCGTCCGGCGAGTAATCGCGGTGCATGAGCGCGTTGGCCACCGCCTCGCGCACGGCCGTCTCGGGATACTCGAGTCTATCGATGCGAAACGCCCCCTCCACCTTCGACGAGACGCGCACGTTGCGTCGCAGCGCCACCATCAGCTCCGATATCATCACGGGGATGGGCCCGACGATCTCGCGAGAATCGAGAAAACGCAGCCCCTCGGCGCTCACATCGGCCTTCGACGTCCCCGGGATCACCGTAAACGAAAGGCAGGCCCGCGGGAAATAACGCTGCGGAAAGCGCCCGAGCGCCATAAGTCCCGCCAATGTGGGTCGCACAATCCCCTCCCCGTCACGAGCCGTCACGCAGAGCGCCTCAAGCAGCTCCTCGTCGCTCATGCCCTTGAACGCTCGCGGCGAATCGGCACGCTGTCGGCGCATGAAGCCCTCCAGAAGCTCTTCGTCAAAGTCGCCCATCGCAGCCCCTTCGACCACTTCGCGATCGTCTCCTGCACCCCCTGCGCGGTATAGCGTTTGGCTCCGGTCAGCACCTTAGGCTCCAGCAGGCGGTCCACCTCGTAGGGGCTCAGCCTCCGATCACCATCCCCCACACGCACATAGGAGCCGTCATGCATTGCGCGCGACTTGACGAAGCAGGGCTTAAGCTCGGGCGGCAGTTCGGGCACCGTGGCCACCACCACAGGCGATCCTTCGAACTCGACAATCTCGACTGACGCCCGCACGGGCGGCTCCATCTTCTCGCCGCACATCTGGGCAAGCGCGTCGGCCACAGCACGCGCCTTGAAGCCCGGAACACCTTGGAACCCCGCTCGCTCCGCGAGCCCCAGAATCACCACGCCACCCGACGTGTTCGAAAACGCGCTCAGCGTCTCCGCCATGCTTTTCGGAAGCCCCTGAGAAGCCGCTTTCACCTCTACCCGCTCGGTGTCGGTGCCAAGACGTCGGGCGAGACCAATATAGCTCTCCAGATCGAAATCGTACACGCCCATAGCCCACCCCCGCAAATAGTTTCAAGAAGTCTCATCAGTATGCAACAACTTGAGACTATTTGCAACAACGCTTGTATTTGTTGGTGCGCGCAAACCCAACATTGTGCAAGACCCCTGCTCAGAGAATTCAAATCATGATTTGACTGTAACATCTGCGGGACCGACATCACCGGCAACACCTCCGCCCATGCGAAAGAACACATGAAGGCCGGTGAAGGATCTGGGCATCATAGTGAAATCCGTCAGATAGTCACCGGCTACAACACGGTTAGCCATAAGAAAGAGGGACATTGGGAAACGAGGGTTGTCGGCGGTCGTTGGGAATAGACGTTAGGCAGGGGTCATTAAGGATGCGCTTGATATTGCTGTCAAGCCCTGATAGACGATTTGTCCGTTTATCAGCCACAGTTGCTTAGATGCCGGCAGAGCATGAAACAATTTCTGCCAGTAGGCGTCATTTCGCGATGCGCATCTTTTATATCCAATAGGCTGCATGGGTATCGCTAACCCACACAGCCTATTGGCGCCCAATCTCTCTAACGTACTTATCTGCGACTATTGAATCTTCTGCGACCGACATAGAGCAGCAAAGAAGCCAGTCCTATAGCAGAAGCGCAAAAGAGAATCAGAGCAATACGCACAGGCAAGCCTAAGCTGTCACTTGTTTCTGCCAAAAAGCCTAAAGAGCTAGCAGGCTTATCAGTATCAGTGACGGAGTTCGCGTTATCTGTCTGACCCGAATTGATTTCCTGGTTACCTCCTGATGCCTCAGGTGCATCCGAACCACCGTTATTCCCTTGGCCACCGTTCATGCTTCCGCTATTGCCCTGATTGGTTCCACCGTTGTCTCCGCCTCCCTGCTCGCCACCACCTGACGGATCGCGTCCGTCATCGGTTACGCTCACGGCAAGATTCAATCTCTCGCTGTATTCATCAAAAGGCATCCCCTCTTTATATGCGGCGATTCGATACTTCGTATCTCCCGTAACACTGATAGGTCCGGTGTAAACGCGTCGCGTCCCGTTTGCATCGCAGGGGCAGGTGTCGTCGGTGGTGTAGTAGATGGTCGCTCCTTCGGTGGTGGTTGTCAGGGTTAGCTTCGAACCTTTCGGTACCGTCACGCTGTTCTCTTTTGGAGCCAACGCATCGAACGTGTTCGTTCCGATGGTTGCGGTGGGCCGCACGGGTTGCGCTGCATCAGAAGTGGTGCGAATCGCCAGCTCCTTGGAAAGCGACGTGCCAGTTGCCGCAAGGGTGAGCGCCGTCATTCCGGGAAGGTCACCATAGAGCGAGAACGATGTCTTGCCCTCGGAATCCGTCATGCCAGTTGCGATGCCCTCGCCAGAAGCGTCCAAGGCGCTGATACCGTCGAGCGCCGCGATGCTGGGCGCATCCACCTGTGCCGTCACCGGCTGGTTCGCCACAGGGGTGCCGTCCGAATAGCGCACGTAGGCCACAACTTGGACAGGTTCAGGAGCATCGCTTTGCAAGACGACGGCATTCTCATAGTTCGCAACGAGCTGCGCCGGACGTTTCTCGACGGTGAGCGTCTTCGACCATGACCCGAACAGATCGCCCAACGAACACTCCGTATAGCTCTTCGCACCGTTCAGCTTCACCGAAACACTTGCTCCTTCGGACAAGGGTTCTTGCGGGTAGATGCGCAGGACCTTGGCAAGCGCTCCTCCTCCGTCGGCCTCGCTGGCGTCTTTCGAGTCGACCCATTCAAGACGGGCGCTCTCGCCATCCACGAGGGCGCTCGTTCCTGCTCCCTCATCGGCTTTCATGTATTGGCTGAATTCCAGCTCTATATATTCGGGGCAGGCATTCGCAGCTACAACGCTTGGTGCCTGCGTTGACTTCAAACCTACCTTCAGCCCGGTTCGGATGGGGAGCACCGAAAGCCAGTCCGTCCTTGCTACGTCATACCCTTCTTTGGCGACCCTCACCTGATAGAAGCCGGTTGGCGTATCCCATTGGAAGGCTCCGTCTGCGCCCGTGGTCAGCGTGCCCTCCTGCTCGTAGTCTTCGGCATTCCATTTCCGTGCATTGCGGCCGTTTGCATCGTCTGCAACATAGATGGTCGCCTTGGCACCTTCTACGGGATTACTATCCAGCGCCTCATATACGATGCCCGACGGGTCGATGATCACATTTGACCCGATGCCGTAGAACTTGTCCCAGTCGATGATGTTCCTGACATCGTCGCTGCCATTGTTCTTCTTAGGAACTTCCTTGCAAACGCTCTTCCTGTAAGCGGTTGCCTGCTCATAGGCGTTCTTTGCCTTGTCGAGGTAGTGCGCGCGCAGCAGGTGAATCGAGGTGGATCCTGCATCGATCGCCAACGAGGCCTTGCTCACCACGCCGCCAGCAGTGCTAGCCCCCTCCGTCACTACAGAGCTGCTCCCCATGGTTGCGACAAGGATGATCGTCGATCCCACCGTGTTCCAATAACCGGTCATTACATCGGTGTAGTTATGGTCGTCCTCGTTCTCCATGAGCTCTCGGTACTTCTCGGCCGCATCGCGTTCGGCGTAGAGCGCCTTGAGGCAGTTCTGGCATGCTCCATCGCAAGGGTTGCGCTTCTTGTAATAGAGAATCCATTGGTTTATGGATTCGATGTCGGCTTCAAGGACGCCTAAGGCATCCATGTTGTCTAACCATGAGTCCATGGCGAATCTCAACCCCACACCACTTCCGATGACGCCGACGCCGCCCAGAACCTGATTGACATTCGTGCACTTTGAGATTTCATTGGCCACCTCTTCTGTCTCCTTAGCCCACATCTGGCTCTTCGCCCAGGCTTTCACCATGGGCGTGATCCTCTCAGGCGGAACGTCCTTGAGGATGCGGCGCGCAAGCACGTTGTCGAGCACACTCTTTGCGCCCTCGTCGATCACGCCGCTCACCATGTCAATCCCCATACCAAAACCATCCAACCCGGCGGCTTTGAGTGCATCCACCTTGGCGGAGCGCATATGGTCATCTTTCTCCTTATGTTCTGAGAAATCGACCTTGTAGGTGTTCTGCTTCTTTGCGTTCGGATCCGTAGCTCCTTGGGGTGCGCTTTCCGTCACCAAGCACGAATAGCCCGTGTAGACGCCTTCCGTCTTGCCGTCAGCACTGTTCTTCTGCGAGTCGGTGACGTAGAGCTCGGCTTCGAGGCGGCCGTCTTCCAAGGTCTGGACTTGGACGCCCTTTGCGCTGTCGCCTTCGGAAACCTTGACGACGCCGCCTAGCTTGTCCTGAAGGCAGTTGTCCATCAGGGCCGACGGTGAGCCCGATGCGCTCACCTTGCCGATGCCCGCGCTCGTTCCCATGGCATCCAGGCTGTTTCGTATGGAGCGGTTCGTCAGCTTTCCGCACGCATAGTTGTTGTCTATGGACTCCTTCATCCTGTGGAAGAAATCCTTCACTTCCTTGATCGTTGCGGCATCCTGACCCGCATACCACCCATCTATCTCCGCATCAGTCGGAATCGAGTACTCGCCGATATCCGGGTCTTCTCCCGTGAAGTAGGGGTCGTCGATCGCAGCAATCCAGGTGTCGTCCGCATCTATGGGTGCACGGAGGCTGTCTAGGCTGATATCCGCGCGCTGCGCCTCAATCTCAGCCAGTGAAGCCTGCGCCTCCGCTTCGGTGAGCGTGCCTTCTTTGACACGCTGCTTTATCTCATTTTCGAACGCCTGTAAGGACGCATCTATTCCTTCGCAGGTTTTGCTCAGCTCGCTGCCGCTGGACGACGTGTCTCCGAACAGATTCTCCAAGTAGAGGTATCTGTCCTTGGCTTCCTGTTCGGCGCGCTTCTTGATGCGCTCCTTGAAGTCCTCGTCGTCCACGTTCGACGCATAGGCCAAGGCGAAGTTGTTGAACGTATAGGTCTGCGGGATGAAGAGCTCCTCGGCATCCAATTCGGAGATACTGAAAGACCCCGAGTCGGGATTGTCTGCCAGCAGCTGCAGATAAGTTTCGTCCACGTACTCGCCGACAAAGCGCGTATATTGCTCGTCGCTTGATTTCTTTGTAAGCGGGATGGCGACCGTCCTGTCGTCCTGCATGACCGCATACATCCATAAGGTGTCGCCGGCGTTGATCTCGTTGCCTGCTTTCTTCACGGTGACATCGAACGTCCAGTAAGCGCACGATTTCCGGGCAAGCTGGTGATGGATGGTCAGGCATTTGTCGCTCTCCTTGCCGTCGGCGATGAGATCCTGCGTCCGGCCTTCATTCGTCACCTTAAACGACCAGATCTGTGCCTGGGGTCGGTAGGTGCAGTCCGCATAGGAAGAGAAAGTGGCTCCTTCTGTGGTAGCAGTTGCATCCACCTTCACACGGTCTCCGTAAAGAAGGGAATCCGTTAGGCCTTCCGGCAGGTCGAAGCCTACCGTTGCTTTGCCCTTGCTGTTCGTGGTAACCGATTCGCCGACGTTTTGCCCGTTGATGGAAAGCTGTGCGGTTGCGCCCGGACTTGCATAGACGATGGCGTTATTGCCCTTCTGGCCCACATAGCCGGACGGCACCTCAACGCTCATCCCAAGGGATGCGAACGAAAGATTGCCCGCAGGCACCGTGGCCCCAGAAGCCGAAAGGGAGAATGGCATCGAATATACCCGTTCCTTCGTCGGTGTCAATGCGATGGATATCACCCCGGAGGTGGCACCAGAAGGGATCTTCACGGAAAGAGCGCCTTCTCTCGATGTGCATTCGAGGGTCTCGCCCGTATCCAACGCGGCTGATGCGTCGCTGTAATCGTTTCGGGGAATGTCAAACGTGAGGGTCGCATCCATGGATCGGTCGAATTCGTAGCTGATCTGAAAGATTGCTTCGCAGTCGACGACAACGGAGCTTTGAGGCATCTTCGCAGTGACGGACTTCACGCCGATCGATGCCAGGGCATCCTCCGCCTTGAAATCGGGAACGCTAAGCGCAAGTGCGCTGGTAGCTTCGTCTTCGATGCGAATGTCCTCACTGGCATAGGGAAACGCGAGTCGCTTGATCACGCCTAGGTGAGAGGCGCTTACATTCAGTGAGGGCTTGAATGCCACTATCGTGTAATCGCCTGCCTTCAGTTTGCCGGTATCGAAATGCCAGGCGGGATTCTCTTGGCCGTCAGGCCAATACACTTGCGCATAACCATCCTGGATGCACCGGGCATTGCTTGCAGTGCCGTCGAACACCAGCACGCGGCTCGTCCCTTCGAAGGCGGCGTTGAGCGAGATGGTCGCACTGCCCCAGCGCGGAAGGACGGCGGCGAACTCTCCCGCTTCTTCGTTGAAAGTTGCAGTTGCAGGGGAAAGAGCGAGCGACTCTGCAGGGGTCACTTCAAGGGAAAGCTCGGCGAGGGCGGCAGGATCGTTGGCGAGCGATTCGGACAAGATGAGTTGACCGCGCTGCACCAAGTAATCGTCGGTGGCGCTCTCACCCGTCAGGTTTTTCCCTGGCTTGAGCTCTGCGCCGTTGCGCTTCAACGTAAACGAAAGGCTGTTCCAATTGGATACGGGAGCATATTCGGGATTGCCGCCGGTATCGCTGCTTCCCGTTTTGCATCGCAGGCTTATGGGATAGACCCGCTGAACCGCCAGTTTCGAAAAACCGGTTATCGTGCCCGCGTCCCAATCGCCCGTCATCTGTCCAGCGGGACGCAGCAGCTCCTTGTCGTAATACCCTGGCATCGTTATGGTGATGAGCGTTTCTACAGCAGGTTTTAAGCCTTCTGCCGTGAAGGCGCCGTCATCCGCAACGTTTGCTTGATAGGTGGAATCACCCTGCTGCACGATAACCTTCACGTCGGTTGTCGCGACACCCTCGGGAAGGTCGAGTTTACCCGTGACCTTCACGGTATTGACGTCGTCGTCGAGCCAAACCCAATTGATTCCTTTTCCTTTCTCTAGCTGTGAGAGCTTCCAGGGGTCTGACTCCGTTCCGTCTGTGCGCTTCTTGTAGGCATAGACAGTGGATCCATCATCGCAGGGTGCGTATAAGCTGTCTGCGTCATAGACACCATTGCGCGCGAGGCACACATCCGGGTTGTCGATGCGCAATTTGACGGCACCGCATGAGCAGAATGCCGAGTAGAGGTACTTGAGAGATGACGGCAACACGATAAGCTCCTGCGAGGAAAGCCCTGTGCAGTCGGTAAATGCATCGTAGAGGCACTCTATGCCGCTGCCGTCTGGGGAAGTCTCAAATGCAACGGAGGTAAGGTCACCTTTCCTACCTGCCGTGAAGGCGCCCTCTTCGATCTCCTTGACGAAGCTGGGGAATGTGACACTTTTAAGATGTTGGTAGTTGAATGCAAACATAGGGATATAGACGTCGTAGCTTCCGTCGAGCACAGCTGCTATGTCCATCGATTCAAGGCCGCCGTCCCCATAGAGCATGACCACGTCGCGGGTTTGCCCATCGACCGTATGCTCATAGCCCTTGTTGAGATAGGCATACACTTCGGCATCATGCAGTGGGTCCGGCGCTTGCCAGCCGCAATCGAACGACCAGCCCGGATCGTTCCAGTAGCCGTTGTCCTGCACGAGCGTTCCTACCCACATCTTCTTACCGGAGCAAGAGGCGGACGTCTTCCATAGGAGCGACTTGTCCAACTCGGGGTAGTTTTCGCATTCATAGTTGTCCAGCGTGGCAAGGTTCTGGGCATCCACGCCGCTCGCAAACGGGTTGGGGCCTGGTTCTGTGGACGCTTCTGTGACTGGCTGGCTATCTTCGGCGCCTTCTGCCACATCAGCATCATCCGAAGAGACAGTAGACCGGTCCGAAGCATCCTCATCCGGAACCTCTTCGTCGGAAACGGATGCGCCATCAAGCAATATGTTGCTGGAGACTGAAAGCGCATCATCGGGCACATCGACTTCAGAATCGCTCACAGGGAGCAGTGCCGCCTGAACGTCTTCGCTCGCGACTGCGTCCACCCGACTTGAATCTTCGGCAAATCCGACGATGGGACACATGGTCACAACCAGTGCCAAGGAGAGTGCGACGGCACAAGCTTTTGCAAAAGGAGATTTTGCTGTCTTGCCTTTTCTGGGCATGGCGTTTTCTATCTTTCTCTTGGTGAGGGATCCCGTTCATTCTCCGAAATCGAGGAACGAGGCACAATAGAGTTGCCAGGTTCGGCAATTGCCAAAACGGAAATCGTACGCTAGGGGGCGCATTTCCTGAGTACCATAGTCATTGCAACCTGCAAGCAACGAGAAAGCGCGAAATGAAGTTTCACGAACAACTGAATGCATATATCGAGCAGATCGACTGCATGGCGAAAGAGGTGAGCGAGCAGTCGGGAGTATCCGCCGCCACTCTGAGCCGATATCGTACGGGGTCGAGGCTCCCCGATACGGAATCCGACGCCTTTGAGAATCTCTGCTCTGCGATCGCCGAGCTGGCACGGCAGAAGCAGCTTGGCGATATAACCGCGGAATCAGTGCGTGAGCAGTTCATGCAGTCATCCGACCTTCGCCCCCGCGACGCCGATCGGCTCCTCGAGAACTTCGACCTCCTCCTTGCAACGCTCGATGTGGGCATCAGCAAGCTCTGTCGCCATATAAACTACGATGCCTCGACCGTGTTCCGCTTTCGCAATGGCTCGCGCCGTCCATCGGATCCCGAAAAGTTCGCATCGTCGGTGGCGGAGTACGTGGCGCGAGAATGGGACTCTGCTCGCGATAGAGCCGTGCTGGCGCATCTGCTAGGTTGCACTGAAGAGGAGCTAGCGGAAAGCTCCGTTCGGTACGAAAAGCTGATGGAGTGGCTGTTCGACGATCGCGACCATAGGGATCATCCCGTGTCGGATTTCCTGTTCAAGCTCGACGAGTTCAACCTGAACGACTACATCAAGGCCATCCACTTCGACGAACTGAAAGTTCCTTCCGTGCCGTTCCAAATGCCCACATCGAAGACGTACTTCGGTCTCGACCAGATGATGGAAAGCGAACTTGATTTCCTGAAGGCCACCGTGATCTCCAAATCAACCGAGCCGGTGATCATGTACAGCGACATGCCCATGGGAGAGATGGCGAAGGATCCGGAATTCCCGAAGAAGTGGATGTTCGGCATGGCCATGATGCTGAAAAAGGGGCTTCACCTGAATCAGATCCATGACTTGAACCGGTCCTTCGAGGATATGATGCTGGGACTTGAGAGCTGGATCCCCATGTACATGACGGGCCAGATTTCTCCGTTCTATCTCAAAGAGCCGTCGAATAACGTTTTTCTGCATCTTCTGAAGGTTTCCGGAGCCGCTGCCCTTTGCGGTGAGGCCATTGTGGGCCACCATGCCGAGGGAAGATACTATTTGACCAAATCGAGGAAGGAGTTGGGGTACTATACGGCGCGAGCCCAGGAGCTGCTGAGCGCTGCGCGACCCTTGATGGATATCTACCGCATCGACAACAAGAACGAGTTCAACGCTTTTTTGCAGGTCGATTCAGAAACAATCGGGAAGCGCAGGAGCATCCTCTCTTCGCTGCCGCTCTACACCATCGATGCGTCCCTTCTGGTGGAGATGCTTGCAAGGTCTGGATTCGATGGCCGGCATTGCCGATGCCGCCTCTTCGGCTCGTCGGCGCGTCGTGCATATTCTTGAGACTAGCGAGATCCATGTCGAGATACCGCTGCTTACCAGAGAGGAGTTCGAGGTCTATCCGTTGAACCTCGACCTTTCGAACGCATTCTGCGAGAAGGGCGTCGCGTACACGTACGAGCAGTACCTTGCGCACCTGGAGGATACCGACCGTTTCGCAGCGGATCATCCTCGGTATCAGGTAGAGAAAACTTCTTCACAGACGTTCAGGAACCTACAGATCAGCATTCACGAAGGCAGGTGGGCTATGGTGTCGAAAGAGCTTGTACCATCAATACACTTCGTCATACACCACCCAAAACTAAGACGTGCGATAGAGGAGTTTATTCCGCCTGTGGTCGAGAAATAGCCTCTGCCGATGTTGTCTGAAGCAAATCGCGCAAACTGCTGGCAGGACTGCCATTATATTCATCGACTATGAGGCTATCGTCCTTTCGCCATATGGCCTCAATCTTGCTATTGTTTGCGTCTATATCATCAGAATCAGGAGCCTGGTAATCGGAAAGCCCGCATGACATTAGAACACATCTAATGTCATTACAGTTGCCTTATTCGTTCGAAAGTAATTGGGCTTCGATGCCAGCCTCTCTGCAAGGTGACGTTAGATGTATTCTAATGTCATTCCAAGGCGGAGGAATACTTCCTATGTTGCATCCTGGGCATCCTCTTTGCTTGGAAGGCGCCTTGCGTAATAGCGGAACACCTCGTCGTAATGGTCTTCCACGAACTTTTCCACCAAAATAGATGTCTCTGTTTTAGTAGTAGCTCGGTTCGCTTTGCTGTAATCTTCATTGTCTTGCTGTGTTTCGCCGTGCGACATTCCTGAACCTCACCTCCTATTACGCATAACGCGAAGAGCGCACCCTATGGGCGGCTCTTTTTCGAAAAATTTTTCATTAGGTCGTGAATCCCAAGATTCGATTAGATGTTCTAGGGCTCTTGGAACGGCGCAGGGAGGCACAACATGTCATAACTGATATGACACGGTTAGCCCTGCGAAGAAGGACATTGAGAAATGCTGGTTATCGACGTCCATTGGGAGTGATTTGGAATCCTCTCGCGTATCAATGCGATGTAATAATTGCTCATTATCACGAGCAACTCCGAACTATGAAATATAATTTTCCAGAAATATGAGTAACTCAAGTTTGGTGAATGGCTATAGTGATTTACGAAATTCTCGGAAGCGCTCAACGATGCGCCAGGCAATTTCGCAGTATATCAAGCCCATCAAACACAGTCAGCAGATGCAGATCCTTGAACAATGCAAGACAAAAGCATATAATTGTCTTACTATTAGTAAAGGAGGTCGGTCCTATGGCAACTGCTTCTGTAACGGTGAGAGTCGACGAAGATACCAAGCGCGCCGCAGCTAACATCGTGGAAGATTTCGGCTTCGATCTCTCATCAGTCACGCGCGCGTTCTACCGTCAGATCGTACGCGAGCAGCGCATTCCCCTCACGCTTGAATATCCAACGCCTAATCTCGAGTCTCGCGAGGCAATAAGGGAAACGAAAGAACTCATCGCATCGGGAGATCCGGGCTACGCCACCGTATCAGAAATGTTCGAGGCGATGGGAGCATAGCGGTGCTGAGAGCCAATTACACCCCGCGCTTCCAGAAAGACGTTAAGCGCCTTAAGAAGAAGCACGTAGCGCTAGATCCTCTGAAAGAAGTCGTGGAATTGGTGGTCGCCGATACCCCAGATAGCCGATCAGAACTTGTTCGCCGGCATAATATGCATCGGCTCAAAGGCGAGTGGTCGGGAAGCATGGAATGCCATGTCGCAAACGCTGGCGACTGGTTGCTTGTTTGGGCGCAGACCGACGATCAGGCGTACTTTCAGAGAACCGGTGGCCACGACGATCTGTTCAGTGGATAGGAAGTGCTTTAGGATTGTGCAATCCACCAGGCAATATTGTTTTTCTGAGCTTACTCAGACCCTGTTCTCGCATTTTTCTGAACCGGAATTAACCTCATGTTCACACTTTTCTGAACTTGGAACATTAGCGAGCTAGTGCTATGCTCACTCCCCCTCGCAAACCGGAAAAGCCTCATCGTAGTCGGGGTCGTCCTCGCGGCGCACGAATTCGTAGAGAAGGCGGCGCGTGGCGGGCAGCTCTTTCTTCTTCAGTTGGTGTTCCCACAGCACGAGCACCTTCCAGCCGGCCGCCTCTAGCGCCGCCAGGTTTTGCTCGTCGCGCTCGACGTTGCGGGCGAACTTAGCCTCCCAGTAATCGAGGTTCTTCTTGGGCACCGACAGGCTGCACACGGGACACCGATGCCAGAAGCAGCCGCGGATCTCGATGGCGAGCTTGCGCCCCACGAACGCCACGTCCGGACGCCCGGGCGCTTTCCTCCAATCGCAGCGGTAGCCGGGAAAGCCCATCTCGCGCAGCATGCGGCGCACGAGCACCTCCGGCTTCGTGTCGCGCCGCTTGTTGCCCTGCATCGATTTGTGAGTGGCCGCCGACACAACCCCGAAATCGTAGCGGTTCGTCTTCGATAAGCGCACGCGAGATTCAGCGCCCTCCTCGCCTTCTGCAGAGTCTTCGTCGGCAGCCGCCGCTAAGACTTGCTCCCTCGCCTCGATTGCGCGATCAGTCACGCCGTCGGGAGCATCGCCCGCATCGCCCTGCGCAATCGTCTCTTTCGTTTTCTCTGTTGGCTTTTTCATGGCCGTTATTATAGCGCCTGCGCCTTCCCGCTTGCGGAACCCTGAACACTCCAATTAAGAAAGCGTAAGGTGTGCGTCTTTTTGCAAATGCTGTCACGCGGCGCGCAACCCAAGCGCTACCATGGGAGCCCCCCATCGGCTCGCCAGTCGCAACTGGCGCATTCC
>ERZ779843.3686-NODE-3686-length-12566-cov-2.560147_pt1 | contig 12566 bp, 10 predicted proteins | sample MGYA00511560_ERZ779843 | MGnify/ENA primary metagenome ERZ779843 (study PRJEB29588, sample SAMEA2158062) | human gut metagenome | biome: human gut; feature: human-associated habitat; material: faeces | place: Denmark | collected 2008/2010 ... | reverse complement strand
TGATAAACATTTAAAGTAACCACTCATAAAGGTAATAGGAAAAATATTATAAGTAATAGAAAATGGAGATTTAATTTTATGTTTAAAATAATTACAGACACAGCATGCGATTTTCTTATGGATTATGCAGCTTCCGTAGATGTCACACTCATTCCGCTTTATATAACATTTGACGGTGAAACTTATTACAAAGACAGAACTGAGCTTTCAACTGATGAATTCTACAGACGCATAACAGAGGAAAAGATATATCCAAGAACATCTCTTCCAAGTGTCCAGGATTATATAGACGCATATCTTCCTGCCGTAAAGGAAAACATTCCAATTGTTACAATATGCCTTTCTACTGCTTTAAGTGGTGCAGTCAACTCTGCAAGAATGGCAGCACAGCAGGTTATGGAAGATTATCCGGATGCAAAAATCACAGTAATCAATTCTCAGTTCATATCTGCTGCCGAAGGTCTTTTAGTATATGAAGCAATCCGTATGAACCGCGATAACATTCCTTATGAAAAAGCGGTATCTATTCTTCAGAAAATGACAGACATCGGAACAGTTTACTTTACAATCGGCTCTCTTGATTACATCAAAAAGGGGGGCCGTCTTGGAAAACTCGCATCTATGGTAACAGGAATTTTAAATATCAGGCCAAGTCTTTTCCTTAAAAACGGTGAGGTAAACGTAAGCGGTCTCTGCCGTACACGCAAAAAATCGGTTGCAAACGTATTTGAAAGCTGCAAAAAATATTTCACAAGCAGAAACATTGACCCGAATACTTACGATATTTCGGTTGCATCGGCAACTACGCCGGACGAATGTGACGAGCTCCGCCGTCAGGTTGAAGAAGATTTCAAAATCAAATGTGTCGAGAGCCGTGAACGTTTTGACTTACGTGTAAGCTCAATAACAGGCGTACACACAGGTCCTACAACAATCGGAATCGGTATTATGCCTAAGTATGAAACACTGCTGTAGGAATTATACAGTATTAAATTTACACCGTGAATGTACATTATAATATAAAATGCGGGTTATATAATTAACATCCCGCATATTTTGTAAAATATAAAAAACGGTATTCTTTGATTCGGACGCTTCGTTTCAATACTCAAAAAATACCGTTTTTTATTTTCTGTATTAAATTTTACAAAACAATATTTATAATTATTTCTCATGACTAATAATCCATTTTAACATATCCTTAGTAACGATTTTACCCGATGCCAAGTCACGAATACCGTTACTGCCTCCCATAGCTTCAATCAGCCTTTCGTGAAGTGCAACAACCTGCTCTCTGCTTAATCTTATCATTCAGCAAGCACCTCATAAGCCTGCATATTCTGCTTAATAAGACGCTCTGATATAACATATACGTCCTCTGCAGATGCTATTTTTTCTTTCTCCGCTTTACTAAAGTCAATTACAAGATACCTTGGTACATTGTTTTTAAGAATAACCGCTGCACCATATTCGTCAACAACTCTTGCAACCTTTGAAAAATTCTGATTAGCTTCTGTTATAGAAATCATTGTATTTGTATCTACTGTCATAATATACACCTCTCTTTCACTTATATTATGTACACATATTCTAGGATAAATATAACCTATTTTTATAGCTATTACATTAAACTTTTAAAATATCTTCTGAAACCATAAAAACGATATTTCCATGTAAATTAAAACGCTCCTTTCCGTGCGTGAAGTGATTGTTTCTTCTCACTTGTCCGCCCGAAAAGGAGCATATTGTTTCTATTCGTAGGAACTGATTCCGCAAATAATTTTTATTGTGCAATTATTGATTACTCTTCATCTTTTCTGTGCTTTTTGCCTGTAAGTGCAAATCCCGCACCAAGTGCTGTTACAGCCGCACTTAATGAATACCATAATAATCCGCTTTCACCTGTTGCAACAGATTCTTCTGTCTTGGACTGTTCTGTCTTAGATTCATCCGTATTGGTGTCATCTGTTGTTCCCTGGTTGTTTCCGCCGTTTCCGTTTGAATCATCTGTTCCCGGCGTCGGATTAGGTGTCGGGTCCGGTGTCGGTGTTGGGTCCGGTGTCGGTGTTGGGTCCGGTGTTTTTTCTTGTGTAGGCATCTTTTCAAAACTTCCAAGATTGTATACATTCGTATATCCTAATTCCATTGCCTTTTTAACAGCACTTTCGGCTCTTACACCTGATGCACATGCAAAGATAAGCGGTGTGCTCTTGTCATAAATACTAAGTCCCGTCTCCAATGTATCCAACGGAATATTAATTGAGTCGATTGCCCATTTTTCTTCAAATTCTTCCGCTGTTCTTACATCAATAAGCTTTGCACCGTTTGCGAGCAGAACATTAGCTTCGTCAGGTTCTATCGAATTTCCTCCGATGCTTCCCATCTCGATTTCTTTTTTGTTTATTCCGTCGCTGACAGTCATAATATCATTTTCTATAGTCATTGTCTTATTATCGAAATCACTGACCTTTTTAAGCTTGTAACACTTCTGACAGCTTGTAAAAACAAGCACAAGTCCGTTATCGCATGATGCGTATAATCTGTCTTTATATACAGCAAGTGCATTTATTGTATACTTATCGTTTGCATTGTATGCAACATCTGCTTCGGCAAAATACTCCGTACTAAGTTGTGTCATTGTGCCGTTGCTGTCCTGTATCCATACTTTTGTATTGTCGGTCAGGTCATTTTTCGTAAGAACTGCTTTTGCACCGCCCCAGTCAACAAACTGAACAGGTGTGTCAATATCTTTTATTTCATCTTCCAAATCGCCTGCACCGTCGGCATAATACTCTACTATTACAGCAAACATCTGTTTATTGCTGCTGCCGCCGTAAATGTATACAGGATTTTGTGTATCTTTTACTTCAAGACTTACAGAAGCCACAGAACCCGTACCCGGCTGAGTTGCCTTATTATCTTCGCTTTGGTAAACAGTCATGCTTCTTGCAGCATCACCGCCCAAAAATACAGCCGTTACCTTACATGGTGCTTTCGGTGTGAAATAAAGACTTCTCTTTGTCGTGCTTCCCGAACCTGCCTGCCATGCTTTGTTAAATGAATACTCATATGTCTTATCATTTGCATCTGTATAGGTATATGTTCCTTTTTTAGAGGCAAGTGTCCATGAACCGTATCCGCAAAGACCGTTTACCGTGTCCGCATAAACAGTTCCATCTGTACCTCCTGTGAGCTTTGTATAATCAAACTCCTTATTTTCAAGGTTGTAAACTACAATTTCACTGTCCTTAGGTGTCTTGTAAATCTTTTTATATGAATCGGAAAGCTGTTTTCCGTTTGCATCATATATTGCAAATTTAACTATATCACCCGAAACCGCTCCTGTTTCAATCTCATATTCACCTGTTCCTGATACAACAGTCTCAACTGTACTCTTAACAGACGAATCTTCATTTAATACCTGTGCCGTAAGCTTGACATCTGATGATTTTACGCTTCCGCGATATTTAATAGTAACTTTCGCTCTTCCGTTTGTCCTGTTGGTAACCTTACTTATGATATAAGGCAAATCATCATTATTTTCTATGTAATTCAATCTGAAATAATCAAGATTGCTTCCGTTTGTCTGTACATATACCGTCGTACAGCCGTTCTCATCAAGCAGGCCGTTAAGCTGTGCATTGTATACTACATCCTCGTTAATCGTAAATTGTGTATCTGCCCATGTATCCCATGTGCCTGTTGCTGCTGCCTGCGAAGATGCGATGAGCTTATCAGGCAATGCACTTTTATCAAGACTTATATTGATTACCGAATCGTTTTTACCGGCATATCTTGCAGTGATACCGTCAAGATTTGATAATTTTACAGCCTTATATTCAATCCATGTATCTCCGGCACTGCCGACATTAAAGCCGCCGCTGCTTCCTTTCTGTGAATCCGTCAGGCTGGCACCGTTGCCATTATCCGCATACTCTGCTTCTATCTGTGTATTTACATGAACCGTAATTTTTCCGCAAATCATATTTTCAAGGTCTGTTGCGGTAATCTGGATTATTCCGTTTCCGTATACCGTAAGATTTCCGTTTTCGTCAACAGATGCGGTCTTACGTACAGAATCGTCTGTTTTCTGAACTTTCCATGTAAGTTTTGAATTGTCTATTATTTTTCCGTCTTTATCCGATACGCTTAACGCAATTCCCGTATAAGGTGACGCATTTGTAATTGTGCCTGTTGCCCCGTTATATTCAGGAATTCCGCCATCACGGTAATCAATCACACCAGATTTGATAATCTCAGGATTTACCGAAGTGATATTGTAAACAGACTCAAGCTTATCCATATCTACGGAATTCATGTCATTTACAGCTTTTGAAAGAACATTGTCAAGCTCGTCTCTTGTTGAAACTTTTCCGAGATTTTCAACGGCCTTATTGTATATATCCGTCACTTCACTGTAATTTTTCTCAGAATAAGCTGACTTTGGAAGTCTGTCAAATGCCGTTTTAAGTTCAGCCTTTGCATTATCTATTTCAGACTGATACGGTTTGATTTGTAATTTGTTTACAACAGGATAAGAATCTGTCTTTGTAACACCGTCTACCGTAACAGAAACAGTAACCGTTGTTACACCTTCTTTCTTTCCTGATTTTACATTTCCATCAGAATCAACCGAAGCGATGTCATTATCGGCACTCTTATAAGAGACAACTGTATTTTTATCTGTCAAATCAACCATAACTTCATTAGACATAACAGCCGTTACATTTGATTTGATTACAGAAGCTGCTTCAAGTCCGCTGCCATCTTCGCAAATAAGACCGTCAACCGAAACTCCGTCAGGAATTGCCGTAACATTTTTCAAAACACTGTTAAGTGTTCCCGTAACATCAAATGTCTTTTTATTTGCTGTATCATCTGCATTTGATGAAATATAAGCCGTATATGTTCCTGTAGGAACAATGTCCTTTTGTGCTGCCTCGTCAAAAAGATACATATCAGCAACATTAAGATTAAATGTTACTTTCTTTGTCTCTCCCGGAGCAAGCTCAACCTTTTCAAAACCTTTAAGCTGCTTTGCCGGTGTTGTTCCCTTTCCTGCCGCCGGATGTGAAACATATAACTGTACTACTTCTTTTCCTGATACTGAACCTGTATTTTTAACATTAACCGAAATTGTTACTTTATCGTTTGCATCTGCTTTTGTTTTGTCAACAGACATATCCGAATATTGGAAATTCGTATAACTTAAACCGTAACCGAAAGGATATACAGGAGTATTTGTATAATACTGATATGTATGTCCCGGATTATTTCCGTCTGCCTGGATATTATAATCCGTGTATGAGCCTGTTATTCCGCCTATAGTCTTAGTTGTTCCGACAAGCTCCATCTTGTTGACATCGTCATTTTTATACCATGTTGTCGATAATCTTCCTGAAGGATTTACCTCCCCCGTAAGGACTTTTCCGAGTGCTGTTCCCTGTGTCTGTCCGTTGTAAGATGTCCACAGTATTGCTTTGCACTTATCGGCAAAAGGTTCAACATTAATCTGTCCTACAGTCTGCATTACAACAATTGTCTTTTCAGGATATGCTTCTGCAAGTTCCTGTACATGTGACTGTGAATCAGGAAGATTTATAGAAGCTCTGTCCTTTGACTCAGACGAATCTGCCGTACCGAAGCCTGCCTGTTTCGGAACAGTTCCCGCATATGCAATAATTACGTCTGCATTATCAAGCTCCGTTTTGTATGCTTCAACAGAAAACGGTTTAGCAGAAACACTTGCACTGATATACATATCGGCTTTTCCGTTGTAACCGCCGTCCGCACCTGTATATTCACCCTTACATGCCATGTATGAAGAAGTGCTTTCCGTTACCTCTGTCGAAACAGATGCCACAGTAGGTCCGCCGTTTCCGTATGCAATATTTAACGAACCTCCTTTTCTTCCTCCTGTTGCCATTTCAGCTTCAACAGAAACAACATCAAGAAAATCAACATTGGAAATAACCGCAACAGCTTTTGTCGTAACATCTGTAAACGTTCCGTTTGAAAGTGTCATTCCCGATACTTTTTCTGCTTTTGACAAATCAACTTTGCGTTTTGTTCCATCTTTTAAAATCAGATTGATGCTCTTTATATTAAATAAAGGTTCATCATCAGATACTACACCGAGATGATTTACATCTATATTCTTTTTATCGAGTTCTGTCGTAATACCTTGAATAGGCGTAACCGTTTTTGTCGGTGTACTTGAATAATCGCCCAAAGCAAGTGTGTTTGCCATATTTCCGACAACAACCGCTTTCTTTACGCTGTTTCCGAGCGGAAGTGTGTTATTGTCATTCTTTAAAAGAACCCATGATTCCTCTGCTGTCTTTTCAGCGATTTCAACATGCTCGTCACATTCGATTACATCAGAAGATGTTCCCGTGTACGGAGTTTTCTCGTCAAATTCACCTGCCTGGAATCTTTTCAAAAACAACTCGTATACTGTATGCTCAAGTTCTTTTTCACTGAGATACCCGTTCATTACGGCAGCCACACCATATAATGTAGACTTGTTACCGCCGCCGAGATTACATTCAAGATTAAGACCTGACTTATAAACCGTACCGATATACTGTTCATCAGGAAGTTTATCGCTTCCGAGCATTCCGATTTTAAAGGTTCTGTTGTTAAGCATATATTCACCGGCACCGCAGTCGCTTGTAACATATCCCTTAAATCCCCAGCTTCTTCTCAACAAATCTTTAAGAAGATATGAATTTGAAAGAGACGGTATGAAATTATATATATATTCACCGTTTCTGCTTACTGTTGTTGCATTATAAGATGACATTACAGAACCCGGATTTGATGACTCCGTAATATTCTGAAATGCCTTTGTATAATAATTTCTCATATTAAATTCCGTCATAACAGATGTACCGGAACTTCTCTTTGCTTCATTATTATTGGCTGCAAAATGCTTTAATGTTGCTATTGTCTTCAAATAAGTCGTATCATTTCCCTGCATGCCGTTTACAAATGCAGCACCGAGCTGACCCGTAAGATATGGGTCCTCTCCCATACTCTCTTCATTTCTTCCCCATCTCGGGTCTCTTGCCATATTAATCGTAGGTGACCAATATGAAAGATTATATCTGTCATTCTTTGCTCTTGCCTCTGTAGATGTCGCGTCGGCAAGCTTATATATAAGCTCCGTGTTCCATGTATTCGACATTGAAAGAGCTGTCGGAAAACTTGTAGCTGCTCCCTGTCTTGCAACTCCGTGCAAAGCCTCTTTCCAATAATCGTACGGTGCAACACCGAGTCTCTCGATTCCCGCAGCCTTATATCCGAGCTGTGCCACCTTTTCTTCAAGTGTCATTCTTGATACCAGGTCTGCCGCACGCTCTTCAAAAGAAAGCGACGTATCCTGATAAGGCAGAATCTCCTCCACCTTATTCACGGCGATCTTCGTCTGTGCTTTCGCACTCACCGAACCAATCGGCATAACAATGCCTGGCACTGCCAATAAAACCGACATTACCAGGGCAAGACCCCTTTTTAACCTCATAAAAATCCTCCTTACCAAATTACATTTACTTCTAACTGAATATTTTTTATAGAATATAAATCTCTGTATATTCTACTCTTGAATTTTATATGAATATACTTTAGAATAATAGTCAGATTTAGCATAGAATTACTCAAAAATTGCTGTATTTATTTTGAATTTTTATAAAATTTACACTACTATTTTCACAAAAGTCAGTAATTCATACAGCAAAAGGAGGTTATGACATGGTCCCTTTTTATGAAATTCAGCGTTCGGACATTAAGATAATTCATAACAAAAGAGAATTAAACTATCCGACACACGTTCACGAACATATGGAGATTCTTTATATATTTGATTTGAGCCAGCATATCAACATCGACGGAATAGACTATGAAATCAATGCGGGAGAAGCCGCAATTATTTTTCCGAACACCATTCACACTTATTACAGGGAAGTTTACCGTGACACCGATGAAATCTGCCTTTTGTTTCTGCCCGGTATATTTAAAGGGTTATTTCAAAATTTTTTCGACGTACAACCCGAAAGTCCTGTGATTACCGACATTGACAGCTCTGTAAAGCTCGCCTTTAAAGAACTTCTTAGCTGTACTGATTTCACCGAACAGGTCGCCTGGACAATGCTTATTTTTTCAAAATTAATAAAAAAATTAAATTTGACCCACAAACAGTCCATTCCCGTTGCCGGACTCACCAAAAAAATCACAACTTATATTTCTCTTAATTTCAAAGAAAATATCACACTTGACCTGCTCGCAAAAGAATTCTGCGTCAGCAAATTTTACATATCGCATACATTTTCCGAAAAATTAAAGGTCAGTCTGTCGGAATACGTTTCATCCATACGTGCAAAATACGCCGCAGAGCAGCTTTTAAGCACCGACGATTCAATCACAAACATTGCTCTCAATTCCGGATTTTCAAGCCAGAGCACATTTAATCGGACATTCTTAAAAATTTACGGAATGTCACCGAGGGAATACAGGAATAACTTTTAGGTTAATCATGACCGATAAAAAAAAAGAGACCTCACTCTCTCGAATGAAGTCTCATAACATTTGAACCCGACCTTATTTTAGTTGCATATCGAGTAGCAACAAATGTATTCATAAAACAATTACTTTTATCCTACTCTCTCAACTATCCAGTTATAAATGTCCTCAAACACTTCCTGTGCGTTTATTTCGCTGTGAAGCTCATGGCGGCAGCCGTCATATAATTTCAGTTCGACGTCTTCCATGTGTTTTTTGTATTTATTGTAAATACGCTCCACTGCCTTTCCGTATTCGCCGACAGGATCCGCATTTCCCGATGCGATAAGAAGCGGAAGCTCCTTTGGTGTCTTTTCGATATTTGCATCATTAATTACATATCTGATGATTTTTAACATACCTTCATACGCATTAACCGTAAAAAGGAAACTGCATTTTTCATCATTTACATAATCATTTACTATATCAGGATTTCTCGTAATCCAGTCCGAATCTGTAACAGGATTTTCTATACGGTTGTTGTATGTCCCGAACATCATCCTGTTAAGCGTTTCGCTTCTGTAATGGTCACCATGAAAAAGCTTTGTGAACTTTACAGCTAAAAGTCCTCCGTCAACCATAATCTTTGGCTGGTTGCCGGTTCCTAATATAACAGCCGCATCAAGTTCATTACCATACATCATAAGATAACGTCTTGTCATAAATGAGCCCATGCTGTGTCCTATAAGAATATATGGCAGTTCAGGGAAACGCTTTTTCATTATAATTGTCAGCTTGTGCATATCTTTAACAAGATAAAGTCCGCTGTTATTTCCTTTTGCAAAATATCCCCAGTCATTTTTATCATTAACTGAATCCCCATGTCCCAGATGGTCATTTCCAGCCACAACAAATCCACGTTCAGTAAGATATAATGCAAGTCCTTCAAATCTTTCTATATGGTCAATCATTCCATGTGCAATCTGAACCACACCTAAAGGATTTTCATATTTTTCTTTATCAGGATACCATATTACAGTATGTATATCACACACGCCGCTTGTTGATTTAAATATATGCTCTTCTTTCTTTATTTTTCCAGCTGATGTCTCTGTCATTGTTTCTCCGTTCCGCCCGCGGCAGCTCCCCAATAAGCACCGCCAAGCTTTCCTTTATATTCTACAAATTTAACTTTATAAAAAGCTTCCTGTCCTACCTGTCCAACTGTGTCAGGAACACTTACAGTAAGATTGGTGCATTGGCTGAAAGCCCCATATCCGATATTTTTTACACTTGACGGAATGCTTAATTCTGTAATACCTGTACATCCTGCAAATGCATAGGTTCCTATTTCTTCAAGTGATGAGCCCATATCAATCTTTGTAAGCTGTGTATTGCCATAAAATACACCCGAAGCTATTTTTTTAATACCATCAGGCAGCTTATATTCTGATTGTACATTCTGCACAGAAGAAAGAATGTTATTAATTATTACAGCTCCATACTGCTCATATTCATTCTTTTCCCATATTGTATTTTTTACAACATTAGTTCCAACCGACTCTATTGTTGACGGAAAATTAATAGTTTCAAGATTATAACATCCTAAAAAGGCATTTTCACCTATCGTTTCAACACCTTCGGCAATCGAAATCTCTTTAATATTTGCACAATCCCTAAACGATTCTCTTGCAACTGATGTAACTTTAATACCATCAATTTCCGTTGGTATGATAAATGATGACTGCTCTTTTGCCGCATCTGTAAATCCGGTAATTTCTATTGTCGCATCATCTTTTTTCACATATGTAAACATCTGTGTTCCCGGCTTTTTTCCACAGCCTGCCAAAACAAGCCCACACATCATTACAAGGTAACACAAAACCGCAGTTGACATGTTTCTTTTAAACATAACACATACTTTTCTGCCAACTTTACTTATAAATGTATACATTAATTTCCTCCATTTTACTTCTGCTTTGACCACATATAACAATATGCCTGGCTTCTCGCGGCAAATGGCTGGTTTTTAAGAAGTTCCCTTATCTGTTGTCTTGTATACCATGCTGCCTGTATTTCTTCAAGTGTTGATGAACTTGGTGCAAATCTTCCTTTTGCTTTTCCGATTACTACAACATTAGTTTCATTAGAAAAACCTATTGCACTGTAACTGTTAATAAGTTTGTCTTCAACCTTTACAAGTTCAAGTCCCGTCTCTTCTCTTAATTCCCTTGCCGCTGCTTGTTCCGGCGTCTCCCCTGCATCTACAAGCCCTGCCGGAAAATTGTATACATAATCATCAACAGCCATTCTGAATTCCCTGTTTAACAATATATGTTCGTCATCTTCATCAGTCATAATAATGACAACTCCGTCAGTCTTTGGATTTCTAATCTGATCTTCACTGTCAATATTGCGGTTTCTGCTTATCATCTTTTGTTGTATATGTAAGATTATACCTGTTTATAAATGCACCTTCATGCACCTTTTCTATTCCATTGAATTCCACATCTGCTACCTGCCTTATTTTTAGTATCAGCATACGATTTATTTGTGCATGCCAACCTTTGAAGCATCAAATTTATCAAGATTTTCATGAACTCCACGTGCATCAGCTGCCTGTATAAGCTTATCTCTGTCTTTCTTAAAGAACTGTTCATTCTTGTGTCTGCTCGGACCGCCTACGCATCCGCCCTCGCACATCATTCCCTCTATAAAATCAACATCAAGCTTTCCTGCTTTCATAAGAAGAAGTGCTTTCTTACATTCATCAGCTCCGGCACACTTTTCAATCTTGAAATCTGATGTATCAACTCCTGATTCTTCCATACTCTTTAAAACAGCTGCCGTAACACCTCCGCCGTTACCAAAACGCTTGCCATAAACACTTGACTGCTGTGCTGTATTTTCCTCAGGTTCAAAAACTATTTCTTTAGCACGCATCATTGCACGGAACTCACCTATTGTAAGAACATAATCTGCATTTCCTTCAATTGACTTATCCTTGATTTCATCTTTCTTGGCAATACAAGGTCCTACAAACACCGTGATGGCGTCAGGATATTTTTTCTTTATCATTCTTGATATTCCGCACATCGGCGAAACAGTATCTGATATACACTCAACAAGTTCAGGATAGCACTTTTTAATCATATTAACAAATGCCGGACAGCATGATGTAGTCTTTTTTCTGCCTTCATCATATGCTTCTGCCCACTCTGCTGCCTCAGATGCTGCTGTCATATCAGCTCCAAGTCCTACCTCATACATATCAGTAAAACCAAGTTTCTTACATGCTGTACGGATACTTGCCATCGTAATATCTGCTCCGAACTGTCCTTCCATAGCCGGTGCAAACATTGCAAATACCTGTTTTCCTGAAATAATAGATTTAATAACATCAACTATTGCTGTCTTTGAACCAATTGCACCGAATGGACATCTATGTATACATTTACCGCAGCGGATGCACTTACTATCATCAATAAGACAGATTCCCGTCTCTTCATCCATAGTAATTGCACCCACAGGACAGGCTTTTTTACATGGTCTTATAAGGTCTGCAATCGCATTATATGGGCAGTTTCTTGCACACATTCCACATTCCTTACATTTATCAGGATCAATATATGCCCTGTCACGCCCCATCGAAATCGCACCAAATTTGCATGACTGCTGACATGCTCTTGCCATACATTTACGGCAGTTGTCAGTTACAATATAGTGTGAAAGCGGACAGTCTGCACAGGCAGATTCTATTACCTGAATTACATTATCTGATTCCTGCTGGCCATTATCGTTAGGACAAAGTCCTTCTGCAAGCCTTACTCTCTGTCGTACGATTTCTCTTTCCTTGTATACACAGCAGCGAAACTTAGGCTTCAGCCCAGGAATCATTTTATATGGTAAATCTTCTTTTTTGTCGTCAAACTCACCCGAATAAGCTAGTTTTGCTACTTCATATAATACTTCATGCTTGATTTTTAAAATTGTTGCGTCATTTGTCAGCATATTGTACTCCTGTCTGTCTGCTTGTTTCTTTCCGGCATAAATGCCTCACAGACCTT
>ERZ779843.3683-NODE-3683-length-12576-cov-17.104305_pt1 | contig 12576 bp, 14 predicted proteins | sample MGYA00511560_ERZ779843 | MGnify/ENA primary metagenome ERZ779843 (study PRJEB29588, sample SAMEA2158062) | human gut metagenome | biome: human gut; feature: human-associated habitat; material: faeces | place: Denmark | collected 2008/2010 ... | reverse complement strand
ACAAACTGTAAGAGAATTAAGTCTTAAATTTATTTAGTGGACACTAGTGATTTGGTATAATGTGCTGAAAGCGTCAGCGTCACCTTGTTTTGCTTTTTCTACTAATGTTGTTATATTTGAAGCCATGAGCGAATTGTTTCGTACTATCTATTTTGATATAGATACTTCAAAGGATTGATGACTGCACAAAGTTTAGTTAAAGAATATAAATGTATATGACTATTTTCTGCCCTTCACTATCTGCTCAAAATGTAACTGTCCCCATTCTATGACGTAGCTGATTTCTCGCAAGAAGTCCTTGGCTATTGGTGTGAGAGAATATTCCCCCCCCCCTTGGAGGAACTTCTTCAAATCTCTCTCTTGTAACAAGTCCTTCTTGCAGTAGATAATCAAGCGTTGACGCAAGTACTTTTTCAGAAACCTGAGGGAAAGTTCGGAAAAGTTCGCTGAAACGGATGCTTTCCTTTTCGTATTCCTCTATACGGAGCATCACGACCAATGCCAACTTCTGACTCATCCATTCCAAAACAGGAGCGGCTTGGCAATAATCATAATTGAGTTTCTTCTTCATAATCTTCAATACTTACCTTTTGGTTAGGGGCATAAAGCCTATACGATGATTTCTTTTATCGGCATCTCCTTATCTTTGCACCATCAATTTTGATGATACCATTATAATAACGTAAAAAAAAGGAAATAGTATGCAACCCACATTACATTTTGACGGTCCGGTGTGGCGACCTCCTTATGAAGCCACTTCACAACTCTTGCAGGTCACAGCTGGCTGTACTTGGCATCACTGCAAGTTCTGCACGCTCTATGGCAAACAGAAATTCCGAATGTCTCCGATGTCGGAAATAGAGGAAGACTTAAAAGTAGTCCATGCTTTCCAACCAAGAGTTCACCGTATATTTCTTACTGATGCCAATCCTTTTGTGCTCACCACGAACCGCCTGACTGACATTGCATTGCTCATCAGAAAATACGTAGGCGAAGGCACCCCACCATCGGTTGTTTCTCTCGAATCACGGATGTTCGCAACAAGACGGTAGAGGAACTGCAACAGCTCCACCACTTAGGTCTCGATTATCTTACCATTGGCGTAGAGAGTGGCGACAGTGAAACTCTAACAAGGGTCTGATTAGTCGTAATACACTGATAATCAACATTGTTTTAAACATAACGTAAATGAAAGAAACAAATTAGGAACAACAAAACATAGAAACCTCAGAATGAAAGGATGAGAAAACAAAAATTAACACGGAAAACAACGATAATTTTCCGATTTTGTCATTTTAAGAATATGCAAAGAGAACCAAAATTCAGGAACGCATATATGTATCTTGCCATGTTGGGAAATCAATTGCTTAGTTTCATTTTTGCAGATTATATTTTTATTTTGTCTAAATTACGACGGAATACAGCAGATATTCAAGGGATTTGGATGGATTATCACGATAAAATATTATTTTTGTAGCGTAAAAACGATAAAAACATGAAGTTAAATCGCATAAGAGCAGTCTTAGAGGACAAAGGGATAAGCCAAACATGGTTTGCAAAGAAGTTAGGAAGGAGTTTCAGTACGGTCAATGCTTACGTATGCAACCGTTCTCAACCCAACCTTACCACACTTCTTGAAATTGCACAGTTCTTGTCTGTGGATATGAAAGAACTTATCACGGACAAAAAGGAACGCAATGATTGAAGAGATTATGAGAGACAAAATAATATCATAGCATCATTTTGTGGATAAACTAAAATATAGTATTTGCAAAATAAATTGAACTTTTCTCATAAGAAAAGAAATATACTATAAGAGTTCATATCTCTCTACATGTTAAATTATTAATTGCTGATAACTATGAGACTGAAGCCAAAACTCCTCAATGCAATAATATTAGGATTGACAATGTTCCTTTCAATGCAAACCACTTGTGCTGCTTGCAACCCATCAATGACCATTCAGCAAAAGAAAGTGGCAACTGTTGGCAAAAAGAGGGTTGCCATTAGCAAAAAGAGAGTTGTCAAGAGCAAGAAGAGAACCTATCGCAAGGCTTCGGCGCGTAAATATTCGCATAGGGAACTGAACGCCATTATGCGGATACTTGAGCGGAAGTTCCTGTCGGAAGACAAGACCCCGGCCTTGCGAAATGTTGTTGGATTTGGAATGGGATCCAACTCCATTGATGTTGCGCTCCGTTGGAACACGAAGGAGAAGCAGTTGGAGTTTCGTAGGCAGATTTACAACTCGCCCGCCATCAGGTTTGAGGGCAAGTTGGACCCTATCATCGACAACAGGGAAGGCGTGAGCACCTACCAAGGCATCTCCCTCAAGGCGGAGAAGCCTTCCTATCCATTGGGCACTACGGAGATCAGATTCACGATTACCAACCATAGTGGCGAAGAGTTTGTGTATGGCGATGCCTATAGCATCACGGCCCAAGGAGCGGATGGCAATTGGTTTGTTGTGCCCACCGATTGCTCGTTCACGGCCATCGGTCATGTTTTAAGCGATGGTCAAAGCGGCACCATCACGGCCCATCTTTTTCCCGATATTCTTCCCAACAAACCAGGCGTTTACCGTTTTTTTATAAGGATAGCATAGGTGGTGAGAAGGTGCCTTTCATGGCAACCTTTGAGTTGAAGTAAATAAAAAGAATTGTTGCTTATGAAAATACTCTTCAGTTTATTGGCTTTTTTGTTTGCCGCATGCGTCCATTCCCAAGAGGTGGTGGATACGGTAAGTGTGCGTGTGCAGTATCGTACATTATATAAACACACACATGAGCAAAAGGAAGCGTATGATGATATAAATCTGTTGGATATAGGCAGTCATTCGTCTCGGTTTTATAGCCAACGGTTTGAGCATTTTCTGCATCAACGCGACTCTGTAAAGAGTGTGAATACCGACCCTATGAGCTATTTGCAATTCTTGGCAAATACGTTTGGCTCTAAGAAAGGACGCGAGTATGAAGTTTATAAGCATATTCCGCAGAGGGGCACTCTCACTTATACGGATGTCCTGCACAATGATTTTTTCTTCTATTATGAGGAATCTATTCCGACCTTTTCTTGGGAACTTGCCGAGGGTGATACTATTATTATAGGTTATCCCTGCCATAAAGCCGTTTGTAAGTTCCGTGGACGCACTTGGACAGCGTGGTATTCATTGGACTTGCCTTTTGATAACGGTCCATGGAAGTTAGGTGGTTTGCCCGGACTCATCTTGGCGGCTTCTGAAAGCCGACATGAATTCTCGTTTGTAGCTACAGGCATAGAGCAGATGCGGCAAACAGCAACCATCTGCTTTTACCCCAAGCGTTACTTGCGTTCAACTCCTGCCAAGTTTCAACGTCTGCTTGAAGATTACTGGAAAGACCAATGGAATACTACCAACCGCTTGCAAGGCAGTGGATATAGTGAACCGCCTAAGGCACAACGGAGTTTCAACGCCTGTTTAATGGATAAATACGAATAAGTGATATGAGAAATATATATATAACCTTTCTTTTCCTGATTTTCTGCTCAATGGCTCATGCTCAAGTGCAAGCAAAATATCGCGTCACATACGATTGTGATGCGCAGGTTGTAACAGGCAAGACCAATACTTACAGATGGACGCTTGATATAGGCGAGACTACCGCCATATTTTATAATAACAACTACAGGTTGTACAGTAGTGAACTGGCTAAAGTGAAGGCACAAGGAGGCGACAATGCGATGATTGACCAACTGCCAGTAATTGGCGGAAAGTATTTCCCAAAGAATGATCTCCAGATTGTTGTTGGCTCTCCAGAGAAAGGGGAATACATTTATTACAAGCAGGTTCTCAACTCCGGATTGAAATATGTTGATGCGCTTCCCGTTATCGAATGGCAGTTGACAGACAGTACAAAGACCATCTGTGAATATGAATGCAAGCAGGCGGTTGGCTCCGTGTATGGCCGGACATGGACTGTATGGTATTCTATAGAGTTGCCTCTCAATTACGGTCCTTACATTCTTAATGGTTTGCCAGGATTGATTATGGCGGCAAGGGATTCGGATGGCTTGTTTGATTTCAAAGCTGTTGGTGTAGAGAATGCTCCTGAGAATGCCTTGGTTTCGGTTTACAAAGAAGACTGCTACCAAAAGTGTACCCGAAAACGTTTCTTGCAACTGCGCTCAGAGTCAGAAGGAATCAATAAAGACCAACTTGTAGATAGAATTCTTAGTCAAACGACATCGGGTGAAAAAGTGATTGTTTATACTGTTTCTGGGACTGATGCAAAAGTCGATAACGAGGTTGAAGTGCCTAAATATAACCATTTGGATAAAGAATGAGAATTGCCGTTTTTATTTTACTTCTGCTAACCAACCTTTCGCTCTCTGCACAAACATTCACAGGAAAGGTGAAGGGTAAGAAAGGAGAACTCTTGGTAGGTGCCTCGGTTGTGGCATCGACTGAGAGCAAGTCAACTGTGGCGTATTGTCTAACAAGTGATAAGGGTGAATATAAGCTGACTATTCCTAAAGGGAAAAATCCTGCAAGCATAACGTTAAGTTATATTGGTTATCAGAAGAAGACAATGCCGTATGCAGATTTGAAGGATGGCATGACTATCACGTTGGTAGAAGGTGGCTTCAAGCTAAAGGAAGTAAAGATAAAAGCGGAGCGTATAAAGAGTACGGGAGACACGCTCACATATTCGGTTGCAGGTTTCCGCCAGGGGCAAGACCGAAGCATTGCTGATGTAATAGCAAAAATGCCAGGTCTTGAAGTAAAAGCTGACGGCAAGGTGGAATACCAAGGAACACCTATCAATAAGTTCTATATCGAGGGACTTGACTTAATGGGGTCGCAATATGGCGTTGCCAACCAAAACATCTCAGCTGATAAGATAAAGAGTGTGCAGGTGTTGGAGAATCATCAGGCGATGAAGTCGTTGCGTGGCGTAGCGTTTAGCGAGCAAGCTGCTCTCAACCTTGTATTGAAAGATGATGCCAAAGCTGTTTGGACGGGGACGGCTGACATTGGTCTTGGTTGTGGCGATGATTTTCTTTACGACTGCCGACTGATGGGTATGCGTTTCAACAAGAAGTATCAAACGCTTATGATGTACAAGAACAACAACATCGGCAAGCAACTCGATAATGAGGTGCTCGACCTTGCTGCATTGTTGAAAGGAAGAACAGGCTCTGAATCGGGCTTTCTTTCAATGGTGTCGGTCGCAACTCCCGACCTTGCAGACAACCGCTATACCTTCAATAATAGTCATCTTGTAGCCGGCAACTGGCTTTGGAAGACTGGTAAGGATTCGGAACTGCGTGTGCAAGGCAATGGATTTATAGACAAGACCGACATGCAGGACTATAGTTCATCCACTTATCTCACCCTTGCCGACATGCCAGTCATAGTTGAGGAGCAGAATGTCAGCAACACCCGAAGCGAATGGAAGGGTGAGGCCAACTATCAGTACAACGGCAGCAAGAGTTTTATCAAAAACAACCTTAAAGGTTATATTGACTTCAACAAGAGTGTCGGCACGATGATGTACAACGGACAGCGCACCGACATGATGGTGAAGCCGCACAAGCGCAGTATTACTGAGGATTTTCAGATGTCGCACACCACGGCAAAGGGCAACATATACAACGTTGACAGTTATTGGACCTATAGCTATCTCCCAGGACAGTTGCTCACCATTGCCGGAATGACAGAACGGCTGAATCTCGGTTTCTTCTCCACACAGAATGAAATACAATATAAACTGAAAGTCGGCAGACACTATCTCAACAATGAATTGGGAGTGAACTACGACTATCAGAGCATTGGTGTGGCTATGGACGAGGAAGCGGAGAAGACGAATGTGTATCAGTTGCTTCGCACGTATTGGACTCCTTCCATGTCGTTCCTTTTCGGAAAGCACAGGATTGGAATAAAGTCGAAGATAAGTTATGCCCGTCAGTCTTATCGTAAGTCAAGAAACAATCATCTGTGGATAGACCCTTCGGCCAACTGGAATTGGAAGGCAACTGTTGTTTCTGAGTTTTCGGCTAATGTTGGTTATGCGAATGCTCCATTGATGGGAAGGTCTATCTATGACACTCCTATCTTCACAAGTTATCGCACGCAGAAAGTGAATAGAGGTAAGACGGATGCTACTCACTCTCTTTATGCAACGGCAGCATATAAATACACCAATCCTGTGTCGGGACTGTTCTTTAATATTCGTCCTACATATAATAGAATGTCGGGAAACATCCTTTACGAGAGTGCAATGAACGGTAACGTCTATACCATGACTGCTACAGACAAGGAATATGCCATGCAGACAATAGGCATTTATGGTCGTGTAAGCAAGTCTTTTGGATGGGCAAAGACACTTGTCGGTATTGGTGCCTCACACAACATCACAGATTATAGTATGCTTGTGTCGGGCATTGTGAATGATGCACGTATGAACACAACCGCCGTTTCGTTCGACTACTCATTGCGTCCAGCGAGATTTCTTTCTATTGAAGGAAAGTCAAATGTGAACATTTACAAGCAGAAGAACCTCACGTCTTCAGAACTCTCCTCCGCCCCCACGACCGACTGGGAACATTTCCTTAAACTATATGTTTTCCCTGCCAAAGGATGGATGCTGAGCGTGAAGAACGAACTTTTCCATACCAACGACAAGAGCATCGGCATAAACCACTTTCTTGACCTTGCCATAGGCTATAAGGCTAAGCGTTGGGAGTTCTCCGTCACAGCAAACAACCTTATTGGCACTTCAGAGTTTGAACGAAGAACTCTCGGCAACACAATTGAGTCGTATAGCATAACCCGTCTTCGTCCAAGAGAAGTGCTTGCAAAGTGGAGTATGGATTTGTAAACTACAAGAAGTCCTTTAATGTGCAAAAAAGATTACTAAGAAAGTCATAATCGTAGATTTTCAAAGGATTATAACCGATTATCACTACAAAATGTTATTTTTGTAGCAGGAAATGAGTATAAAACAGCATTTCATTGTAATGTACAATACAAAGTAAAATATAATGAACGTAATATGAAACTAAGAGATAAAGATACAAAGAAATATTTGCTCACAGTATTTGTGGCTACATTTGTTGCCTATATTATTCCTGCAGTGGTCTTGTACTTGGGACATTTTATGGGCATTATGCTTACGATTTGTATTTCCTTGTTTAACTTGAGTATGGCTTTGCTTGCTTGGCTTTGGGCAAAATCTGTTAGAAAGGAATTTTTGCTGAAAAGACAAATAATATTGAATAGTCTTGTGACGTTGCTTTTGATAGGCATTATTTCCTTAGTTGTAACCGATGGGGCAGCCTTATCTTTGAGCCTCATAGTGTTTGTTTGGTTGGGGATATTAAATCTCCTGCCAATTTGTATCCAGTATGCCATTTATTCTTTTATTTCAAAAAGAACCAGTTCCAACTCAGTCTCACAAAACCACAAAAACGAATAGCTTTATGATAGAAAAAATAATGTCTAAACTTGGAATGGTCGTTTTATGGTGCATTGTCATCATATATGGCATAGCTGTCATCACTCATATCTGTTCGGATATTATCGGTGTGGTCGTGCTTGTCGTTTTGGCTGTTGTCTCGATTGCTTTTGTACTCTTTGCCAAAAGATACAAAATATGGTTCAAGAGGCGAGTCAAGATGCTTAGTACGGTTTGTGAGAAGTCGCCCGATGATTCTTACATCATGCCCGAAGAAAAGTTTACCGAATCTTTTGATTCTGCCAACTTCTTCATACAGTACAAGCCTGAGACGAATGAGTTCTTTTTCTGTAGCTACTATTACTTCATTTTTCCTGATTACGTTAAGACTTGGAGCAAGGCGGTTAAGGATATCCAAGCACTTGTCTCCAAGGAAGCCCCAGAAACAAAAGTCGAAGTGAATTCCGTAGGTCAGCTTGGCAAGGACTTCACGCTGATAATGTCTCCAAAAGATGCCAAGAAAAGTTTTTTGTTGTCTTTGGCTCATTTGTGCATCCGTCTGAGAAGCCAACTTCCATGCAATAACAAGATATTGATATACAAGTTCTATTTCAAGATGAAGGTGTTCGACACGATTTGCTATGGCGAGTTTGACGGTGTGAGAGTATCAAAGGCTATCACAATTTCTGCGGATGGCAACTATTGCGTAGCTAATGTCGACGTAGATGGTTGCTTTCCAGAAGATTTCATCAAACTCAATCCTCCGATGTCCATTATCCTGCAATATAACTTGCATTCGATAGAAACCAATATGTTGGTTAGCAAAGAGGAATTCGATGCCCATTGGGAGAAATGCAAAGATCTATGTAATGCGTAAGTATTTCTTCCGCAAGCTGCGGAAGAATTCACGATAAACTCAAAAACAATCACTTATGAAATACCTATATTTTATGTTTTGTATCCTTCTTGCTGGAGCATGTAACAACAGAAGCTATAAAGACACATTGTTTTGTGAATTGGACAAAGAGATACAAGATACACTGTTATTTATAAACCAGCATTGTTTTGAAGAAGGTTATGATACTATAGATTTGATTGACTTTTCGGGCAACTGCAAATCAAGCGTGAATTTTTTTAGTTCTTGGGTGATTAGCAACCAAATAGAAGATACTGTTAATAAGATAAGTGTTTCGTTACCTACAAATGCCCCAAAGCCATATATCGTGCATGACAACACTGTTTATTATCCCGAAGATTATAACTTGATGGTATTTGGATTTAACAAAAACACGAAATTCAGAACTATAAAAATGAAGTAATGAATACTGGACAAAAGATAAAGGAGGGTGATTGGTTTTGTGCCATCGAGGGCTTAGCCATAGCTGATAAGATTTTCTATTTCTATTTTGAGGAATTTGACAAGATTCCCCAAGGCAAGAAAGTGGGAGATTACAAGATGTCTGTTGTGCAATATCGGTTGTTCTGTGATTTTGACGGAAATCCGATAAAGCGCAATCGGGGCAAAATCTGCAACGCAGAATACGTCAGTCCCATAACTCCCAAGTATGACAGAATTTTAAAGAAGAGTATCAAAGAAAATCCCAAAGAGTATGCTTCTTTTGTTAAACTTTCAAAGACTCCAAAGGAAGTGAAAGGTCATGTGGTCGTAAACTATGCTTTGGCTGAGAACGATAAGGGAGAAGTCGCCCAAAATCTAAATGCAATTCGGGAAAATTTGCATCCTAAGTTTACTTTTATGGACTTTGTGAAAGTCGCCCAAGAAGGTCAATGTGTAATCAATATGAACAATGTCTTGGATGACACCGTTAATGCTCAACGATATGTCCGCATCTATCTTGTTTATAAATTCGGGGACAGTCTTGGAAAAAGAATACTCTTCAATGATTTGGATTTTGAAATTAAAGGAGGTAGGCTCTAAATAGAAGCAATTATGAAGTTGTATCAATATCTATTTTGGAAAGAATACTTTTTGCCACATTGAGGATTTGTTTGAGTATTAAACCTGCAAGCCTCAATAGAATGACTATTTACAGATTTATTTTCCACAACTCTGTGCAATCATCATTCCTATACCTCCTGCGACCACAAAGACACCAATCGTAAAGAAGAACCAAAAGAACCACTGGGCATAGTGACCAAGGTAGCAACCATCATATTCCTTGTATCGTTCACGGACTTTCTTCCGTTCATCGGCAAACATGGAATTGACCTCACGGATATGCGTCTGCATCTGTGCAGTCATCCATTGGCGTTCTTTGGCAAACAGTTCTTGGATTTTCTGCCAGTCAGCATCATTGACATTTACAGACACCTTAAATTTTGTGGGAGCATTTTCCAAGACTTTGTCTATGTGCTGATTGATGGTATCAACCTTTTTGCTGATAGTAGTCACAGCACCGCCTAATTTGGCTTCCGCACGTTGATACTGCTGAACAGCATCGCTACATGAGCGACATTCTCTGTTGTCGCTATATTATTATCCTCTGGAATCTGAACCTCATTAGTAAAGACATCTTTGACAGAGTTCGGAATCCACACCTTTTTGACTTCATCGCCAATGTTGATTGTGAATGCCGTTTGTGTAATTTGAGGTTGCGCCTTTGGTTGTGATGCAGTTGGAGTATGAACGACAGGACGAACTGGGTGAGGCGCAGGAGCAACGGATAGAGAAACTCCGCTTGAAACGGCAAAAATGTATTGCGAAGCAGCAATATATTCTTTTGAAGCAATTATAGGTATTCCTCTTTTTATAATAATCCTCTCAACTCTTACAGATAAGTAACAAAGATGATGAAGTCTATTTTGTCACTATTCTCTGTTCTTTTATCGACCCCACCCTTTTTCTTTCTTTTGTGGAACGTTTCCAAGCCCTACCTTTTGTGTTCCGTCCCAATTCGTAAGTTGGTCGGCACAGCCATTGGAGCCACCAAGCGAAACGTATGTGTCTGCACTACATGACATATGGTCAACAAAAGCGAGAAAGTTGTCAATGGCTTTGTCTGTGAATTGAACTTCATTCGTGGCGAAGAGTTTTGTCCAACTGGTGACACATTCTTGCTTGAAGTCTGTAAAACCTTTCCACGACATACCAGATAAGAACCTTTTTGCTGCCGAATCTATACAGGCTTTAGAGTCCAATCCTATATTATGCTTTACAGCAGATGCCATAATGCCATAGTATATGGAAGCCGATTCTTTCTCGTCGAAGTTGACTCTGTCTGTTTTTGCAAAGGATGATAAAGCTTCATGCCCCTCATGGATGAACTTGTCAAGCACTCCTATGTATCTATTTTGCCGAGCCATACTTTCACGTTTGGCTTCGGCTTCTTGCCGAGCCTTTTCTCTTGTTTCTTTCTCCTTACGTGCTTCCACCCGTCTCCATGCGTCTGTCATTTCAGGCTCTTGCCAAATGGCATTCCAACGAGCCTTCAAATCATTGTACATTTCCATAAGTGTAGTATTATAACTTTTGGCACTGGCGAGTTCTTCCTTCGCACAGACAAGTTGAGTAGTCACTCGCTCCACTGCCTTCTCGTCAAGTTGAGAGATGCGTTGTTTGACTTTGTTGTTTTCTGTCTTTAGCGCATCATTCTCGGCACGAAGCAACTTGTTCTCCTCTATCTGCTTATTGAGATTCTGCATATAGTAAGTGTACGTCTTATTGACAGACTTGCGTACATCTTCATTCTGCTTGTCACGTTCTGCATTAATGGCTGCTACAAGAGCCTTGATTGCAGTGTAGATATTAGCCACACGCTCCTCACGCCATGTCTTTTGTCCTATAAGTGTAGGAATCGGAATGGCAAGTTCTTTCTTTACGGCATTCATCGCTTCTTGAACTGGAGCCTTGATGTTGAGTAAAGGAATGGTCAGCTCCTTCTTGTCGATTGTGGCAAGCACTGCATATTTCTCCACTTTGTCAAGAGCGACTTTCGCCTGACGTTCAGCTTCAAGCACCACCTTGTTCTTATGCTTGCGTCCTCGCTTTTCTTCCTCTGAAAGTTCATCATAGGAGAAGCCTCGTGCCAAGCCATACTTATGCCCTACCTTGTTGTAATAGTCAGTATGCAGTTGAGAAAGGTATTGTGATTTGTCCTTTGCTCGCTCTCCCCACACTTTGGCATAAGAGACCCTTTCAACAACACCCTTTGCCGCTTCCGATTTTGTGTAGTTGTCACGTTCTTCTTTTGGAAGTGCTCTCCATTCTTTGGTTGTAAGAACATTTTCTGGATTATCCTTGTGAATGTACTTGCTTCCGATGCGCCCACGTTTCTTTACTTGTTCAACAGGCACGGTCTGCACATGGGCATGGATGCTTGTCTCGTCACAATGCACATCAAAGCCGATGACATTATCTTCTCCCCATTTCTCACATGCAAAGCGGTAGGTGTCCAATGCCCAGTCATAGATGCCTTTTTGTAATGTCACATTGCTGTGGTCAGCATTTGGATCTGATGTGTTGAGTTTCTGTTCACCAAAGGCAAGCCTGTTAAGCACATCATGGTCACCACTGAAGATGATGCCGACAGTGCAGTTCGGACTGTTCCTTGAAACTTGGTCGGGACGCTTGGCATCCATATACGGCTTGAAGCCAAGTTCATCAAGTCTGTGCTGCAAGCGTTCATGCAACGGCACTGACTGGGAACCAAGAGGCACTATCTTTCCATCCTTGAGTATCTCAAAGTTGAGTCTCTTGCGTGAGTAGTTATAATGGTTGTTCTTATCTATGTCCGCGTTTTTTAGTTGGTAACGCTTCTCGTCCCAACCTCTGCGTTCCGCCTCGTTGCCCACTTGGGACGAGAACGATTTCTTGTCTGTGCCTACATGGATGGCGGCACGTGGTATGTTTCTTTCCATAAGAATTTCATTTGAACTTGTAACGTAGTTATTGTATAATTGGAGACAGGTCTCGGGCGGAGCCTGAGCATAATAGAAGGACTTTTTAAGTGAACAGCGCCAGCAAGTGAATCTAAAAGTCCCTATTATGTTTAGGACTTTTGTGAAAGTCCGTCACGCAAGCGTGCTCGCAGATCCTTACCCACTCTGCTATGACTCTTCCACCAGCACCAACCCAAGACTGTCTATCAGATGTTGGAGTGGCGGATGTTGCTTTATCAGC
>ERZ779843.3676-NODE-3676-length-12602-cov-4.235833_pt1 | contig 12602 bp, 9 predicted proteins | sample MGYA00511560_ERZ779843 | MGnify/ENA primary metagenome ERZ779843 (study PRJEB29588, sample SAMEA2158062) | human gut metagenome | biome: human gut; feature: human-associated habitat; material: faeces | place: Denmark | collected 2008/2010 ... | reverse complement strand
GACCGCAGCCGATACAGGCTTCGCTATCGATAATCAGTCCGCTCATCTATGCCATCCCCTCGATAATCTTGGCAAGTTTTGCCGCCTGCTCGGACGCCGTTCCGTCAACGGCCTCGCACGTTTGGTCGCGGTCGGGCACAAACGATCGCACGACCTGTGTCGGCGAACCGGCAAGGCCGCAGCGCGCGGGGTCGGCGTTCACGTCGGCAGCGTTGACCACGCGCACGTCCGCCTCCTCGGCTGCACGAATACCGGCAATGCTCGGCATACGCAGTTGGCCAATCTCCTTGGCGGTCGTCATCGCGCACGGCATCTCCAGGCACACCGTCTCCTCGCCGGCATCGCAGCCGTGAACAAGCGCCAGCGAGCCGCAGGTCGTAAAACCCGCGCTCTGCACGCAGCTCACGTCGGTCACGCAGGGAATCTCAAAGGCACCGGCAAGCTCGGGACCAATCTGGGCCGTATCGCCGTCCACCGCCATCTTGCCGCAGATGAGCAGGTCGAAGTCCTCGTCGAGTGCCTCGATGCCGCACTTGAGGGCATAGGTGGTTGCCAGGGTATCGGCACCTGCAAAGGCGCGGTCGGTCAGCAGCAGTGCGTCATCGGCACCGCGGGCGATGCAGTCGCGCAATAGCGATTCGGTCGCGGGGATGCCCATCGACACCACCGTTACGCGCACGTCCATGCCAAAGCCGATAAAGTCATCCTTCAGCGCCAGTGCGCATTCCAAAGCGCTCGCATCGAACGGGTTAATGACCGCCTGCTTGCCATCGCGCACAATCGTATTGGTCTTGGGGTCCATCTTGACCTCGGTGCTTCCCGGCACCGCCTTGACGCACACCACCATATGGAAATCGCTCATCTTCACGCGCCCCCTTTCTGGACGAGCTCATCCAAGAGCTTCTCCGAAAACAGGTTACCGCGACCCAGCTGCCCGGCAGGATCGAGCTGGAGCTTGAGCCGCGCCGACTCGACCATGGCCTCGTGACCGTACATCGTCTCCAAGAAGCCCGCCTTGATCTTGCCGACGCCGTGTTCGGCGGAGACGGCGCCACCCATGGCCGTGACCTCGGAAGCCCACTGGGCAAAGAGTTCTCCGCCGCGGCGGTAATCCTGCGCATCGCGCGGCAGAATGTTCACATGCAGATGGTTGTTACCGATGTGCCCCCAGGCGGCAGATTCAAGCCCGCTTTCGGCCAGCGTGCGGCGATAAAGGGCGATGACATCGGCCAAGTGTGCGTTGGGCACCGACATGTCCGAGCCCAGTTTGGTGATGGTGGGATCCGTGCGGCGACGCTCGTCGATGAGCATGTTGACGCTCTCGGGCACCGCATGGCGGAAGAATCGCTGACACTCGCGATCGACCTCGGTGCGCGCGACCCATGTCGCATCGTCGCTGCCGCCCGCAAGCTCTAGTACCCACCCCAAGTGATACAGCTCCTCAGTCGCCTGGGCTTCGTCGTTGCAGTCGAGCTCCACGTAGACACAGACCTTGGCGTCTTTGTCGAGCGCCGGCAGCGAGGCGAACGCGGTCGACTGCTCACGCTGACGACGCAGGATATCCAGGGCGCCCGCATCGAAATACTCGATGGCAGCCGCGTGGGACAGGACGGGACGCACGGAATCGGTGAAGGACACGGCCTTATCTTCGCTGTCAAAGAAGCAGCTCACGCCCCAAACGACCGCAGGCGCCGCCTGCAGGGCAATCTCGAGCTCGGTGATGACGCCAAGTGTGCCACACGCACCGATAAACAGATCGATGGCATCCATATCGTCAGCAACGAAATAGCCCGAAGCATTTTTGGTCTTGGGCATGGTGTAGTCGGGAAGGTCGAGCTCGAGCGTGCGGCCCTGCACCGTGACGAGCGAAAGGCGGCGACCCCGTGCAAAAACCTCGCCACGGTGAAGCTCGAGCAGGTCGCCATCGGTCAGCGCGACATGAAGGCCCGTGACGTGAGGGCGCATGGGGCCGTAAGCGTAGCTACGGGCACCGGAAGCGTTGCATGCCGCCATACCGCCCAGGCAGGCAGATGCCTCGGTGGGATCGGTAGGAAAGAATTGCTCGGAAGCTTCCTGGAATTCCTCGTAGACCTCAAGCGATGCCTGGTCCCAGCCGGCAGTCGGCAGAACTTTCTTGCCCAGTTGCTTGCGCAGCTCAGACAGCACGACGCCGGGCGCCACACGCAAAAGAAAGCGGCCCTGCTCATCGCGGCGAATGCCTAGGTAGCGATTCATGCGGGAAGTATTGAGAATGTGACCGCCATGAGGCACGGCGCCGGCGGCAAGACCGGTCCGGGCGCCCTGAACCGTCACCGGGACACGCTCGGCATGGAGCTTTTTCAAAATGGCGCGCACCTCGTCCTCCGTTGTCGGAAATGAGATGCTCGAGGCCTCGCCCGATGTGCGAGACTCATCGCGGCCATACTCTTCGAACTCGTCGGTGAAGGGTTTGATGGTTGCCGACACGCGAACTCCCCCTTTAGCTAACTACAGTGTTTGCAGGGAGATGTTACCGCATCGTTTCGTCGACGTGTTCGAGACCGTCTCCATAATTGGCGATTTTTACGTTCGTGCAATTCGGCGAGCGGCAAGGTTTCCTCGGCAGACGATGCTTTTGACACATGTCGCCTTACCGCCAGCGACCACGCAATTGTCGCTCGAAAAAAGTTGAAGTAATTTTTACCATCTTTTACCTGCGGAGATGTCAATCCGTCAAGCATTTGGTCAGAAATTGGTCAAGTAGTGGCTGATACGGTCGGCATCAACAGCCAAAACCAATGGAAGTTTTGGCCCCAGAAGCAGGGAGGTTCCCATGGCATATTACTGGCCCCAGTACGGCGTCGCCATCGAGGTCGACGACGATCCCTATCTCCTGCCTTTCGACGAAGAGGCGTTCCCCGATACGGCGGTCTACCACGTCACCACCGATGTTATCTGCGACCCCGAGTCGTTCTCGGCGCTCGCCCGCCACATCGCGCGTATCCACAACATCGAGCTCCCTCACGACTTCGACGAGCTCATCTACTCGCGCCGCCTGATGCTTCACATGCTCTTTGGAGCGGACCCGTCCACGTTCGCACGCGTCTACACCACCAAGGACGCCGCATGAGTGCGAAGAAGCCGCCCCGCCTTGCAGGACTGGGGCGTCGCAAGAAACTCGTCGTTGTCTGCCTGGCTATCGCCTGCGCCCTCATCGCCGTAGGGCTATACGCCTGGCAGTCGCAGCCCGTGCCCGAAGCGGGCGCCTCGGTCACGACGGCAGGGGGTAAATCGCGCCAAGAAATCCAGAATGAGCTCGACGCCATCGTCCGCGACAACATGATGACGATCTCGGTCGCGCCGGTCGCACAGTTGCAGGAAGGCGGCAAGTTGCGCGTCAACGTGCAAAACGTCCAAGACAACAAGTTTCCCCAGCGCTTCCGCGTGATTCAAAACGACGAGACCATCTATGAGTCCGGTGTGGTCGAAGCCGGCAAGACGGTTGAGACCTGCCCCGCCGGCGATATCCAAGAAGGCGAGGCATATATCGAGATTCAGGCACTCGATGCCAAGACCTACGACACCCACGGCAATCCGACGCGCGTCAAAGTGCGGGTGGCCCAGGCAGAAGGCTAGTGGCCGACGCGCTCGCAGGGGCAGCACCCTGTCCCCATTCGTCCAACCATCACGGAAACAGTCCGTGACGAGCAGAAAGGATCGATTATGAACACACCCATGAACCTGAGCGGAGCCAGGGCACTCGCCGTGGGCGCAGGGCTTACGCTCGCACTTGCGATGGGCGCCGCGCCAACGGCGGCCATGGCAGGGGTGCGCGTTGGAACCACCGATGTGACGGTGAAGGCCGACATTAGCAATGTTTCGTTTAAGGCGCCGACGGTCATCCCCTTTGCCGCCCAAGCCGACGGAACGCTTGTAGGACCCTCCGACAAGACGATTACCATCGACAACCTCTCGGCATATGGCATCCACGTCACCAACATGAAGGTCACGGCCAAGAACGACTGGGCAATCGTTGCAGACGCAAAGACGGGCTCGGCCCAGAACTCCATCGATTTTAAGGTTGGCCCCGATAAGGCAGAAAAGGATGCCAGCTCGGCGACTCAGACTACGGGCCTCGATCTTTCCAAAGACGCAAACTTCGACATGAAGTACGAGGGCATTGCCGACGGAACGGACAAAATCAAGCTCAATGTGAGTGGCCACGTCGCCCGCGTCACGCGTGACATCTACCACGCCGGCGGTACGGGAGATCAAGTGGCAAGCATCACCTGGACGGTCGAGCCCGGTGCGCACGCCACGTCCTAAGGCGATTGCACTGGCCGCCATCGTCGGCATCTTGGCGTCCGCACCTGCCATGGCCTTTGCTCAACAAGAGCAAGCGCAGGCGGCCACAGAAGTGACCGTCGACCTTTCGGGTCTTAATCGCGACAGCCGTCACGAGCCGCTCGCTCAGACGAGCGACACCCGGCAACTCATTGCGGCAGGCGCCGCCACGGCAGGGGCAGGACTGACGTGCCTTGGCCTGCACATCAAACGCAACCAATAGCCAAGCACAACCGGAGTACGCGGAATAGATAGGAGAACCATGGCACCCAAAAACCTTTTGCCCGTCGCCGCGCTCTGCAGCGCACTGGCGAGCGGTATGCCTCTCGCCGCTTGGGCAACGCCCGCCACGGCAAACTCCTTACCGCAAGCTCTGAACCCCGTGGCGAATTCGTCGGGTATCGTCGCCTGCCAACGTTTTTCGCTCGCACACGCCACGGTCCGAACCTCGGGATGCCTTCACCGCAATACGGTCGACTCGATAGTCGTGGATATCAAACGACCGGACAAGGAGAACGGCCCCCGGACAGGTTATGCCATCTGCACATGGAAATCGGCTGCAGTCGATGCCGATGGCGACCCATGCGACCTAGAGCTGCGCATCGATATTGACTCGGTCGATGACTCGGCGAACGGGGCGAAGGTCGTCTTCGACAGCGCGGCCTATGAAGAAGAAGGGGGTGTATGCCTGGGCTGCGTTCCCTCGAATGTCGATGGCGCGCAGCCCATCATCTCCTTTACGGCATCGCTGCGACTGACCAAGGCGGACACCGAAGCCATCGCAACGGGAGATGCGCCTTTGCTGTTCTACGCTGGCGACGCGGATGACCAAGAAGCTCAAAGCACCAGACAGAAGGGCTCGCTTAACCTCACGCGCGGATCAGAACCCGCCCCCATCAATATCGATACCCAGGAGCCGGGCGTGCAGCGCATTCTCGCCGATCCGGCGCTGCTCCAAATGACATGGCACGGAGTGGGGTCCGTCGGGATTGCTGCTCCTATATCGAGCGATAATGACAAATCCCGCAAAGACGAGGTCGCAGACACGCCGGCACGTGTTGACGATGCAGACGATGCATCATCAGAAGACAACGCTGCGGCTCCTCTCGAGAAGCCAGGCGGCACCGCCACCGAACTGGGCAATCCCCAACCGAAAGACGGCCTGGAATTTGCCGCTCCCCCAGATGTCGACGAAGGCAACTGTTGCATGATGGTCGCGCTCGACCACACGGAAACCGTCGATGCCGCAAGCATTGAGCCAGTCGCTGCCAATGCGCCCCGCCGCAAAAATATCCTCATCGCATTCCCCAATACCGTCGAGCTTGTCTTTTTGCCTTCGGGTGAAGTCGTCGCGCCTACGGCACTTACAGCAGTGGGAGCAAGGAGCGCATCGAACGATATCCAAGCTATCTCGACACTTGATGCCACAACGACCGCCAAGTTGCACCTTTATTCCGTTGCAGCAGACGGAACGCGGACCGAAGAATTCGACGGAACCAAGCTTTTGGTTCCGCGTCGCATCGGTATCCAAGAAGACTTCCCCTATCAAATGGAACTTGAAGGATTCGATCGTGCACGAGATGCCGACATCATTGCCGCAGCCATCGAATCCCCGCAGCACCTCATGACGCTGCGCTTCGACTTTAGCCCCGTCCTGTCCTAGACCGCTAACCGCCGCTTGGCTCGGATACTGAGCGCTCCCCTCCCCGTTCTGCTACGATTGCCGCGTTGGCATCAATTACAGGAGGGCTCATGCCGGGTTTAGGAACGATCATCAACGTCGCGCTTTTGATCGCGGGCGGTCTGCTGGGCCTCATGGGTGGGCGCTTCATTACGCCCCGCATCCGAGACACGCTCATGAAGGCGTCGGGGCTGTGCGTTCTGTTTATCGGCCTGGGCGGCACCATGCAAAAGATGCTCGTTATCGATGGAGAGACGTTGGCGACCACCGGCACCACCATGCTTATCGTCTCATTTGCCCTTGGTTCGCTCATCGGCGAGGCCATCAACCTGGAGGCCGCCATCGAGAACCTCGGCGAATGGCTCAAGCGCAAAACCGGCAGCGAAGGCGACAACGAGTTCACTAATGCCTTTGTCTCGACATCGCTCACCGTGTGCATCGGCGCCATGGCCATCGTAGGATCGATTCAGGACGGTCTGCTCGGCGACTGGTCCACGCTTGCCCTGAAGGGCGCGCTGGACTGCATCATCGTCTGCACCATGACGGCCTCGCTTGGCCGCGGCTGCATCTTCTCGGCCCTGCCCGTTGCCGTATTCCAGGGCACGATCACGCTTTTTGCCGGCGCACTCTCCCCCATCATGACCACCGCAGCCCTCGACAGCCTTTCGCTTGTGGGCTCCATGCTCATCTTCTGTGTTGGCGTTAACCTTATTCGACCTCAGACCTTCCGCACGGCCAACATGCTCCCCTCCGTCGTCGTGGCGGTCATCTACGCCCTCCTGTTCTAAATCTATCTACATAGCGGTATCCCGAACACCTGTTTGATGCTGTGCTATGATATGGGGTCACCAAAGCTGCGTTAGGAGAGGAGAAGCGGTGGCCGACCAGGACGTCAAGATGCTCATCGAGCGCATTATGGCCGAGGCCCGGACCCATCAGTCCGCCCGCTTCTCAAACGAAATCTATGCTGATGAGCCAATTCTCAAGACCGGTCGTCAGATGCAGAACTTCCTCCCCGACCAGTACCGCAAGATGCGCGAGATATCACGCTGGCAAGATGATCCCAAAGGCGGCGCGGGGCGTTGGCTATCGGAGGCGGAGCTCTTTTACCGCCAAGGCCTGCTGATGGCCGACTTCGAGGACGATTGCCCCTACAACGGCACCTTTAAGTCGTACTTTCCCACCTACAATGCCATGAGCGATCGACAGTTGCGCGGCTACTTTACCTGGCGTGCCCAAGTGCGCCGCGGCAATATCGAGGAGACATCGACCTCGTTTGCTTTTCTGTATCTCTATGAGCTGATCTGCGACATTGGCGTTGATGACCCGCTCGATGGCTTTAGCAAGATCAAGGCATTTTGGGATGCCTATCGCGCCTTTGAACCCGGCATCGACCGGTTCGCACGCGTGTGGTTGCAGGATTACGCCGTGTTCCATGAGCTCGACCCCAAGCTGCTTCGCGACTCTAAAACCGTCGCATTCGACAACGCCCTCATCGAGCTGCGCCGCGCAGCGCGAGACCTTGTACCCGCGCCGACGCCATCGGCCCTGCCGCCTGCGCGTCGTAAGACCTCCGAGCCCACGCTTCCCCTTCCGCCCGATGAGGCACATGAGGAGCGGCTCATGGCTGCCATCGACGCGCTCTCGACGTACAACCTGAATAACTCACGGCTCGACCGTTCCCACCATCGCGACCTGCGCCACGTGGCATGCGCCGTGTATGTCCGCATGGCGCGCTACTATGACACGCACCGAAAGACCGGCATCGTGGCGAGTTTATTTGGGGAGGAGACGGCCATGCCCTACACCATGTTTGCCTCGGCCGTATTCTTTGCGCCCGAACGCCACGAGGACTGCGAGTACCGCCTAGACCCCATTCACATCTACCGCTGCCAAAATGGCTTTTGGGAATGCATGCGGATTCACGGCAGCAGGCAAAAGAGCAGCAAGCTCGGCGAGATGATGCGCGCTTGTGATCAGCGCCTGCGCTTGGCACTGGATCCCGGCCATCCCCTTAAGGAAGAAAAGGTTCCCAAATATCTGGCTAAGATTATCGATGACGAGATCACGGCATGGCTTTCATGGGATGCCGCGCATCAGCCCGTCAAGATCGATATCGACCTGAGCCAGCTGGGGCACATTCGGAGCGCCGCCGCACAAACGCGCGAGGCGCTTTTAATCGACGAGGAGCGCGAGGACGGCACACTCGCAGATGCCGAGGCGGCAGTTGCCGAACGGCGGGAAGCCGAGCCCGTGGCCGACACGATCGCCGAACCAGTCGTGACGACCATGCAGCAGGACGAGGCTGGCGAGCCGACCATCTCCACCGAGCAGTTTGGCATCGTAGCCCCGCTCCTCGCACCAGCGCCCACGCCCGCCGCCGCTGCATCCGCACTCGATCCCGCCGCAGACGCCTATCTTCGAGCACTCCTCGAGCAAAACGCAGCGCAGACGGCATCGGCGGTGGCACAGTCGGGCAAGAGTGAGGACATGCTCGTCGATAGCATCAACGAGGCGCTCTTTGACCTGGTGGGCGACACCGTTATTGAATTTGGCTCAGCAGGACCGCAAATTATCGAGGACTACGAAGCAGACGTGAGAGGATACCTAGACCATGAGTGATACCGAATCCGCAGTACCCCGTGTGCCCAAGCGCGTCGCCGCCGTCATTCTCAACTCGCTCAAGGGCGGCGTGGTCCCGCGCATCGGCCTTCCCTATATCACCGTGGGGCGAGAGGTCGAGATCCGTGCTCTGCTCACCGACCTGAGCCTCATCGCCGATGGCGGCGCAAGCTTCCGTTTCCTAGTCGGTCGCTACGGCGCCGGCAAGAGCTTTTTGCTCCAGACCATCCGAACGCATGCCATGGGCGAGGGCTTTGTGGTCGCCGATGCCGACCTTTCCCCTGAGCGCCGCCTACAGGGCGGCCAGGGCCAGGGCCTCGCCACCTATCGCGAGCTCATCCGCAACATATCGACCAAGACGCGCCCCGAGGGTGGCGCGCTCAACCTTATCCTGGATCGCTGGGTCGCCTCGTGTGCCGACGCCGACGAGTCTGCCGTTAATGCCCAACTCGCTCCACTCGAAGAGATGGTCCACGGCTTTGACTTTGTCCGCATGCTCCGCCGTTATCGCACGGCCGTCTCGGAGGGTGACGAAGAAGCTATGAGCCGCGTGACCAAATGGATTCGCGGCGAATACCGTACCAAGAGCGAGGCGCGCGCCGAGTTGGGCTCCTCGACCATCATCAGCGACGATGACTGGTACGACTACGTCAAGCTCATCGCACGCTTTTTGGTCTGCAGCGGCTACAAGGGCATGCTGGTGCTCATCGACGAGCTCGTGAATCTGTACAAGATTCCCAACGCGATCACGCGCCAATATAACTACGAGAAGATCCTGACCATGTACAACGACACGCTCCAGGGCAAAGCGCAGTACCTGGGCGTGATCATGGGCGGCACGCCGACCTCTATCGAGGACCGCCGCCGCGGCGTCTTTTCCTACGAGGCCCTTCGGAGCCGTCTCGCCCAGGGCCGTTTTGCGCGCGATGATCTCAAAGACATGCTCGCGCCCATCATCCGCCTGCAACCGCTCACCTACGAGGAGCTGCTGGTGCTCATCGAAAAGCTCATGCAGATCCATGCCGGCTACTTTGGCTGGACGCCCACGCTTACCGAGAACGACTTGGTGGACTTCCTCAAGATTGAGTTTGGCCGCGTGGGGGCCGACACGCATCTGACGCCCCGCGAGGTTATCCGCGACTTTATCGAGCTGCTCGATATCCTGTGTCAGAACCCCGATGCCAACGTGGCCGAGTTGCTGCAAAGCGTCGGTGGCGACGCGCTGGCGCCGGCAGCTGCAACAGACGACACCGGCACCGCAGACGACGACCGCAACTTCGCCGAGTTCACCATCTAACCTGCCAAAAAGGGACAGGTTTATTTTGGTAGGTTTTATCTGGGCAAACGCCGATGTTGCAAGATATCGAGCCGTTGCCCGTTGCGTTGATCGACCCGTTGATGAGAGGAGGTCCCATGAACGCTTTTGACCGGTATGCCCCGTTTATCCAGGATTTCATTTACTCCCACGATTGGGAGAGTCTGCGCTCCATCCAGGTTGCGGCGGCAGATGCCATCTTCAACACGCAAGACAATGTGCTCCTGACGGCATCCACGGCATCTGGCAAAACTGAGGCGGCCTTCTTTCCCATCCTGACCGAGTTTTGGGAGAACCCGCCCGCAAGCGTTGGCGCCCTCTATATCGGCCCCCTCAAGGCGCTCATCAACGATCAATTCGTCCGCCTCAACGACCTCTGCGAAGAGGCCGATATCCCCGTCTGGCACTGGCATGGCGATGTCTCACAATCACACAAGGCAAAACTCATCAAAAAGCCGAGCGGCATCCTACAGATTACGCCCGAGTCACTCGAAGCGCTCCTGATCCATAAGCATATGGCGATTCCGCGCATGTTCTGCGATCTGCGCTATGTGGTCATCGACGAGGTCCATTCGCTCATGCGCGGCGACCGTGGCGGGCAGACGCGCTGCCTTATCGAGCGACTCTCGCGCATGGCCGGCGTGCAGCCTCGCCGCATTGGCCTTTCTGCCACCATCGGCGACCCCGAGCGCACGGGAGCCTTTCTCTCGCAGGGGACGGGACGCGACTGCGTCATCCCCCGCTTTGAGGAGCCGCGCCGCGTGTGGCGTATCTCCATGGAGCACTTCTACAACTCGGGTCCCCAGGCGCAGCAGCGAGGATTCGAGAGCATGGGTCCTCAAGAGGCCGAAGTGCTTGCGTGCGAGCGCATTGAGGCAGCGGCACCCGCGGCACTGCCCGCATCCGGACAAGACATGCGCCACAGCGGACAGCTTACACAAGAGGAACGCCGTCAACGTCGCGAGCAGGCGCGGGGCAAGGCCGTTCCCAAAGACCGTCGCACTTCCTCGGCCCCCGAGGGCGAAGTCGACATCCCACGAGCGACCGAGCAAGCGCTTCTCAACCCCACCGACACGGCGCCCGACAACGCCGACCCCGGTATGGGCTACATCTTTGAACATACCCGCGGCCGCAAGTGCCTGGTCTTTGCCAACTCGCGCGAGGAGGCAGAGGCCGTATGCTCCATGCTGCGTAGCTACTGCGAGAGCCGGCACGAGCCCGACCGCTTTCTCATCCACCACGGCAATCTTTCGGCATCGCTACGCGAGACCGCCGAGGAGCTCATGCGCGACGAGGAACAGGCGCAGACGACCGTCACCACCTCTACGCTGGAGCTCGGCATTGATATCGGTCGCCTGGAGCGCGCGTTCCAGATTGACGCGCCGTTTACCGTCAGCTCCTTTTTGCAGCGCATGGGGCGCACAGGCCGTCGCGACCTTCCGCCCGAGATGTGGTTTGTCATGCGCGAGGAGGAACCCGAGCCGCGCACGATGATGCCCGAGACCATTCCATGGAAGCTCCTGCAGGGCATCGCACTCGTACAACTCTATCGCGAAGAAAAGTGGGTCGAGCCACCCGAGCTCGATCGACTCCCCTACAGTCTGCTCTATCACCAGACCATGTCGACGCTCGCCAGTACCGGCGAGCTCACACCGGCCGAGCTTGCCCAGCGTGTGCTCACGCTCAGCTATTTCCACCGCGTCTCGGCCGATGACTATCGCGTACTGCTGCGCCACCTCATCAAGATCGACCACATCCAGGTCACCGAGGGCAATGGGCTCATCGTGGGCCTCGCGGGCGAGCGCATCATCAACAACTTTAAGTTCTACGCTGTATTCCAGGAAAACGAGGAGTTTACCGTTCGCAGTGAATCGGCCGAGCTGGGCACGATTGTCAACCCGCCACCGCCCGGTGAGCGCATCGCCATCGCCGGACATTGCTGGATTGTCGAAGAAGTGGACTGGAAACGCCATACCGTCTTTGCCACGCAGGTCAAAGGCCGGGTGCCGGCCTACTTTGGCGACTGCCCCGGCGACATCAATACACACGTACTCGAGCGCATGCGCCAAGCGCTCACTGAGCACGCGGCATATCCGTACCTTATGGGTAACGCACGGGCTCGCTTGGCGCAGGCTCGTCATACCGCCGAGATTTCGGGCGCGGGAACTAAGCCGCTCATCAACCTGGGCGGCGACACCTGGGTGCTCTTCCCCTGGTTGGGCAGCTACGCCTTTTTGGCACTCGAGCGTATGCTCAAGATTAAATGCGCCGCGGAGCTGGGCCTTCGCGGGCTCGATCCGTCGCGTCCATACTTTATGCAGTTTAAGATGAAGGCCGACGAGGAGACGTTCTTTGAGGTGCTCGCAGCCGAGGCCGAAAAGGACTTCGACCCCATCGAGCTCGTCTATCCCGGCGAGGTGCCTTACTTTGATCGTTACGATGAGTTCGTTCCCGAAGAGCTCGTGCGCAAGGGCTTTGCCGAAGGCGTGCTCGACATCGAGGGTATGAAGCAGCGCGTCCTCAGCTGGCGCGACCACGCATAAAACGGGGCTGACTATATGAGCAGCCAATTTGGGACGGGGCTATTTTAGCTACCCTTGCAGGTAAAGCGAAAGGTTTGGCCGATTAACGGCAGGGTTAGCTAAAATAGCCCCGTCCCAA
>ERZ779843.3673-NODE-3673-length-12611-cov-2.645030_pt1 | contig 12611 bp, 10 predicted proteins | sample MGYA00511560_ERZ779843 | MGnify/ENA primary metagenome ERZ779843 (study PRJEB29588, sample SAMEA2158062) | human gut metagenome | biome: human gut; feature: human-associated habitat; material: faeces | place: Denmark | collected 2008/2010 ... | reverse complement strand
AGCCGTGGCTGACCAATGCCAAGCAGACGGATTTTGGCAAGGTGCTCCGCTCCAGCTCTGAGGATCCGGGCGTTATCTGCGACACGCTGTGTTTCCTCAATGACTACGTACAGGAAAACAAGGACAAGGTGCAGGCAATCTGTGACTCGTGGTTCGAGGCGCTGGACATGCTGAACGATCCGTCCACTCACGATGACTGCATCAAGATCATGGCAGATTGTCAGGGCATGACAGTGGCAGAGCTGGAGGACACGCTCCCCTGCGTTACCTATTATGATCGGGACAAGAATAAGGAGTTTGTCGGCGGCGGAGAGCTGCAGGATATGAGCGAGTATGCTGCAAAGGTTTGGTATGACATCAAGCTGGTGGATGCAGAGATCGACTGCTCCAAGTGTGTGGATACGGAATTTGTTTCCTGACAAATGGAAAAGAGAAGGTGAATTTTCATGAAAACAGGCAAACTGAAACGGAGCTTTACCCCGCAGGACAGCATCTCGAAAAAGGGCTATTTTATCATTGCGGTATGTTCTTTCCTGCTGGTGTTTCTCGTCTGGCTGCTTCTGACAGAGCTGGGATTGGTCAATGAAAAGTTCCTGCCAAAGCCAATTGAGACCTTGCAGACCGGCATCCGGCTCTTTACGGAGAACGGCTTCTTGCAGGACATCGGCGTTACGACATATCGTGTGCTGCTGGGATTTCTGATCTCCATGGTTGTGGCGGTGCCGCTGGGCATTTTGATCGGTGTGTATGCGCCAATTGAGGCGTTCTTTGAACCGGTCATGTCCTTCCTGCGGTATCTGCCGGTAACTGCGTTCATTCCGCTGTTCATTCTGTGGATCGGTATTGATGAGAGGGAGAAGGTCGCAGTTATCATTCTGGGTACGTTCCCGCAGTTGCTTCTGATGGTGGCAGGGGATACCCGAAAGGTCAAGCACGACCTCATCGAGGTATCCTACACCTTGGGCACCAACCGGCTGAACGTGGTATGGCGTGTGGTATTTCCGGCAGCAATGCCATACATTCTGGATTCCCTCCGCATGGTGCTTGGCTGGGCTTGGACATATGTCACCGTGGCAGAAATGATCGGTGCATCCTCCGGTATCGGCTATATGATCATTCAGTCCCAGAGAATGCTGAACGTCGGCAAGATCTTCGTGGGAATCCTGACCATCGGAATTATCGGTCTTTTGTTCGACTTCCTGTTTAAGTGGCTCAGTAAGAAGCTGTTCCCGTGGTTCAGCAAGAGCTGAGCGGCAGCGCAGAAGAAAGGGTGAGGCAACATGGCACAGAGCAATGTGGTGTTTGATATTCAGGATGTGAGCAAGGTCTTCCGCTCCAGACGGAAGGAGGTGCAGGCACTGTCCCACATCCGGCTTCAGGTGAAAAAGAACGAGTTTGTGGCACTGCTGGGAACTTCCGGCTGCGGAAAATCCACATTGCTGCGGATGCTCTGCGGTTTGGATTTCCCCACAGAGGGCGAGATCTTCTGGAATGGGGAACGGATCACAGGGCCGGGCATGGATCGTGGCATGGTATTTCAGGGCTATACGCTGTTTCCGTGGATGCGTGTGCTGGACAACGTGGCGTATGGGCTTCGTGCCAGCGGCATGAGCAAGCAGGAGCGTATGGACGTTGTAAAGCAGTTTTTGTCGGACATTGGACTGGAGGACTTTACACAGGTCTATCCAAGCCAGCTCTCCGGCGGAATGCGGCAGCGTGTCGCCATTGCCCGTGCCCTTGCTGCCAATCCGGAATCCCTGCTGCTGGACGAGCCGTTCGGCGCACTGGATGCCCAGACCAGACGGCACATGCAGGAGCTGACGCTCCAGATGTGGCGCAAGTATCCCAAAACGGTGATCATGGTCACCCACGATGTGGAAGAGGCGATTCTGATGGCAGACCGTGTTGTGATCATGTCTGCGCATCCGGGCTGTGTGCGGGAGGTACTGGAAATTGACATTCCGCGTCCAAGGGATGCGGCGGTCAAGCGCACAGAGCAATTTCGGAAATACAAGAAATACTGCACAGATATTATTCTGGAAGAGAGCCAGAAAGCGGAAATGCGAATCGAGGACTAGGAGGAACTATCATGAAAAGTGTAAAAGCGATCATTCGACCGGAAAAGGTGTTTGAGGTCATGGAGAAGCTTTCGGATGCCGGTTTCCATGCGGTCACCCGCATGACCATTCTGGGTCGGGGCAAACAGCGCGGTCTGAAAGTCGGCAACGTGTACTACGACGAGATTCCCAAGGAACTGATCGAGATCGTAGTGGAGGACGGCGAAGTGGACAAGCTGGTGTCCATTATCGAAAACAACGCCAAGACCATGACAGACGGCAAGCTGGGCACTCATGGTGACGGCAAGATCTTTATCATGGATGTGGAACGTGCCATCACCATCAGTTCCGGAGAAGAAGTGCTGTGAGCGGAAGGAGCTGTGCCATATGAAGTATCTGGAAATTATCATCCGTCCGGAGCGCTACACGGCGACAAAGGAAGCCCTTGCAGCAGGACGGTTCTATTCCGCCATCACGTTTGACGTGCTGGGACGCGGAAAAAAAGCGTGCCATTATGCGCTGCATGATGCCGCAGAGAGTGAGGAAGAACAGTTCTCCATCCCGTTTCTGTGCAAGAAGTTCATCGGCATCTATGCGCTGGACGAAGAGGTGGAGGAGATCATCTCCATCGTGAAGTCGGTGAATTCCACCGGCAGCGAGGGCGACGGCAAGATCTTCGTCTATGCGTTGGAGGAGGCCACCAGAATCAGCAACGGCATGACGGGAGAAGACGCACTGGTGTAAAAGAGAGGTGAGAAACATGCTGGAGAGCAGCGAACGAATCGAAGCGAAAATGGCGTCGACCAACATCAGCGCCGAGCATATTACCAAGGTCTATCAGGCACGGAAGAAACAAACCGTTGCCATGCAGGATTGCAGCATTCAGATTCTGGAAAACGAGTTTGTCTGTATTGTCGGTGCTTCCGGCTGCGGCAAATCCACACTGCTGCGGATGCTGGCAGGGTTGGACTTTCCCACAGAGGGAACAATCACCGTCAACGACAAGCCGGTGACCGGCCCCGGTGTAGACCGTGGTATGGTGTTTCAGGGCTACACGCTGTTCCCGTGGCTGACAGTGGAACAGAACCTGCGGTACGGGCTGAAGCTGAAAAAAATGCCAAAGCCCCAGCAGGACGAGATTGTGGACAAGTACCTGAAGATCATCGGACTTTCCAATTTCCGGAACGCCTATCCCCATCAGCTGTCCGGCGGTATGAAGCAGCGTGTTGCCATTGCCCGGATGCTTGCCAATTCGCCAGAGTTTCTGCTGATGGATGAGCCGTTCGGTGCGCTGGATGCCCTGACGCGGGACCATTTAAATGAGGAGCTGCTGAAGATCTGGCAGAAGACGAAAAAGACGGTCAGCTTCAGGTGTTTCTCCGAGAGATTTGGCGGGAGCTGCGTCCCACTACGGTGTTCGTCACCCACGACATCGAGGAAGCGGTCTTTCTGGCAACCAAGATCTACGTGCTGTCCAGCCGTCCCGGCAGGGTGAAAGCGGAGATTCCGGTGAACCTGACCTATAAGCGCACGCTGGATCTGAAAGATACCGAGGAATTCTACGCCTACTATCAGCAGATCGAAAAGCTGATCCAGGAAAACTGACAGTCCGGAGTATGCAAGTACTCCCTTCCCATAAAGTCCATATACGCAAATGCCGTCTGCGCTGTTGTCTGACAGAGCAGGCGGTATTTGTCTGTCCGGATCGTTTGCGCTTTACGCAGAAAAACTGCATTTCACGCAAAAAACTTGTTCGTTTATTCGATATATGATATAATAAATCATATACTTTTAAAACAATATGTGCGAATTTTAGAAAAGGAGGCATTCACATGAACAACAAGAATAACAAATCTAAAAAGGTGCTGGCAATGCTGGCTGCGGTGACACTATGCAGCGGAATGCTGCTGTACGTTCCGGCGGACACGCTGCGGATGGGATGGAGTCTTTCGGCAAGTGCGGACGAAATTGCCGAGGATGCGGTAACAGCATCTTCTCCGGTATTGCAGCTGTATGTAGACGGAAAGCAAGTCACCGGCGAAGACGGCTCTACGGATGGTTACACGGTTAGCGATGCAAATGCAGGCTGGAGCTACGACAGTGCAACAAACGTGCTCACGCTGGAAAATGCGACGATTTCTCAGGTTAAATTCAAAACAGGAGATTTGGTTGTCCAGCTGATTGGAGAAAATACGATTACAAATAGCAGCTCAATAAAAAAGGATGGGGCGAATGCATCACTCACATTGATGGGTGGTGGTATTTTGAATTGTCAAGAAATAGAGTGTTACTATTCGGGCCATGGTGAAATTACGATCCAAAATGTCACAGTCAACGCATCTAGAATAGCAAGCGGAGGTTTGATGACAATTGAGGACAGCATCGTTCATGTGACAACAACGACGGAAATTATAAAATCTGGGAATGCGGTTTATGCAGAAAGTACAGGAGATTTCAAAGGAATTATCAATGCTAAGAACAGTGAAATTATTGCAATTGGTGCATATAAATCACATGGCGGCTTGTTCGCCAGAGAAAAGGCTACCATGGAAAATTGCTATATTCACGCCGAGAGTTCGAAAGAAGTAAGTACCTATAATGATTTGAGCGGTGCTTATAACGAAGGCTTTACTTTTATCAACTGTCAGGTTGAAATTACGAAGAATTTTGATTATTATACAGAAAGTGGTATGAAGAACACGGATTCTATCATTTCTGAAAAAGAGGGTGTCGTAGTTTACGGCACGGTGACACTGCACAAGCCTATGACGGTGACTTCCGGCAAAAAGCTTTTGTTTCAGGAGGGGGCATCGATCACCAATCTGGATCAGCTGACTGTGGAAGATGGCGTGTCAATTCAGGAAAACGGTGTAGTGCACACGCACAATACCGATGGAGAAGTCACTTATACTAAGAAAGACGATGCCTCCCATGTGAAAACCACATCCTGCGCCGATTGTCCTATTGGGTATGCAACCAAGGCAGAAGAGGCGCATACTTTCGTCAACGGTTTTTGTACAGACTGTGATGCGTATGAACCGGCAGTGCAGACCGGAGAAAAGTCCTATGAGATCGGAAACGGCGGTCAGCTCTACTGGTTTGCGGACAAAATAAATGCTGTCGACATGTCGGAGAGTATCAGCGGACTGGAAAACCTCCATGTAACATTGACGGCAGACATTGTGGTCAATGAAAACGTTCTTACGGACGGACATCTGAGCACTGAGGGAAGCTTCAGAGAGTGGACACCGATGCAGGGTTTCTATGATGGTGTATTTGACGGGAACGGTCATACCATTCGCGGACTTTTTGCTTATACCCAGAAAGGTTCTGGCTTATTTTCTACAGTGTCTGGAAGCACGATCCGGAATGTCGGCATAGTTGATTCGTATTTTTATGGAGCTAACGTGGTTGGCAGCATTTGCGGCGTTTCGTTGGAAAGTACACTGGAAAATTGCTACAGCCAATCGATGACGGTCGGTGCGATTGAATCAAGTATGACCGGCGGTATTTGCGGGTTCGCAAGTCAGGGCACCATCAGAAACTGTTATAATACCGGAATGGTTGTCGATGGGGGCAGCGCCGGTTTGAGCGGAATTGTAGAGCGCAGTTCGAATAACAGTATCGTGGAAAACTGCTACTATCTGTCTGACGATGAAACAGACGATGTGGACGGTACAACCGCCATGGAGCTGGAGCGCTTTGAAAGCGGTGAGGTCGCCTATCTTCTGTCAGAAGGCGAGAACGGCACGGTTTGGGGGCAGCACATCGGCGAGGAATCTGCACCTGTTCTGAATGGCGAAAAGGTATATCAAAACAACAATTATCGGGGCTGCAATGACACTTCTCCGGTTGCAAATGTCTTTTACCGCAATACAGAGGGGAACACATTCGGTAGCCATGCCTATGAGAACGGCAAGTGCAAGTACTGCGGAATATTCGAGGATGGCATCGGCGCAAATCTTGTTGGCTATTCCCTCAGTCTTGGCGGAAACATTGGCGTCAACTTCTACATGGAGCTTTCCGATGCGGTCGTTGCAGACAATGGCGCATATATGCAGTTTACCCTGCCAAACGGAACGGTTTCTCATGTTCCGGTGAGCGAGGCAAAGGTCACGGAGAAAGACGGGAAAACCTATTATGTCTTCTCGTGCGATGTGGCAGCCAAGGAGATGTACGACACCATTCAGGCGCAGATCATCACCAGCGACAAGACTGGCGCAGTTTACCGGTACTCCGTAAATGATTATGCGAAATATGTCATCAATGAGAAAAATGGCTATGCGGAGAATGTCCGCAATGTTGCTTCTGCAATGCAGAATTACGGAACTTGTGCCAGTGCATATTTCGTTGGAATGTCTGCGCCGGCAATTATTGAACTAGACGCTGTCAAAGCAGAATTGCTGGAGGATTCTATGGCTTTGACGGGCGGATCGCTGCCGGAGGGTGTGACCTACTGCGGTGCAAGCCTGCTTCTGGAGTCGAAGACCACGCTGCGTCACTATTTCAAGGCAGAAGACGGCGTGGACATGAGCAGCTACGGTTTGAAAGAAAAGGACGGCTATTATTACTGCGAGATTGCAGATATCGCAGCAGGAAAGCTTGCGGTCGCCAAGAATGTGCGTGTCGGAAAGTTTACGATTTTGTCTAGCCCGATGTCCTATGCTTACACCGTCCTGAGCAGCGACACGGCAGGTGAAAATTTGAAAGACCTAATGAAAGCGCTGTACCTCTACAATCAGGCAGTAGAGGAACTGTAATTCTCAGGCATTCAGAATAAAATAACAGAACAGCGTCCCCTGTACCGGCCAAAAGACTGGTGCAGGGGACTGCTCTTTGGAAAAATACGGAAAGCCAAAAAGCACGCAATTTCAAGTGAAACTGCGTGCGATTTCTGGAGCTGTTAACCAGATTCGAACTGGTGACCTCTTCCTTACCAAGGAAGTGCTCTACCAACTGAGCTATAACAGCATCGGATTTGTGACTCCCGGTGAACTTGCGAATATTATTATACCACCAGATCGGGAAAATGTCAAGAAAAAATACGAAAATCCAGCTAAAACGAAAAAAGAAAAGAAATTTCCAAAAAAACAAAAGATAATTAGATGATACACCGAAAATACGCATGTTTTCTCTGAAAAAGAGAAAAAAAGAAACTGCTGGCGAAAAGGTGCTGGTGAATTCTACAAAAAACGTTGCATTTTGACGGATGGCGTGGTATAATGGGGAAAAGCAAACCGCTTTTTAGAATTGTTTTTCAGAAGGAGTTTTTTCAATGCAATATCAGAAGAGAAAGGGTGCACGGCTTTTTACAGGGCTGGTTTGTCTTGCACTGGCTGCCGGAATGACCGGATGCAGCGACATCGCCGACACTACATCGAGTCTGCCGGCAGGGACGACTGCAGCGCAGGCAGCGGAGGAGACGACAGAAACCACATTGGAGCGCACCGAGGAATCTGTCAATTCTATGCAGGAGACTGCACCGGCGGATGCTGCCACTTCGGACACTGCTCTCACTGTGGAGGAGCGCACCTCGGAAGAGGCTGCTTCCGGCGGAGAACTGGTGGGAGATACCGGCTTGACGGCGGAGGCGTGGTGCACACAGGCACAGCAGATCTATGAGAACGCCGCATCCACCTATTTTATCTATCAGGCATCCAGCGGTATGGGTTTCACCTATGACACCAGCGATACCATTGGCGATGGAAGCTGGCAGCGTGTCACCAATTACAGTACCATCGAAGAGGCGGAAGCAGGGTACTACGAAGTTTTTGCGCAGGCAGGACATGAAACCGATCTGGATGCACAGTTCCAGATGTCGGACGGCAAGCTCTACCGTCGCTGTGGTGACCGCGGCAGCGATATCAGCTACCAAAGCTCGACGGTTACGGCGCTGACCGGCAGCACAGCGGACACACTTACGTTTTCCGTGGTGTCCAGCTATCAGTTTCCCGATGAAATCGAGGCAACCCAGAAGGAGAGCGTTTTGGAGGCAACCCAGAAGGAGAGCGTTTTGACATTGGTGTATGAGCGCGGCGCATGGCGTGTGGGAACATTTACCATGCCCTATTAAAAGGAGGAACAAATGCGGCAGAAAAAGACATGGGGTGCTCTGACGGCTGCGCTGGCAGCGATTGCAGTGGGCACTTGCGCACTTTCCGGCGCTGCGCTGGAAACTGGTTCCGGAGAACTGGGCGAACTCCAGGCGTTTTTGCTGGGCAGGACGGAGAGCGGTTCGCAGGATCTGAATGCTGACGGGATCACCGACGGCATGGATCTGGCAGCACTGCGTCAGAAAGCGGCACAGGAACAGGAGATACAGGACGGCTATACCGGTTTCATCCGGACACAGGGAAAGCTTCTTGTGGATGAGGACGGCAAGCAGTACATCATCAAGGGTATGGCGTTTGGCAACGAGGTGTGGTCGAATCCATCCGCACCGTCCACACTCCACCACAATGCGGAGAGTTATCAGGAGCTGGCAGAGATGGGCTTCGATTCCGTCCGGTTTTATCTGAACTACGGCATGTTTGAGTCCGACAGCGACCCCTACACCTATCGGGAAGAGGGCTTTCAGTGGCTGGATACCAACATTGCCTGGGCAAAGGCAGCGGGGATACGGCTGGTGCTGAACATGCACTATCCGGAGGGCGGCTACCAGTCGCAGGGAAACGGCACAGCGCTCTGGACAGAGCCGGAGAATCAGAAACGGCTGAGTGCCCTCTGGCAGGCAATCGCCCAGCGCTATGCCGATGAACCGGTGATCTTGGGATATGGCCTGGTCAACGAGCCGGTGGTGGCAGCGTCCGACGGTACGGCTGCGCTGAAACTGTGGCAGTCTGTGGCACAGGAGCTGACGGACAGCATCCGCACCGTTGACCAGAATCACATGATTTTTGTGGAACGCATGTGTGCCGCCCAGAATCTTGCCGGCACGCAGGAACAGTGGATCAACTTCAACGATGAGAACAACTACGTGCACCTGGATGATGACAATGCTGTATACGAATTCCACTACTACGATCCGCATGCCTTCACCCATCAGGGCTTTGACTGGGCGGGAACGCTGGGAAACGATGTCACCTATCCGGACGAAAACTACATGGTGTCCACTGGAAACGCCCAGTGGGCAACGTCCACATTTTCCGGCGAAAAGGCGGACACCTCCACAGACGAATGGCAATATCTCAGGAGCGGCAGAATTACGCCGAAATCCGACGGGACACAGATGATCAGTCTGGTCTTTCAGGCACAGAATGTGGGCGAGTACGGTCTTGCCCATGCGGACGAACTGCGGCTGGATGAGTACGACGAAAACGGCGATTTCGTGCAGACGATCTATGCCGAGGACTTCGACAAAAACGGTTCGCTGAACTTCTGGTCCAGCGACAATTCCGGCTCCAAGTCCTATGATTCCATGACAGGACATTTGAAAGAGGGCAGCCTGCTCATCTCCCGCACCACAGACGACGCTAACTGCAGCACCCGCTATTTCCGCCCGACACCGGGACACAGCTATGAGGCGAGCGGTTATTTTCAGGTGACCACCAAGAATGCCAATGCCATTGTGCGTCCCCGTGTGGATGTGTGGAATGTGGATTCCATCGAGGTGCTGAATCGGGCGTATCTGGAAAAAACCATTCAGCAGAACATCACGTTCTCCGAGACCTACGATGTGCCGGTGTACTGCGGTGAATTTGGCGCAGGCGCACACTGCTTCGAGAACGACCGTGGCGGTGACCGCTGGATGGATGATGTCATGGATATTTTCCACGATGCGGATATCAGCTTCAACTACCACGCATTCCACGAGGGTTCGTTCGGTCTGTACTGGGGCAGCGGACTCCCCACTCCGGATACCCGCAACAACACGCTGTATCAGGTGCTGGTGGAAAAGCTGAAGAAATACGCCGAGTAAAACCACCGCCAATTTATCTGACAAGAAAAGCGTATCCGATTGATTTCGGATACGCTTTTTTCTGTCTGTTTACTTGAACTGATAGACGGCGATATTTTCGAAGCCGTCCAGCAGAGTGTCCATTTTGCGGAATGCAATGGCTGTTCCCTTTGCCACGCAGTGGATGGCATCCTTTGCCACCACGCACTTGACTTGCAGCGTGCGCTCCACCAGCTTTCGCAGACCGCCCAGCATTGCGCCGCCGCCTGCCATAAGTACGCCGTTCTCGTAGATGTCGCCGACCAGCTCCGGCGGTGTCTCCTCCAGAACGGTTTTGATCGCCTCGATGATGTCAGCAACGACGTCCTCCACTGCCTCAAAGATCTCCAGTTCGCTGATCTCCCGCATTTCCGGCAGACCGCTGACCAGATTGCGTCCCTTGACCCACATGGTCACATCAGCTCTGGGATCGTAGAGGTTGGTCATCTCGATCTTCACCCGTTCGGCAGTGCGCTCGCCGATGAGCAGCTTATAACGTGTCTGCATGTAGCGGATGATCGCCTGATCCAGCGTGTTGCCGGCTGCACGCACAGAGTGGGAGGTGACGATGCCGTTCATGGATACAATGGCAACATCTGTGGTGCCGCCGCCGATGTCCACGACCATGTTGCCCCGTGCCTTGCCGATGTTCACCCCTGCGCCGATGAGGGCGGCGATTGGCTCATCGATGAGGTACGCCTTACGTGAACCGGCACTCATGGCAGCTTCCACCACGGCACGTTTTTCCACGTCTGTGATAAAAGAAGGAACGCAGATGATGATGCGCGGCTTGGTCAGCCGGTGCCCGCTCACCTGTAGGATAAACTCCCGAATCATGTACTGTGTCATGCGGTCGTCGGAGATCACACCGCCGGAGAGCGGACGGATGACCTCAATATAACTGGGCGTCTTGCCGATCATTTGATAGGCACGTTTTCCCACGGCGAGTACTTCCTTGGTGCGTTTGTGATAGGCGATGGCGGATGGTTCGCTGAGTACTACACCCTTTTTCCCCAGTGTGATGACGGTATTGGCGGTGCCAAGGTCAATTCCGATGTCTGTTTTGCTCATTCCGTTTCCTCCTGTTTCAGTTCTGGGATGTCCTCTGGAAGAGAGGGCTGTTCCGTCTGCGGACGCTGAAGCATATCCCGCAGGCAGGTATATCGATTCATACGGCGGTTGTTATCCACCATTTGGAGCCAATGAGAATGAGAAGCCGGCGTGCCCGTGTGACGGCGGTATAGAGCAGATTGCGGTAGTACAGCCGTGGAAATCCGCCCAGCAGGGGAATCACCACAGCCTGAAATTCGCTGCCCTGACTCTTGTGCACAGTGATGGCATAGGCAAGTTCCAGCTGATCCAGCTGGTCAAATGCGTAGGTCACAAACCGGCCGTCAAATTCCGCCGTCACCTCCTGCGTCTGCCGGTTGATAGTGCGGAGATAGCCGATGTCGCCGTTGAAGATGCCGGTGCCGTTTTCTCCCTCTTTGTGCCAGATGATGTCGTAGTTGTTTTTCATCTGCATCACCTTGTCGCCCTCCCGAAAGGTATAGAGTACGGATTTCACTTCCGCCGTGGAGGTGCTGGGAGGGTTGAGCGCTTCCTGTAGCTGCTTGTTCAGCTCTACAACCCCCAGAACGCCCTTGCGGGATGGGGTGATGACCTGAATATCCTCTGTCGGGGAGTAGCCGTACGCCTGCGGCAGCCGTGTCTGCACCAGTTCCAGCATCAGGTCAGTCGCCTGACCGGCGGTAAGGCGCTGGAAAAAGAAGCAGTCGCTGTTTTTTTGCAGGAGGTCGGGGTATTCGCCCTGAATGATGCGGTGTGCGTTGGTGATGATGCTGCTCTTCTGCGCCTGCCGGAAGATCTCTTTCAGAGCGACCACAGGAACTCTTTCGCTGTCGATGAGGTCACGGAGAAGATTGCCGGCTCCCACGGAGGGCAGCTGGTCGCAGTCGCCCACCAGCACCAGCTTGCATCCAAGACGCAGCGCACGCAGCAGATGTTCGAAGAGCAGCACATCCACCATGGACATCTCGTCCACCACCATAACATCACATTCCAGCGGATTCTGTTCGTTGTGCTGGAAGCACATGTTGCCCGACATGTCGTATTCCACGGCGAGCATGCGGTGGATGGTACTGGCGTCGTAGCCGGTGAGGTCGGAGATGCGGCTGGCAGCTCTGCCCGTTGGTGCGGCGATCATGACCCGATATCCCATCTTCTCGTATAGGCGGATGATGGCGTTGAGGGTGGTAGTCTTGCCGGTGCCGGGACCGCCGGTGAGAATCATCATACTGCGGGAGAGAGCGGTGTTGATCGCCTCACGCTGAAGATCAGCGTACTGCATGCCGTTTTGGGACTCCTGTTCGTCGATGAGTTGATTCCAGTCCTCCCGTGTTTCCGGTGCGCTGAAATCCAGGATCACCCCCACACGATCGGCGATGTACTGTTCGGCGATGTAGTAGTCCTCCAAATAGACAAACGTCCGCCCGCCTTTGTCATAGGCGTAGATGTCGTGTTCGTCCAGCAATTCGGCATAGGCTGCGTCGAAGTCTGCCACAGCAATTTGGAGATAGGCGCTGACCTTCTCCCGCAGCTTGTCCAGCGGCAGACAG
>ERZ779843.3671-NODE-3671-length-12619-cov-2.704951_pt1 | contig 12619 bp, 10 predicted proteins | sample MGYA00511560_ERZ779843 | MGnify/ENA primary metagenome ERZ779843 (study PRJEB29588, sample SAMEA2158062) | human gut metagenome | biome: human gut; feature: human-associated habitat; material: faeces | place: Denmark | collected 2008/2010 ... | reverse complement strand
CTTTTTTCAAAAAAATATGGTATAATAGAAATATATTAAAATGTTGCCGCTGCATTTTTATGTGCGGCAGGAAAGTATGGTATCAACGATCGTATGAAACAGATGAGCCCTCTGCCCATTTTTGAGGCAAACTGCTTCTTTAAAAACCACATAAATGGCTTCACAACGGAAAGGTTTTATCAGATAATTAAAAAACGTTTTCCGAAAAATGAAGCGGAGTACAAAGCTCAGTTCGATATTCTGCTGCAGGTTGATGCGCAGCTTACGCTTAATATTGCGATAACACGGGAGGAAGCGGAATTGCTGTACTGTCCGCTTTCAATAAAGCATGATGAAGATGCTGTTGTTGCGCAGGACGGACTTGCAGATATCCTCATACCGGACATAATGGCTTATAATTGCACAGATTGCAATGATTTTTTTGCGCACCTCCGTGCGGAAAAGCCGAATATTCCAACACGCATTGCCGCTGCGGTCTGTCCGGACGAAAAACCGCCTGCTGTTTGCGGAACAGCGGAATTGCTCGCACTGATTAACGGATGTGATTGGCGCGAAAGTTCAAAGCTGACATTGATAGAGCTTGCGTTTAATCCGGAAAAATATATCTCAATTCTTGAACGCGCTCTCATCCCTGTTGCTGCAGCATTTGAGGCATGCCGGGGACTCTGGAAGCCGCTTGTCGAGGCTTTCGATGCGAATTTCGGATTGCCGGAGCAATACGCCGATATTCTTCACGAAAGATTCGGCGACATTGTCCCAAAGGCGAAAAGATACTATGCTGTTCCGACAGTCACGGGATTCCGACAAGTGTTTTTTTCCGAACCGGGACAGGAAAACTGTATGGCGGTTATAGGTGTGCTCTATGATACTTTGCTGAAGATTTCGACGCTGGAGTCAAACTCGGAAGCGGAACTTTCGCGGATTATGAGTGTGCTGGGGGATCCGAGCCGCTTTAACATTGTTCTTCGACTTGCAAAGCAAAAATCTTACGGTCGGGAGCTTGCAAAGCTTTTGAATATTACCCCGGGCGCGGTGTCTCAACATCTCAGCATCCTTATGAGTACCGGACTCATTGAATCAAATAATATCGGCAATCGTGTTTATTACTCGCTTAACAACAAAAAAATGCAGCATTTTATTCACTTGCTGCAATGCACGTTTCCGCTTGCAGAGGAGGAATGACGAGCATACGCAGTGCAGCGGAAATATAGTTGCAGAATGTATAAAAACTGCAAGTATATGCGTCGGAGCGGCTTAACAGTCGCTCTTTTATTATTTAACTAAAAGTTGATTTGCATAGTGGACGCACAACTGCTTTCGGTCGTTCGGCTCTCGCATACTTTTGAAACAGTTTCGCTGTTTATGTAATCTCATGACTTTGTCCGAATATATTGCCCTGTGCATGTATTTTCGTCTTTTTCGGTGTTTGCTTAACAGGCACTTTCCATATCCATGGAACAAAATCCCGAATAATTGTTCCATATGTATGGACTTTTCTTTTTTTATGTGTTAAAATGCATATACACGCATGATCGAGACATCGTGCGCAGAAAAAAGAGAAAGAGGAACAAAAATGAAAAGTATCAAAAGACTCGCGGCTGCGGTTCTGGCTTTTGTAATGCTGTTCACCGCCGCAGTCGGAATGACGACCGCCGCAGCGGAAGGCGCAGCAATCCCGGGCGCGGCGGCGAAAACGGCTCCGACGCTTGACGAGGCCCTCAACATTGCGGGCGGCACACTGCATTTTGAACCCTATATGCCCGGTGAAGTTGTATGGCCCGAGTGGACGGTTCAAACCGGCAGCGAACCGGGACATGAGGCTTATGCAATGAGCAGCACGGAGGACAGCACATATCTTTGCCTGAAGAATGTTGAACTCGGCGGCAACGAAACGCTGCAGCTGGACTACAAATGGTTCTTTATGTACAACGGCACCAGCAATCTGCAGGTTGAATTCGGCCCCGCGGGCGATCCGTACAACATGTTTGCTCTCACCGTTGAAAGCCCTGTCAATCAATATGACGGAACATGGCATGCGGGCAATGTTGACCTTGCGGAAGCTCTTGAACTTATGGGCTGGGAACCCGGCAGCTATGATATCAACATCAACTTCTCAAAGAACGGCGACGACACGAGCTATGCCTGCATCGACAATATCCGCCTCGGCGAGCGTGTTTCGGTAACCGGCGTTTCCGTGGAGGACGCTGAACTTTACGTGGGAACGAGCCGCAAACTGACCTGCGTCGTTTCCCCCGTTGAAGCAACCAACAAGAAAGTCGTTTTTGAAAGCGATGACTGGAGTGTTGCGGAAATTAATTACGAAACCGGTGTTGTTACCGGTATCGCGCCGGGCACAACGACCGTCACCGTCACAACGGAGGACGGCGGATTTACCGACAGCTGCACCGTGACCGTCAGCGAACTCGGCGAGATCACTTTTTACGGCAACAGCATCAGCAGCTCATCCGGCACATATGCGGGCAATTGGATAAGCTTTACCAATCGCAGCCTTGAAACGGAGGCTGCAAACCTCGGACCTGCACTTCCCACGGGTTATGCGGCGGAATATGTCGGCGGGGTTATTTACGGTTACGCGCTGACGGAAGGCGGGATGCAGCTTTATACCTGCACTCTTGACGATCTGTCTCCCATTCCGCACGGCGTGCCCAACAATCGCAAGTATGTCATGGATATGGCGTATAACTATGCGGACGGCACGATGTATGCGCTGAACGTGCATTCCCACCTTGTGGGCGTTCAAACGGTGAAACGTTTCCTGTGCAAAGTCGATATCGTTTCCGGCAAGCTTTACGATGAAAAGCTGATTGACTGCGGCGACGGCGTTGAAGCGGTTGCCATTGCAATTTCCGCCGACGGTGCGGCATATGTAATGGATAATTTCGGACAGCTCCGCACGCTGAATCTTGAAACGGGCACAACAAACGCTATCGGCTGGTCGGGACTGAATACGAGTTCACATGTTCAGTCAATGGCATTTGACCACGATACGAACACGCTGTACTGGGCAAATGTTATGGACGATCAATCCGCATTCTATCTTATTGACACCGTGACAGGTGCAGGCACATGCCTTGGCATGATCGGCGGCAACCCCACCGAAATTTCCGGTCTGTTCACCGTCAGCGAGAGCGTTTCCGCAGAACCTCCCACACCCCGCGCGGTGACTGTTGCCTTTGTTGACGAAGTCACGGGCGAAACTCTCGGCACGGCAGAAAAACTGCAGTGCGAACAAATGACGGCCGAGGATTACCCCGAAGCTCCCGCGCATGAGGGCTTTGAATTCCGTCGTTGGAGCGTTGAAGCGGGTGATGAGGTCTATGAAGACACCGTTGTGAAAGCAAAATACACCCGCCTCCGCCATGAGGGCGATGCAGCTGTTATTCTGCGTGCAGCGGATGTGTGGGGCAACGGCGGGGGCTATCAGATGCTTCTTGACGCGGATCACAACACATATTATTACGATGGCTTTGCCGATCCCGATGATCTCGGCGAGACTCAGGTGATCCCTCCGTTCGGCGGCTTCACGGAATTCGGCGATGCCGATCCCGCAGACTACGAACTGTTCGAATACACCCTTCCGTTCGATGCGGACGGACGCTGCTCAACAGAAAACATCATTTGCGATGATATGATGAAAATCTATATCCCCGCAGGCGTTTACGATTGGTGCATCACGAACCCCACTCCCGGCGACCGCATTTGGATCGCAAGCAACGACGGCAGCTGCCGCGGCAGGGAGGACGATTTTGAGTTTGAAGCCGGCAAAACCTATGTATTCGATGTTAAATTCGAAAACAACGGCGACAGGGTCGATCTCACGGTTTACGATGATGAGCAGTACGTTGTAAGGTTTATTGACGGTGCAACCGGGGAAACCATCGGCACGCAGCTCGTTGCCGGCGGTTCCGCCGCAGATCTTCCCGAACTTCCCGTTCACGAGGGCTGGTTCTCCTTCGGTTGGAATGCTGATGTTTCCTGCGTTACCGAAGATATGACCGTTACGGCACTGTTCGCATTGCCGGGCGACCTTGATATGTCGGGCACCGTGGATATTTCGGATGCGATCCTCATCCTGCGTCATGCAATGGGTGCGGGCGAGCTTACCGAAATGCAGCTTGTTCTCGCCGACATTGACAACAGCGGCGATGTTTCCGCAGCTGATGCACTGACGGTTCTGCGCAGAGCAATGGGCATTTGAATGGGCATTTGAATGAATTGAACCGGGGCATGTATCGCCCCCAAACAAAACAATAACAGGCATTGACACCGGCGGGCGGAACGTTCATTCTCCCGTCGGTGTTTTTATAAGGCTTTGTCCGCCGCTTCCGAAAACATGCCGAAAACACAACGAACACATGCCGAACGCCGCTTTCTTCAAAATCCGGCCGAAAAAATCCCGTTCGACAGTTGAAAGAAACCGCGCAGGGTATTATAATATGGTATGAGTATGCGGAGCGGTACGGAGTTTTTGCGAACTTCGGAGGATTTGCCTCTGCACCGCATCCGACACGAAAGGAGAAAACGGAAAATGAGGAGAAGTATGCTGTTTTTGCCCGGCAACACGCCGAACATGATCATAAACGGCGATGCGCTCGGTGCCGACAGTATCATTCTGGATCTGGAAGATGCAGTCTCGCCGGATGAAAAGGATTCCGCAAGGCTGCTCGTTCGCAGCGCAATGAAAAATATGGGCTTTGCGGGCTGTGAAATCACCGTCCGCATAAATTCAATAGATACCGATTACTGGAAGGACGATCTTGAGGCCGTGATCCCTCTTAAGCCCGACCTTATTATGCCCCCCAAGGCAAGCTGCGCGGAGGATATGCGCATTATTGATGAATACATTGCGGGAATCGAACGCCGCTGCGGCATGGAAGTCGGAACGGTAAAACTTATTCCGCTTATCGAAACGGCTCTCGGTGTTGAAAACGCATTCAATATTGCTTCGGCCTGTCCGCGCGTTGCGGCATTATTCCTCGGCGGCGAGGATCTGACGGCGGATCTGCGCTGCAAGCGCACAAAGCAGAGCAACGAGATAAACTATGCCCGCACGCGGCTCGTTTGCGCCGCCCGTGCGGCCGGGGTCGATGTTTATGACACTCCGTTCACCGACGTTAACGACGACGAGGGCATAGTGCGCGATGCGGAATATGCAAAAAGCCTCGGCTTCAGCGGCAAATCCGCGATTGCACCGCGCCATGTGCGCGTAATAAACGAAGTATTCAGCCCGTCTGCAAAGGATATTGAATACGCAAGGCTTGTGTTCGAGGCGATCCGCATCGGCAAGGAACAGGGCAAGGGCGCGGTTTCGCTGCGCGGCAAAATGATAGACAAGCCAATTGTTGAGCGTGCAAGGCAAACGCTTGAAATCGCAAAACAACTCGGGCTGGACGGAGGTGCCGAATAATGAAAACAAAGCTTACCGAATCGGTCAAACAGGCAATTGTCAACAGCGGACTCCGCAGCGGAATGACAATTTCATTCCATCACCACCTGCGCAACGGCGACTATGTTTTGAACATGGTGCTTGAAGCGATTGCGGAACTCGGCATCGGCGATCTGACGGTGAACGCAAGCTCACTCTTTGATGCGCACCGTCCGCTTAAGGAACATATCAAAAACGGCGTTGTAACAACGCTCCAAACGGACTACATGTCCCGGGAACTCGGAAGATTTATTTCTGCCGGCGGAATGAAAAACCCCGTTCAATTCCGCACGCACGGCGGCAGACCCTGCGATATTGAAAACGGAAAAACTCCGATAGATGTTGCTTTTATTGCCGCGCCTGCTTCGGATGCAATGGGCAATTGCACGGGCAAAATCGGCAAATCCGCCTGCGGCTCGCTGGGCTATGCAATTCCGGACGCAAAATGTGCAAAGCATGTTGTTGTTATCACCGACGAACTGCATCCCTATCCGCTCATCGAATGGTCGATCCCCGAAACGGATGTTGATCAGGTCGTTGCGGTGGAGTCCATCGGTGACCCGAACGGAATCGTTTCCGGAACAACAAAAATCACCCGCGATCCCGTCGGTTTGCTGATGGCAATGACGGCTGTGGACGTTATAAAAGCTTCCGGTCTGCTGAAGGAAGGTTTCTCGTTCCAGACGGGCGCGGGCGGAGCGTCCCTTGCGGCGGCAAAATATCTTAAGGATGTTATGCTTGCCGAAAAAATACGCGGCAGCTTCGGCCTCGGCGGCATCACGGGCTATATGGTGGATATGCTCAACGAGGGCTGCTTCGAATCCCTGCTGGATGTTCAGTGCTTCGATTTGAAGGCGGTTGAATCCATAAGGAGCAACCCGCGCCATCGTGAGATTTCCGCAACGCACTATGCTTCTCCCGGTGCAAGCAGCGCGGTGACGGACAGCCTGGATGTTGTTATTCTCGGTGCAACGCAGATAGACACGGATTTTAATATCAACGTGCATACGGATTCCGACGGCAGGATAATGGGCGGCTCGGGCGGACACAGCGATACAGCGGCAGGTGCAAAACTTGCAATGATAATCGCGCCGCTTTCCCGTGCAAGGCTTCCCATCGTGACGGACAGGGTGAACTGCATATCCACTCCGGGCAGCACTATAGACGTGCTTGTCACTCAAAAGGGCGTTGCCGTGAACCCGAAAAACACGGAACTGCATGACAGACTGCGTGAGGCAGGCATAAAACTTGTTGACATAAACGAGCTCAAAGCCCTGGCGGAACGCACGAGCGGAGTGCCGAAAAAACCCGCTCTCGGCGACAGAATCGTTGCAAACGTCATCTATCGCGACGGAACGGTTATCGACACGATAAAGCAGGTCGCGGACTGAGCGAAACTGCGGCTCGGAAACGAAAAGATAAACGGCGGGCGAGCGTTGCGGCAAAACAGCCGCGTTCGCCCCCACAAACAGAATACATAAATGCCGGTTAGAATCGTTCGAAGCACAAAGTGCGGAGATTCGAAGTCCGTGCGTTCCAAAAAATACAGCATAAGGAGATAAACCATGCGGGAAATTAACGCGCAGCTCATAACCGATAAGGTTGCGGAGCTTTGCATTGACGCCAATTGCAGCCTTCCCTGCGATATCAGAAAGCGCATCGAGGATGCAAGGGCAAACGAACCGTGGGCAACGGCTCAGGGCATACTCGATAAAATTATCGAAAACTATAATATTGCGGATGAAAACCGCGCACCCATCTGCCAGGATACGGGCGTTGCCTGTGTGTTTTTGAAGATCGGGCAGGATGTCCATATCAACGGCGACCTTACGGAGGCCGTCAACGAGGGTGTTCGCCGCGGCTATCGCGACGGATATCTGCGTAAATCTGTCGTCAAAGACCCGCTGCGCAGAGTCAACACGGGCGACAACACTCCGGCAATGCTCTATATCGAGCTTGTTCCGGGCGATAAAATCGAGCTTACCGTTGCACCGAAAGGCTTCGGCAGCGAGAACATGAGCCGTATTGCAATGCTCAAGCCCTCCGACGGCATTGAAGGCGTGAAGAATTTTATTCTTAAAACGGCGGAAGAGGCGGGTCCCAATCCGTGTCCTCCGATCGTTATCGGCGTCGGTATCGGCGGAACGTTCGACAAAGCAGCATTGCTTGCAAAAAAAGCACTGATGCGCAGCACCGACGAGCGCAATGCGGATGAGTTTTATGCGGAGCTGGAAAATGAAATGCTCCGAAAGGTCAATGCGCTCGGCATCGGGCCGCAGGGCTTCGGCGGAAAAACCACTGCGCTTGCGGTCAATATCGAGGCTATGCCCACGCATATTGCAGGCTTGCCCGTTGCAGTGAACATCAATTGCCATGTTACAAGGCATAAGAGTGCGATAATCTGAGTTCGGGAGGAACAAACGAATGGAAAGACATATCACCCTGCCGTTAACGCGTGAGGAAGCGCGTACCATTAAAAGCGGCGAACAGCTCCTGCTGTCCGGCGTTATATACACTGCGCGGGATGCGGCGCATAAACGGCTTTGCGAACTTGTTGAAAAGGGCGAACCGCTGCCCTTTGATGTTAAAAACGCAACGATTTATTACGTCGGCCCCACTCCCGCAAAGCCCGGACAGGTCATAGGTTCGGCAGGCCCGACAACAAGCTACCGCATGGATGCGTATTCGCCGACGCTTATCCGCGAGGGCGAAACGGGCATGATCGGCAAAGGCAAGCGCAATGCGGAGGTCATCGATGCAATGAAAAAATACGGTGCGGTCTATTTTGCCGCAATCGGAGGCGCAGGTGCGCTGCTTTCAAGCTGCATCAAAAAGGCGGAGATAATTGCATACGAGGATCTCGGCGCGGAGGCTCTCAGAAGGCTTGAGGTTGAAAACTTCCCCGTGGTTGCGGTTATAGACAGCGAGGGAAACAACCTTTACGAAAAAGGCCGCAGAGAGTATCTTGAGACCGTTGACGCAAACGGAAAGGCATAATTCGTTATGCTGTGCCGTATCGGCACAAGAACGATAAAAAACTTTTTTAAAACAGCCGGAACATCATCCGTCCCGAAATTGCAGGGCAGCGGGTGGTGTTCCGGCTTTTCCGCGCAGTGTCATTCGCGCGGACGATCGTCGTTTTGTTCAATCCCCATTCGTCGCTTTGCTGCGACAAGGTCATCGATAATAACACGGATATGTGACAATTCCTCCGTGCTCAGCCCGTCAACGATTATGGATGTTCGATTGTCCAGCCCGAGCAGAAAATCCGTTGATACGGAGAAGAAATCCGCAATTTTCATAAGCATTTCGATCGAGGGCTGAATATTTCCGTTTTCCCAGTTTGAAATGCTCTGTTTGGATACATTAAGTTTTTCTCCGAGTTCAACCTGGCTGATGCCGCGAACGCTGCGCAGCAGCCTTATGTTATCACCCAACATGGCATGCAGTCTCCCTTCTTTGCTTTTTTTGTTGTGCAATTGTATTTTTATACGGATTCATGCGCCGTATACGGCAGGGCTGCACACCGACTTCGGATTTTACCGTAAGAAGGTTCGCTGTCTCCTGAATACAACCGCAGCTGTCGGTACAATTTTAAGGTCAATCTTTCCGATACATAAATACCATGATATTGCATTGATGGACAACGGACAACTTCGCTCAAAGTGATGAAAAAAAGGTACAAATAAAGGCAGTGTTTGCATTATTTCACCGAACGGAGAACATTTTGCTCCGGCGGCGTTTCGTTGTCAAATTTGCTTTCAAAAACGAATAGATTTTATATTGAACCGCATTTGCTGCATTTGGGTTCACGCAGCCGGAGAATTATGTTATAATATGCAGAATTGCTGCGGTTTTTAAAATACATATGCGCACCGCTTTGCGGCGGGAATGCACTGCATGCCGCCTGAAAGGAAATAAAACAATGAGCAATATGACAAAAGTCATCATCGGCATAGTTCTGCCGTTTCTCGGAACAACGCTCGGTTCCGCAACAGTCTTCTTTCTGAAGAAAGAAATGAATTCAAAGCTTCAAAACCTTCTGCGCGGTTTTGCGGCGGGCGTTATGATCGCCGCTTCGGTATGGTCGCTGCTGATTCCGTCAATTGACATGGCGGAGGCTGCGGGCAAAACTGCGGCATGGCTGCCCGCCGTTGTCGGTTTCCTTATCGGCATCGGATTCATGCTGCTGTTGGACAGCCTGATTCCGCATCTGCATACGAATTCCGCCCGCCCGGAAGGCCGCCCCTCCGCAATGGGAAAAAACCTTATGCTGATGCTTGCCGTAACGCTGCATAATATCCCCGAAGGAATGGCCGTCGGCATCGTCCTTGCGGGTATGCTTAACGGAAACAATGCAATAAGTGCCTCCGGCGCAATAGCTCTCGCTGTCGGTATTGCGATTCAAAATTTCCCGGAAGGCGCAATAATTTCAGCCCCCCTCGCCGCAAGCGGAACCTCGAAAGGCAAAGCCTTTGCCTGCGGAACCCTCTCCGGTGTTGCCGAGCCTGTCGGCGCAATACTGACCATCCTCGTAACCTCTCTCGTAACACCCGTGCTGCCCTATATCCTCGCTTTCGCCGCCGGTGCAATGATCTATGTTGTCATCGAAGAACTTATCCCCGAGTCCCGGTCCGATGAGCACAGCAATGTCGGCACCGTCGGTGCCGCCCTCGGGTTCGCACTGATGATGCTGCTCGATGTCGCCTTGGGGTGAGGGAAGAAGCTGTTTTGATGCAAAACATATTGAGTAATGCGGCCTTGCGAAAACAAAGACGGAATTCGCATTGAACCCTCCGCAGTCTGTCAATCGACGGGCTGCGGACTTTAATTTAGGAATATATTTTTAACAACATTTGAATTTTCACATTTTTTTGCTATAATACAACTGTATTTAAACAGTGCGTGCGCACTTTGTCAACAGTTTGATAATCCACGAATAATTACTTACGGCATAAACGAAAGGAGATTACGATATGAAATGCATATATTGCGGTTCGGAAGATGTCATTTATCGAAAATTTCATCACATATGGGAATGTCAGGATTGCGGCGAATCATTTGATCCCGACGAACGTGAAAGGATGACGGAGGAAATTAATGTTTTCTTCAGCTATGCGCATGACGATAAGAATTCAGAAAACGGTGCAGTCGTTGTTGACAGGCTGAAACAGCTCATTGAGGAAAAATCGGGCGGAAAAATCAAAATCTGGCTGGATACCTATTCCATTCCGATTGGCGCGAACTCATAACAGGCGGCATTGTCGAAAGCGATCGTTTTGTGGGTTTCATGTCCCGAAAGGCGTTGCGCGACCCCGGTGTTTGCAGAGATGAACTCGGAATCGCCGTCGGCAGCCGCTACGGGATCATAAGCTGCGTTTTGCTTGAAGGCGAACGCACACTGAACCCTCCCGCAGAGTTTACCGAGCGGCAGTGGATCGACCTTTCGGATTGGAAAAAGAAGCGGGATGAAGGCGAAGCGGAATTCGAACGCTTTCTGAACGATGCTGCGGACGAATTGATTGGCATTTTGAGAGATCCGGAAACGCTGCGTTTCAATCACGAAGTGAAAAAACTGAAGGAATCCCTCGGAATTTCCGCCGTTGACGAAATGACCCGCATTGACGAACTGCTGAAGTTCAAAATGACGGGGCGCGGCTGGCTTGAGAACATAATCAACACTTGGCTGAACGACAAAAACGGTTCGCGCGTTATGACCCTTTATGCCGACCCGGGCGCGGGCAAATCACTTTTTTCGGCACATTTCCAATTTGCAAACCCGAACGTCATCGCTGCACTTGCCTGCGACAGCCGAAGCGAGGAATACAGCCAAACGGACAAAATCACCGATCGCCTTGCCTACCTTATCGCCCTGAGACTGCCGGACTATCGCCGGCAGCTGATGTATATTTTGACAGATAAAAGCACATTGACCAAAACGGGACACGACAGGTTCAACACCCTTATCGCAACCCCGCTCAGCAGGGTTATAGACGGTGAACGCTCTGCAAAGCTCGTCATCATTGACGGATTGGACGAAGCAAAGAGCGGTGCGCTCGCCGGGTTTATCCGCAGCTATCATGACAAGTTGAAACCTTATATCCGCATACTTATCACCGCAAGGCCCGAACGCATGCTCAAGCGGCAGCTGGCGCCTTCCGCCGAATTCAGCTGCACGGAGCTGAATCTTGATGATTATGCCGAAATGAACGATGCCGATATCCGTCAATACTATGAAGAAAATCTCGAAGACCTGTTGAAAGACCGTACCGGCTGCGATGTTTTCATGGATCGCCTTGTTGAAGCAAGCAGCGGAATCTTCTGCTATGCTTTCACGATCCTGCCGCAGCTGCGCGAGTCGCTTGAAAAAGGGGAGCCGCTCGAGAGCATGACCTTCCCGAAGGGGCTCAATTCCTTGCTGCTCAAAACCTTCCTGCGAAAATTCGGGGAACCGGATGCTTCCGGCAGTGTCGAAAAATACAATGCGTTCGTGCGCGAACCGCTTTCAATGGTTGCCGCATCCCCCTATGCCCTCCCGCTCAAAACGCTGCAAAAGATGCAGGGCTGGACGAACGCCCGGCTGGAGGATTTTCTGCGCTCGCTGGAGACGATGCTCGACCTCAGCGGCGGCTTCATCCGCCTTTTCCACAAATCCTTCACAGATTGGCTGAACGACAGCGAGGCTTCCGCTGCGTTCTATGCGCCGCAGGAGGACGGCATACGGAGCCTTGCCGCCGCCTGCTTCAAAGCCTTTGAACAGGGCGCGGATGAAATGGATGAGTATGAGCTTGCAAACGCTTCACGCCTGCTGCGCAGTGCGGGAATGAAGAAGGAATACGAACAGCTCACGGATTCTTCGGAATACACCTCTGCACTGGAAAAAATCGCAAAAGCCTATGCGGATGACCGGCAGCATGAAAGAGCGGCGGAGCTCTATCTTGAATATGCGCGAATATTTAAGGAGAAATGCGAAAACGGCGGTGAACCGAGTCATGCACACGAAGCCGTTTGGGGCAGTATTTATGCCTGCAATGCGCTGATAAATATGCTTGATTATACCGCGGCGGAAGTCGCTGCAAACGCGGCGCTGAGAATTGCAGAAAAGTTTGCGGAAAAGTACCCGGAAGACCCGCAAATGCAGCGCGACCTGAGCATTTCATATGAAAGACTCGG
>ERZ779843.3669-NODE-3669-length-12621-cov-4.205236_pt1 | contig 12621 bp, 9 predicted proteins | sample MGYA00511560_ERZ779843 | MGnify/ENA primary metagenome ERZ779843 (study PRJEB29588, sample SAMEA2158062) | human gut metagenome | biome: human gut; feature: human-associated habitat; material: faeces | place: Denmark | collected 2008/2010 ... | reverse complement strand
AGCTTGCGGTCGGCCTGCCGCCGGCACATTACGGTGCGCAGCAGAAACGGTTTGCGGAATATTTTCTGAATCGAGGCACGGTCAGCTTCACGCTGCATGACAGGCAGTACGAGATTCTGATCGACGAGGTCAGCTGCTATCCGCAGTCGTATGCCGCGGCCATTACCGTATTCCAGACGCTGCAAAACAGCCCCAGAGCGCTTATCATTGATATTGGAGGCTTCACAGCGGACTATCTGCTGCTCCGGAACGGCGAGGGCGACCTGAGCGTCTGCGATTCGCTGGAGAACGGCGTGATTCTGCTCTACAACCGGATCAAATCGCGCGTTGCAGCCGAACAGGATTTGCTGCTGGACGAGGCGGAGATCGACGCGATCCTGCTCGGCAGAGACAGCGGACAGCCCGATGCAGTATCGCAGATCGTGCGGCAGCAGGCACAGGAATTTGTCAGTGACCTGCTCAGTTCGCTGCGGGAGCGGATGCTGGAGCTGAAAAGCGGAAAGGTGATTTTCACAGGCGGTGGGGCCGTTCTGCTCCGGCAGCAGATCGAAGCGTCGGACAAGGTGCGCGAGCCTGTTTTTATTGAGGACATCGCCGCAAATGTGAAGGGCTATCAGCTGCTCTATCAGGCGGAACGGATCGGTAGACACAATGGATACTAAAAAAGACCCCGGAAAATTCACGATCCGCTTCTGTATGGCCGATCCAAGGCAAAAGAGGGCCGTCGAGGAATTGAACGCCCAGGGGCGCCTGAAGGCACAGTTTCTGACAAACGCCATTCTGCATTACGTTGGAATCGAAAACGGCAGCGGTGGCCCCTCGCGGGCCGAGCTCGAAGCAATCGTCCGTTCCATACTGGAAAATACTCCACGGTCAAGCCAGACAGCTGGAGCGCCAGCAGAAAGCAAGGTGTGCGTCAATGCGACACCGGATACATTCTTAACAGAAGAAAACCTCAATACGATTGCGGGCACGCTGAAAGCGTTCCGCAGATAATGTCAGCTACAGAATCTCCACAGAAGATTTGCAGATCTTCTGTGGAGTTTTTTATAAGTGCAACAGCGCAGCGGATAAACGGACATTTTAAGGCTATAAAGTATGATTGCCTCCGTCGGTATAAAAAATCAGGATAACGAGAATTTATAAAGGTATATCTACCCTCATACATTTCTGTATCATTTCAAAAGTGCCAGTTAAAATATAAGTAGCATTTTTTAGAAGCAGAGGTAGGCGTATGTCCGTATCGTACAAAGTAATTGGCCGACATATTCAAGAAGCGAGAAAACGAATGAAATTGACACAACGGGAAGTCGCAGAAAAACTGAATATGTCTGATACGTATTACGGAAAGATCGAGCGCGGTGAATGCCGCACAAATTTGGAACGTCTGGCTCAGATCAGTGTGCTGCTGAATGTCCCATTGGAGAATCTGATCAGCGGCTGCATGGAGAATGCTGTGCCGAGCAATGCGGACAATCCACAAAAGCTCAGTCTTGCCAGTCAGTTTTCAGAAATTGCCTACGGCTGCTCGGAGAAAAGCCGCAACCTTATGCTGCGTGTATGCAGAGACATTGCGCAGGCTGACAGAGAATAAAATACCGATCCCTCATTGCCCGTTCATTTGAGCGGGCATTTGCTTTTCACAGCGGTGCGGTCAACGGTGGAAAAGCAATCCTACCCAGCAAAGTCCGGAGGCGTAAACACAGACCGTGAGCAATGATCCCGCAAATACCAGCTTACTCGTATATATCCGCTGTTATAGCATCTATGATTCTCAGGCCCCGCCGCATCGGATCTTTCCAAGATGCAGAAATCCCCCGTATCCGTCTGTTTTGTCCGAACAGCAGAACAGATAAATACGGAGGGTGCCATGCAATATAGAAACAGCGGAACAAGCGAAGAACATGTGATTCAGAACCAGTTTACCGCATATTTGCTGGTGGCACTGCGGCGAAGAAAGAGGGCCTTTCTTTCCCGCCGCAATAGCCACCAGCAGCATGAACAGCCTATAGAATCAAGCAACAGCGTGTTTGCGTCCACTTACGACATGGAAGACGCAGTATGCAGGGCGCTTGATTTGCAGACCGAATATGCCGCACTGATGCGACTTCTGGAAAAGCTTCAGGAGCGCGACAGAATGATATTTCTTTCCAGAGCGTTGGAAGAACGCTCATTTGCAGAGTTGGCCGACGAATTTCATATGGGCTATAAAGGAGTAGCTGCGATTTATTACCGCACGATCCAGCGAATCAAAAAAGAACTGGAGGAACGATAATGAATTTCCTGGAACTGCTGATTTGTGCCAAAGCCGGAAACAACGAAGCTGCTGAACGCATTCTGACGATGTATCAGCCTATTTTGGTAAAGGAATCTGTTCTTGCCGGAGCGCTCGATGAAGATCTGTATCAGGAGCTTTGTCTGCAGTTGTTTCTTTGCATTCGGAAATTCCGTATTTAATCATGTTGAAACAGGAAGGATGCCTCTATTTGGGGCATCCTTCTTTTCATATAACAGGTACGCAAATGAAATCCACCCAGCCGCAATACATAGCAGTATAAATAGTGGATAAATGCTTTGAAAACTTTTCCCAAAGTGTAGCACTCAGGGATCATCGGATGAATTTCGCCGTAATTTCAGGGGCTTTCGCCGCACTGACCAGAATGCCTGACGGCGAATAACCTTTACGAGCAGATATCCAGAAGTGCAATTTTTTGAATTGCACGCTGCTTGGATTCCAAAGACGGATGCACATACAACTTTAGAGTGGTGCGAACGTCTGCATGACCCAACAACTCGCTCAGACTTTTGATGTCCATGCCGGTTTCGATGCAGCGTGTCGCGAATGTGTGCCGCAGCACATGGAAATTTCGGTATCGGATGTTGCATCGCTTCAGGAAACCGCTGAAATAGTAACGAAGCGTTCGTGGCTCCATTGGTTTATCTGTCCGGCCGGTCAGAATATACGCGTGCTCCGGCAATCCACGGACTGCGGTTTTCAGATAGCAAAGCAAGTCCGATGTGAGCGGGATCACGCGCTCTGATGCGTCGCTTTTCGGCGTTTGCACCAGCAGTTCTGTTTTCTTGCCGGTCTGAACTCGCTGCACGGCGCGTGAAATGTCTATCGTACCGGCTAAAAAGTCGATATCAGATACCTTCAGCGCACAGATCTCGCCAATTCGCATCCCGGCGCACAAGGCCAGCAGGATGGCGATATTCTTTTGATTAGGTATGCCTCGGATATTCCTTGCCATCCGCTGCACCTCCTGCTCCGAAAAGACACGCACACGCTTTTGTTTGTATGACGGAAGCGGCATATTCAGAGCATCCGTGTAAATGTGTAGCTCTTTCTGCGCAAAGCGGAGCGCACTTTTAAGCAGTACAGCCAGATCTCGTACACTCTTTTCAGAGAGCGCGCCGCCAGTGCGCAGATTTCCGCATCTCCGCTTCTCGGCCAGATACCCAGAAAGCTCTTTCGCCGTCAAACCTGCGACACGTCGCTTGCCGAGCTTTGGAAGAATGTGAAGGTCAATGACGGTTTTATAGCGGGCATACGTGGACGGCTTCACATCCGCATGACTTAGAAACGATTCAAAAAGCTGATTTACCGTCAAAACGGATGCCCCGGTGCTGTGCGGCGCAGGTTCCGGCGTACACGCTCGAAGCCGCTCGCGGATCTTATTCCGAACGTCTGAGCAGCTCCTCCCATAAACGGATACATATTGCGCGCGCCCGTCCGGCTTCCTGCCGCAGATATAACGGCCCTCCCAGCGTCCATCCCGACGCTCATAGATGTTCTCGCCTGTGTTTGACAAGAGAATCCTCCTCCCCAATAAAATGCTGTTACCAGAATGCTGACGGCGAATCGACTTTTTTGCAAACCACGAAACCAACAAATTCCCTGAAATTGACGAACGATCATTTGTCAATCCAATAATTTTTTATCGTTTTACTTGAAAATGAGAGGGAATCAGATTGACAATTTTCCGCCTTGCTGTATAATATGAGTGAAATAAGACGAAAATTATGGAACTTGTCTGGTTTCAAAGTGCTACACTTTGGGAAATGCGAACGCCGTGTTTTCTATTTTAGTAGGGCACGGGGAGCAAAGCGTAATACTGCTCAATTTTACAATTTCATATCGTTGGTTTTTGTTTGCTGAGGATGTGTAATCACAGGTCGCGGCCATGTTTGGACTGAGCTTGTGATGAAAGAGGAAGGCTGTGCGCATTGGGAGTGTGCGCGGTTGCTCGCCCGGAGCCGTAAGGATGAGCAAGATTCCAAAGTGATCTGAGGGAAAGCGTAAGACAGCGCTTGTTCGCAGGTCATGTGGCCGAAAGGCCGCCATTGTGGGGTTTCCCATGAGAAGGTAGGAATCAGAGCGCGGATGCGATCTGCATCCATAGTCCGAGTCGGAAGAATTGCTATTCTCGCTGCATGGGATTCTGTCTGTTTTATAATCCCGCGACGTGCAGAAGGTAAACAAAAACGTATGGTAGGCGGCACGATGATCTGCTTATCGTACTTGGCACGGGCGTCAATTTGTTTCCCCTTTACGGAACAAATTGCGCCTTTTTTGTGTCATATCCAGATTATCCCACCATAGGGATGGTATGCGAAAAAGTACGATAGGAGGAGCATCATGCACGACGAACAGCAACGCCAGCCGGACGCTTGCACCCAGCAGGTATTGAATCGCGTCAGGCACATCATCAACAAGAAGAACACTCAGTTTATTCTCGACCACCAGCACGACAGCCTTGCGGCGCTGTCATTGTACCTGCGGGACTGCATGGAGGACATCGGCCATCCGCCCGCGCGGGTAGAGGTCATCGGCGGAGATTTCCTTGAATACCGTTTCGGCTCGTGGCAAAAGGCGCTGCGCAGCATCTATGACGGCAAAGCATCCGAGTTTTTGAAAAATCCCCCGGCGTTCGCGAACCGGAAGATCGTGCGTGACCTCTGCGCGGCAGCGGGGGTGCGGCTATGAAGGACAAGCCGTTTTATTATCAGGATAACCGGGCGCTGCACGAACGGAAAATGAACGAGGCTGCGCGGTTGGAGATATCCCGCCGGAACATTGAATTCATACTGGAGCACCAGAAGGATTCGGCGGCAGAGCTTGCCAACTACCTGCGGCGATGTCAGGCAGAGCTGGGGCACGTCCCGGCGCAGTCTGAAATTCTCGGCGGCGATCTGCTGGCCCTTCGCTTTGGCTCGTGGGGCAACGCGCTGGCATACAGCGGCTTTCCGGTCAGCACTGGCCCGGCCGTGAGCAATTTCCCGCTGGAACGGACAGCGCTGTTCCAGGCGGAGTACGAACGCCAGTCCGCGCTGCACGCGCAGGCGAAAAAAGACCGCAAAAAAGCGGCCGAAGCCGCCCGGCGCGAGCAGAAGTCGGAGAAGAAAAAAGCGAAAAAGGCGGCGGAAGCCGCGGGAGGCGCTGAATGAGCGCCGCACAGGGCCGGTTTGACGGCGGACAGGTACGGGAACGGATCATCCGCACGCGCGTCAACGCGGTGCTGGCCGATCTGCCGCCCGCGGTGCGGAAGCTCCGCTACGACGAGGAATACAAGCGGCAGACAGAGCTTTACAATCAGGAGCGCAACGAGAAACGACGCGCCAGAGGCGCGCGGAACTCATAACGGATACGATCTGTTCGGGAACAGATTTGTATAGGCCAGCGGCCCCATCCCCCTGGGGCGGCTGCCGACGCGCCGGGAGGCGCACCGAGTCTCCCCGGCTCTGCGCGGGAACACAGAGCCGGGGAAAACCCTAACGCATATCCCCTCGCACACCATTTGTTGTCTACAGTATCCGGCTGTGACATAAACCTTGATGCAGTCTGTTCCTCGGCTGCATTGAGGAGTACGTGAGGAACGAAAATATCTGCAATGTGAAAGGAGTTTCTGATTATGAAACGAACTGGCAGAATTTTAGCGCTTGTGCTGGCACTGGCAATGCTGTTCTCCGTAACAGTATTCGCTGACTGGACAGTCTATGGCGGCAACAATAACCACAATAGTGTGGTTACTGAGGCCCCCACCAGCACGTCTCCCACAGTGAAGGAAATCAACCTTTTGAACTCCGGCTCCGGTTGGGACGGCGTTGACAATGTTCCGGTCATGAGCACCATCGGCACGACGACCTATGCGTTTGTCATGTACGACGGTCATGCAGCAGGTGCTACGCTTGCCCGTATCAACTGCAACAATGTGATCGCGGGTACGGAAACCAGCGCATACAACCTCAAAATCAACGATTCCAAGACCTTCCAGCTTGCAACTCCGCTGCTGACGAAGGGTACGGCTGCTGATGGCTCCGGCGATGCGATTTATGTTGCATCCACGTCCGCTGCCGAGCGGCTGGCCGCTCTGAACGACGATGCATGGACTGTTTCTGGCGGCTCCAAGTCCGGCAGCAACGCTGTTGTCCCCACGTCCACGACCAACACGACTGTGACCCTGCAGCAGACTGGCGTTGACTTCAATTCGGACGACACGCTGCGTCTGTCCCTCGGTGTCTATCTTGGCACCAGCTCGGCTGCCCGTGCCAACGTGAAGGTTCGCGCCTATATCAATGGTAAGCAGCTCAATGTAATCAACAACAGCACCTCCACAACGACCCCGGTCGATGAAGTTGTCTTCACAATGAGCGACGCTCCGACGGAGGATACGACCAACAATACCGGCTACTATCACTACTACAACGTCAACCTCGCTGACACGACGGGCCTGACGCTGAGCAGCAACAGCACGGTCAAGTTTGAGGTGGAAATCGTCAGCGTGAACAGCAGCGTCAGCGGCCTGAAGATTCAGGATCCCAGCGTTCTGCGCAATGGCGGCTCCATCGTCCGGATTACCAATCTGTATACGACCCCGACGCTCGACGGCACATTCCAGCCGACAGTGGACGGCGCAACGCTGACGGTCACGCAGCAGATCAACACGCCGATCACCACGGACGGCACCTACATCTACTACGGCTCCTGGAGCGGCAACAGTGCTGGTCACTATTATCAGACCAAGATCAGCGATGGCACAACTAAGGTGTTCACCCCGGATGCGTACGGCTTCTACTGGGCCGGTGCTGTCTCTGATGGCACGAATGTCTACTTCGGCGGCGACAACGGCATGCTTTACTGGCGGTCGATTGACGCATTTGACACGACCGGCGGTTATTATGATCTCACGTGGGATGAAAGTGAGGCCGGTAACGTCCGCTCCTCGATCATGCTGGACGATGGATACCTGTACTTTACGTCGCAGGGCGGCTTCGTGTGGTGCTGCCTCTTTGATCCTGGTTATAATCAGCTGGCGGTAGAATGGGTTCTGGACATTGGCGTCAAGTCCACCTCCACCCCGACGAAGGTCGGCAACCGCCTCTATGTCGGCGTTTATCCGGGCTTCAACAACGGTGCGCTCTTCTGCGTGAATACGTTAACGCAAGAATTCACCGAGGTCATCCCCTACAATGCGAGCGTGAACAACCAGATGCCGATTCAGAGCTCCATCGTTGTAAAGGGTAACGGCACCGGCACGGACTACCTCTATTTCAATACCAATTCCGCTACAGGTGCTGGCGTCTGCTATAAATTCGACGGCACGACCGGCACACAGGTCTGGACAACTGACGCAGATACCTATGCGTTGGGCGGCATGGCAATCGACAACGGATACGCTGTGTTCGGCAACGACTATAACCATCTGTATGTGGTCCACGATCCGGCATAAAGCATTAGAAACCAAATCCTTAATTAACATTGCAACAGCATAGTGTGGCCGGACATCGGCCGTCGTTTGCACGCCTTCGTTGACAGACAGGCGTTCGGTGTCCGGCCATTTTGCTGCCCATGCTTCCTCCGGCGCTGCGCTGCGGGAAGCATGGGATACGAAAAAAGACGGAGGAAGGTGAAGAAAATCAAAGGACGTAGAGTAATTGGTCTTCTTTTGATTTTATGCCTGTTTATATCATCGTTGTCAGTCCTGGCTTTTGCCGCGGAACCGACAAAGCAGCAGATCCTTGTGGTGGTTGATCTCAGCGATTATCAGGGAGACATAACCGGAGCGATTAAGCTCGGAAACGCTGAAGTGGAGCTAACCGCTGGTCAGAGAAATGAGTTCCTGATTCCGAGTGCAGGATTTTCGACGAGCAGTGTAACGTTAACGGATTTCCCGGCAGGGGAACAGACGGAGAATTACAACTGCTGGACTGTAAGCGGTCTGGACGAAAGTTATACCAGATTCAGTTCTTCGGATCATACTTATAGTATCCATGCAATGACGACAATGGATCGCCCTGTCATAACCATGCAGGGCAATACACTAACCTTTGTATCCGGCATCCGGTTGTCTATTCTCAGACGAAAAGACAATTGGGGCGGCGGAACGACTGTAACCATTACGCCCAAAGCCCCGGCCAAGGTCGACAACGTTTCCGCGGCATCCAGCGATGAATCAAAGGGGACCGCTGGTGTTATGTATAAAAAGGGAAACACCTACGGCGTTCTCGCAAAATCAGCCGCTGGATATGCTTTTGACTATTGGCTGCGGGACAATGCAGAAGACACGGCTGCAAACCATCTGCGGGAAAATCCGTATATGGTTGAGACAACGGAAGCGGCTTCATTTGTTGCGTACTTCCGGGAGCCATATCATGTAACGGTTCGTGCGGAAATTTCATCGGCCGGTACACAGACTGCCGAATATGTCAATTCCCAAAACGGTGCAGATCAGTGGAGACTTTCTGCAACACCTGCGGATGGATATGAGTTTGATCATTGGTCTCAGAATGACACCTTTATCTCATCAGAAAATCCATATACAGCAAATGTAACAGCAAACACAGAGTTTACTGCTCATTACCGTCTGGCGACCCTTGATTTGCTGGACGGTGCTTATTTAGAGAGCAGAACATCTAGCACAAACATTATCAACCCTGGCTGGGGCGGAACGCGGGACGTTATGGCGCCGTATGTGGGCACAAGGGCGACGCTTTATGTACCGTTCAAGGTGTCTGCGGCGATACCTATGCCGAAACTGCAGATGGATGTTTATACCGCATCCGGGACGCTTGTGACAAGCCAGACCATAGGAACAAGAAACACCTTACGCGCTGGCGAGGATAATACGGCATATATTACGATTGATTCGGTCCCAAATACCAGTGCGCTGAAGGTGCACGCGACGCTGCGCACGACGGCCGGTACACTGGATCCGGTGGAAAAAACCTATGAGATCGCGGTAAACAACAATGTGGCGGCAAACGACAATTATGTCTATCTGACCACGCCGAAGTACAATCAGGACGATCAGGGCAATACCGCAGATGCCGGCCCCAACATTGCGGGCGTTTATACGCGCGTGAATGCAGTGACGAAGGAGCTGGAGGCGTATTTCTACGGCAAGAACGGCATTTGCTCATGGGATGAGACCGGCGTGCAGGATCTCAAGGGCATAGGCAGCGGTCTGCCGACTATGATCCCGAAGATGGCGTACAACGGCGTGATCGCGGTCGGTCCGGATGGCGACGACGGCCTGATTGCTGCGGTTGAGGTCATGCCGCTTGAAATCGACAAGATTTCTACACCTGGCTATACGGGCAGCGGAACCGGTACCCCCATGGGCAACGAGTTCCTCTATCGCTGGAACAGTGAGCAGAAGACATGGACCATGATCCCGGACTCCTGCTTCTCCATGTATGTAAAGGACGGCAATGGGAACTGGAACTTTGCGGATCCGCGGAGCTCCGGCTCGGCGGTTCTGATCCTGTCCGGCACGGATATCTGGCAGAATCTGTACCATTGGAACGGCACAGCATGGAGCACGCATGGCTACAGCTTCAATTCCTTTGCACAGTTTTCTGCAGTTGACGCATGGGCCGGGTCTGAAAACGGTCTGTATCATTATGACGGCTCCGCATGGGAGTCCGTCACAACGACGTCTGCGGAGATCGTCAGCCAGTCCCCCGGCTATCTGCTGCTGAAGACCGGCACCTATACCTACCAGCGCTTCAGCACAGAGAGCAAAACAGCAGAGGATCTGCCGTCACTGGCCGATATGCCGAGAGTCGATGCGCAAAGAACCGGCATGGCACTCGACCAGTTCGGTGAGGTATATGCGTTCTTTGGCGGCCGACAGGTCTATACGAACATCTATGCAGATACCGATACGTTCAAGCTCGTGGACGGCCAGTGGCAGCTACAGCAGATCAGCGCCTATAATGACCCGAACGAAACGACCTGCGACAAGAAGATCCGCCCGGCTGGTGTCACCGCCGGCACGGCTCCCCTTTCCGGTCTCAGCTTCCTCTATGGCCCGCGTGGTGCCGGTGCGCTCTATATGTATGCCACGCAGCAGGGCACGATCACCTTTGACGCCAACGGCGGCACACTGAGCAGCAGCACAGCGCTGACCGGGACGGTACACGATGAGATTGACGAGAGCAAGGTGCCGAGCGCATCCTACTCCGGCAAGTCGTTCATGGGCTGGTACTACACCAAGGACGGCTCCGGCGAAAAGTGGGATCCGACCACGGCACGCATGCCTTACGGCGAGGTCACGCTGTACGCATTCTGGGGCGATGGCAATGACCTGACCTACCACAGAGAAGCGGCGCTCAAGAGCCTGAAAAAGCAGTTCGACAAGTACACGGAATCGGACTACTCCGCTGAAAAGTGGCAGAAGCTCGTGGCCGCTTACGAACAGGGTATCGAGGACATCAACAACGCCGGCCCCGCAGAGGGCGAGTATCCCGAAAACAACATCATCGACGCGCTCAACAAGGCACTGGCGGCCATGCAGGCCATCACGCCGGATCGCGTTGGCAAGATTGACGTTGTTGTTTCCATGGATGCACAGACGCTGACGCTTGGCTACTTCATTAAACCCACCATTGTTACGGTGGACAAGAACACGCCGGCAAGCGTCGTCATCAGCGATCTGATCATCGAAACCCTGAAGGAGAAATACGGTGATATCGGCTGGGAGCCGTACCAGACCTATCACGAAAGCGAACCGGATAAGACCTGCGCCTATATGCACACCGGTACGCTGACGGACAGCTTCTATCTGGCACAGGTTTACTGGCCCGGTCAGGAAAACGCATTTGTTCCGAAGTACATCACGGATTCCGCAGGCGCGATTGACTACGATAAGTACAATACCGGCAACTATCTCGGTGAGTTCGATTATCACCAGATGTCCGGCTGGATGTACTCCATCAGCAATGTCAATGACAGCGATCTGCCCTCCTTCCCGGGTGTCGGTGCAGCTAACTGGCAGATGTCCGATGGCGATGTCATGCGCTGGCAGTTCACGGTTTGGGGATACGGCGCCGACCTGAATGCGGATAACTCTGCATGGGGTCAGCCCAGTATCACCGGCGACAGCGGCGACAAGACAGAGCTGACGGTTATGATTGCGGAACTGCGTCAGACCTACGGTGATGATTTGCTGGGAAGCAATGAGACGTATCTGGATGTGTTTGACAATACTCTCTGCGATCCGTTAGCAAATACCGAAAAGCTCAAAGCCGCAGTTGCAAAGCGCGCTCAGATCGAAGAAGAACTTGCAGATGCTTATGCCGCAAAGAAGGCAAATCAGGCAATCGAGGATATTGGCTTGCCTGAAAATGTCACGCTTGAGAGCAAGGCTGCCATTGAAGCCGCCCGTGCAGCGTATGATGCACTGACGGATGCGCAGAAGGAGATCTTCCAGAAGAAGTATCCTGAAGCACTGGCAAATCTGGAAGCAGCTGAAGCACGCTATGAGGAATTGAAGCAGCAGGCAGAGCAGGAAGAGATCGATAGGGCTGCGGCGCAGGAAGTTATCAAGCTGATCGATGATATCGGCGGTGTTGATTCTGTTACAAGCAGCAGCGGCCCGAAGATTGAAAAGGCACGCAAGGCTTATGACGCGCTGACCGATGCGCAGAAGGAACTTGTCACCAACTACGATGTCCTTCTCGCTTGTGAAAAGGCATACGCTGATCTTCCGAATCCGCCTACGCCGACACCTCCCACTCCGTCGAAGCCCACCACGCCGAGCAAGCCGAAGGACGACAAGCCCACCACAGGCTCTTCGTTCACGGATGTCCCGGCTGGCAGCTGGTATGCGGATGCTGTGAAGTACGTCTCTGAAAAGGGCCTCATGAACGGCACCTCCAAGAACGGCTTCAGCCCGAACGCCACCACCACGCGCGGCATGATCGTCACGATCCTTGCCCGTGTCGAGGGTGTCAACACGAACGGCACGCCGTGGTACGCGGCAGGTCAGAAATGGGCAATGAGCAACGGCATTTCCGACGGCACGAACATGGTCGGCGAGGTCACGCGCGAGCAGCTGGCGGCCATCCTGTACCGCTACGCGAAGCAGAAGGGCTACGACGTAAGCAAGTCCGCCGCCCTGACCGCCTTCTCCGATGCGGACAAGGTCAGCGGATACGCATCCGAGGCCATGCAGTGGGCAGTTGCAGAAGGGCTCCTTCAGGGCTCGAACGGCAAGCTGGACCCGCAGGGTTCCGCCACCCGCGCACAGGTCGCGACCATCCTCATGCGCTTCATGGAAAAAATCGCAAAATGAAACACGCAGTCCAACGTTCTGAATTGAATATTGGATAACCACC
>ERZ779843.3663-NODE-3663-length-12632-cov-4.543929_pt1 | contig 12632 bp, 9 predicted proteins | sample MGYA00511560_ERZ779843 | MGnify/ENA primary metagenome ERZ779843 (study PRJEB29588, sample SAMEA2158062) | human gut metagenome | biome: human gut; feature: human-associated habitat; material: faeces | place: Denmark | collected 2008/2010 ... | reverse complement strand
TACGGGCAGAGACGTGCATAACGCCGGGCAGCTGAGAGCCGGCGATACGGTACATGGGCGGGATCATCAGCAGCAGGCCCTGAGAAGCAGTGTAGGTGCTGGTCAGGGAGCCGGTCTCCAGAGAGCCGTGCATTGCGCCGGCCGCGCCGGACTCCGCCTGCATCTCGACCAGCTTTACGGGCTGGCCAAACAGGTTCTTCTTGCCATTGGTAGCCCATGCATCCACATGGTCAGCCATGGGGCTGGAAGGAGTGATGGGGTAAATGGTAGCTACCTCGGTAAACGCATAAGATACGTATGCGGCAGCCTCATTACCGTCCATCGTCTTAAACACTTTGTTTTTTGCCATGAACGTAATTCCTCCTATTATTCTTCCCTGTATTTAACGCGAAGACTCTCCGCCCTTTGAGGTGGCCCCCTAATCGGGCGGATCAGCCTACTGAGCAAGCTGTATCTTAGAAACTGCTCCTCCGTTCCTACTGAGGGGCAGGCCATATTAATACAGCTACGTTCTTGATATGATTATAACTCTACACATTGCAAGTTTGCAAGTCCAAAAATGTTTCAAATGACGTAAGCGCTTTGTCGATAGCAAAGCATTTACGTTATTTTTACTTAATGCATGCCGCATCCCCTGTCCCGGTCTCCTATCCTGTTCTGGCAAATATACGGCCCTCCTACCGCTGTAAATACTGTAAATACAGTATAATAGGCTGTCGAAGCAAAAAAGTTCCACATAAAGTTTGTCGAATGGCCTATAACTTTTTTCAATAGTTTGCTATGAAATAATGGTATATGCTGTTTTTGCGGTAAAACGCCACAGTCTCTCATGTATCTGCCACTGCGACACCAACCCCGTGTCAACGGGTGTGCTTTCTTTTGCATACAGGCGAAATGCTCAAACAGCTGTGGCATTTCGGAGCAGCCCGTATAACCTTTCGGTCGCTATAAAGTTGAACCTTGCATTTTCGCATTTTCTCCATTGTCTGCCGCACAACTAAATCGTTCCCGCCGTCACACTCCATTTAAGATTTCCGCACCGCGCAGGTCATGTGCCGCTTTTCAAAGCAGTCCTGATAGCGCAGGCTGTCACCCATAGAGTTTGACCTCTTCCCTGTTCAGCTTGCGGACAAAGCTCTGGCTATCTGCCACGCTGCATTCCACTCCTCCGGCGTATACACGTTGAGAAAGTCACCGCACGTTGGTGCTTGACAAAAGCTTCCAAAGCCCATATACTATGGGCATGGTGATCATATGACTGACGGGAGTGGATGTTACCACATGGAGTATGATCGTGAAACCAGCCGACCGTCTGGGCAGAAAAAGCTCAGATTGGTGCGGCTTTTTCTTTTTATACGGATCATTTGATCTGTTGAAAAGGAGGTTTTTCTATTTGATCGAGGGATACATCCATTCCATTGAATCCATGGGTCTTGTGGACGGCCCCGGTATTCGCACGGTGGTGTTCTTTCAGGGCTGCCGCCTGCGCTGCCGCTACTGCCACAACCCTGACACCTGGGCCATGCGCAGCGGAAAAGAGCAGATCTTCACGCCTGAACAGTTGGTGAACAAGCTTCTCCGCTTCAAGCCGTATTTTGGCAACAACGGCGGCGTTACCTTTTCCGGCGGCGAGCCGCTCCTGCAAAAGGACTTTTTATATGAGGTCCTGCGCCTGTGCAAACACGCGGGCATCCACACCTGCATCGACACCGCAGGCTGCGGCTGCGGCGGCTACGAGGGAATTCTGGCCCATACTGACCTCGTCTTGCTGGACATCAAGCACTTCTCGCTGGACGGCTACCACAGCATCACGGGACAGTCTCCGCAGGAGTTTTTACAATTCCTCTCCGCCGTGCAAAACGCCGGCACACCCCTTTGGATCCGCCATGTGGTGGTCCCCGGACTCACGGATTCCGACGCCCATCTGGAAGGGCTGCGCGCGTATCTGCATACGATCCGCAACATTCAGCGGGTGGAGCTGCTGCCCTACCACACGCTGGGTGCAAACAAGTATCATGCACTGGGTATCCCGTATTCCTTAGAGGACGTACCCGCCCTTCCGCCGGAAGCCTTGGCTGACTGGCAGCAGCGATTTGACCGTGAATTCCATATTTAAATAAAATAGACAGGAGCGTATAAAACTATGCCTATTGATGTAAACTGCAGCGCCTGGAAGGGCTTTCGTACCGGCGAGTGGCGTCATCTCGTCAACGTGCGTAATTTCATTCAGAAGAACTACACCCCCTACGCCGGTGACGAGAGCTTTCTGGCTCCGACGTCCGAGCGCACCCGAAAGGTCTGGGACAAGTCCCATGAACTGATTTTGGAGGAGCTGCACAAGGGAATCCTGGACGTGGAAACCGATGCCATCTCCGGCATCAACAACTTCGCCCCCGGCTATATCGACCGGGACAATGAGGTGATCGTCGGCCTGCAGACCGACGCTCCCCTGAAGCGCATCGTAAACCTGTACGGCGGTATGCGCATGGCCGAATTCGCTCTGGAGCAGTACGGCTACACGCTGAACCCCGAAATTGAAAGGCATTTCAGAACCTACCGCAAGACCCACAACAACGGTGTGTTCGACGCCTATCCCCATCGCACCCGTGTGGCCCGTACCGTGGGCCTGCTCACCGGTCTGCCCGACGCTTACGGCCGTGGCCGCATCGTGGGCGACTACCGCCGCGTCCCCCTGTACGGCACTGATTTTCTGATTGAAGAGAAGAAAAAGGATCTGGACGCTCTGGACGGCGCTATGACCGACGAGCGTATCCGCCTGCGGGAAGAAGTGCAGATGCAGATCCGCGCTCTGCAGGAGATGGCCCTGATGGCCAAGGGCTACGGCTGCGACATCACCAGGCCCGCCGAGACTGCCCATGACGCCGTGCAGAGCCTGTACATGGCCTATCTCGCCGGTGTAAAGGAAAACAACGGCGCTGCCACCAGCCTGGGCCGCACCGCTACCTTCCTGGATATTTACATCCAGCGGGATCTGGACAACGGCACGCTGGACGAGTCCGGCGCTCAGGAACTGGTCGACCAGTTCATCATCAAGCTGCGGCTGGTGCGCCACCTGCGCACCCCGGAATACAATGAGCTGTTCGGCGGTGATCCCACCTGGATCACCGAGTCTCTGGGCGGCATGGGTATCGACGGCCGCACTCTGGTGACCCGCAGCACTTTCCGCTATCTCCACACCCTCACCAATCTGGGCACCGCTCCCGAGCCCAACCTGACCGTTCTGTGGAGCCAGAACCTCCCCGACGCCTTCAAGCGCTACTGCGCCAAAATGAGCATTGACACCGACTCCATCCAGTACGAAAATGACGACATTATGCGCCCCATGTACGGTGATGACTACTGCATCGCCTGCTGTGTGTCCGCTATGGCGGTAGGCAAGCAGATGCAGTTCTTCGGTGCCCGGGCCAACCTTGCCAAGAGCCTTCTGTACGCCATCAACGGCGGTGCGGACGAGAAGAAGGGCCTGCTGGTCATCCCCGAGATCCAGAAGGACGATGACGAAGTACTGGACTATCCCAAGGTGCTGGCGAACTACAAGAAGGTGCTCTCCTACGTTGCCGAGCTGTATGTGGACACCATCAATATCATCCACTTTATGCATGACAAATACGCCTACGAATCCAGCCAGATGGCCCTCCACGATACGCTGGTGGAGCGGCTGGCCGCTTTCGGCGTGGCGGGTCTTTCCATCGCCGCCGACTCTCTCTCCGCCATCAAGTTTGCCAAGGTGAAGCCCGTCCGCAATGAAAACGGCATTGCGGTGGATTTCGTCACCGAGGGTGACTTCCCCAAGTACGGCAATGACGATGACCGGGTGGACGATATCGCCGTGGAGATCGTTTCCTACTTCTCTGCCGAGCTGAAAAAGCACGCGCTGTACCGGGGTGCCATTCACACGCTGTCCGCCCTGACCATCACCAGCAACGTGATGTACGGCAAAAAGACCGGCTCCACCCCTGACGGCCGCAAGGCGGGCGAGCCCTTCGCCCCCGGCGCCAACCCCATGCACGGCCGGGATGAGAGCGGCGCGCTGACCAGCCTGAACTCCGTGGCCAAGATCCCCTACCGGGCCGTGTGCCAGGACGGTGTTTCCAACACCTTCTCCATTGTGCCCAATGCACTGGGCAAGACCGCCGAGGAACGCCGCAGCAATCTGGTACAGATCCTGGACGGCTATTTCGTCCAGGGCGCGCACCATCTGAACGTGAACGTGATGAACCGCGAGGTCCTGCTGGACGCTATGGAGCACCCGGAAAAGTATCCTACGCTGACCATCCGCGTGTCCGGCTACGCCGTGAACTTCAACCGCCTGAGCCGCGAGCAGCAGCTGGAGGTGGTCAAGCGCACCTTCCACGAATCCATGTAAGCGCCTGCGTATTCCCGAATGTTTACAGCCCGCTGTTTGAAAACAGCGGGCTGTGTTTTATCTTTTTGTTTTATTTGAGTACTGCGCAGCTTTTCCGACCGGTTTCTGAAGCAAAATAGCCAAAACTCCCGGCGGCTGTTTCAACAGCCGCCGGGGTCTCTTTTACGATTGCAGTCTCCTTATTCCACGCCCCGGAATCGGGTCAGGAACTCCTTTGTCTCCCGCTGTTGGGGGTCGCCAAAGACCTGTGCCGGCGTACCCTGTTCGCAGATCACGCCCTGATGCATGAACACCACCTGCGAGCTGACATCCCGGGCGAAGGCCATCTCGTGAGTCACCACCAGCATGGTCATACCCTCCTGGGCCAGCGCCTGCATGACGTTCAGCACCTCGCCCACCATTTCCGGGTCCAGAGCGGAGGTAGGCTCATCGAACAGCAGCACCTCCGGGTCCATGGCCAGTGCCCGGGCGATGGCCACCCGCTGTTTCTGACCGCCGGAGATCTGCCGGGGCTTGGCGTTGATATAGGGGGCCATACCCACCTTTTCCAGATATTTCAGTGCCTGCTGCCGGGCCTCCTCCTTGCTGCGCTTGAGGACCTTCATCTGTCCCACCATGCAGTTTTTGAGGACCGACATATTGTTGAACAGGTTGAAGGACTGGAACACCATGCCCACATGGGAGCGGTACTCCGGGGCATTGACGCCCCGGCCCGCCACGTCGGTACCGTGGTAGAGGATCTGGCCGCTGCTGGGGGTCTCCAGCAGGTTGACACACCGCAGCAGCGTGGACTTGCCAGAGCCGGAAGCGCCGATGATGGAAATAACGTCGCCCTTCTTGACGGTGAAGTCAATATCCCGCAAAACCTCATGGGTGCCAAAGGACTTGCCGAGGTGACGGATCTCTAAGATATTCTCGCTCATATCAGCGTCCTCCTCTCGTGCTGCCGTTGCGGTTTTTCAGGCCGATGCGGATGCGGTTTCTCTTTTCCTCGCCGGTGTATTCCCGGTTGACCTCGTCAAAGGGTGTTCCCCGGTCGGGATGGCTGTAAGTGCCCGCCGCCATCACCAGCTGATCTCCCTGAGCCAGCTCGTAGCTGTCGGAGCCGTCCATGAGCTTTTCCACCAGCCGCAGGATCAGGGATGCGATCAGTGTCAGGGTCAGGTAGCCGATCATTTCAATGGTAGCGGAGGGGAAGTACATATTGTTGACGCCCACGATATAGCGGTGCTGGGCGAAGAACTCCGTAAAGCCGATGATGAACATAACGGAGGTATCCTTCACGTTGATGATGTAGTTGTTGCCGATCTGGGGCATGATGTTCCGCAGGGCCTGGGGCATGATGACGTTCACCATGGTCTGGAAATGGGTCATGCCGATGGCCTTGGCCCCCTCGGTCTGGCCGGGATCAATGGAAATGATGCCGCCCCGGACGGATTCTGCCATGTACGCGCCGGTATTGATGGCCACGATCAAAAGCGCGGCGGCGAAAATATTGTCGAACCGGAGGGCGTTATTGGAGAAGTAGGGCAGGCCGTAGTAAATGAACACGGATTGCAGCACCATGGGGGTCCCCCGGAACACCTCTACATAAATGCGGATGATGATCCGCAGCAGCTTCAGCAGGAACCGCTTGGGCAGAGGGTCCTTCTTCGTATAAGGAATGGTATTCAGCACACCGCACAGCAGTCCGATGAAGCAGCCGATTAGTGTGGCGAGGAAGGCCAGCTTCAGTGTATTCCAGATACCGGCCCAGTACATCACCTTGTACTTGCTCCACAGCAGGACCATATCCTGTCCCAGCTTCACAAACTTATCCATGGTCAGTCTCCAATCATCTATAATAATCAGCGAGGCCCCGCGCTGGGGCGTTTCTTGGGATCACCGGGGGGCCGGAGCCCCCCGGCGGATCACTCAGATCTCAGGCTGAATGGAAATAGCCTGATCCATCAGGGCGTTGAACTGCTCCTCATTCAGAGCGGAGAGGACGGTGTCGATGGCGTCGGCCAGCTGGGTGTTGCCCTTCTGGACAGAGATGCCGATGTTCACGTTCTCGGCCCGCTCTTCTTCAGTAGCAAACTGGAAGTCGCCGTCGGTGCCGGAGAAGTTCAGGATCACCAGATTGTCGTCCTTGGCGACGGCGGCCAGAGCGGTGGGCATATCGGTACAGACATAGTCCACAGCGCCGGTCTGGAGCTGCATGATCATTGCGGGGGCACTGTCGGCAGGAGCCAGCAGATTGGTGTTCTCGATCTGGGGCAAGCAGGAATCATACCAGATGGTGCCGGACTGGGAGGTGCAGGTGCCGCCGGCCAGATCAGCGATAGAGGCTGCGTTGGCATACTGGCTGTCCTTGGTGGTCAGGACCACGATGGTAGCGTAGTAGTAGGGGCCTGCCATATCCACTTCATTCATGCGGTCGGCGGTCATGGACTGACCGGCGATGTTGGCGTCCATGGTGCCGGACTGCACGGCGGGGCACAGGGAATCCCACGCGGAGGACACGATCTCAAGCTCCCAGCCGTAGGTCTCGCAGATGCGCTGGGCGATCATCACATCGTAGCCGTTGGCGTAAGCGCCGGGAACGTTGGAAATGGGCACCGCGCCGTTGGAATCGTCCATCTGCGTCCAGTTGTAGGGCGCGTAGGCGCACTCCATGCCAACGGTGAGCACACCGTCCTCCAGACCCGGAATGGTGCTGGTGTCCGTGCCGGTCAGATCCTCCACAGGGGGGATCTCCACGGCGGGAGCGGCGGGGGTGGTCTCCGCAGGGGTGCTGTCATTGCTGGAGTAACTGCTGCTGTCGCCGCCGCAGGCGGTGAGGGCCAGAGCCATGGTCAGGGCCAGAATTGCGCTCATCCATCTTCTTCTCATACTGTCTCCTTCTTGTCCGGCGTTTTTCTTCCCCGCCGGCGAGGAATGATGAAAAAAATGAACCGCTTTGCCAAGCGGTTCATGGAATATACGGAAAATCTGTCCCTTGAAAATAGGACGTCTCCGAACAGCCAATGATAGCGCTTCACAAAAAATTCTTGTGACAGTCCGGCAGATCTTCTCTGCCGACCCAGCATCCGGACAACAGGCATTGTCCTGACACTTCGGCGGTGGCCCCTTTCCCACGCCACGGCTGCTCTGGCCTTGTGGAGAGTACTGATGGATACCGCGCCTCTATCAAGCGATTCAATTTTGACTGCATATTAGCACCGCTTTTCGCCATTGTCAACCATTTTTCCAAATTTTTAGTATCTTTAGCAGGTGTTGGCAAAAAACGGATGCTTTACAGGCTGATTTATGGTATGCTTTCACAATAAGTCTTGTCATTAACGTTGCTTATGTTGGGAGTTCAGACCGCTCTTGTCTTTTCTGCTCAAGTCCCGTATAATGAACAGCGTAACAATATTCCTGTGCCGAATTGCGGCGAAAGGAGCCAACCATGAATGTCATCGTTATCGGCGGCGGGGCCTCCGGCCTCATGGCCGCCATCACCGCCGCCAAGGGCGGCCATAGCGTCACGCTGCTGGAGCGGCAAGCCCGTGTGGGCCGCAAGCTGCTCTCCACCGGCAATGGCCGCTGCAACCTCACCAACCTGAACATGGGCCTTCCCTACTATCACGGACAGGACGCCGCTTTCATCCGCCCCGCCTTTGAAGCGCTGAGTCTGGATGCCACGCTGGATTTCTTTCACGGTCTGGGCCTGCTGACAACGGCGGAGGACAATGGCCGGGTCTATCCCTACTCCGATCAGGCAGGCAGCGTGGTGGACGTGCTGCGCTTCGCCGCCGACGCCGCCGGGGTCATGACCCGCGCCGGGTTCGAGGTGACGGGCCTGAAGAAAACAAAACGGGGGTTCACCGTCCTCTCCGCCGAGGAAACCCTCCCGGCGGACCGGGTCATCGTCTGCTGCGGCGGCATGGCCGGCGGTAAGCTGGGCGGGACCCGCAGCGGCTATGAGTTGCTGCAATCCCTGGGCCACAGCGTCACCAAGCTGTATCCCGCACTGGTGCAGATCAAGACGGACAACACCTTTGTCAAGGCTTTGAAGGGCGTCCGGGCCAACGCCGACCTCCGGCTCTGCCGGAACCGGGACGCCGTGGCCGCCAGCCGGGGTGAAGTTCAGTTTACCGACTTCGGTGTCAGCGGCCCCGCCGTGTTTGAGCTGTCCCGGGCCGCCGCCACGGAAAAAGGGCCTCTGACGCTCCACATTGACCTGCTTCCCCAGCTTTCCACACCGGAAATCGAGGAGCTGCTCCGCAGGCGGCTTAGCTCCATGCCGGAGCTGACTACGGAAAATTTGTTGGCTGGGGTGCTCCACAACCGTCTGGGCCGCACGCTCCTGCGGTATGCGGGCTACGGGCTGACGGACCCGGTGGCATCCCTGTCTCCCGCCGATCTGCGGAATATCGCGGGAGCCGCCAAGGACTTCGCTCTGCCGGTGGTCAGCGTACTGGGCTTTGACGGGGCGCAGGTCACGGCAGGCGGGATCCGTACCGCCGAATTCGACTCCAAAACCCTCCAAAGCCGCCTGGTGCCGGGGCTGTACGCCGCCGGTGAGGTGCTGGACATTGACGGCGACTGCGGCGGCTACAATCTGCAATGGGCCTGGTCCAGCGGCTATTTGGCCGGCCTGCTGAAAAGCGGAACATAGTAATAGTAAAAAATCAAGGGAACGGAATAACCGTTCCCTTGTTTTTTATTTGGGGCCAATCTGAACCAATCAGAACCAGTTCAATGAGAAGAAATCGTTCACCTGTCCCGCCAGCACCAGCAGCATACCGATGGGCGTGATATACTTGATGCAGATCCGGTAGAAGGTATCGATCCTGCCGGTATAGCCGATATGAAGCTCGTCCAGAACCGTCTGGGGACGGATCTCCCAGCCTACCATGATGCTCATCATCAAAGCGCCGATGGGCATGGCCAGGCCCTCAGACAGCATATCCACAAAGTCCAGCATGGAATCATTCCAGCCGGCAGTCGCGGGCCAGGGGAACACACCGGTGGTGCCCAGACCGTCGATCCCTACCAGCACTGACACCGCGAAGATGGCGAGGCAGACCAGAAACGCCACCTTGGGGCGGTTTCCCTTTCTGCCTTTCTGCTCCGCCCGGTCCAGGAAATAGGTGATGTCCACCTCGATCAGGGCGATGGCGGAGGAAATGGCGGCGATCAGCACCAGCAGATAGAAGATCACGCCGAACAGCGCGCCGACGGTGCCCATGGCCCGGAACACATCCTGTAAGGTGACAAACAGCAGGTTCGGGCCGCCCAGCTTGATCTGGTCCAGCGGCGTTCCGCTGGCAATGCCGTTGGCCACGGCAGCGGGGATCACCGCGATACCGGCCATAGTAGCCACCAGCGTATCCGCAAACACGATGATCGCGGAGTTTTTCACCAGATCCTCTTTCTGGTTCAGGTAGGAGCCGTAGGTGATCATGGCGCCCATCGCCAGAGACAGGGAGAAGAACATCTGCCCGCCGGCGCTGGCAAACACAGACAGCAGGCTGGGCGTCTCCGCCACAAACCCGGCTTCCACAGCGTATCCCGGCACGAACATGAACTTCAGGCCCTCCATAGCACCGGGCAGGGTCAGGGAGCGGATGATGATGACCACCAGCATGACAAACAGCGTGGGCATACCCACGTTATTGAACTTCTCAATGCCGCCGGAAATGCCGCTCCGGTTGATAAGATAGCACAGAGCCAGAAACAGGGCGGCAAACAGCACCGCTCCGGCAGGATTGGACAGCATGGCGGCAAACAGCTCCCCGCCGGTGGCCAGCGATTCGCTGCCGAAGGCAAGGTTGCTGAGGTTCAGGGCCATATATTCGATACAGTAACCGCCCAGCACCGCGTAAAAGCCCATCACCGCAAAGGGAGAGAACAGCGCCAGCCAGCCGATCCACCGGAATTTCTTCGTCAGGGCGTGATAGGTGCCCATAGCGCCCTGCCCGGTCTTGCGGCCCATGGCAAGCTCCGAAGCCATGACGATAAAGCCCACGAAAATTGCCAGCAGTGCATAGACCGCCAGATACGCGAAGCCGCCGGACTTACCCATTTTGTAGGGGAAGCCCCAGATATTACCCAAGCCAACCGCAGAGCCGATGGCCGCCATCAGGAAGCCCAGATTGCTGGCCCAACTGGCACGTTTTGTCTCCATAAACGATTCCTCTCTTCTTCAGTATGCAAAACATATTACTTATACCCTCTTTTTTTCCGTCCGTCAAGACGCTGATTGCACGAAAGCGCAGATCGCCGACAAAAAAATCTCCCATTTTTCAGAAATCAGGTTTCTATTGCCTGCCCCGCCGAAAACGTATATAATAACAGGCAAGAAATCAAACACAGACAAGGAGCGCTTTATGAAGCAGGAATATATTCGCGTGGGCCGGATCGTCAACGCCCACGGCATCCGGGGAGAAGTGCGGGTGCAGCCCCGCCGAGTCTCCCCCGCCCTTCTCACCCGCTGCAAAACCTTTTATATCGACGGCCAGCCCGTCACCCCCACGGCGAACCATGTCCACAAGGAGCTGGTGCTGCTGAAGCTCCCCGGCGTGGACGATATGAACGCCGCCCTGACCTATAAAAATAAAGACCTGTTCCTCCGCCGGGCCGACATCGTTCTCCCGGAGGGGGAGTATTTCGACGATGAACTGCTAGGGCTGGAGGTCTATGACTGCGATACCGGCGCCCTGTTAGGAACTCTGACGGCGGTGGACGAGTACCCCGCCAGTAAGGTCTACACCGTCAAGGGTGAGCGGGAGATCCTGATCCCCGCCGTGAAGGACGCCTTTATCCGCTCCGTTGATTTGGACGGGGGACGGATGGAGGTCAAGGTCTGGGAGGGGCTGTAAATGGACATGCAGATCGACATTTTGACCCTGTTCCCGGAATCCGTGGACGCCATGCTGAACGTCAGCATCTTAGGCCGGGCGCAGGAGCGGGGCTATATCGCCATCCGCACCCACCAGATCCGTGCCTACACCACCAACAAGCAGATGCAGGTGGACGATTACCCCTACGGCGGAGGCCGTGGGGCCGTGATGCAGGCAGACCCCCTGTTCCGCTGCTGGGAGCACGTTGTCAACACCTATGGCCCCGGCCGGACCATCTTCATGTCCCCCTGCGGCCGTACCTTCACCCAGTCCGTCGCCAGAGAACTGAAAGCCCAATATGACCATCTGATTCTGGTCTGCGGCCACTATGAGGGCATCGACCAGCGGTTCATCGATGCGTGCGTGGACGAGGAACTGTCCATGGGCGATTTCGTCCTCACCGGCGGAGAGATCCCCGCCATGGCGGTGGCGGACGCCGTGTGCCGCATGGTGCCCGGTGTGCTGCCGGACGCCGAGTGCTTTGAGGAGGAATCCCACTGGGACGGACTGCTGGAATATCCCCAGTATTCCCGGCCCGCCGTGTGGCATGACCGGGCCGTACCGGAGATCCTTCTCTCCGGAGACCACGCCAAGGTGGCGGCGTGGCGGAAAAAGGAGAGCTACAAGCGCACCATGACCCGCCGCCCGGATCTGTTCGCGCATTTTGACGAAACAAAGCTCACCACCAAGGCGGAGCGGAAAATTCTGGCGCAGGCCAAGGAGGAATTTGCCGCAGAACAAGCTGAGACTTCCACGGAACCGGAGGAATAAACCCTCCCCATCAGAAAGGAGGCCCCCATGAAAAAGCGCGTCATTCTGATTCTCTGCGTGCTTGCGGTTCTGCTGACAGCCGTCATCTGTCTGCCCTTTGCCCGGAAGATCGATACCACCGTCATCGCCACGGAATACCGGTTCGATGATCCGGCCTATGCCGTGGAGCACACGGTCGTGATCCACGGTCATGACACCCGGAATCTGCTGGGCTACGGTGTTTTTGAGGGCACCTTTGCCGTCAGCGGCTTTGAAAGCGGTCAGGAGGGGTGGACGTTCCGTGTCTCCTTTTCCGACAAGAAGTCCCTCGGCACCGCATTCAGCCGGCGCCCCAGCGGGGAAACCTGCACCCGGGACCTCTTTCACCTGCGGGCTGACCGGGACTGGTCAGACTTTGCGGGGCTGATCATGGAGGTCTCCGACAAGGCGGACCATTCCTCAAGCGGAACCTTCGACCCTGACACGGGACGGTTTCTGGTCAGCGGTCCCGCCGACCGGGAGGCCGCCGTCGCTAAAGCGGCGGCGCTGTTCCGAAAGGACCCCTACTGGTACGGCGTGTTTCAAGGGCAACCCGACTGATATAACCGAGGCCGGACGCTTGT
>ERZ779843.3655-NODE-3655-length-12671-cov-16.895054_pt1 | contig 12671 bp, 8 predicted proteins | sample MGYA00511560_ERZ779843 | MGnify/ENA primary metagenome ERZ779843 (study PRJEB29588, sample SAMEA2158062) | human gut metagenome | biome: human gut; feature: human-associated habitat; material: faeces | place: Denmark | collected 2008/2010 ... | reverse complement strand
ACGTGTTTGTGCGCAAGGTGAGCAAAACGTGGGAAATTGAAGCCGGGGCTGTGACCGCGCAGTGGTCGCCCTTCCCCGGGATTGAGGTGACCACCACTATCACTCCCACGGCCACCGGCCACCGCCGCCACCATGAAATTGACAGCAGTTTCGACTGCGAAGCCTATGACTGCGGTTTTGCCGTGCCCAATTTTACACCGGGCTACGCCGAAAGCGCGGAAAACGATACCGCCGAAGCCCATTGCGACACCCTGTGCTGCGCCGTGCGCGGCAGGGGAGAAGCAGTGGTCATCGGCTGCGACCCTAACACCAGCCTGTACTTCACCAATGTCCATCTGCCCGCCGTGAAGTACCACATCCCCAAGGGACACACGGTACTGGACACCGAGGTCTTTGACGAAGCAAACTGATGCCGCTTCTTTCTATAGCAGTTTGCGTTTTTAATGCACAAGCAACATCCGCAAACTGCATATCGCAAATATGCCGTTTTGATAGGCACTATTTTTGAAAATTGCGATAGAAAAACAGTCGTTTTTGTGCGGCCGTTTTTCTTATATTCTGTGCTATAATGAGAGCAGAAAATGCTGCGAGGTGACATTTATGCCTTTAAATAATCCTATCACATCGGCGCTTCTGGCCGACCCGGAAATTTTCCAGCAGAACCGCCTGCCTTTCCATGCCTATTTTGCGGACCAGACCAGCCCGGAAATGCCCCTGACCGTCAGCTTGGACGGAGAGTGGAGCTTCCGTTATGCGGAAAATCTGACTGCGCCTTTTTCGGACTGGGACACCCTGACGGTGCCCGGCTTTATCCAGATGCAGAGCCTGCAAAAGCCCGGCCGTCCCTACGGCGCGCCCCACTACGTCAACACCCAGTACCCGTGGGATGGCCATGAAAAGCTGCATCCCGGCCAGATTCCGCAGGATTATAACCCCATCGGGGAGTACCAGCGCAATTTTACTCTGCCGGAAAGCTGGGCCAACTGCTACCTGCGGCTGAACGGTGCGGACAGTGCTGCCGCCGTCTGGTGCAATGGGATCTATATCGGCTACACCGAGGACACCTTTACCCCGGCGGAATTCGACATGACCGCCGCCGTCCACCCCGGCGAAAATACCCTGACCGTGCAGGTATACCGTTTTTGCTCCGGCAGCTGGCTGGAAGATCAGGATTTCTGGCGCATGAGCGGTCTGTTCCGCTCCGTGGAGCTGTTCACAAAACCGGAAATTCACCTCGAGGATGTCTTTGTGAAGCAGGAGTTTGCCACGGATTTTTCCAGCGCTACGGTCACCTTTGGTTGCAAGGTCAGCGGCGCGGGCCGGGTGTCGGTGGTGTTCAACGGGCAGCAGCAGTCTGCCGAGGTGGGCGAACCTGCCGAGTACGGCAGCGGTGTGGTGTTCGGCAAGGGCGAGGCTGGCCCGGATGTAGAGGAGGACGTGCAGGACGTTTCCTTTGCATTCACCGTTCAAAATCCAGAGTTGTGGAGCGCAGAGCAGCCGAACTTGTATGAGGCAGAAATTGCCCTGCTGCACGAAGGTACTCTCGTGGAGCGCACCGGGCTGAAAGTCGGCCTGCGCAAATTTGAGCTGAAAGACCGCCAGATGCTTTTGAACGGCAAGCGCATCGTGTTCAAGGGCGTCAACCGCCACGAATGGAGCTGCAAGACTGGCCGCACCGTTTCCCATGAAGAAATGCTGTGGGATGTAAAGAACCTGAAAGCCCACAACGTCAACGCCGTGCGCACCAGCCACTACCCGGACGACCCGTATTTCTTACAGCTCTGCGATGAATATGGCTTGTATGTCATCGGGGAAAGCAATCTGGAAAGCCACGGTACATGGCAGAAGCTGGGCGCGGATGGCTCGGACGAGTGGACTCTGCCCGGTGCCCGCCCGGAGTGGCGGGAAAACGTGCTTGCCCGTGCCGAAGCCATGCTGGAACGGGACAAAAACCACCCCGCCATCCTGATTTGGTCTTGCGGCAACGAGAGCTACGGCGGCAAGACATTGTGGGAGATGAGCGAATACTTCCGCCGCACCGACCCCAGCCGCCTTGTGCACTACGAGGGCATTTTCTGGAACCGGGAATACCCCGCCACCTCCGATATGGAAAGCCAGATGTATACCCCGGTGGCAGACATCAAAAAGTTTCTGGCAGGGCACCCGGAAAAGCCCTTTATCATGTGCGAGTACAGTCACGCCATGGGCAACAGCTGCGGCGGCATCACCGACTACACCGAGTATGCCTACGAGGAGCCGCTGTATCAGGGCGGGTTCATCTGGGAGTACATGGACCACGGCATCGCCGTGACTGACCCGGACGGTAAACCCGGCTTTGCCTACGGCGGGGACTTTGGCGACCGCCCCACCGACCGGGAATTCTGCGTGGACGGTCTTGTGCTGCCTGACCGCCGCAACACCCCCAAGATGGACGCGGTCAAGGCGGCCTACGCACCGCTGAAGATCACCCTCACCGACACCGAAGCCGTTATCGAGAACCGGAACCTCTTTACAGACCTTTCCGCTTACGATTTGGTGGTGGAGTCCGCAATCAACGGCAAGCCGGAACGCCGTGCGGTGCTGCGGGCAGACTGTGCACCCAGTGAAACGGTGCATCTGCCGTTCCCCTTTACCCTGCCGGAAACGGGGCTTGCCTGCATGACCGTTACCGCTGTACAGCGGGCTGCACTGCCCGGCATCCCGGCAGGCTATGAAGCCGCTTTTGGGCAGGTATGGCACGACCATGCCGAAGCCCGGCTGACCCTGCCCGCCCCGGAGCTGGTGGAGATGGACTGCAACATCGGCATAAAGGGCGAGGGCTTTGAGTACATCTTCAGCCGGGGCAAGGGACTTGTGTCCATCCGCTATAACGGCGTGCAGCTGCTGGACGATACCGTGCGCCCCAACTTCTGGCGGGCCCCCACCAACAACGATGAGGGCTGCGCCGAACCCTTTGCATTTGCCTTCTGGAAAACCGCCGGACTGTATGCACGCTGCGATAACGTGACCGCGGAAACAAAGGGAGAATTTGTCACAGTTCGTGCTGTCTACACCCTGCCGGGTGGACAGACGCTGCCCATTGATTTTGCTATCGACGGCGCAGGCCGCTGCGACATTACGATGACATGGCAGGGTGAAAAGACGGAGCTGCCGGAGTTCGGGTTGCTTTTCCCACTGCGCCGGGAACTGACCGGCGTACACTACCTTGGCCTTGGCCCCCGGGAGACCACTGCCGACCGCACGGCCGGGGGCAAGATGGGCGCGTGGAGCTACAGTGCCCGGCAGGATTTTGCCCAGAACACCCCGGTCTACCCGCAGGAATGCGGCAGCCGTACCCATGTGTACCGCGCAGACCTGACCGGAGCCATTCCGGGCATCGGTTTTGCAGGGGACGGCATGACCTTCTCGGCGCTGCCCTACACCCCCCACGAACTGGAAAACGCCCGGCACCTCTACGAGCTGCCCCGCGACGACAGCAAGACCGTCGTGCGGTGCGCGGCTTTCCAGCGCGGCGTGGGCGGCGACAACAGCTGGGGCGCAAAGCCCCATGCGGACGCCTGCTTTGCAGTGGAGAAGGGGATGCAGTTCCGCTTTGCGCTAAGCAAACAGATTTGAATGATTCATCGGTGATGAAGAAGGTGGTGTTCATGTTGGAAACCACCTTCTTCTGCTATAATAATACAAATATGCCTTGCAATTCATTGCAAAGTATGGTATAAACATTATACGAAACAAAGACTCGAATGAACGCTCTACCGTTTATTGATGTAAAAAAGAGAGGTGTTTGCCATGACCGCCGTGATCTACGCCCGCTATTCCACTGACAGCCAGCGTGAAGAATCTATCGAAGGCCAGATCCGGGAATGTACCGCATACGCAGAGAAGAACGATCTTACGGTGGTCAAACACTATATTGACCGTGCCATCTCTGCCAAGACGGATAACCGCCCGCAGTTCCAGCAGATGATCAAGGACAGCGAACGTGGCATCTTTGATGTCATCATTGTCTGGAAGCTCGACCGCTTTGCCCGAAACCGCTACGACAGTGCCCGGTACAAGACTCAGCTGAAGCGAAACGGCGTGAAACTGGTATCGGCAACGGAAGTCATTTCGGCTGGCCCGGAGGGCATTATTCTGGAATCGGTGCTGGAAGGCTACGCCGAGTATTATTCGGCAGACCTGTCTGAGAAGGTTGTGCGGGGCATGACCGAGAATGCGCTCAAGGGTGTTTATAATGGCGGCACGATTCCGTTCGGTTACATGATCGATGAGACCCGGCATTACCAGCCCGACCCGCTGCTGGCCCCGTATGTGGAGCAGACGTTCCAGAAGTATGCAGACGGCGCGACCATGACTGACCTGCGGGATTGGTTAAAGGCGCACAACATTAAGAATTCGATGGGCGGGGAGATATCCTACAACACGATTCAGCGGATGCTGAGTAATCGCCGGTACATCGGCGAATTGCGCTTGCGGGATGTGGTACAGCCTAATGCGATTCCGGCGCTGGTATCGGAGGAACTGTTCAACAGGGTACAGGAAAAGCTGGCGAAAAATAAAAAGGCCCCTGCCCGTCATAAGGCAGAGGAAAGTTATCTGCTCACCACCAAGCTGTACTGTGGTAAGTGCGGAGCGCTGATGTTTGGCGAAAGTGGTGTCAGTCATACCGGCAGGATGTACACTTATTACAAGTGTGCTGCCGCCAAGAAGAAAAAGACCTGCGATAAAAAGGCAGTGCGGAAACAATGGCTGGAAGATTTGGTAGTGACCGAAACCATGAAGCTGGTGGAAGATGATGCTTCCATGAATGCCATCATTGCCAAGGTCATGGAGCTGCAAAATCAGGAAAGCACTGACCTGCCTATCTACGAAAAGCAGTTGAAGGAAACGGAAACCGGCATCACCAATATGCTGAACGCTATCCAGATGGGCATTCTGACCAGCTCCACCAAGGAGCGGCTGGAAGCGCTGGAAGAACAGCGGAAGGAACTGCAAGCCCGCATTGCAGAAGAACGGCTGGCCAAGCCGAAGATGAAAGAAGAATTCGTCCGGTTCTGGCTGCTCCGTTTCCGTAAGCTGGATATGACCCAGCCGGAGCAGCGGCAGGCACTGGTAGATACCTTCATCAATGCCATCTATCTCTACGATGATAAGGTGCTTATTACCTTTAACTATAAGGAAGGTACAGAAACGGTCGCTTTCGGGGAAGCCGTGAAAGCGGAGAAAAGTTCGGATATGAGTGCGCGAGGTGCACCAGATATTGAACGCCAAATCGTAAGATTTGGCGTTCTTTCTTTATGTAAGAAAACGGCTGCACACTTTCTGCACACCATTTGCACATTTCCCGAATATCGGGTCTTTCTGCGCAAGGTGCGCACAGCCTGCTTTCCTTTGCATAAGAAGAACTTTTATGCAGACAGAACTCTCGTCAATTCCCTTCGTTCTTCTGCGTCCATCAGCCGGATGGCTTCAAGAATCTCTTTGCCTGTGATTTTTGTTGCCACCGGCTTTTCGTTTTGCCGGGGCTGGGGAGCTGCCGGGGTAAGGTCTTGGGTGTAGAAGTTCGCTTCGATCTTCTCGGTCAGCTCCAACCGGGGCTTGTCCTGCGTGTGGGCATAGGTGTCCATCAAAACAGCGGCGGTCGCATGACCGGTGTTTCCCTGTACCGATTTGAAGTCACCATCGGACTGCAAGAGCTGGTAGGTGGCACTGGAGTGCCGCAGGCCGTGGAACACAATCTGCTCAAACTCGGGTGCGCTGACCGCCACTGCCGATACCACTTGGTGAGCAGTTCCGGCGCAATGGGCAAGCCGTCCGGGAGCCGGAACAGCTGCCCGCAGTTGCTGTACTTCTCCGGGGCGTTCTGCTCATCCTGTTTGAGCTTTTCCAACCACGCCAGCAGTTCTTCTTTCAGTTGGACTTCTTGGTCTTGGGCTTTTTCAGGATGAGAGAGGATTTGCTGCCCTCGCGCCTGTCCGGGAAGGTGTGATACATCTGATTGGGGTCGAGCTTTTCCAGAGCGTCCTTATTGGCTCGCTGCATGGTCTTGCTGACCGAGATGGTGCCACGCCCATCGGCGGCATCAAAGTCCAGATCACTCGGCTGCAAGCCGAGAATTTCGCCCTCACGGAGCGAAAGGATCATGCTCATGTGCACCGCAAAATGCAGGGCAGGATTCTCGAGGGTCTGCAACGCTGCCAGCATGGTCTTTCGTCCCAGATGGTACGTTCCTCGCTGTTCGCCTTGGGCGCTTCACGGGGCAGGGGAATCTTGTGGATCAAGTCCCACTCCACCGCATAGGAAAAGGCGGCTTTCAGCAGGGTGTGGACTTCGTGGATGGAGGTGCTGGACAGCATCCGCTTCTTCTGTTTGTCGGTCAGGGTCTGCTTTACGCCGTGAACATAGGGATTCGTTGAAGAAGCCTTTCTTGATCCATGCGGGGGTAAAATTACTCATAGGCATTCCATCCTTTCGTTGGCGTTACGGAAAAGCGATGTGCTCATTTTGAGTACATCGTTTTTCTCCGCAACAGGTGGATACACGTCCGTTTCGCCTCATGTGGACATTTTGACCACATGAGGTGAATTGCCGTTCTCCCTGCATGGATTTCCTGCCCCCTTCCGGCGGCGTTTTCCGGCTCGCCCTGTAAGGGGTCATCGCCGGGTATTCCATGCAAACGGTCATGCAATTTTCAAGGTGCACCGGACAAAACGGCAACAAAAAAGTCGCCACAAAACAGACCGGTCATGCCTTCGCTTTTTCGGAAGGTCTTGCCAGTCGGTTATGTAGCGACTTGAAAAGTCAAAAAGGGGAGCTGCCCAGCCCCGCAGGTACTGAGCGAACAAGTAAAAATATGTAAATATTAAATTGTTGGGATAGATTACCACAAAATTCGTGCCGTGTCAACGTGAACTTGTCGGGGCGAGGCCCCTCCATCTTGCTGCGCAAGACCGTTCTGTCGCTTAAAAGCCCCACTGGGGCTTTCATTGCTCCGCTGCGCTTCGCAAACGCGAACTTTTGAAAACACGTCGCTTTTGGCAGCTTGCAAGAAAAATCAAGGGAAACTTTGGCAAAAAGAGAGAGGGCTGGACGGTGCCGGCCCTCTTGACAAGAAACTAACATGTTGAATTTTGAATTTGAGCCAAAATGAAGCTGGTATGTTGTGAGGCGGCAAATGGTAATGGTGGGACTGATACAACATCCAGTGGAATCAAGGAGATGGATAGTAACCACATAGAATTGATGAACAAAAACGGAAACCGCTTTTTTATCAGCTTTTTTTGCGGGTGGCGATATCCTGAAAGCAGAAATAATCCGGATGGTGGCGCGACTGCGTGTACTCAAACAGCAATCCATCGGAGTTGAAGGTCTGGTTTACCACCACCGCCACGCAATCATAGCCGTCCATATCCAGCAGCTTTTCGTCACGGGCGGTCGCGTGTTCCACCGTGATGCGCCGTTTGCTGGTGATGATTTGCATTCCGAGCACATTTTCAATAAAATCATAGATGGAATGGGATGCGATTTCCTCCGTCAGTCCGGGCACAAATTCCTTCAAAAAATAGTTGATGTCCAGAATCAGTGCTTTTCCATCCAGATAACGCACACGCTGTACCGCCCACAATTCATCGCCCTCAGAAAATCCGCTTTCCGCGGCAAACTGTTCCGTTGCGATGATGGTCTCAAGCCGAATGACGCGGGTAACGGCTTGCAGATGATTGCGGTTAGCGGTCTCCTGAAAGGTCTCTATTCCACCGATGGTAAAGGTCGTCTTTCCCACCGGCTGGTAGATGACCCGGACACCACGTCCTTGCATGGCCTGCACATAGCCGTCTGCGGTCAGCTCGGCAATGGCACGGCGCACCGTGTTGCGGGAGCAGTCGTATTCTGCAATCAGCGTATTTTCACTGGGAAGCAGGGACTGGTAAGGATAGTCCTGCGCTTCGATCCGTTTTTTGATACTGCGGTAAATTCCTTCATATTTTGCTTTTGGCATGGCTGCTTACCTCAACTTGTTCAAACGTTTGTTTCAGTATACCGTGATTGCGCCTGAATTTCAAGGTATTCTCTTGTCCGAGATGCTGAAAATTTTCAAACATAACATGATTTTTTGTAAATCCGCTTGACTTGTCTGAACAAGCAAACTATACTGAAACCACAAGCCAAACTTGTATGAACAAGTTGGGCGAACCATCAAAAAGATAAAGGAGAAAAGAGTCATGGGAAAATACCAAGAAGACGCAAAGTTGCTGCTTGAGTACGTTGGCGGCAAAGAGAACATCGCGGCAGTTTCGCACTGTGTATCCCGGATGCGTTTTGTGCTGAACGATCCCGCCAAGGCGGACGTTGCCAAGATCGAGGCACTGAAATCCGCCAAGGGCACTTTCACCCAGGCGGGCCAGTTCCAGGTCATTATCGGCAATACGGTCAGCGATTTCTACAACGACTTTATTGCCGTCTCCGGCATTGACGGTGTTTCCAAGGACGCTGTCAAGAGTGCGGCCAAGCAGAACCAGAACGCATTGCAGAAGGTCATGAGCGTGCTTGCGGAGATTTTTGCCCCGTTGATTCCCGCCATCATCACCGGCGGTTTGATTCTCGGCTTCCGCAACTGCATTGACAGCATCTACTTTTTTAATAACGGCACCCAGACGCTGTGCGACATCAGCCAGTTCTGGTCCGGCGTTGACAGCTTCCTGTGGCTGATTGGCGAAGCCATCTTCCATATGCTGCCGGTCTGCATCTGCTGGTCTGTCACAAAGAAAATGGGCACGACCCAGAGCCTGGGCATTGTCCTCGGCCTGACGCTCGTCTCCGGCCAGCTGCTCAACGCCTACTCCGTCGCGTCCACGGCAGCGGCGGACATCCCGAAATGGGATTTTGGCTTCTTCACCGTGAACATGATTGGCTATCAGGCGCAGGTCATTCCCGCCATGCTGGCTGCGTTCACGCTGGTGTATCTGGAACGGTTCTTCCGCAAGATCTGCCCGGCGGTCATCTCCATGATCGTTGTGCCCTTCTGCTCGCTGGTGCTGTCCGTCATCATCGCCCACACTGTCCTTGGCCCCATCGGCTGGAAGATCGGCACCTTCATTTCTGACATCGTCTACGCTGGCATTTCCGGCTCCTTCCGCGTGGTGTTCGGTGCTATCTTCGGCTTTGTGTATGCACCGCTGGTCATCACCGGCCTGCACCACATGTCCAACGCCATTGATATGCAGCTGATCGCCGACTTCGGCGGCACGATGCTGTGGCCCATGATTGCACTCTCCAACATCGCACAGGGCTCCGCCGTGCTGGGCATGATCTACCTGCAGCGCAAGAATGCTGCCGCTCAGGAAGTCAACGTTCCCTCCTGCATCTCCTGCTATCTGGGCGTTACGGAGCCTGCCATGTTCGGCGTCAACCTGAAATTCCACTTCCCGTTTATCTGCGGCATGATTGGATCCGCCATCGCAGCGGTCGTCTGTGTGGCAACTTCCACCACGGCCAACGCCATTGGCGTGGGCGGCATCCCTGGCATCCTGTCCATCCAGCCCGCCTATATGCTCAGCTTTGCGCTGTGCATGGCCATTGCCATCGTCGTCCCCTTTGTGCTGACCGTCATCGTTGGCAAGAAAAAAGGCGTTGCCTGATTTTGTGAGGTGTGTACCATGAATGATTTTAAAGATAAAGTTGTCTACCAAATTTACCCGAAATCCTTCATGGACTCGAACGGCGACGGCTTCGGTGATTTGAAGGGCGTCACCGCGAAACTGGACTACCTCGCCGACCTGGGCGTTGACTATCTCTGGCTGACGCCGTTCTTCCCCTCGCCCCAGCGCGACAACGGCTATGACGTGGCGGATTACCGCGCTATCGACCCGCGCTACGGCACGATGGAAGATTTGGAAGAACTCATCCGCGAGGCGGACAAGCGCGGCATTGGCCTGATGTTGGATATGGTGTTCAACCACACCTCCACCGAGCATGCATGGTTCCAGCGGGCACTGGCCGGTGAGAAAAAGTATCAGGATTACTACATCTTTAAGAACGGAACCCCGGACAATCTGCCCACAAACTGGGTGTCCAAGTTCGGTGGCCCGGCATGGCAGTATGTGCCGCAGCTGGGCAAGTGGTATCTGCACCTGTTCGATGTGACACAGGCAGACCTGAACTGGGAGAACCCGGCGGTGCGGGAAGAAATGGCCGACATCCTCCGTTTCTGGAAGGCGAAGGGAATCAAGGGATTCCGCTTTGATGTGGTCAATCTGATTTCCAAACCGGAAGTGTATGAGGACGACTTTGCGGGCGATGGCCGTCGCTTCTACACCGATGGCCGCAATGTCCACAAATACCTGAAAGAATTGGTGGCGGCAGGCGGCATCGACGGCATGGTGACGGTGGGCGAAATGTCCTCCACCTCGTTGGAAAACTGCATCGGGTACACTGCTGCGGGCAACCATGAACTGTCTATGTGCTTCAACTTCCATCATCTGAAGGTGGACTACAAGAACGGCGACAAATGGGCACTGATGCCTGCCGACCATCTTGCCCTGAAAAAACTGTTCCAGACATGGCAGGAGGGGATGCAGGCGCATGACGGCTGGAATGCGCTGTTCTGGTGTAATCACGACCAGCCCCGTGCCGTGAGTCGCTTTGGCAGCGATACGGCCTACTGGAAGGAAAGTGCCAAGATGCTGGCCACCGCTATCCACTTCATGCGCGGTACGCCGTATATCTATCAGGGCGAAGAACTGGGTATGACCAATGCGCACTTTACCTCCATTGATCAGTACCGGGATGTAGAAAGCCTGAATTACTACAACATCCTGCGCGGCGAGGGCAAGTCCGAGGCCGAAACGCTCGACATCATTGCCCAGCGCAGCCGCGACAACGGCCGCACTCCGATGCAGTGGGATGCCAGCGCGAACGCAGGCTTCACCACCGGTACGCCGTGGATCGGCACCGCCGATAACTATCAGACCATCAACGCTGCCGCCGAGATGGACGACCCGGACTCGGTGCGCAGTTTCTACAAGACGCTGGTGCACCTGCGCAAACAGCACAAGGTCATCAGCGAGGGGAAAATCGAGTTCCTCTTCCCGGAAAACGCCGACCTGCTGGCCTACCGCCGCTATGGTGCGCCGGACGGAGAAGAGCTGCTGGTGCTGTGCAACCTGACAGCGCACGAAGTACCCGTCACCCTGCCGGAGGGCTGGGCCGGCACGGAAAAGCTGCTGGGCAACTACACGGAAATGGCTGCTGCGCTGCGCCCGTATGAGTGCACAGTTCTGAAAAAATAAAACAGGGTGCGCCACCCGGACGCACCCTGAAAAATCCACATACGATAGCGATATGTACAACAGGGCGTTCCCCGTAGCAGAGTTCCCATAAAACAGTATTTGCAAAAGCTCCCGAAATGGGGAAGATTTGGCGTGACTTCGGTCACGCCTTTTCTTTTGCTTCCAGTTCATCCAGAGGGATGTACCCCAGCCCATCGTACTTGATATGGATGTGCTGCACCCGCTTTCCGCTGGACTTATCCGGGGCATCTACATAGATAGCCGACACCAGTTCACGGAGAGCATAGGGAGTGAGTTCTTCAATATGAACGTACTTGTGCGCTTTCTGGACGAATTTTTCAATATTCTCGATTTGCTGTTCCTGTACTTCGATTTCCTGTTGGATAGAGAGGGATTCCTCTTCCAGCTGCTTCTGTTCGGCATCGTAGCTCTGGCTCATCATGTCGAAGCGGTCATCGCTCAGCTTTCCATTGGCGTTGTCCTCGTAGATTTTCATGAACAGCCGTTTGAGGTCTACAATCCGCTTCTCATTCCGGGCAAGCTGCTTCTTCAGGACGGTCAGCTTTTCGCTGCTTTCCACACGAAGCTGCTCCTCCATGACCTTGCGGAAGTAGTTTTCATGACGGAGAATGTAGTCCGTCACCCGCTGAACATGACTCAGCACACGTCCTTCCAGAACCTTTACCCGGATGAAATGTCCCTTGCACTTGCTCCCGTTCTTCTTGTGCAGAGAGCAATCAAAGAAGTCTTGACTGAAGTCCCTGTTATTGGACGAACCATATTGCATCTTGGAACCGCAGTCAGCGCAGTAGACCATACCGGAGAAAATGCTGCTCTTGCCTGTCCGGGTCATGCGGTGACGCTGGCTACGAATCTCCTGAACCTTTTCAAACACATCATCGTCAATAATGCGCTCATGTGTATCCGGGAAGATAGCCTGATTTTCCACGGGATTCAGATGTCTCTTTTTATCCCAGATAGAGTTAGTATAGGTCTTGAAGTTGACTGTGCAGCCAGTGTACTCCCGGCGTTCCAGAATCAAACTTACTGCTCTTTTATCCCAGCGATAAGGGTCTTCCGGGGCAGGTGCGTTTGTGCTCCGGCCATGGCTCAACTTGTAGGCGGTAGGAGTCAGAACTTTATCTGCCCACAGTTGGTTCGCAATTTGGGTCGGCCCACGTCCCTCCATGCACATGGAGAAGATGCGCTTCACAATCGCAGCCGCTTCCGGGTCAACAAGCCAATGCTTCGGGTTCTCCGGGTCTTTTACATAGCCGTACGGAACATTAACCGTCAGCGGTACTCCACGCTCTCCCTTGGCCTTCTGAACGGCCCGAATCTTGCGGCTGGTATCGCGGGCGTAAAACTCGTTGAACCAGTTCTTAA
>ERZ779843.3654-NODE-3654-length-12672-cov-2.800032_pt1 | contig 12672 bp, 9 predicted proteins | sample MGYA00511560_ERZ779843 | MGnify/ENA primary metagenome ERZ779843 (study PRJEB29588, sample SAMEA2158062) | human gut metagenome | biome: human gut; feature: human-associated habitat; material: faeces | place: Denmark | collected 2008/2010 ... | reverse complement strand
TAAACTCACCTATGAAGACATTGCCGCTTTTACAGACCTGACCTTAGAAGAAATCAAGGCTCTGGCCGTGCAAAAAACTACATAACAAAAATGGCTCTCTACAACACGACTTATTTAGTATATGGGTATGTTGTAGGGAGTTTCTTATCTTACAATACCAGATATCATAGCAGAAAAACCATTACATTACGCTATGCCTTATTTGAAGCACTTACCAAATAATGGCCGGTGTGTCAACCAGGGAATGAAGAAAGCCGCAGGCTGGGTGGACCAGTCTGTGACTTTTTTAGAGAAATTTTATTTAGTCTCAGTCCGTTTACATTGCAGAAGCGCTTCCAGTTCAGCAACTCTTTTAAGTGCTTCAGCAGTCTCTTTCTGTGCTTCTATTTTTTCTTTTTCAGCAGAATCCGCTCTCTGACGTTCCTTCTCTGTATTCTTGCGTTCAGCTTCCTGACCTTTTTCATACATGATCGTATCTCTCTCAAATCCCTTCATATAGCTTAAAGACACCTCCCCGTCCCGCTTTATAATATCCACCATCTTCTGGATATCTTTCAGTGTATCATTTACTGCATTTGTCTGGGTTGTGTTCTCCATATAGTTCAGGAACTGCCGGAGTTCTTCGGATATGTCATTACACTTTGTACCCTTGGTATACAATACGGTTGTCTGAGCACCATCATCGTATGGCATTTCCGTTTCTTCCACGCACATATTTCGTATCGTATATTTCACTCTGTCATAACCAAAAGGATCATAATTACAGATAAAGATCACGTATACTCTCTTTAACTTTCCAAAATCCTCTCCTGATTTCAGGCTGCGGCTGTCTATGATAGCATGATAAAAGCGGATCCTCTGTGGAAATGCGGCAATATACTTTGCTTTATCGTTCTTATCCGGCTCCAGGTCATAGATGGATGCATCCTCTGACGCATCTATCTCAGCACTGTCATCGCTTTCTACATAAACATCCAGCCGGGCTCCACGCAGATCCGTATTCAATCCTCCATAGGATTTCTGTGCGATCACTTTCAGATTTCGAAACTCCTTGTTAAACAGAAGTTTCAGAATCTTTCGTGTAAACTTCTCTCCCATTTCAGGATATGTCATCATGGCATTGAAGAGAAAATCATCCAGCAGGTTTAGCTCTTCCAGTTTTTTTCTTTCATTCTGCATCTGCATGCTCCTTTCCTTATGATGGAGGAAGCAGCATCGTTTCTACAGAATTTATATGTGCCGTTGTACTGTTTCCACCATATTTATTTCAGTTTCATATGTGGAATCAGATTGACCGAACGGCCTCAGAACTTTCCCAGATATGTAATTTCAGTGTAGCAAATGATGGCCGGTGTGTCAACCAGGGAATGAAGAAAGCCACAGACTGGGTGGGTGCCAGTCTGTGGCTCAGTTAGATTTTTATACTCTCTTTAGAGAACTTTTAAGACAAATTTCGTTTCTTTATTTTCCCGACAGGGGGTGCGACCCCGACAGACCTTTGTTGTACCTCCTACTTTCAGTATAGCACATTTCGTTCTTATTTTATACTACTTTTGGAAAAAATTTCGGCCGAACGGCCAGAAAATAAGAAGGCCACAGACTGAGCGGATTCCAGTCTGTGACCTTCTTAGATTTTTATACTTTCTTTAGAGAACTTTTAAAGCAAATTTTGTTTCTTTATTTTCCCGACAGGGGGTGCTACCCAAAAACAGTCCTAACTACCACCTATTTACAATTGTCACTCCATTTTCATCAAATCTTACTTCAGCACATTGAGTTTTATTGTTGCCTGTTACTTGAACCTGAAAACTTATACTTTTTTCCGAGTTTCCAATTGTATACGTTGCTGTATTTCCATAAATATTAAATTTTCCATTCCAAGTACTCCAGGTAACTTGACAATCATTTATTTGATTTCTATCCAAATATGCTTTGACAACAAATTTAACATTTGTTCCAGATACACATGAATTAATCACAGCATTAGTATTAGGATCAACAGCAATTACTTCCAATGTATATTCATGTTTTCTTAATGTTACATTTTTACTTATATTTATATCTTCACCTGCCACATTAACAGATGCAGTGATTTTACAAGCAGTTGCATCAGAATGGAATGTTACCTGAACCGCATTATTTTCACCAACCGTTGATTCTTTCCTGTTTAAATTTCCTGCCCAGTCAGTCGTCCATGTGACCTGCATATCTGCCATGTTTTTTCCATCAACTGTCACTTCCAACCAGTAATTTGCAGTATCATTGTTATATCCATTCTCAAGTCCATGTAAAGTCAGATTAACTTCTGGTTTTCTAACCGTAATTGTCTTGTTAATACTATGAGATATTCCAGGAACAGTCTTGTATGTAGCAGTTACTGTATAAGTACCTGGCTTATCAGCCGAGAATATAGTAGTCTGATCAGCTCCTGTATCAGTAGTGCTCTTAGACAAATGTCCGGATGATGTATCTTTTACAGTCCATTCAACATTTCTTTTTACGGCATTTCCATTCTCATCAAGCAGTTCAAGATACATTTCTTTCGTTGTAGCTGGTTCAACTGTTTCATCTTCACCAGGAATAATCCGCGCTGTAAATTTGGGTTCTGAAATCTTTACAGATAAGAACTTTTTAAAATCTGCGATTGTATTTCCTTTTTTCTCATCTCCATAATAGTTATTATTTCTATCAAATATTCCATATTTGGAAGCTACTCTCTGTATACTTGCTGTTAATTGTAAAGTCTGATTCACATCATTCACATTCGGCATAAATAACCAGTTCATTTTATCAGAAGAAGCCATTATCTCTCCATTGCTTCCACGTCCGGTCCAGTCAACCTGCGTTCCATCTTCAGGAGAAACACATAATGGAACATTATGTCCATTTACATCATATACATTAAGCAACAATTTCATTTCATATCCTTTTGAATATAAAAAATCCTCCTTTTCATATGCATATGCCGTGTCACCATTCAATGAAGTAAGCTGAATTCCATTAACTACCTTTATTTCTCTTTCAGCGTGAAGTTGAATACTTGTACCATCTCCATTATCTTTCTTAAAGTCTGCACATATAATAAAACCACGTCGTACATTTTCACCAATTGTAATATGTCTTACTGCATCCGGATATGCATATTCTGTACTATCTATTGAAATTCCTTCTGGATTATTCTTTAAATACCACCTCATTTGAGAATTTTTATTCCACAAAACATCCAATGAAACCGGTCTCCAGTTAAATCCATATTCTATTGTAGCCATGCAATCATATGTTCTTCCTACTACAAGGGCATCTATTGAACTGTCTCCATTTACATAAATATCTGCTGTAGCTGCAATTACAGTAAATGCACTCATATCTTTTACTACACCACAGGTAATATCATATCCCGTACGTCCAGAAAGATCTACTTCTGCTTTTACTTTCCATTCTCCGATATCATTCTCCGCAAAATTTCCTCCAGCATTGTAATCGGATGCGTTCTCCGGTTTTTTTGTTGTAGTGATGTTCACAATAGCTGATGTATTATTTCCATCTATGGTTTCTACTACTTGTCCACCTTCCATATATGTACAGTGAAGTTCTTTTTTGGTACCTACTGTGTATGTCGCATTGTTTCCCGGCAATGACAAATCTATTCTGGCAATCTTAACAGTAATTGTATTTGAAACATTATATTCACTGTTTGTAGCACGCACAGTAAACGAACCTTTATCAGAAATTCCAGCTTCTGAACCTACTGAAATCTGACCCGCAGAAGTAACAATTGCATATGAGCAATTATCAGGCTTGTCCATTGTCCAGCTTACGGGTACATTATCTTCTCCTTTTGTCCCATCACTGTATACATACTTCCAGATAATTTCAGAATTTAAATCCAAACCATTATATCCTGCTGCAACCAGAACACTCTTTGTTTCTGTTTCGATTCCTGTTACAATCCTGTTATTATTAATCCTAATTGTTACCGGTGCAGATGTAGCTGTCTGTTTTCCGTCTGCTGTCCTAGCAGATACAGTTACAGTGATGGTTCCTGTGGCATTATTGTTGACTGTAAGTTTTCCATATGTAGGGTCCAGAACAGGGAAAGAACCTTTATCCGCTCCATCTGTAATCTTCCACACTACAGTTGTCGGATCTATAGGTCCGCTTGCATCGTACGAAAGGATTTTAGAATTACCTACATCAATAGAATCCGGTGCACCTACAATCGTGATTCTTATATCTGTGCTTCCGGCAGTTGCAAACGCATCATCTGGTTTTAAAACCTGAATCCTGTTTCTGAGATTAACCGTATGAAGAGTTTTAACTTTCTTTCCATTATTTTCTGTAGTTAATCGGAAACGCACAATACGCTCGCTCTCTACTTTTGTCACGTCTGCTGTAAAATTCTCAATTCCTTCTGCAAATACAGAACGCTTAATTAACTCTTTAGAGTCTCTTGCTGTATCTGAACCATTTCCTGAAATAATTCCTGTCTGATTCTCTTCGTCACCTTCTGCTGCAACTGCAATATCGATATTCTCCGCATTTTCTCCAGAAGTTCCTCTCTCATTCTTAATATGCTGTGATTCTGGATTTTCTCCACTTCCATTCTCATCCTTCTCTTCTGTACTGCTGCTTGCCTTTGTGTACTGACGTTGGCTGTAGTAAAGTTTTCCTTCACTTCCCACCCAGTCTAATACATCAAATACATAACGACTTGTTCCATCACCGTTCTCATATTCGTTACAGGTAATAAATGTTTTGGAAGTCGCATTGGAATCATCAATATCACTTCTTATCTGCTCTCCCATATCAGTTCCTGAACCATATGCATAATACACACTTCTGTTTGCATCTATGATCAAATCTTCTATCGCATTTAAAGTCTCCTGAGCATCTATCTGAGATTTTGTATTACCGGATACACCTCTGAACAGATTGGAGCCCGTACCGATCAATGTCACTACAACGCCTGAAAAAATTGCAATAATCGCCACTGTAACAATCATTTCTATCAGAGTAAAACCGGCATTGTTCTGTATTCCTTTTCTGATTGTATCCTTTTGTGTTCTAAACATTCAACAATTCTCCTCATACATTATCTCATAGCTTTAGGATCATAAATTCACAAGATTTCTACTGAAATCGTTTTTGTTATTTCGCCTCAACAGAATATTTTCCGGTTTCTATATTCAGGGTAATCACTCTGGTACGCATTCCACCACTGACCGTAATAGACAGACAATATGGCAAACTGGTATCTCTGTCCAATGGAATGTCATTTCCAGATTCAAGAACTTCCAAAATTTCATTCTGTTCCCACTCATTTAACTGAATAGGAAGAAATCCACCTGTTGCGCGGTCATACGTGAGAATGAGAGAACTTCTGCCATTGTTCTCAGTTCCATCCCACAAATTATAGGTATTCCCATTGTTATCCTGATAACTGATTCTTGTTCCGGCTGGAGCAATTTTTTCTGAATCAGCACTTCTTATTTTGGATGATGATTCACTTTCTTTTCCTCTGTCAAGATAATAAGTGATATAATAACCATCAGAACGATATTCCAGTTTCATTTCTCCCACAAGTCTGTTCATTGCTTCCCGTCTTGTTTTATCAAGCGCAGCGGTTATGGAATTCGTTGCACGCTGAACACGAAAACCAAGTACCGAGTTCAGGGAAGGAACAATAATCCCAAGCAAAATGGCAAAAATTGATACAGTAATAACCATCTCAACAAGAGTAAAACCCGTATTTCTCTTTTTACAACAGTTTGATCTTAATTTACGCATTTTTTTCTTTAACACTACTCTTTTCTCCAGTTCTCATAGGTAACGCAGTCAGCCAGATCATAGGTATCAGAAACCCTTCCTGTATCTGTAGTTTCATCTGAGGTATTTGTATTTCCCAGAACATACTTATCACCCTCCCAGAAGAAACTCTTTGGTGATATTTTCTTATTTTCACCCTCAGCCTTATTCATCTGAGCCTGAAATACTCTTGCAGCTTCCAGAGGTGCAGACTCCAGACTTGCTCCCGCTCCAAGGGTAATCTGTCCCTTTGCCATAATAATTCCCTGAAAATGAACTCCGGAATTAATTATGACATCACCGGTACATACAACGAGACGTAATTTATCTGCCATAGCAGAAGTGATTTCCAATGGTTCATCTTTTCCACTAACTTTAATTTTCGATGTTGTACCATCGTCATTTTTTATTTGAAAGGTACTGGATTCTCCATTATGTACCATGATTGCCTGCAGACCGTCATCCTCATCCGCTGTAAATTCTTCCTTAAGACTTTTCGGATGCTTCTCCTGCAAAAACTGAACCATTTCTTTTTCATTGACCATATTGTCAAAGACATTCCTGTCTGTATCTTCCTTTTCATTATGAACCAATCCGTCAGAGTCTTTTACTTCTTTATTCAGAAGGTCTACACTGGTAATCATTTTTCTGTTTAATGCATACCACATATTCTGATAATTTGTCTGCTCCTGAAGGAGAGCCTGCGAAACCTCCGGACTGGTGGCAACAGCCATATTGCCTTTAGCAGTAGTTCCGTTTTCTGTTGCTTCACCGCTCTCATAAGAAAGAACGTTTCCATTTGTAACATAACGGATATAATTCTTCATGTCCTTTACCTTGATTCCGCTGTTCGTACCACTGAAATAGAAAGATAAATATTTATCCAGATTTGTCTTTACTGTAGAATTATTCATATAATAATCATACATAAAATCTGAAGATGCCTTACTGTCTTTAAAATTCAGATAAAAATATACATATCCCTCATCTGCATTATTACTGTAGAAAACTTTCTGAACAGGCTTAACAGAATCTATGCCAATTTCGTTCAGAGATTTATTTCCCAGTTCTGACACTTTCGCATCCATTTTCAAAGGAATAGAATCCATCTGTTTCAGTCCGCTATTTTCGTAATCTGAATAGGACATCGGATTTTTAATTTCCATTTCAGAATTCTTTAATTTGGAAGCATCTATTAATTCTGATGGAAGAAGATATGCCAGCTGTGTTCCCTTCACAGTAATACTTTCTCCCATCATGACATCATTAGAGTTACTTTCTCCATTAACAGACTTTACTTTTGATGTTCCGATGTAGCTTCTGCCTGCCAGCATTATTTTTCTCACACCTGACAAATCCAATGTGGTATTCTTCCCATTGATTATGATAGAACTGCTCAAAGCAGTATCACTCCATCTCTTCTTTGGATTATCATACATATATTTATTCAAAGAACTTCTGGCAGACTCCGGATAGCCGTATCCATAATATTCGCCCTGTACAGTAACCCTGCTGCCGCTTCCTGATTCTATAGTTAAATCATCTGACAGATATGTCGTTCCCAGAAGATTAACCTGTGCTGATGATAATTTCACACCCTGAGCCCAGAGAGTTACACCTGCTTCGCTGGTAAATGACGCATTCGGCTCCGTATAAATCTCTCCGGCACTGACAATCTTATCACCACTTTGGATGTCCAGATTAGTTCCTGATTTAATCCAGATACTTGTATTAGGATTCTTCTCCAAAATCGTATTATCATTAATATCCTGTAAAATGCCGGAATAAATACTTCCTGAAATTGTGGTATTACCACCTTCACAGATAATTCCCTTACCTGCCACTACAATCATATTCATAAGATCCGGGAGTGTAGATGGTGTAGGAAACTGCACTTTAGGAATTCCCAATCTGATATCTGTTTCTATTACAGACGCATAACCTTTAGGATCAACATAAATCACCTTAAGGTTTTTCAACAAGATTCCATTTTTATTATCTTTTGTCATTACCGGTTCTTTATCGGATGGGGGAGTAACAATCAAAGTCTCATTTTCGTTGATTTTCATATCAAGATACTTTTTCAGATAATCCAGATCATATTTACTTTGATCTGAGTCTTTTTTCAACCGATTTGCCAGTTTTTTTATAAATTCATTTACAAAATCATTCTGTCTCTGTTTATCAAGAACAACATCTGTTGAATTTTCATCTTTATCATAAGTTTCCAGAACCTTGATATATGCCTCTGACATGGAGTTTCCTACATCCTCCTGAAGTCCTACACGGATTTCTTCAATTGCACGCTCAGCAGTATAAAAACTGTCTTTTCCCTTTAAATCTGTAATTTTCATCTGAAAATTACTCAGAGCCATATACAGAACAAGAAGTCCAAGGATTCCGATAAAAGACACTGCAATAATTACAGTGATCAGTGAAAAACCTTTATTCTGTTTTACGTCTGTATCTTTCTGACCATTCATATTATCGCTCCCTGTTATCAATTTTCTTTCGCTCCGTCCAGGCTTGCAACCAGTTCATCTTCCGGAAATCCTTTTTCAGCTGCACCTGATTTATATACCTTCACTTTTGCTGTATAGATTCTGTCTGTTTCTATTTTATCATCAAGACCATTATAGCTTAATATCTGTTTCGCAGCTGTTCCGGTTTTCTTTTTACCATTCTCTCCCTTGTCATTCACAGCCTGATAAGTCAATTGCATTTGATTAATACGGGGACGGGTAAGAATTTGCTCAAAATCACTGATATTATAATCCAGATTTGTCCTCAGTTTCGTCTGTGCTTTATAAAGACTGGTATTTGTGTTCCAGTTTGTATGCTCCAATTTATCAGGACATTCTTTTATCGTCAGTGACATACGGTAGAAATTTTCCTGAGAGGAAGTTGGTATATTATTTTCTTCATCTCTTTGTTTTGTCACATATACATTGACAGGATAATTATTTTCATTTTCTATAACAATGTTATCCAGGGTTTTTGTATTGTTTTTAACCTTGTTCTCATAATTAGGGTAATAAAAAATATACAGGTTTTTCAGCTTTGACTCCGCTTCTGAACTGTAAAAAGTCAGATACTCGCTTTTATAGGTACAGAAACATCCTTTTATATCGTTTTCTTCTGACTTCCCTTTACATGGACAGATATCCATGCGTTCATACTTATTTCCACCTTCCTTTACATAATTATACGCATTCAAGATATATTTAGCATCTGCCTTAATTGTTCCGCCACTTTCTTCAATTTTTACATAAAGCGTTCTTCTCGTCTGCTTATAAATATCTTCCGGACTCAGTTTTTCTGCTGGTCTGGGATGTTGTGAAGTAAATTCTTCCGTCAGCTTTTGCTTTTCTTCTTCTGATGTTGCATTTTTGATATAATCAGCCAAATCTTCATCCCACAGTTTTTGTGCTGCCTGAAGCTGTCCATTCGCTATAACCTCCATTGCATTCTTATCCCAGTTTTTCCCCATGATCAAAAAGGCATTTGTTTTAGTATCCAATTTAGCAATGTTAGGTGCCAGATAATCATTTTTTCCTTCATCATTATTAGTAAGTGTTTTCTTTTTATATCCGGAACCTTCTCCGCCATTAAACTCTATCAGTGCATCAAAAGACTTATGATTACCCGGCACATTTGTAAGTTCAAAATAATACTTGGAGACATTATTGCCTGTTTTTCTGGGATTAAATTCATAGCTTTTACCCTCATCCTTGGAAATAACAGATGCTGTTACCTTTGATGTATCCTCTCCATCCAGAGTATTGTAGAGACGCACATCGTTATAGTTACTTCCATCCTTTATGACTTCCTTTACCCCGATAGAGTTCCCTGTTTCAGTATTAATTCTGTCTCTTTCAGAATCAAGAAAAGAAAGTCTCGCCTGTCCGGTCAGAAAATTAATGGGATAATTAAATGCCAGTGAAACATCCTCAAAATCTTTGGATTTAATCTCTTCCATAATATTCTGCGCTACTGTTGTTGCCTCCAGATAAAGATTTGATTTCTTATTAATCCTCTGCGAAGTCACGAAGCTCTGAAGAAGCACCGCTGCTGTTATGGAAAAAATGCTAACCGCAACAATCACCTCTAACAATGACATGCCTGCATTCGATTTTTTCCTCTTTCTTCTGTCCATCCTAATGCTCCTTTCTGTGTCCGGTTATCTATAAAAACACAGTTAGAGGGGCTCTGATTTTTCTCCCCTCTAACATACTTTCCCTATTGCGCCTGTCCAGTCGTCTCAGCAGCGGCGGCGTCCTGCGTGTTTGCTCCTTCCTGACTGTCTGTTGTCTGGCCGTCAGCGCCGGTGTCGGAAGCCGCCTGTTCTGCGTTTGTCTCTGCGGCTTTCTTTTTGTTCTTCCTGCTTTTTTTGCTCTTTTTGCCTGATTCTATTGTTCCGAAAATATTATCTGTTCCGTATGCTACGCTTCCTGCATCCGGTTCTGTATAAGTCTGTCCTGTTCCTGCCATGGAAAACAGGTTTACTGTAATGCTGCCCGAAAGATTTCCTGTTGAGGAGTCAAAGGAGGCATTTACATTGTCAAGTGTCATCCTGCCTGTCTGGTCAGCCAGATAATCAACCATATCCTTCAGGCTGGCATAGGTTCCTGTAAACTGCATGGTGTCCTGCGTCCGGTAGAGTACAGGACTGGTGAACACACTGTTCAGATTCTCCACTTCTGCATCGGAGGCAGCCTGACGCTCATTCTCTCCGACTACATCTGTGCCTTCGATCTCATCAAGCTGAGACTGAGTCTGCTCATTTGCCTGCTCTGAGAGGGTCTGATCAGGCAGACCTGCCAGAGGGTCTTCTGTACTTCCGTCCAGGGAAGCCACAAACTCTCTTGTTCCCAGACCTACATTGGATATCTGCATATCCAGGGAATTCTCCATATTCATGGAAAGTACGATTCCGTCTTCAGGACGGATGTCTGCCGGAAATGCAGATGTATATTCACTGACCTTTGCATTGATATCTTCAGTCTCCTGCAGATAAAAATCCCTGTCAGCAGCCAGCTTCAGCAGGTCATCCAGCCTTGTCTTCAAAGGCTCGGTTGATGCCTGGATGCTCTGTGCCTCTTCCATCTGCGGTCTGTATCCGAAGAAATATCCTGCTGCAAAAACACCTACTCCAAGAAACATCAGCAGTATTTTTTTATCACGCATAGAAATATTCATGTCCATAATTAATCCTCCATACAAACATATTTAATTCAACAAATTACTTCCCTAAAGTATACCTTATTATGAATAAAAGTACAAGAAAGAACCTCATTTTTCAGAAAGCCAAAGCTTTTCTCATAGCCAATATGTGACAAGCTATGTTAATCTTACCAGAGGTATCGGTACACCATACAAACATTCCGCCATCCGGCTCAATACACTTTATCTCCTTTGGAAGCTTTTCCCTGATTAATTTGCACATATATTCGCTCTTTTTCGCATAGAAAGCGGATACCTCTGCAAGATGTTTCTTAATATCATAATTCTTATAATACTCATAAACAATCATCTGTGCAAGAATATTTGTATGTACATCGGTAAACTGTTTTAACAGTGTTCCACGTTCTATAATCTTCTTGTTGGCAATCATAAATCCCACACGAAGCCCCGGTGCCACAACCTTGGAAAAGCTGCCGGAATAACATACAATTACCTCTGTTGGAAATGTAAGCTTCAGTCTTGCGCTGATTTTCCTGGGTGCAACTCTTTCTTATATTTCCTTAAAGAATCTCGACTTTATTTATGATTATTTCTTTCTGGTAATTGTCAAAATGATTCTGATTCCGGTTGGTGTTGCAGCCGTGGTATCACATTTCCTTACTCCGACCGAAACAACCATTCTTACCCTGATGGCATGTATGCCAGCCATGTCCGCCATTCCGATGATGGCAGAAAACTACCATTCCGATGCGGAATCTGCTTCTAAGACCTGCTTTGTCATGACACTTTGCTCCGTCTTTACGATTCCGCTAGTCTTCTTCCTCAAAACCATGCTGTAGGAATTCATTCCATGCAGCATTGGTTTTTTCTAATTCTTTTTTCTGCATAATCGCATTCCGGTCACTTAAAATGGCAAGCATTTCATCTACAATTTCACCCTCCGGCAGATATTCATAGTGTGATAAATACCATAACATCCTCTGTGCCGTAAAATCCGTATTCAGATTCCGGGTAATGACATCACAGAATTCTTCCGGATACCCCCGCTCTGTCATGATATGATAAAGCTCTATACTCTTTTCCGACTTCGGTTTCATTTTTCATTCCTGCCCTTCGTCTCTTAGAATTCATATTTTAATATGGCACAATTCTTCACGCCAAATGCAGCATATTCTTCATTGGTCATTTCATAAAAATAGGACTGCACAACTCTTGATATGCCATTGTGTGCCACCAGAATATAAGTCTTATCGGAAGCTGTTACTTCATCCAGAAGATTGTAAATCCTCTGTGCCAGATGCAGCATAGATTCTCCGCCGTCATAGCGGGTGATAAACTGTCCCTTTGCAATCTTAAATTCTGCTCCGTCCCGCGGTGTGGATTCAAATCTGCCAAAGTTCTGCTCCTTTAAACGAAGCTCTTCCCTTGCCGGAATTCCGGTAATTTCTGAAATATGCAATGCAGTATCTTTTGCCCGGATTAATGGGGAATATAATATTTCATCCGCCTTTATGCCTTCTTCTAATATTTTCTTTCCGGTCTCAATTGCCTGCTTATGTCCAAGCTCAGTCAGTGCAATATCTGTTGCACCGCATATCCTATTTTCTACATTCCATATGGTCTGTCCGTGCCGGACAAAATATACGCATCCCATACTGTTTTCTCCCTTAATGCCTTATTTAT
>ERZ779843.3645-NODE-3645-length-12697-cov-8.675447_pt1 | contig 12697 bp, 23 predicted proteins | sample MGYA00511560_ERZ779843 | MGnify/ENA primary metagenome ERZ779843 (study PRJEB29588, sample SAMEA2158062) | human gut metagenome | biome: human gut; feature: human-associated habitat; material: faeces | place: Denmark | collected 2008/2010 ... | reverse complement strand
GGGGCCGGCGGGTTTTGTGCCGGTGAACAGGATATGCACGCCGGTGCCGCTGGGGCTGGCCTCGGTGTAGCTGTCCATCCGGGCAATGATCTGCACCGCCATATCGGAGAGGGCCCCGGTGGCCGGATCCCGGCAGTGGTCAATGTCGATGCCGCACAGCCCGTCTCCCAAAAGCACCCCGACACCGCGCAGGCCATAGCGGGTGACCGCGGCCTGTGCCGCTGCCAGCGTGCCCCAGGTGGAGGGCTCGTTGGGCATGGCGTTCTTGCCGGTGGCGGGGTTGATGGGCGTTTTGGCAGCATCGAAACAGACCCAGCGGCGCGCCTCTTTCAAGGGTTGCGGGAACTGTTCGAGCATGAGCACCTCCGGTTAAAAGGGCATGTCGCCGTCATCGTCGGCGGGGGTAAAGCCGTCCGCGTCGGCTGCCGGAGCGGATGCGCCCAGCACCTCGTGGATGTCGCCCATGCCCAGATATTTGTCTACATAGGTGCGGGTGTACTGGGGGTTCTGTTTGTCGGTCTGCACATTGATGGCGCAGCGGCGGCCCGTGAACTGCGGCAGGATCTGCTCCAGTTCGCTCAGGCGTTCGAGGGGCAGCTGGATGGTCTGCAAAAAGCCCTTGAAATAAGGCAGGCCGTTCTTGTGCAGGCCGTAGCTGGTAAAGGCGTAGCGGCCCTTGTACTCGCCCTCGGTCACAACAAAAGACACGCTCAGGGCCAGACCGCCGCCCGTGCGGGCCACGATCTTGGCCTCCTTGATCATGGCGTTGTAACGGCCCACCGGCACGCTGCCGGAGCCGGTGCTGGCACTGGCCGAGGCAAATTCGTCATCCAGTGCGGCAAGGGTGCTTGCATAGTTCAGTTCGCTCATAGTAGTTACTCCTTTTCTGTGATGTTCATCTTTTTATAAAGGCTCCGGCGCTGCTTGTACTGCGTCAGGAGCTGGGGCGTCTTTTCGTCCACGATGTCCAGCACCAGCGCCTCGGTCTTGCCGGGGGCCGGGCGCTGGATGCGGCCAATGCTCTGCTGCACGATCACCTTGTTGCGGGTGGGCGTTGCCAGCACCAGCCGGTCCAGCCGGGGGATGTCCAGTCCTTCCTTGGCCAGCTGGTAGGTGGCAAACAGGATGCGCGCCTGCCCATTCTTCATGCGGGCAAGGGCCTGCTGGCGGTCAGCCTTTTTGGTGCTGCCGCAGACGAACTCTGCCGCAAGGCCCAGGTCCAGCGCGTACCGGTGCAGCCGTTCCAGCACGGCCAGCGAGGCGGCCAGCACCAGCCAGCTGGTGCCCTCGGTGACGGCACGGTCCAGCACCGTTTCCACCGTGTGCATCCGGGCCTCGTCCGCTGCCATGTGGTGCATCAGGCGCACATAGTCGATGGGGCTCTCGTTGGCCCGGGGCGTGTACACGAAGGCGGTGGGCACGGTCTCCACCCGGGGCGTGATGGTGATCTGTTCCAGCTGGCCGGGGTCGATGACCGCCACCCTTGGGCCCAGCACCTGAAAGATGGTCTCACTCAGGCCGTCACTGCGCTGGTCGCTGGCAGTCAGGCCGAACCGCCACCGGGCGGGCAGGCACCGCAGCACCGCGGCAAACATGCTGGCGGATTCCGGGTTGTTGACCACATGGTGGCACTCGTCCACGATCACCACGCCCACGGTGCGGGACAGCTCGTCCAGCTCCATGCGGTACAAACTCTGCACGGTGGCAATGGTGAGTTTGGTGCCCAGGCGCTTGCTCTTGCCGGAGATCACGGCCACTTCCCGGTCGTCCAGACCAAGGCGCAGCTGGGCACGCTCCTTGGCCTGCTGGGCCAGATCCAGCGTGTGGGTGATCCAGAGGGCTGGCCGCCCCAGCCGGGCGATGAGCGCCATGCCGATCTCGGTCTTGCCGGCCCCGCAGGGGGCCACCAGCACGCCCTGACACCATTTGCAGGCGAGGGCGGCGTCCACGGCCTGCTTCTGGTAGTCCCGCAGGGTAAAGCCGGCCTTTTCAAAGGCGCAGGGCTCGCCCCGCAGGGTCCTGTCTTTGGACACGGTGCCTGCCGGGCGCTGCCGCCAGACTTCCTCGGCCATGCCCCGGGGCAGCGTGAGGGCGTTGCCCTTGATCTCGTACAGCATGATGGTCCTGGGAATGCTCCAGGCCGGGCGGCCCAGCCGCAGGGCGTTCTCGTAGCGGGGGTTCGGCACGGTCAGCTCCCGGATCAGCTGGTGCAGCAGCGGGGTGGGCACATCGGAGAGGTGCAGCTCTCCATCTAGGGTGTAGATCACGGGTGCACCACCTCCAGCACGTTCAGCAGGTCTGTGGGCAGGCCCTCCAGCTTCACACTGCCGCGTTCGCCGCTCTCGATGGCGTCCCGGATGTAGTACCACGGGAAGAAGCAGTCCACGGCAGGGGCGTCCCGCCGCACGGCCACCACGGCAACGCCGCCGGCGTCCTCCTTGCGGGAGAGGTTCTCCACCTCGTTGGGGCGGAAGGCCGAAAAGGGCAGGTTCCCTTTGGCAATGTGCTTGCACTCAATGCCCCAGCTGCGGCCGTCGATGGTGGCCTCGATGTCATAGGGCTGGCCGCCCCAGTCGGCGGGCCAGAGCCTTGCCCATGCCTGCGGGATGCCGCCCAGCACCGCCAGCAGATCGTCCTGCCAGCTTTTGCCCCGGGCGTTGCGGGCCTGCTGCAGCTGGTCCTTTTTCTGCCGGACACGGGCGTCACTGGGCTTCATAGACGGCCTCCTTGTCCTTCTCGGCGGCACGGCGGGCCAGCTCGGCCTTTTTGGCGCAGGCGGCACACAGGCACTTGCCGTAGGTCTTGCGGGTGAACTCTGCCAGCTGGGCAAGGGTCATTTTGCCGGTGGCGGACACCAGATGCCCGCAGGCTTCGCAGCGCACCGGCTCTTTGCCCTCGTTGGCCCAGTCGGCCAGCTGCTTGCCCAGCTCCGGCGTGATGACCGTGTTCAGGCCGTCCAGAAAGGTCACGTCCTTGCTGGCGGTGGCAATGTGGTCACGGCCGATGTTCAGCATCAGGTCGAACTCATACTCCACATCGTCCCGCTGCACGGGGGCCATGCCCACCTTCACCGGCACCTGCTTGCCGCGGTCGTTCTCGGTGAGCACATAATCCTGCTTGACCCGCAGGGTGCAGATGGTGTGGCAGTTGACCGACAGCAGGTAGTTGATGAAATCGTTCTGGATGCGGCCGGCCTCGTCCCAGGCGGTATAGCTGTTCTTGTTGGGCTGGGCGGCAATGCCGGCCTTGATCTCCAGCACACCGCCGGAGCTGTTCCAGGCATGGGACAGGCTGTCCACGATGACCACGCCCTCCGGCCCGACGGTGCGTACGGCGGCGTCCACAGCCTCCTTGTAGTGGGCCGGGGAGTACGGCGGAGTGAGCTCGATGTAATAAAAGGCCCCGATGCCCAGATCCGAACGGTTGGCGTACAGCTGGCCGCGCTTGTGCTCAGTATCAATGAGGCAGATCTTCTTGAAATCCCCGCCGGTCATGCCGGAGGCCAGCAGCAGGGCGCCCAGCGTTTTGCCGCCGCCGGACACGCCGGCCAGCGCAATGCGGAGCTTGGATTTTTCTCGGGTGGCGACAGTTACTTCTACCATGTCAATTCTCCTTTTCCGTGTGCCAGACGCGGCAGGCGGTTGCCGCCGTGCGGGCAATCTCGGGCACGTTGGTGATATCGTTCCAGATCCAGAACCATGCCTCGGTGTCCTCGTCTGTCCAGCGGGCCAAAATCACGCCGGGGTCAAAGGCACCCAGGTTTGCCCCTCCGTCCACTACGGCAAAGGCGTCCAGATCAAAGGCGGCAGTCTCAAAGTTTCCCAGCTGCACCAGGAATTCGGTCTCGGTGCGCAGGGGCAGGGGCTTCATGCCCAGATTGTAGGTCAGGGCGGTGCAGTCCGCAATAGCAAGGTCCCGCTCTGCGGGTTCTAGGGGCTTTGGGTCAAAGCCCTTCACCACCCAGGCGGCATACCCGATGCGGGGCAGGTCGGCCAGCCAGGTGACGATCTGGCCGGTGACCTCGCCGGGGCACTTTTCCTTGGGGATCAGCAGGGCCCAGCCGGCACCGGACAGGAAAAAGCAGTCCCGGAGCTCCCGCTCGGTGCGGATGATCTTGATGCCGCCGCCCTTGTAGCTCTTTTTCATGAGCCGGATCAATGCTTTGTAATCGAATTTCATTCAAACAACGCCTCCCGTTCCGCGTCCGCTTCACTGCCGGCGGCAGTGGGGTTGATGGCGTTTTCTTCTTCCAGCGAGGACATGATCTCCCCGCAGACGGCATACAAAGGGGTGCCCATCTGGGCCAGCGAAGCGCCGGCAGCCACGGCATTGCCAAACCATTTCAGGTACATGGCCCGCACGCTGTCCGCAATGAACTGCGCCTGCTGGGCACAGGCCTGTGCCGGGGCAAGCAGCCCTTCGGCGTCCTGCTGGCACTGCCGCAGCCGTGCCTGCGCTTCGGCGGCCTGCCGCCGGGCCTCCTGCACATCCTTGCGGGACAGAGCCTCCGCCTGCCGCTGCACTTCGTCCTTGTCCACAACTCCGGTAATGGGCTGATGCTTCAGGGCGTCTTGTGCATCCCGCAGGTCTTTCTTTACTGCTTCCAGCTCTTTGTTCTTCCGCTGGTTGGCGGCAGCAAGGTTGTTTACATCGGCAAGTGCGGCGTTGTACTTCTGTGAGGCACTCTCCCGCAGCTTCCAGGCCTCTTCCTCCCGGGCCTCGGCGGCATCGGCACGCTGCTGTAACTGGTGGTTCTGCTCGGTCAGGCCCTGCACGTCCGCAAGGGCGGCATCCCGCTGGGCTTCGACATCTTGGATGTGGCTTTCCGCCCAGGCAGCCCGATTCTGGGCACCCAGCAGCTTGTCCCGCTCAGCCTCGGCAGCATTGGCACGGTCCTTTTCGGCCTTGATCTGGGCAAGGGCTTCCTGATACTCTTTGTAAGTGGTGATATCGCCGGCAAATACGGCCTGTTTGACCTCTTCCGGGGTGGACGGCTTGGCGGCTGCATACAGCAGCTTCATGGGCTGTACATCAAAAATCGACTTGCCCTCTAACTGGATGTTGCCGAACTGTTCGGCAACTCTCACCATGTTGTCGCCGGTGTCCCGGCTGATGCCGACTGCGTTGCACCACTTGCCCCAACTGCCTTTATAGTGATTGGCGGTCAGGTCGTGGGCATGTTTGGCCGCCATGATGCGGGCCATGTTGCCAGTGATGAAGGTCTGTGCATCCTGCAACAGCAGGGCGTTGGTCTGGTCATCTGCGCCAAAATCAAAGCTGGGTGCGGCAGGAGTGTTGCCGCACTGTGCGGCAACGTCCGTTCCTGTGGCCCGCACCACTGCCGTTTCGGGTTCTTCCACCGGTTCAATGGGCGCGTTCTTGCAGGGCTTGGCATTTTCTAATGCGTCCAGCATTGCGATATCAATTTCGTACTCATCCAGCGGAGCAAACTCCGCGCCATTGGTCAGAAACGCCTGTGGGGTCAGATTCTTGTCTGCCGCTCTGGCCAGCTCAAATCTATGCGTCATGATGCGGCTTTCTTTCCAAATGCTGCCGTTCCAGTGCCAGAACCGTCCACGGTAACAGGCATAAACCGTCTTGTTGGAAAGTTTGGAACTGATGGTGTAGTCCGTCATACCCGCACCTCCGTGTCCTTCAGGCGGTCGAGCATCTCGGCCTGCAGGTCTTTGCTCATGGGCACGAGGCTGTTGTTCTTCCAGCCGTAGCACAGGATGGTGCCGTAGATGTTCTGCCCGCGGTAGATGCGGTTCAGCCCCTTGCCGAGGATGCCGTACACCAGTACTGCCGGGGTACGGGGCAGCACTTTCTGCTCACAGGGGCACTGCAGACGTGCCTCGATGCCCTGCAGGGTGTCCGGCAGGGTGGTGACTTCCGGGGACTTGCCCGGCTCGATCAAAATACCTTTCATTTGTAAAATCCTTTCTGATGTGATATCATCAGGATGATGGTGAGTAGAAAATCCATCATCCTTTGGGCTCGTCGGTGTCGTTACCACCGGCGGGCTCTTCCTTTTTGGGCCGGGAGAGTACTCTGATCCATTCGGCACGCTGGTCGGCGGATGCATAGTGGTAGCCCACTTCGTCCATGCCGTGCTCGCGGGCAGGCTTTTCAAAGCCGTTTTCTCCGTGGGCCAGCTCATAGCCGGAATCGGCCAGCTTCAGGATCTGGCGGGGTTCCCAGCCCTGCATGGCTGCGGTAAGCTCCAGATAGGCAAGAGCCGTGCCGCAGGACATGGCGGCCTCCCGGATATAGTTGGAGGGAATGCGTTCCAGCTCGTTGACGTCCAGGCAGCCCTCCGTCTTGATGCAGTAGGCTGCGTTGCTCTCAATGGATGCAGCTGCCGTGCTGAGCTTGGCAGCTGCCCCGGCCAGATGTGCCACACAGTCCCTGTCCTGCCACTTGAGGGGCAGTTCCTGCACCAGATAGGCCAGCACATGGGCCTTGCGGTCAGTGAGTTTCATGGGGCTCCTTTCTCCGGGGTGGCGTCAGGCTGTCCACCTCGCTGCGCGGGATGAGCTCCCGCTGACAAATGTACTTGACGTGCTGCCTGCCGTCCTTGAGCCAGTGGCAGACGGAAGCGGCAAAAGAATTTGCGCTGGCGTAGCCCAGCCGCCGGGCACACATGGCGGCCGTGCCGCTGGCCAACAGGTCACCGCTCTTGGCGTCCCAGACCGTATACCAAAAGGCATTGTTGACAAGGTCAGGCATGGGGGTTACCCCACCTTCCGCTTGCCCTTGACGGTGTTGCGGGGCTCCTTGTGGACTTTCTTGCTGGCCCGCTCCTCGGCGTCCTGCACGGCAAAGCTGATGCGCATCAGGGCAAGGGCTGCCAGAATGAGCACCATGGCGGTGATGAACTGGCCGTCCGAGATCACACCGCCCACCTGCGCGGTGCCCTCAATGCCCAGGGCGTACAGCAGGCCCGCGCCGAAACTCCCGGCGGCCAGCACCTGCCAGACGGTGGATTTAATCTTCATCGTCGTCCTCCTCTTTCAGCGCGCGGATCGTGTTGTAGAGCAGTCCAGACGCCCAGCCCATCTGCCGCTCAAAATCGTCCGGGAAATAGCTCTTCAGAATCTGGGCGATTGCGCACACCAGAAGATGCAGCACGTCGCTGGGACCACCTTCGATCTTGATGGTCGAGTCCTCACTGTCGATGTAAAGTTTTGACTTCATGTTTATGCTCCTTTCTCGACTTTCGGGAAGAAATACTCTCCGATCTGTTCCTGTGGAATGTGCAGCTCCCTGCAAATGGCGGTGATTTCGTAATGGCGCCACTCATTGTTCTTTTGCTCCGGCTTCGGGTTCAGGCGGGTGGACAGGGTGCTTTCACCCATGCCGACCAGCTTGGCGAACTCCCGGTGCTCAAACCCTTCGTCCTCGATGAGGCGGGCCAGCTTCAGGTAAGGGCTTCTTGGCTTTCTCATGGCTTTCATCCTCCTTCTTTTTGCGGATGTGTTCCAGCCGCTCCGGCTGGCGTTTGTCCCAGCGCTGTTCTGCCCAGCGCTGTTCTGCCCAGCGCTTGTTGTGGCCGTTCACGCTTCCAGTTCCAGCGCCCAGAACTCGGCCAGGGTCTGGCACACCGGCAGGGAAAAGCCGATCAGCTCCTCCCCGCCGGGTTTGAGCAAAATCATGTAACGTTCCATGGCTGTGTGTCTCCTCTTTTTAGTCCGGGCTGAAAGTCTGGAACCGGTCATCGTGCCGGCTCTTGAATTCTTTCAACTCTCGGATATCTTCCGGCGTACAGCCGGTGTTTTCATAAGCTGCCAGCCGCTGCACAAGCTCTTCTTTCTTGGCCGGGCTCCAGTAGCCCTCTTTGATGCCGCTGCACCGGGGGTTCGTCAGTCGGTTCATAGTGTGTACCTCCTTGTGGGTGGCTCCCTTCTGCGGTATACTTAAGAGGAAGGGAGGCGTGTTGTATGGGTCTTTACGATAATCTTAACAGTGCCTGGCAGGTTCATGATGTCATGAGGCAGTTTGCGGAACAACAAGAGCAAGAAAATCGAATGATACAAAATTCGATTGCTCGCAAGGAAAAATTGGCAAACGCCCAACTTGGTTCCGCGGAAGATATTCGCAAAATGTTAGAGATGATGGAAGCTGACCAAAAAGAGCAAACCGAGGAAAACAAGAAGAATAGAGAGCTCGCTCTCAAAAGCTATAAGGTTTCCCTTGCGGCCGCGTTTTTTGGCGGTGCGTCCTTTTTGGCTGCGCTCATAACGCTAATCTTACAATTGTTAGGATGAGTGCGGCAATTTGAAAAACCAGTGCGATGCACTGGAAGAAAAGTGCAAGTCTCATCAACTCTGCCGTTGTCCAGTTGGAAAGCCGTTCTTTCCAGCCGGGCTTTTTGTTGTCCTTCATCTTCTTCACCTCCTTGTTGATTATGGTGATGTCTGTCATGTGGTTTCTCCTTTCATGCCACGGGGCGGTTGTCCAGCTTCTTCAGGCTGGCCACCAGATTGATGGACGCCGCAGCGGTCTCCATCTGCTCGAATGCGTCCTCGTCCATGTCCTTGCACATGGTGTGGATGCGGATCACACGATCCACGTCCTGCTGTGTCAGGCCATACATGGCGGGGTTCAGGGAATTGCTCTTTCGTGCCATAATAAGCACTCCTTTCTGTGGGTGGCTCCCACGACCATCCCGGCGGCGTCACCGGAATGGTTTCGGCCGCTGCCATGCGGCCATCATCGGGTGGGTTGTGGGGTACTCCCTTCTGCGGTATACTGGGGCAGAAAGGAGTGTTAAAAATGCTGGACGTAAAAACGCTGAAGGTTCTGGAGTTTCTGAATGAGCATCCTGATGAAGCCTTTTCCATCTATCAGATGGGAAAGCGTGGCATGACCGTCAACTTTGAAACGATGCAATGGCTGACGGACAAAAATATGGTTTTTCGTTATGAAGATGAGGATGCGTTCCGATATGAGTATGAAGAGCCGGAGTACACCTATCAGATCAATGCTGGTGGCCGTGTTGCTCTGGAAGAACAAAAGCATTTCACAAAAACGGAAAGGCGTGCCAACATTGCTCTTGGTTTGTCGGTTTTGAGCCTGCTTGTTGCCATTGCTACAGCCTTAAAAGGTTGATGAGCAGCGCAATGATGGACAGAGCGAAAGCAATACCGTATTTCAGGTCAAGGCGTGCATAGTATCGCTCGTTTTCCTCCAGCATCTTCTGGTCGAGTTCCTGCATCTTCTTGTCGAGCTGTTCCTGTTCTTCCGGTGTTCGGGGAGAGCGGTCCATCTTCTTCACCTCCTTTCGTTGAGAATGCGCCGCAATCTTGTTGACTGCACGACAAGTATAAGTCATTGAACAACATTTGTCAAGAGATGTTTTGTTGATTTTTCCAACAAAACATCTTGACGTGCTGATTTGTACCTGCTATAATGATGGCGAAGGAGGTGAACAAAATGACGATAGGCGAACGAATTAAAGAAGTTAGAAAAAATGAAAAGCTGACTCAACAAGAGTTTGCTGACCGGCTGAACCTTAAACGGAACACCGTTGGCAGCTACGAGGTTAATGTTGTTGAACCCAGCGACCGTACTATTAAAGACATCTGCGATAAGTTCGGTGTCCGGGAAGCGTGGCTGCGTACCGGCGAGGGCGAAATGTTCGTGCAGGACACCCAGTCCGAGCAGGTGGCGGCCTTTCTGGCTGACCTGACCAAGGATGACAGCGACACCTTTAAAAAGCGTTTTATCGAAATGCTGGCAGGCCTGAGCCCGGCGGACTGGGAGCTGCTGGAACGCATGGCCGAAAAATTGACGCAAAAAAAAGAGGAAAGCCCGTAAAGGCTTCCCTCGCATGGTGGCTGGCGGCTCATCCGATCAGGTGGCTTGCGTACACCCACACAAGCCGCAGCTGGCGGAAATCGGCTTTTTCCAGCAGTTTCAAAATGGCATTGATGTAATCTTGTCGTGTCATGTGGCAATCCTCCGATTCGGTTTTATGTTCAAGAACATTATACAACCATTCGGCGTTGAATGCAACAACTTTTGACAACTGAAAACAAACGAAAAAATCGCAGAAAACTGGGATTTTTTCAGCAGAAAAAAGGAGAGAATCATGAAAAAGTCAGCAAAAAGGCTTTTAGGCGTTGTTTTTACACTGGCGCTGATGACGATTCTCGCATGCGGTGCCTTTGCGGCAAAGCCTGCGGTCGAGCTCACCGACGTCTATTTTACGGTCGATGCTTTTGACGGCGTCAGCCCCACGGTCTGCTTCCGGAATAATTCAAACAAAACTATTAAATACGTTACGTTCACGCTGGTTCCGCTTAATGCGGTCGGTGATAGAACTTCCTGTACAATCAGCGGCCGCTCGACGGTGACGGCCCAGGTAGTAGGGCCGATTGCTCCGACAAGATTCGACCGAACGGTCGCAAACACGGTGACTTCCCCCGCGTCCATGGGGGATTTTGGGCCGTTCCAGGCACAGCAGCAGCTTGCAACGGATTATTACTTTGGCGCAGAAGAGCGCAACGGGCATAGAATCTTTTTGGACAAGGACGGTAATGCCTATTATGCTGATTCCTACACTCCGTCCTCTGTTCTGTCTGTGATCGACCATTCCAAGACGCGGGGTCAGCTGGATTCTACTACTTATCTGACAGATGACGAACTCCAGAATGCAATTTACAATGCAGCAGTGGAATGGGATTGCCTTTGGTACAACAGCACGATCGACGAGATTGCCGTGACCAAGGCGGATATCATCTATATGGACGGAAGTAAAGAGACTGTCAATCAAAAAGCCCTGTATTCGGGTCACTTCAGAAGCGACCCGACGAATCAGCCTTACTATGTGCTGACCAGCAAATACGCCCCTGTTTACGATTATCAGTATTACAAAGAGCACAACGCCGATCTGGCTGCCCTGTTTGGAGATAACCAGTGGAAGTATCTGGAGCATTTCGTAAACAGCGGCATGAAGGAAGGCCGTCAGGGCAGCAGTGCATTTAACCTTGCCGCCTACAAAGCAAACAATCCTGATCTGGTTGCCGCTTTTGGCGAAGATAACCAGAAATACTATGAGCACTATATCTCTTCCGGCAAGAGCGAAGGCCGGAAGGCATCCTGATTTTTGAATAAACAAAAACGCCCCACCGGCGGCAACCGGCAGGGCGTGAAAGAATGGCTTGCTCACGAGGAACAATCCAATCCAGCAGTTGTATTGTACCACCTCCGGGCAGGCTTGTCAAAGCGTACCCATGGAGGTGCATTTTATGGGAAAACGAACCAACACGGCAGCCTGGCTGCCGAATCAGCAGCGCTGGCAGATCAACGTCCAAAAGAATGGTGTGCGCAGATCCTTTACCAGCTCAAAGCCCGGCCGCACCGGCCAGCGTGAAGCCAATGCAAAGGCGGACGCATGGCTGGATGACGGCATCAGCAATACTCGGATGCTGGTAGAAGCAGCCTATCCGCAGTGGATCGGCGAGCTGAAATTGACCACCAGCCGCTCCAACTGGGAACCGATCCAGAGCCGGTGGAACGTCTGGGTGCGTCCAGTCATTGGCCGGAGGCGTGTGGGAGACCTGACGGAACAACAGCTGCAAGCCATCATCAACAAAGGATTTGCAGGAGGACTGAGCAAAAAATACCTTTCCAACATGTGCACGGATTTGACCATGTTCTGCAAATGGCTGCGCCTGAGCAAAATGTCCACTCTGCGGCCGGAAGAACTGCATGTGCCAAAGGGTGCACGCTCCAAGGAAAAAGAAATATTGCAGCCGGAGGATCTGCGTACACTTTTTGAGGTGGGCACTACGATCCTGGACGGCAAACTGATCGAGGATCCTTATGTCAATGCGTACAGGTTTAGCGTTGTGACAGGCCTTCGCCCAGGCGAGCTGATCGGGCTGAGCTGGAAGGACGTCAAGGGTGGCAGGGTAAAGATCCGGCGAGCTATAAACACCCGTGGCGAGGAAACCCACGGTAAGAACGACAACGCTGTGCGTGCCTTTGCACTCACCGATAGTGCGGCCGCTATTCTGCAGGCACAGAAAAAGCTGACAGGCGGGCAGGAAAGCGTGTTTGGCATCTCCTGTGAGGACACCTATAGAAAATATTGGCGGCGCTACTGCGAGGCCAACGGCCTGCACTATGTTCCGCCGTATAATCTCCGGCACACGTTCGTATCACTGGCAAAAACGCTGCCAGAGGGACAAGTCAAGCCCTTGGTTGGCCACTCCCGCCAGATGGATACGTTCGGGATCTACGCGCATCTTATTCATGGCGAGGATGTGCAGACTGCCGCAGACCTGGACAACGTTCTCAGCAGGGTTCTTGATCCGGAAAGTCTTGAGAAGTAACACATTTTGTAACACGTTTCTATTTCTCGCACCGTGTTTACGGTTTCCTTCCCGGAGAAGTGGATTTCGGAATTTAACGGAAGTACGTTGGATATGTATGCCGGGTTTTCGCCGGAAAAGTTCTGGACCGGGTTCGACCCCCGTCGGCGGCATAAAAAAGAACGCTCAGCTTAGGCTGGGCGTTCTTTTTTATTTTGCGCCGGACGAGGGGTCGAACAGGGCGGTGGCTCAGACCATGCCGCCGTGGAGGTCTGCGTACATTTTTGCGCGGCACTCGGCCACGGCAGGGGTCATGTTGACGTAATGCTTGTGCGGGCACTCCAGACGCAGCTCGCTCTCCCAGGTCTCCTCGGTGA
>ERZ779843.3643-NODE-3643-length-12709-cov-7.930378_pt1 | contig 12709 bp, 9 predicted proteins | sample MGYA00511560_ERZ779843 | MGnify/ENA primary metagenome ERZ779843 (study PRJEB29588, sample SAMEA2158062) | human gut metagenome | biome: human gut; feature: human-associated habitat; material: faeces | place: Denmark | collected 2008/2010 ... | reverse complement strand
TGCAGGTGGAGCAGCAGCGCCCTGCGGCGCAGCAGGCGTATGACATCCGCCGCGTGCGGGACGCTGCGGCCAGCCTGGGCGAGAACGGGGCCAAGGCCCTCTCCGCCAGCTACGACGGCAGCGTGCGGGCCGACGACTACTACGCAGGCTTCACCTCCTACTACGAGGCGGGCATCAACGGCGCAGACATGGCAAAGGTGGACAGCGACTACGGCAGCCGCCTGACCGAGGCCCAGCGCTTCGCGGCCTACTCCGCCGGGCAGAACGACGCCGCCCTCTCCCTCCAGCGGGAACAGCAGGCGGTCAAGTATGCCAAGGTGGCCGGAGAGGACAGCGGTCTCGTGTATGACGACTTTGTGAAGCAGGCCGTGGAGAGCGGCAGGCCGTTGCAGGACAAGCAGGGCCGTGCCATTCTGGACGCTAACGGTGAGAGCCGCGTCTATCTGACCGCCGAGACGGCGGCCAAGGTCAACAGAGTTGCCAAGGCCCTGGGCGTGCGGGTGCAGTTCGTGGACAGTGTGCGCGGCGGAACGGCCAATGCCCAGATCAGCGGCAGCACGGTGCTGGTGGAACGGAACAATGAAAACCCTGTACTGGCTATTGTGGGCCACGAGATGACCCACCGGATGCAGGAGCTTGCCCCCACGGAGTACCGGACGTTCCGGGACATCGTGGCACAGGAGGAGCAGGACAGCATCCAGAAGCGCATCGACAGCTACGCCGCGCAGGGCGTGGAGCTGACCTATGAGCAGGCCATGGACGAGGTGGCGGCGGACTATGCGGGCCGCCTCATTGACGACGGCAAGGTGCTGGATGACTTCATCGAGCGGCACCGGGATGACCGGACGCTGCTGCAAAAGGTCCGGGACGCTATCCGCTCCCTCATTGATAAGCTGACTGGGGCCGAGAAGAAAAAGGCCCAGACCGCCGAGGGGAAGCTGACGGCAGCCTTGGAGGCGGCAGCCCGGCAGGCAAAGACCTTGCAAGGAGGGGGCGGCAATGATACAATGGCCGCAACAAGAAATTCTTTGAAGGAGGACGGCAAGGATGGACAAGAAAGCGAAACTGGCGGCAGACCTGGCGCAGGCAGCCGAGAAGGATATGGGCAGAGCGCTGACCGAGAAGGAAAAGGCCAAGATGGACGAGTTCGCAGAGAGCTTTCTGCTGCTTCTGGACGACACGGAGGAGTAAACCCGTCTTTCGGGGCCAAACCCGTGCGCTCCTGGGCGGAGGGCCACACGGTGGAACCGGCCAAGGGCAGCGTGGCCTACGCAGAGCAGCGGACGGCGGTGGACTACGGCGTGCCGAGCTTTGTTGTGGCGGATGCGGCATGGGCCAAGAACAAGGGCAGCACCCCGGCGTTCTCTGCCGATGGGCAAATCTTCTTCCGGGAGACCCTGCCGGAGAAGAACCGGGGAATGTTTGCCCCCCACGAGGTCACTCATGTGATGCGGCAGGTAGGCTACAAGCCTTACCTGGACTTTGTGGAACGGACGCCCACGATGCTGAATATGAGCGACGGGATGACCCGTGTGTTGCTGAACCATGTGGCAGAGCATCAGCATACCACGCTGGAAAATGCAGACCCGGCCCGCCTCTATGACGAGTTCAACGCGACGATGTACGGGCATATCGCGGTGGGCAAAGCAGATATGTTCGTGGACGGTCCTGCGGCCCATGTGTTCCATGACTTCGACGCATACGCCAAGGAGTTGGGCGAGCTGCACGAGCGCTTCAAGGCCGCCAATCAGAAAGAGACGAAATTCTCTCTCAAGGCCCCGGTGGAGGAGACGGATAAGCTGCTGGCCCTACACAACAAGGACGAGAACAGCATCCTGGCTGCCATCAAGCTGGGCGGCCTGCCCATGCCCTCCATCGCCATTGTAAAAGCCAGGGACGGGCACACCAAGTACGGCCCCATCTCCCTTGTGTTCAGCAAGGACACCATCGACCCGCAGCTATTCCGCGCCAACAAGGTGTACGGTGGCGATGCCTGGACGCCGACAGCTCCGCGAGTAGATTACCCCGTGAACAGCAAAAAGGCATCCCAGGTGGAGCACGAGCTGCACCGGCTGGCCGGGGACACCTCCGTGGCCGGGGGCATCTTCGGGAACAGCGCCGCCCTGCGCTCTGTGGGCATCGACGACACCAGCACCAGGAGCACGGCAGAGCTGGCGGAGAAGCTGGCCTCCACGGACACGGTGCGGGCGGCCTATCTGGCAGACCAGGGCAAGAGCCTGGAGCCGGTAAAGATGGACAAGGTGTGGGACAAGTTCGGTAACGACACCCTGCAAAAGGTGGTTGACCGCCTGGGCGTGAACACGCTGGCTGAAATCGAGGCCAACCTGGAGACCGGCGAGAGCGTGAAGGACGCCCTGGGCGAGAATGCCGAGGTCATCCGCGACATTCTCCGGGACTACTACCGGGAACAGGGCGAACCCATGCTCCGCAGAATGGCCGTCAAGAGGCATTGGACCGACGCGGAGATCAACGAAAGACGGCAGACCCGCATCGACAATTCCATGGACGGCGTTTCCATCTTCACCCTGGAGGACATCGTTCGCCACGCATGGGATATGTACCAGGACGGCGGCGCGACCAAGGGCGAAATCGACCGGATGGCTACCTCTGACGCGCTGCGCAGCGCCGTGGATGACCACGCCGTTGAGGAGTGGATTGCCGGGAAGCTGGACGGCCTGCTGGGCGAGGCGGGCATCTACAATGGCAAGGACCCCTACACCCCCTCCGGCAATCTCCGCAGCTTCTCGCAGCTCCACTATGCCTACACCCTGGAGAACATCGTCAAGGCGATGAAGGAGGGCCAGGAGGAGCGCGGCGGCAACACTTGGGGCGCAAGCGCCAAGACCCTGCAATCCGTGGCGACGCCGGAATACCGCAGCATCCAGGAGATCAAGGCGGACAGCGGGCGGCTGGGCATGGACGAGGGGGCCGAGTATGAAGCAAAGCTCCAGGCCATTGATGACCAGATCGGCAGCATCATCACGAAGATCAAGCAGGGAAACAAGGCTCATTCCGACAATTCCTTCGTCGAGAGCGACATCATCGGCAGCATCCTGATGGAAACGTCCAAGGGCAAGAGGACGGTGGACGCTATCATGCGGGCCTTCTCCAAGGAGGGGTACAAAATCAGCAGCCAGACGGCCCAGGACATCCAGGCCGTCTACCAGGCGGCGGCGGAAATGCCCACCGGCTACTTTGAGGCCAAGCCCCAGCGGGCCGTCGGCTTCGACGAAGTGCTGGCCGCCGTCATCCCCGATGACAGCAGCCAAAAGCTGCGGGACGGTTTGGAGCAGGCCGGTGTGCGGATGCTGGAATACAAGACCGGAGACGACGCAGACCGCCTTGCCAAGATCAACAGCGTGGACGACGCCCGCTTCTCCCTCAAGGCCGGGACGGAAAGCAAGAGTGTTGCCTCCTTGCAGGAGGAAAACCGGCTGCTGCGGGAGCAGATGAAGGACTATATCGCCATCCAGCGCCGAAACGGGAAGCTCCAGGAGAGCCGGGACTACTGGCAGGGCCAGACCCGGCGGACCCAGCGCGTGACCACGGACAAAAAGGCCGTGACCGCCGCCGCGAAACAGCTTATCCAGAACTACGGGGCCGACATCGCGGTGAAGGACATCCAGGGAGACCTCCAGAGCCTCTATGACTACATCGCCAGCGGCTACGACGGCAAGGATGAGCTGACCTACACCGAGGCCCGCCGCCGGGCGGAGGACATTGCGGAAACCCTGGTGAGCAACGCGGTGGCCGTGGACAGCGATATGTACGATGCGTACAGCGACCTGCGGGACTACCTGCGGACGACCAAGATTATCTACGGCAAGGAATACCACGGGGACATCGCGGACTATGGCGATTTCCGCAAGCGGCAGTTCGGACGGCTGAACCTGGGCAGCGAGGGCCACACCAACATCGACCAGGTGTACCAGGAGCTTTCCTCCCGCTGGCCGGAGTTTTTCAGCGAGCAGGAACAGACCCACCCAACGGACCAGCTCCTCCACATCGTGGAAGTGCTGGACGGCATCAGCGAGATCAACGAGTACAACCCCTTCTCCCGCTACATGGACCAGGCCGTGACCGGCGCGGCGAACGAGATCATGGAGACCTTCTTCGACCTGCCCCAGACGCGAAAGACCTTTGCGGACCGGCAGGCATTGAAGCTGGAGAACGCCAAGGCCAAGGGCCGGGAGCAGGTCCAGAAGGTGCGGGAGCAGTACACCACCCGCCTGGCAGAGCAGAAAGCCCGGAGCGAGGAACGGCTGGGCCAAGCCATCCTGGGCGAGAAAATGGCCGGAGGCCGGGAACTTGCCAAGCAGAAGCGTTTGGACGCAGAACGGATACAGAAGGTGCGGGAGCAAAATGCTGCCCGCCTGGCGGAACTGCGGGAGCAAAACCGGCAGCGGGTACAGAACGCCATCGCCAAGGAGCGGGAGGCCCGCGAGCGGCAGATGGGTGCTCTGAAAGACCGCTATGCGGCCAAGGACGCAGCGGGCCGGGAACGTCGGGCGGCCCGTGAGCTGCGGGCCAAAATCACCCGCCATGCAAGCGCTCTGTCCCAGAAGCTCCTCCGCCCCAGCGACCAGCACCACATCCCGGAGGCTATGCGCGGAAGCGTGGCCGCTATGCTGGAGAGCATCAACCAGGAGAGCCAGTACACCCTCGACGAGAACGGCAAGCGGGTGAAGGATGGCAGCGGCACCCCCACCAAGCGAACCGAGGCGTTCCGCGCCCTCAAGGAGCAGTACGCCAAAATCGTGGCCGAGGGCGGGGATATGGTCATTGACCCCTCCCTGCTGGGCAGCGACGCCGACGGCATCAAGGGCGGCTTTGATGCGGTCATCGCCATGAAGGACACCAAGCTGGCCGACATGAGCGTGGCGCAGCTTCAAACCGTGTGGCAGGTGGTCAAGGCCGTGGAGCACAGCGTGAACACGGCGGGGAAAGTCCTGTCCAAGGCCAAGTACGCCAGGACGGCGGACTGGGCGCAGGCTCTCTCCATCGGGACCAGCAGCCGCCGGGCCAAGAACAGCCTGACCCGCAACCACGCCCTCATTGACCTGGAGACCCCGTACACCTTCTTCTCCCATTACGGAGAGGCGGGCAAGGCGGTCTACCGGATGCTGCGGGACGCGCAGGACCAGCAGCAGCTCATGGTGGACCATGTGGCCGAGGAGGTCCGCAAGATCGTGGACCCCAAGACGGTGAAGAAGCTGGAGGCGACCACGCATACCTTCACCACGGAGCGAGGCGAGAAACTGACCCTTTCCACGGCCCAGGTGATGGAGCTGTACGAGCTGGTGAAGCGCAAGCAGGCCCACGACCACCTGCTCAAGGGCGGCGTGGTCCAGCCAGAGATCAAAACCTCGCAAATCCGGCGCGGCACGGACAGCATCCGCCTGACGGAGGGCGACCTGGCGAACATCACCGGGACGCTGACACCGGAGCAGGTGAAGATCGCGGACGGCCTGCAAGGACTGACCCGTGGCGTGCTGGCCGACTACGGCAACAAGGCCAGCATGGAAGCCTATGGTTACAAGAAGTTCACCGAGAGCGACTACTGGCCCATCAAATCGGCCAAGGAGGGCCTGCACAGCAACATCGAAAAGGGCGGAAACAACACCCGCTCCATTAAGAACATCGGCATGGCAAAGACCACGATGCCCCACGCGAGCAACGCCCTGGACCTGGCGGGTATCTTCACAACCTTTGCCAACCACGCCTCCGACATGACGGACTATGCCTCCTGGCTCTGCACGATGGAGGACATCAACCGCCTGTTCAACTACCAGTTCCGGGACGAGGAGGGCAACCCAACCGGCAAGACCATCAAGGGCCTGCTGGACCGCGTGGGCGGCCCCGGCAGCCAGGAATACTGGAACCGACTGATGGAGGACATCCAGAACGGCATCAACGCCCCCGGCGACAGCCCCATGTGGGACATCGCCGGAAAGACCATCGGCGGCTTCAAGGGCGCAGCCGTGGGCGCGAACATCCGCGTGGTCATCCAGCAGCCCACGGCGTTCTTCCGGGCGGCGGCGGTACTGGACCCCCAGGACATGGCGCGGGGCCTTGCAAGAGGCGTTACGCGGGGCAGCGGATGGAAGAAAGCCCTGCAATACTCCCCCATCGCCATGCGGAAGGATGCGGGCGGCTTCGACATCTCCAGCCCCTACAAGATGACCGAGACGCTGTTCGACAACCGGACGAACGTGCGGAAGCTGAACGACGCCCTTTCCGCCCCTGCGGGCGCGGCGGACGCCGTGACCTGGGGTAAGCTGTGGAACGCCTGCGAGTGGGCCACGGCGCGGGAACACCAGGGCCTCACCAAGGGCAGCGAGGCGTTCTACCGGCAGACGGCAAAGCTGTTCGCGGAGGTCATCGACCAGACCCAGGTGGTAGACGGCGTGCTCCAGCGGTCCAACATCATGCGCTCCAGCAACGCGGTGGTGAAGCAGGCGACCAGTTTCATGGGCGAGCCTATCATGAGCCTCAACCTGCTGATGCGGGCCTATGACCAGGTGCGCTACGAGCAGAACAGCCAGAAGCGCGGCAAGGCCATCAAGACGATGGGCCGGGCAGCCACGGCCCTGGTGGTGACGAACGTGGTCAACGCTCTGGCCCAGAGCCTTATCGACGCCATGCGCGACGATGACGAAGATAAAAAATACTGGGAGCGCTTCCGGGCTGCGTTCACCGGTATCTCCGGTGACGAGGAGACCCCCTGGGAGAAAGCCTGGAACGCCATCATGGAGGGCAACGTCGGCAGCAACATGAACCCCCTGGGGCAAATCCCCTTTGTGAAGGACGCGCTGTCCATCATGCAGGGCTACGACGTGTCCCGCACGGAAATGGAGATCGTGTCCGACCTTATCCAGGCCGGACAGACGGCCATCCAGAGCGCCGACGGCCAGGGCAAGCGGACCAGGGCCTACGCCCTCAAGGGACTGCTGGCCGCCGGTGCAAAGATGTTCGGCATCCCGGCCTCCAACCTGACGCGGGATATGTGGGGCCTGGCCCGGAGCGCGGCGGTGGAGACCGGCAACATCCCGCTCCAGTATGAGATGGAAAAGGCTATCTACAACATCTCCAACACCGGCAACAAGAACCGCTATTACGCCATTCTGTACCGGGCGCTGGAGCAGGGCGACATGGACACCTACCAGCACATCAGGGACGACCTGATGAACAGCATGGGCGTGGACGGCGCAAGCATCGACAGCGCCATGCGGAGCCGCTACAACAAGGCCGTTGAGAAGGACCCGGACTACACCCTGCCCCAGAGGGCACGGGACCTTATCGGCAGCCGGGACAAATACGCCCCGGCCAAGGAGAAGGAGGAAACCTTCGGCGCGGACGACCTGGGCAGCAGCGCCTACCGGGCATACTCCGACCAGCGGGCCAACGACTACCGCAGCATGGCCGACGATCTGGCGGGCAGCCCTATCTTCCAAGGCATGGACGACGAGACCCGCGACAAGGTGCTCAAGGCGGCCTATGACCTGGCCGACAAGAGCGCCCTGGCGGACCATTCCGACGGGCAGTACGAGATCAGTTCCAAGTGGATGGCCCAGGCCGACGACGCGGAGGCCCAGGGCATCGAGCCGTGGGAGTACGTCCTGTTCCACACCGCCTACAACGAGATGGAAGGGACCAAGGACGCGGACGGCAAGACCGTGAAGGGCGAGGCCAAGAGCGACCATGTGCGGGAATGGCTGGAGGACTTCTCCGGCCTGACCGACGAGCAGCGGGCTTTCCTCTGGGGGACCGTCTACACCAGCGAATGGTAAAGAAAGACCGGGCAGCGATGCGCTGCCCGGTTTCTATTTACCCTACACTTGCTATTCCGTCTGCAAGCCTATCCAAAAAATCGTAATATTCATCCTCCTTGAGATACCCCTTTATCTTTGCCTTGAAAGCGCTTTGGACACACACTTCTTTCAACTGTATGCCTATCGGCTTCAACTGACCGCTGTAAAAATGGTGCTGGCCGGATGTGACCTCGCGAAAGGTTATATCCCCAATTACGTTTAAGGCCAGTTCTTCGTAGTTATATCCGGCTGGAAATTCCACAAAGTCCTTTTCGCTGGACTTTACTATGGCATCAAGGCCTCTCATTACGATTGCCTCACACGAGGGCCACCGCTGGTTTTCCATGGATGCCAGCATATCCCGCGCAAGTGTGCGGAACATAGACATCCGCTTTTTAGCCTCTCTGTTTCCAAACAGTCCCATACGTTCCCTCCTCATGGCCTGCATACGGAGCAGGCATATTTGCCGTCCCGCTCCGCGTCTGCGGGCGTTTTATAGTAGACCATGTTTTCCTCCAGGATGTTGTCCGCATAATCGCAGGTGAGCCGGTGGTACTTATCGCTGTTAGCACTTGCTACCACTTCCTCCGCCCGCTGGGCGCTCACCACCGCCGCCTTTGCCGCCGGAGCTGCCGAGGCGGGCCGCGTAGCAAAGAGCAGCGCTATGACAAAGAAAACGGCGCAGAGGACCAGGGCAATATTGCGCTGCAAGACATATTTCCGTTGCTGCTTCCCCTGCTCTGCGATTTCTTTCTCAAGGAGTGAAGCGCGAATTTTCAAGTATTCTTCATTTGTCATTTCTGTTCCCTTTAGGCTCATAGGGCAATCCCTCTCTTTCAAATTTTTATCTGCTTCGGGGCGAAAAGGATGCGGGGCTTTGATATGCTCAATGGGAAAGGCAGGTGATACCAATGGAGTGGAACATCATTGTGGGACTGGTATGCACGGTGCTGGGTGCTGTCATCAGTTATGCCACCTTCTCCCGCAACAAGGGGAAAGACGACAGGAGCAACGGCCAACAGCTCGGCACCGTTTTGACAGAGCTGGGGTACATCAAGTCCAACACGGACGAGATCAAGACGGAACAGCGAGAGCAGCGCAAGACCAACACAGCGGTGGAGGGCCGTCTGGCTGCCGTGGAGGCCAGCGCCAAGTCCGCACACCACCGCATTGACCATCTGGAGGCGGTACGAGATGAAGAACATTAAGACGACCACGCGGCGGCTGTTCGTGACAACGCAGATCGCCGCGCTGGGGTGGGTCACGATGTCCTACCTCATCGCCCTGTACGCCACGGTGCGCCTGGGCCAAGTGTTCCCGGTGGTGGACCTGTCCGAGCAGGCCATCGAGACCATCCTGGGCGTGAATGTCCTCAAGGTGGTGGAGAACATCTTCGAGCACAACGACGGGGTGGTGTTCGGCAAGAGCAACGCACCGGAGAAGAAAATCAAACGAGATTGCTAAAGGAGGAAATCGAAATGAAAACCTATATCGGCACGAAAATCATTGAGGCGGTCCCCGCTATTCGCAAGGGCTGCAAAGTCTATGAGAAGGACCAGCCCATCGCCATGGGCATGGTCCCCGATGAGGAGGGCTATAAGGTCTGCTACCCGGACGGCTACGAGAGCTTTAGCCCCAAGGCCGTGTTTGAGGAAGCGTACCGCCCCATCGACAGTATGAGCTTCGGTCTGGCTATCGAGGCCATGAAGAAGGGGAAGAAGTGCAGACGGGCGGGCTGGAACGGAAAGAACCAGCACATTGAGCTGGCCTCTGCCATTAGTTACACGTCCCCGGCTGGCACAATCGTCAATGCCGAGCACGCGGCCATTGGGAACAAGGCTATCGCATTCTGCGGCACTTCCGGCGTGCAAATCGGATGGCTTGCAAGCCAGGCGGATATGCTGGCCGACGACTGGGAAATCGTGGAGTAAAGGAAGGAGCACATCATGGACATTACGACTATTATTGAAGCGGCGGCTGCCCTTGTGGCTGCCGTCATCACCGCCGTGGTCATTCCCTATATCAAGAGCCGGACCACGGCCCAGCAGCAGGCGGAGATCAATGCCTGGGTGAAAATCGCTGTGACGGCGGCGGAGCAAATCTACCGTGGCAGCGGGCGCGGCGAGGAGAAGAAAGCCTACGTCCTCAACTGGCTGGCGGAGCACGGCATCACCCTGGACGAGGAACGCATCGACGCGCTCATTGAGGCCGCCGTCTACGAACTCAACCACGGTGTTCTGAAAGAAGGTGCGGGCAATGAGTAACAGCCCGCTGGTCAGCTACACCAAGCTGTCCCCCAACCATTCCGGCAAGCGCAAGCACGCCATCGACACCATCTCCATCCACTGTATGGCCGGGAACCTGTCCGTGGAGCGCTGCGGCGAACTGTTCCAGAACAAGGAACGCCAGGCCAGCAGCAACTACGGCATCGGCAGCGACGGGCGCATCGGTCTGTATGTGGACGAGGCCAACCGTTCGTGGTGTACCTCCTCCGCCAGCAACGACAACCGGGCCGTCACCATTGAGGTGGCGAACACCGTTGCCAAGGACCCGTGGCCGGTCTCCGACGCGGCCTACAAGTCCCTCATTGACCTGCTGGTGGACATCTGCCAGCGCAACGGCATCCCCAGGCTGCTTTGGAAGGGAGATAAAAACCTCGTAGGTCAGGTAGACCGGCAGAACATGACCGTCCACCGCTGGTTTGCGGCGAAAGCCTGCCCTGGTGACTGGCTTTACAGCCGCCACGGCCAGATCGCCGCAGAAGTCAACAAAAGACTGGAGGCCGCAAAGGCCGGAAAGGATGAAGAAACTATGGACACCAAACAGCTCACGAGCTGCGCCGACACCGGGGACAACCCCTCCGCCTGGGCCAAAGAGGCCACCGACTACTGCAAGCGCAAGGGTATCTTCGCCGGAGACGGTGCGGGCAACTACGGATGGCAGAAGCCCATCACCCGCGAGGCCACGGCCCAGATCATTTACAATCTGCTGGAGGCCGCCGGTATGCTGGAGAAGCTGCCGGACGTGAAGTGAGATATTCCCACTTTTTGTGCCAAAACGATAAAGGCTGTAAATCTTTATTACAAAGATAGTCCTTTTCCGTGGTACTGTCAAGGTGCCAAGGAGGGGCTGCGTGTGAAGATTTACGATTTTGAGGGACAAAAGAATATCTCCGGGGACCGCATCCACCAGGTGCGGGCGACCAAACGCATCTCCCAGGCGGACCTCGCTGCAAGGATGCAGGTCAAAGGCGTGTTCATTGAGCGGGAGGCCATCAGCAAGATAGAGACCGGGGACCGCTTCGTGACGGACTACGAGCTGATGATCTTTGCCGAGGTCCTGGGCGTGACGATGGACTGGCTGACCGGAAAAGAATAAAAAATTTTGAAATCCCCCTACGGATAGTAGGGGGATTTTTGCATCTTCCGGGGCTATTGACATGGCCGAAAAAAGTGTGCTAAAGATATACAAATGCTATGCAAAAGTATTGCAAATGGAGGTTTTCCTATGCCGAGATATAAGGGCGCACACTTGACCTGGAACGACAGATTGACCATTGAAAAAATGCTCCGCGAGGGGTACAGCAAGCCGCAGATCGCCCGCTATCTGGGCGTGCATCACAGCACGGTCTACGACGAGTGCCGGAGGGGCGCGGTGGAGCTGAAACGCAGCGACCTGACCACCTATATCTCCTACTCCGCCGATGTCGCCAAGGACTACCACCTGGACCGCAAGAAGAACATGGAAAAGCCTCTGAAAATAGGCAAAGACCACCGGCTGGCCCGGTGGCTGGTCAAAACCATCTCCGAGGGGTATTCCCCGTCCGCTGCCTGCTCCATGCTGGGCAAAACGCCGGAGACCACCTTCTCCTGCACATTATGCCGTCAGACTGTGTATAAGTACATCGAGAACGGGGACTTGTGGCCCCTGACCAGCAAGGAGCTGCGCTACAAGAGTGACCAGAAGCGGACCTACAACCGCGTGAAAGCAGCGAAAGCCCCCAGAGGGGACAGCATCGAGCATCGCCCGGAGCACATCAATAACCGGGAGGAACCGGGCCATTGGGAGATGGACAGCGTAGTGGGTAAGAAGGGCACCAAGGCCGCCCTGTGCGTCCTCACCGGACGCGTGACGCGGGACGAGATCATCCGCAAGATGCACGACGACACCGCCGCCAGCGTCGTGGGCGTTCTGGACCGACTGGAGCGCCGCATGGGGACCGCTATGTTCCGCCAGGTGTTCAAGAGCATCACCGTGGACAACGGGAGCGAATTTGCCGATTGCAAGGGCATGGAGCGCTCCTGCCTGCTGCCCGGAGAGAAGCGCACCCACGTCTACTACTGCCACCCCAGGTCCCCCGGAGAGCGCGGCAGCAACGAGAAGCAGAACCAGCTTATCCGGTGGTTTTTCCCCAAGGGCACGGGCTTCCGCAAGGTAACACAAAAAGAGGTGCGCCGGGTCCAGGACTGGATAAATAATTACCCACGGTTAATCCTGGACTGGCACACCTCTGCGGAGCTTTTCAACGTGTTTCTTGCAAGCCTATAAAGCCTATAAAAAATTTTTCAAAGAAATTCGGGTTTTACTATTGACATTTGGCTTAAAGTGGAATCGCTTTCGCATACATAAGTCCACCCTGAACAAAATGGGGAATCCGCAATATGTTCAATTTCTGGTCAATCCAGAAGAAATGTTCATTGCTGTACTTGGCTCAGATCGGCCCCTCGCTGGTGGCACCTCCAACCGAGTGAAGTTGGTTCAAACATCACGCCATTATTCTATTGAGTTCTACAGTAATACACTCCTGTGTGCTTTGGTCAACATGATCGGTACTCTCGACTTCCAATACAGTTATCGTATGAGCGGAGAGGTGGATG